>Ga0137418_10000996_pt1 | contig 25986 bp, 20 predicted proteins | sample CZODoug3_1_2_16f_FD_122242 | JGI IMG/M metagenome (GOLD analysis project Ga0137418, IMG submission 122242) | Vadose zone soil fungal communities from Angelo Coast Range Reserve, California, USA - CZODoug3_1_2_16fungal (Hybrid Assembly) | ecosystem: Environmental > Terrestrial > Soil > Vadose...
TCCAGCGGAAACACCAAGTATCGGTTGCCCGGTGCAGGCAGAGGGGCCGTTCTCCAAAGGAGGGCGGCCCCTTGCACTGTTCGGGCTACATTTCAATGCTGCGTGGTGTAAATCACCGTAATGTACGTGTCGATCTCGACAGGCTGGCCATTCAGAATTGTTGGCCGGTAGCGCCACTGACTGACTGCTTCTTTCGCGGAAAGATCGAATAGCGGATCACTAGCAACAATCTGCAAAGATTGAATCGTGCCGTCGGTGCCGATGATGGCGCGCAGCTCCACGCGGCCTTCGCGATGTGTTTGCTTTGCCAGCGCCGGATACGCCGGTTCCACGCGATGGATCAGCATCGCCGGGTCGAGTCTTGTGACGTGCAGAATTTGTGGTCGCGTCATTTGGCGATCCGCGGTTGGCGGTGGCAAGGTCCTCTGTCGCGAGTCTGACAGCGGGAGCAATCCCTCTCCTCCTCCAGGAATGTCTTGTCCGATCCCTTCTGATGGGGTTTCGTCAGTTTGATTCGTGGATGATGCCGGGTCACGCATCACAATTGTAGGCGGGATGTTGAGAGGCGGGCAGAATCGACACACTCTCTGAGGCCCGTTCGGATGTGGATGTTGCGCGCTGGGTTCCTGTGACACGTTGCGATAACGCGAATAAGGCGGAATGGGAGTCACGATGGCGAGGCTTATGTGCTCCGCCTTGCTAAACAACGGCATAAGGATAAGTACCGCAAGAACCGCACCTTGCAAAAGAATTGAAATGGCCAGCGCGCGGCGCTTCACTCGGCGTTCGCGCGTGCGCTGTTCCGCATCGCCATCCACTAGGCATCCACTTAGAGATCCAAGGCTTTCTTTGGGGCTCAGTTCTGAAACTCTTCGGGGCTCGGACGACATCACACACCTCCACAATTTTTTCCGCGAGCATCCAGGGCTCTGCGGTCCCACAGAACGGAACCACAGGAAATTTTGCGGCGCCGATTTCCTGGGGGTTGCTCTAGATCTCCAGGAGACCGGCGCCGCGCTCGCAGGGATGTGAGGTTGCGCGCGTCCTCACTGCGTTGGACACCAAGGGTGGGGACAAGTTCCCATGACTTCGGAGTGAGAACAGTTCCAGAAGGCCAAACAGGTGTGCAAGGCCTTCCAGGTCTAACCGTAAGTTGTTTGTACTTAGTACGTTACAAGTAGCTGTATCCGGGAGACACCCTATTACATCTTATCGATTGTGGACGTGGATCTTAGGAGGAAAGCCCCGATGGACCGGCACAATCTCGAAACAGTAGGTGTGCGCCGCACCGGCTGGGCTGCTCTGGACCGCGATCCGCAGCAGGACACGGTGGAATTCATCTGTCCGCACTGTGGAGCGCGCGACCAGAAGAATGCCCGGCGCGAACGCACTTTGTATCATTTCACGGATGGATTCTTACAGGACTTGCAGGGAGAAGTGACGCAGTGCCACGCGTGCAAGCAATATTTGCGTGTGGTTCCGATCGTAATGCTGCACGATCAGGATGAAACGCGCCGCTTCGAAGCTGTGTTTTCCGATGAGCAGTTGGTGAACTCGCACTAATTCTATCTCGCGTTGAAAAATAAAAGCGGGGCGTCCCGATTCGTTGGGGCGCCCCGTTCCGTTTTTCTGGGGCAAACTGTGGCGACGGCTCAGTCGCGGTCTCGGTCACGATCTCTATCGCCATCCCTGTCGCGATAGTACCGGCGCCCGTCATAGTCGCGATGGTGCTCGCGCCATTCCTGTTCTCTCCACTCCCGGCGCTGGTGTTCACGCCACTCGCGGCGGCGGTAGCGCTCCAATTGTTCGTAAGCTTCGTGGCGTTCATGCCGCCAGTACGCAGCCTGCGGGCTGTAATAGCCAAAATACCCGATCGATTGATGAAGGCGGAATTCGGCGTACGCCGTGCGCCGGTTGCAATCATCCCAATCGTTGGCCTTCGCGCTGGGTGCGCCAGCAAAAAGCAATAACCCGCTCAGAATAGCGGTCGCCAGCGCGGTCTTGCCGAAAATGGATATCAGCAGATACTTATGCAGTTGCATAACACCCTCCCAAGGACGCCTCCCGGACTGGTACGGGGGTTCGCGTCCTGCTCCTGGCTGTTAAAACACGCGGGCGATGAAAGTGTTGTGCACGCTTCCCGGCCACGGCTGTAAAAGGCTTTCCGTAAACAAGCTTCGGTAAAAAACAAAGGGCGCTGCGAGAATCTCGCGGCGCCCCGGAAGAAAACATCTTGATGAATTAGTGGCGATCGTGATCGTGGTCATCCCAATCGCGGTCGGTGTGCCAGCGGTGGCCGTCTTCATCCCACCAACGATGCCGTTCATTCCAGCAGCGTTCGCGCGCCTCGTGGAGATCGTGTCGCGCACGATCGGCTTGGCGGCTGCCCCAGCCGTGATGCTCCACGGCTTCGTGGAGTCTGTGGTCCGCCCTGGCGATACGCCGCTGGCAAGCATCGTAGCTCTCGGCGGATGCCCGGGGCGCTCCGGCGAATGCCAGCATGCCAACAAATGCGACAGCAGCAAGCATCGCCCTTCCCAAAAATATTTTCTCTCCCGTGTGAAACGTCATGTTTCCTCCATCCTCCCAAAGTATCCCCGACTGGGATGGGGGTGCTATTCCATAGAACACCATTACAGAGAGAATGTAGCAAACGTTGGGCCACGCTCTAAATATATGTAAATAAATGGTTTAGTGTGGGAAGGGGGTTAGTAGGCCTGTAAAAACGGATCAGCATCCATGTGGTATTTCTCCAACCCCGCACGGATGTGGTCGAACGCTTCGTCGACGGTGTCGGCGAATTGGAGCATCTTGTATTCGTTCTCGTCGATCGTGCCCCAGCGCACCATGGCTTTCCAGTTCAGCACTTCATCCCAATACTTACGGCCGTAGATCAGGATGATGTTCTGCTTGGGAAGCTTTCCGGTTTGCAGCAGTGTCAGCATTTCCCAAAGTTCATCCATGGTGCCGAAGCCGCCGGGAAAAACGATCAGGGCTTTGGCGATTTGCGCGAACCAAAGTTTGCGCATGAAAAAGTACTTGAAATTGAAGCTCAGCTCCGGGCTGATATAGGCGTTTGCGAATTGCTCGTGCGGCAACTCGATCGAGAGTCCAACGGATTTTCCGCCGGCTTCGTGCGCTCCACGGTTGGCCGCTTCCATGATGCCCGGGCCGCCGCCGGAACAAACCACAAAGCGCCGCGGCCGAGGTCCCAGCGTGAGCGACCAGGTGGTCAGCTTGTGCGAAAGCTGGCGGGCTTCTTCGTAGTAGCGGGACATTTCCAGCAAGCTCTTGGCGTGACGTACGTCCGCGCGATGCTGGGTCAGTTTTGCCGCGGGCATTTTCGAGGTTTTCTCTTTTTTCAGCCGAGTGATGCGCGCTTGCGCCGTCTCGTGCGATTCGATGCGCGCCGAGCCGAACATTACGATGGTGTCCGCGATGCCCTCGCGCTTGAGCTGCACGAGTGGGTGGATGTATTCGCCCAGGATGCGGAGCGGCCGCGCCGGTACGCTCTTCAGGAATTTTGGATCTTCGTGAGGCGCTTTCGGTGCGTGCTGAGGTTTAAGTTTTTGGCCGTCGGACATGGGTCTTCTCTCCACTTTAGTTAAACATTGATTGTAGGAATCGCAGGCGCTCGCGGCAACGTCTTCCGTTGGGGGTGCGTCGAATCAAGTACACTCGGGTGGGGGCAGCGACTTCGGTCTGAGAGGCAAGGTAAACGAAATGGCACGGATTGCGGGCACATTGATTAGTGTGGGGCTTTTCATGACGACTTCGGGCGTTTCCGCTTGGGGGCAGTCGCCCTCCGGACCGTTGCCTCCCAAACCTGGTGCCGAGGTGCAGTTGCCTCCGAAAAACGCGCCAGCGCAGGTCAAAGTGCGAGTCGCGCTGGTGAACACGCCGGTGACGGTGCGCAATTCGCGCGGCGACATGGTTCATGACCTGGAAGCCGGGAATTTTAAGGTTGCGGATAACGGCGTTGCTCAGCAGATTTCTCACTTCGATCTGGGCGGCGATCCCATATCCCTGGCTATTCTAATTGAGACGAGTTCGCGCATCGAACCTCTGCTGCCGCAGATCCGCAAAACTGGCATTGTGCTTACGCAAACGGTGATGGGATCGACGGGCGAAGCCGCGGTGGTGGGCTTTGATGACGGGGTCGATAAGCTGCAGGATTTCACTTCCAACGGAGATTTGGTCGAGAGCACCATCACGCATCTGAAACAAGGGACTTCGGGCTCGAAGCTCTACGATGCCATGGCCGTGGGCGTGGAGATGCTCACCGACCGGCCGCAGGCGACTGCGGATAAGCCGGGCCGGCGGCGTGTGCTGATGATTCTCTCTGAAGCCACCGACGCCGGCAGCGATGCGAAGCTTGGCGAAGTGCTGCGGCAGGCGCAATTGGCCAACGTGACGATTTACAGCGTGGGGCTGTCCACCACCAGCGCCGAATTGCGGGCCAAGCCGAAAGACACTCGGCCGCAAATCACTCCACCGGGGACGTTTCCGCTTCCGCCACAGCCCGGCACTGCGCAGACGCCCACCAGCGAAGAGAATCGCTACGGCAACATCGATTATCTGGCTCTGGCCATCTGGGCGGTGCAGCACGCTGAAAATAAGATCAAGGATCATGCCCTCGAAGTTGCTGCCACGGCCACCGGAGGCGCGCATCTGGCCACCTTCAAGGATCGCTCCATTGAGAAAGCCATTGATGAGATTGGCGGCGAGCTGCATTCGCAATACACGATCAGCTACACGCCGACGGGTTCGGAGGCTTCCGGTTACCATGAAATTAAAGTGAATGTCCTGCGCAACGATGCTAAGAATTTGAAGGTCCGAGCGCGGCCGGGCTACTACCTCGCACCTCCGGAGGGCTGATCATCCAGATCTGATTGCTGCTTTCGCCAGCGCTTCCGCAGGTAGTAAAGCAAACAAGCCGCATAAAGCATCCGAACTAGTGGAAAAACCTTGCCCCGGCCCTTGTAATCTCCACTCCAGCCTGCCGCGTAGGCAGACAGCAGCGTGGCTAGTACAAGAACCACAGAATATGCGACGTATCTAGGGCGGGTTAACGGGCGGTACCTCCTCGCTTTCCATTCGCGTACGCGATCAGAGGCAGGACGACCGGTGACCTTGATGTAAAGCAAATCTTGAATGTAAAGATAAGTTGCGGCGAGGAGGACGGCGCCCATGAAAGTCAAAATGAGGATTTTAGTTGCGTAGCTCACAGTCGTTAAGTAACCGAGGAAGGGTGCTTTACTTCCTGGGATTCGAAATAATGCCGGGCTGTTCGTAGGAGCCGACGATTAGCCGTAATTGGCGCCATCGGCGGTACCTCAGCACAGTAGCGATGACCCACATTAAACTAATAACCGCATTCATTCCGCGTTCCAATCCAGAATATCTCTGGTACGCGGCAAGAGACAGCAAGCACCAACCCATTGAAAGAAAAAGTGTCCAGAAAAAATTGCGCCGTGCTGCCGACACTTTACTGGGATCGTTAGTACTGCCCGACGCGCTGCCACCCCTGGACCTCAGGGACTCTGTTGTGCGCGTGTACAAGAGGGGTAGGATCCACGCCAAGACCAAGACGAGGAGAATCAGGATGGGGACGGAAAGCATCCGATCACACCACTTGCTTCCAGAAGTTGGCCTCGCGGGAGGCTAGGAGCGCGTCTTTGCGCGCGTTCCAGCGCAGGAAGTGCGCGGAATGGGTGTGCTCGGTGTGAGCATCGCGAGTGGCCCAGACTTCGTGGAGGAGGAGCGCGCCCGGCGTATCAGCGGAACGGTGCAAATCGTAGCGAAGGCAGCCGTCTTCTTTGCGCGTGGGGCTGACCAGGGCTCGCAGCTCGGCTTCCAGTAGAGTTTCCTGGCCTTCGCGGGCACGCAGGATGACGATGAGTGTAACGGCGTCCTTTGGGAGCTTCTCGGTCTTGCGTGAGCTTGGTCGGCGTGAGGCCCGCTTCTTGGCGGAACGTCTGGGGGCTGCCCGCTTTGCTTTGCGCTTGGCCATAATGGGCGGGATTGTACTCCAATTGGCCAAAACTGCCAGTGGGTTCAACTATCGCACCGAGGAATGAGCGGCCCGCCTAAGAAGGCGGGCCCTACACGACCTCCAAATTAGACGACGCGCCTACTTCTCGGCGAGTTTGCGGCCGGCGTCCAAGCTGTCAAAGTTAAGAATAGTGTTGAGCACCATGGAATAGGTGCCCCGCGTCTCACCGCGATAGACCGGATTGATCGAAAAGAGCACCACATGGCCCTTGCCGGAGGGCACGTCCACAACGGCGGGATGCTGTGCTATCTCGTTCCCGCCTGCAACTAGACCTGAAATGAGCAAGTCTTTCTGATCGGCATAGCGGAAGATTACGCGTGCCCGGTCGGCCGGAGGAATCACGCGGAAACCGTTGCGTCGTTGTTCGTCGGTGACCGGCGGCGCTTCCCAGGTTTCCGACGTTGGTTCTTCGGGAGCCTCGACGCCGGGACGGCCCACGGTGAAATCCGGTTCGTCCGCAGTACCACGCCCGGTGGGGCGGGAACGGGATTCGTTGCCGAGGCGGCGGCGTCCGCGCGCACCGGAGATGCTGCTAAGGGAAAAGATCGGACCGTTGTCGCAGTAGGCGGGGACCTTTTCTTCGTAACCATAGGCGATGGGGCTGGCACCGTCTACCAGCCTGGTACCGACGACGGAACCGACAATTTTCATGCGTTCGGACGTTTGTGCGCTGACGCCAGTGACGAGGCCGATTTCCGTGGCGAAGCGAGAAGTGTCCGTTGCGGTCAGTAGTACACCGCCCTTTTGTACGAAAGTTTGCAGTTTGGCGAAGCCATCCCAGCCGAGGCCGGGCCGCATGTCATCCGTCGAATCGTTTTTGCCGACGAGATTCGGCGTTTCCGGCGTGTTTTTCCACGGCAGAGGATTTCCCCAGGCCGTGGGCATGCCGTTGATGATGGCGGTGGGGCTGCTGAAAAAGCCAACTGGTGGAAAGAGAATGACGTCGTACTTGGCGTTGAGGTCGTCGATTTTGGCGATTGCCTGCGTGCTGATGTAGTCGTAGGGGACTTTCAGATCGTCGAGCGCCAGCCGCCACCAGCCCTCGGTTTGCGTGCTGAGCCAGGTGTGCACGAAGGCCACGCGCGCGGCGCGAATCGGATGAGTCTTTACGCTGGGAGCGGCTCCGACTGCGACGGCTTGCAGGCCCACATCCGCCGCGGCGCGATCGAGGTCGGCGCGGTTCGCATTTCGAATGATGAAGGAGCCGCGGTTGAATTTCTTTCCGCCGCTTTCGAACGGCTCTTCTGCGGCCTCCACGTTAGCGTCTTTGAGTTTGTAACGGAGCGTTGCGAGAGCAGGCTCGGCAGCGTTGTTGATCGCGAAGACCGCGCCATCGCCTTTCACGCCGCCAGGTGCGTGAATTTCCGTGACGCGTTCCATCGCCACATCGAGCACCTTCAAATCGGTGACGCGAGCAACTTGTACGCCAAAAAGTTCGCCGAATGTCCAGCCCGTGTCGTCGTAAGGAGTTTTCTGTGGATCATCCGGGCTCCAGTATTGATGATCGAGCAAGGCATCGGCGATGCGCGCGTAAGGCTGGTCCATGCGGACAATGTAGCTGCCGGCGGGAAAGTCTCTTGAAGTGGGCTCCGGCTTTTTGTCCTTCTCAGCCTCCTTGGTATCTTTCTTATCCTTGCCGTCTTTTTTGGGTTTTTCTTTTTTGACCGGCAGCGCGACGGTGAAGCCCGCCTTTGCGCGCGAAATTTCCACCGCTTGCTTCTGCAATACGCGCAACAGCTCCGCCTGCAGGCTGGGGCGTGATTCATCGGCGGGCAATACGTAGGCGGCCGGGCCTTCCGCAGAGGGCTTCGCCACCGAGCGCTTGGCCTTCAAATAAAAATTCTTGAGGAAGAGGCGCTTGTTCTCATTGAAATAGTGCAGCGAGGTGAGCAGACCGGTCTGCTCGTAATTATTATTGTCGCGCTGCGACCAGAGCACCTTGGGGAGAGGCGGATTCTGGCGCCACCACGTGCGCGCATACTCTTCGGGATCGAGCGTGCGCTCTTGCGTGTCGGCGCCGCCGTTGCCGAAAGTCTCATAGAGGCGGCTGATGCCGTTGTGCATGGCGGCGATGAACATCAAGTAGCCGGGAGACCAGGTGTCAAAGTCTCCGTGAGTGAAGACGCCGGGCATTCCGAACTTGGTCATGTCCGCCACGTTGCGCGAGCCGATCATCTGCCATTCGTCGGTGAGAATCGGATCGACCCACGCATTGTACGGGCCATCGCCGACCGTATTGTCATAGAGGTACGGCACGGACTCGTGGAGATCGTGCAGTACCTGGGCTTTCCACTTGACGTAGGTATTGAGGACATTCTCTGTGAGCTTGAGCGTGACGCCCATGGCGTCGCGATTGTTGTCGTGGGCGACGTATTTGCCCCAGTAGATCAGCGGCGGATAGAAATCTTTGGGATGCGCGAGATGCCATTTGTAGATGTCGACCATGCGGTCGCGGCCGTCTACTTCGACCACCGGAGTGATCAGCGTGATCATGCCGTCGCGGATTTCACGGATGTATGGACTCTCGTCCACGGAGAGGCGATATGCCAATTCCATCAGCGCGGTGGGGGCGCCAGTTTCTGGGGAATGGATGGTTCCGGTGATGTAGTAAACGGGAACGGCTTGAGCGACGAGTTTGTCAGCTTCCGCATCATCCAGTTTGATCGTTCGCGGGTCAGCCAGTTTCGTGAGCCGCGCCCGGTTTTCTTCGAGGTTTTTCAAATTCTCGGGCGAAGAGATGGCCACGGCGATCATCTCGCGCCCCTCTTCCGTCGTGCCGATCGAAAAAACTTTGACGCGAGGGCTGGCCTTTTCCAGCAGGCGCATATATTTGTAGACATCTTCGGCGTAGGGCAGGACTCCTGGGGCGCCGGCGACATCGCCAAGCACCGTTTCGGGAGTCGGCACGGTCTTGGACGCGGGGAGGTAGTTGACGAGTGGCGATGTGAAGTACGGCGCCGTGGTGTACTTCTGGATTTTGGCGGTGTACGCCTCGTCGACAGCTTGCTTCGGATCGCGGGCAGGAGCCGTTTCGTCACTGGCCGCGAGTGTCCCCGCTGCGGAAATGAAGACGAGCAGCAAGAAGCTTGCGATTCTGACTCCACGCACGCTTGTTGAATCCATCATTTGTTTCTCCCTAATTGCCATGAATGCGAAGGCGGATTGTAGCGCAGCGAGCTACTCAGCGGCGACGAATGTTAAGTCCACGGGCGAAGGCACTTCGACCACTTGTCCGGTGGGGGTGAGGCCACCCGTCGCAGCATCAATCTTGAAAACCGCGATGTTGTTCGAAAACTGGTTTTCCGCCAGCAAGTATTTGCCGCTCGGATCGATCGCAAAATGCCGTGGCTCCTTGCCACCCGTGGGAATCCCCCCGACGGGCGCAAGAGTTCGGTTTCCAAGATCGATGGAGAAAATCGCAATACTGTCATTTCCGCGGTTGGAGACGTAGAGAAACTTTCCGTTCGGGTGCACGGTGGTTTCGGCCACGTCGTTCCGTCCGGAGAATCCGGGGGGCAACGTCGACGCCGTTCCAATTTCCTTGAGCGCCCCTTTTTTCACGTCATACGCGAAGGACGTCGCCGTCGAGCTCAGTTCGTTCACCGCAAAGACAAATTTCCCATTCGGATAAAACGCGGCGTGCCGCGGTCCAGATCCAGCTTTCAATTTCGCGAACGCGGGTTCATTCGGGGTGAGTATGCCGGTCGCGGCATCGAACTTGTAGACCAGCACTTCATCCAAGCCAAGGTCTGCAACCAGCGCGAAGCGATTGTCCGGTGACGTCTCGATCCAGTGTGCGTGCGGGGCTTCCTGGCGCTCTTTGTTCGGCCCGAGCTTGCCATCGTCGCGGACATTTGAGGTGGAGGCGCCGAGCTTGCCATCGGTGCCAATGGGAAATACCACGACGTTGCCAGAGGTGTAGTTGGCGACGAAGAGGAACTTGCCGGCTTTATCGAACGACAAGTAGCACGGGTCTTCGCCGAGAGCCGGCATCTGATTCAACGGCGCAAGTTTTCCGCTCTTGGCATCCACAGCAAATGCGCTCACGGTGCTCGCTTTGCCCGCTTCGTTCGCGGCGTAGGCATACTTTCCGTTAGGGTGCACAACTATCCACGAGGGGTCCGGCGTTTCGGCCGCGATCCCGATCGAGCTGAGTTGTCCCGTCGCCGCGTCGAAGCGAAAAGCGTAAATGCCCTTGCTGCTCGTCTTGGTAGTGTAAGTTCCGACGTAGGCTAGGTATTGGCCTTTGGCCGCAGCCTTGCCGGAAGTTTGCGTCGAAGAAAAAAGCAGCAGCGGCCCCGCCAGCAAAATTACAAACGCAATGCATCGTCGTGTAATTTTCATGAGGCGAAGGATTCTATCACCAACCCCGTTGCTGTGTATGGCCAGCGACGTGGCGCGAGTGCTCGATGTGGGGGAAATACTGAATCGTTGGCGCGCTCAGAAACGAATGGCAAAGCCAAAACTTACCATCGGACTTGCGCGGGCACCGAGAGGACCGGACTGTGGCTGGGCTGGGGTCGCCGACGCTAGGGGACGATAGAGCTACTTCTTCTCTTCTTCGTTTTCTTCCTGAAGAACGGCGGCGGCGGCGACGGAGTCGTCGTCATCGAGGCGCAACAAACGCACGCCCTGTGTCGAGCGGCCAGCTTCGCGGATTTCATTCGCATGCACGCGAATAACTTTGCCGTTGTGCGTGATGATCATGACGTCGGATTCTTCAGTCACTTGCAACGTGGCCACGACGTACCCGTTGCGATCCGTGGTCTTCATATTCACGACGCCTTTACCGCCCCGCGACGTGATGCGATATTCCGCGAGCGGGGTGCGCTTGCCGAAGCCTTTCTCGGCCACCGTCAGCATCAGGGTCACCAGCGAGTCCTTGATTTGCTCGTTCTCCAGCTCTTCAAGGTTTTGCGTAGTCGTGTTGTGTTCTTTCGCGATGATTCCGAAGTCCGGCTGCACCGCGTCCATGCTCACAACATAGTCCTCTTTGTCGAGGTCCATTCCGTTCACGCCACCGGCATTGCGGCCCATCGGGCGCACTTCCGTCTCGCGGAAAAGGATGGCTTGGCCTTCGTGGCTAGCCAGGAAAATCATTTTCTTGCCGTCGGTAAGCTTCGCGCCGATCAACTCGTCCTTGCCGTCGAGAGTGAGCGCGATGATGCCCGTCGAGCGCGGGTTGGAAAATTCCGTCAGCGCGCACTTCTTCACCGTGCCGCTTTTCGTGGCCATGAAAACAAACTGGCCCGCTTCTTCCAGGTTTCGCGCCGCGACGAGCGCGGTGAGTTTTTCGTCTTCCTGGAATTTCACCAGACTGGAAATGGCCTTGCCGCGAGTCGCCGCGGCGGCTTCCGGCAGTTCATACACTTTCAGCCAGTAAACCCGGCCCTTCGACGTAAACAGCAAAATGTAGCTGTGCGCCGAAGCGATGAACAAATACTCGACGAAATCCTCTTCTTTGGTCCGCGCGCCGATGCGGCCTTTGCCGCCGCGCGACTGGTGCCGGTACGTATCGGCCGCCGTGCGCTTGATGTAGCCCGCGTGGCTGACGGTAATCAGCATCTCCGTGTCGGCAATCAAGTCTTCCAGCTTGATTTCGTCCACCTTGTCGACAATTAGAGTGCGGCGATCGTCGCCATATGCTTTGTGCACTTCGCGCAGCTCGCTGACGATGACTTGCTTGAGTTTTTTGTCGCTCGCCAGGATTTCGCGCAACTCGTCGATCAATTCCCGGATGGACTTCAATTCCTTCAGAATTTCGTCGATGGAGAGTTGCGTCAAGCGGTGCAGTTGCAGTTCGAGGATGGCGTCGATCTGCGCGTAACTGAGGCCCAGCCCGGTTCCGCGGCCAGCGGCTTCGATTTCTGGCGCGCCCTGCGAGCGGTATTTGCGGCCGTCCAGCTTCACACCCTCGATTTTTCTCGACTTCCCGTTTTCCGTGATGGTGACTTCCTGTTCGCTGAAATACTTGAACAGGTTTTCCTTGGCTTCGACGCGGCTGGTGGAACCACGAATAATGCGGATCACGTTGTCGAGGTGATCGAGTGCAATCTGATACCCGAGCAAGATGTGCTCGCGCTGCTCGGCTTTCTTTAGCTCGAAAATCGTCCGGCGGCGGATCACATCGATGCGGTGCTCGATGAAGAGCTTGATCATCGCGATCAAGCCCAGTTCGCGCGGCTGCCCGCCAACGATGGAGAGCAGGATCATGCCGAAGGATTCCTGCATCTGCGTGTGCTTGAACAGATTGTTCAGGATGAGCTGCGATTCTTCGCCGCGCTTCAGCTCGATGACGATGCGCATGCCTTCGCGCGAGGATTCATCGCGCACATCGGAAATACCTTCGATCTTTTTGGACTGCACGAGTTCGGCGATGCGCTCGATCAGCCGCGCTTTGTTCACCTGATACGGGATTTCGGTGATGATGATGCTCTCGCGGTCTTTGGTAGTTTCTTCGATGGCGGCTTTGGCGCGCATGGTGAAGCTGCCGCGGCCTGTTTTGTAAGCGGCTTCGATGCCCTCGCGGCCGGCAATGTATGCCCCGGTTGGAAAATCCGGCCCGGGCACAATTTTCATGATTTCTTTGAGCGTCGTGTCGGGTTTTTCGATCAGCAAAATCGCGGCGTCCACGATCTCGCGCAAATTGTGCGGAGGAATGTTCGTGGCCATGCCCACGGCGATGCCACTCGCCCCATTGACGAGCAGATTCGGGATCCGCGAAGGCAGAACCACCGGCTCTTCGCGCGTCTGATCGAAGTTGGGAATGAAATCGACGGTTTCTTTTTCGAGGTCGGCGAGAATGTCTTCCGAGATTTTCGCCAGCCGCGCTTCGGTGTACCGCATGGCCGCCGGCGGATCGCCGTCAACAGAGCCGAAGTTTCCCTGGCCGTCGACCAGCATGTAGCGCAAGTTGAAGTCTTGGGCCATGCGCACCATCGCTGGATAGATCACCGCTTCGCCGTGCGGGTGATAGTTGCCGGAAGTGTCGCCGCAAATCTTGGCGCACTTGCGGTAGCCGCGGTTGGAAGCCAGGCCGAGATCGTTCATGGCCACCAGGATGCGCCGCTGCACGGGCTTCAAGCCGTCGCGCACGTCGGGAAGCGCGCGCGCGATGATGACGCTCATCGCGTAATCGAGGTACGACTTCCTCATTTCTGCTTCGATATCGATCGGAAGCAGTACTGATGTGTTTGTCTCGTCCGCCATTTCCCCTCGCTGGTGTTGAGATTCTCTTCTGTAGTGGCGCAGCCCGCCAAGGCGGGCGCCACTACAACCAATGCGTTAACGCTTCGCGGCGTGCTCGATCACGTATGCTTTCACGGTGTCGAACGCATCCGCCGAATTCGTAAACCGCCGCGCCGCAAATTGCTCTTCCAGTTGCCGCAAGAACACATCGCGTTCGGCATCGCCGGCAAACTCAACTGCCGTGCCACGCTCGTTGTCTGGCGTTTCCGTTGGCGTTGCGCGAAATTCGCTGCAACTCAACCCCCGCAACCCTGGCAGCGTCGTCCATCCCAACTGGTAAATCATGGCTGGCTCTTGCTGCGCGGCCGCAACACGAAAAAAATTACCACACCGAATGCCGCCACGATCAAAAGCCCGATCGAGTCGGCGACCAGGAAAATCCGCCAGCTCTCGGCTGCTGATGCGTCGCCAAGTCGCACCGCTCCGCGCCAGGCGCGAAATTCATTCACCAACCGCGGAAGACGGAATCCAAATGTGGCGACTGCCGCCAAAAGCAGTCCCCAGCGAATCGCGCTGCGGATGGAGCCACCGCCAGCTTTGGAATCAACCGGCACGCGCTAAATATCCAGATTCACGACTTCCAAGGCGTTATCTTCGATAAACTTGCGCCGCGCTTCGACGTTTTCACCCATCAGCGTCGTGAAAATATCTTCCGCCGCAACGGCGTCCTCCAGCTTCACCTGGAGCAGCGTGCGCGTGTCCGCGTTCATGGTGGTATCCCAGAGTTGCTCGGCGTTCATTTCGCCCAGCCCTTTGAATCGCGTGATGGTGAAATCCTTCTTGGCGTCCTCAACCACGTAATTGAGAACGTCTGTCACTTTTTCCTTCGTCACCTTGTCGCCATTACGCGTTACCGTGAACGGCGGATGGTTGAATTCCTCGATTTGCTTGGCCAGCCCGCGCAGGCGCTTGTATTCCGCCGTCGACGCCACCGCCCAATTGATCTTCTGGCTGTGCGGCGGGCCAAACTGGATTTCGTACAGGCTGTGTTCCTCGTCAAAAATAATCTTGCCTTCGAGTTTCAGCTTGGTCTTTTCCAGTTGCTTCAAAAGTTTCTCAAGGGCTTTCTTGTCCTCGAAATCCGTTTTTTTCTCCAGGCCGCTCTCCACCAGCAACTCGACGAGCGCATTTTCGCGCAGCCTGCGGCCAAGTTTTGCCGCCGCCGCTTCGTACTCCTGCACGTTCAACAGGAAGGAGGTAAGCCGCGTGCCCTCCAGATTCACACCTTCCTTGGCTTTCACCACGTGGTCTTCCGTGGCGCGCTTCATCAGCTCGCGTGCGAAATCGCGGTCATCGCGGATATATTTTTCTGTCTTGCCGCGCTTGACGCGGTAGAGAGGCGGCTGGGCGATGTAGATGTGCCCGCGATCGATCAATTCCTTCATGTGGCGGAAGAAAAACGTCAGCAGCAGTGTGCGGATGTGGCTGCCGTCCACGTCCGCGTCGGTCATCAAAATGATTTTGTGGTAGCGCAGTTTGCCGGCGTCGAAATCGTCTTTGCCGATACCGGTGCCCAGCGCGGTGATGATGGCGCGGATTTCTTCGTGTCCCAGCATCTTGTCGTAACGCGCTTTTTCGACGTTAAGGATCTTGCCTTTGAGTGGCAGGATCGCCTGGTACTTGCGGTCACGGCCCATCTTCGCCGAGCCGCCCGCTGATTCGCCCTCGACGACAAATAGTTCGCACCGCGCCGGATCGCGTTCCTGGCAATCCGCGAGTTTCCCTGGCAAGCCGCTGGAATCCATCGCGGATTTGCGGCGCGTCAATTCGCGCGCCTTGCGGGCCGCTTCGCGCGCGCGCGCCGCATCAATACACTTGCCAATGATGCGACGGGCCACGGTGGAATGCTTGTCGAACCATTCGCCCAGCCGCTCGTTAACGATCTGCTCGACGTCGCCCTTGATGTCGCTGTTCAGCTTGCCTTTGGTCTGCCCTTCAAATTGCGGCTGCGGCAGTCGTACGCTGACCACGGCCACCAGCCCCTCGCGCACATCGTCTCCGGTGATGGTCACTTCGTCTTTCTGCTCCTTGAGCATTCCCGCCGAAGAAGCGAAATTGTTGATCGAGCGCGTCAGTGAAGAGCGAAACCCGGAAAGATGCGTCCCGCCGTCCACGGTGTTGATGGCGTTTGCATACGCAAATATGTTTTCGCCGTACGAGTCGTTGTACTGCAGTGCGATTTCAATCTCCACGTTGCCGCGCTTGCCCTCCATATAAATCGGTGAATCGTGGAGCGTTTCTTTGCCGCGGTTCAAATGCTTCACAAACTCCGCGATTCCGCCCGTGAACCGGAACTCCGCTGTCTTTTCCGTCCGCTCGTCCGTCAGGGTAATCTTCAACCCTTTGTTCAAGAACGCCATCTCGCGCAGCCGCTGGGCCAGCATGTCGTAACTGAATGTCGCCTTCTCAAAAATCGATGGGTCCGGGTGAAATGTGGTCTTCGTGCCGGTCTTCCGCGTTTTTCCGGTTTGCTTCAGCTTGGAAGTCGGCTTTCCTTTTTCGTAGGTCTGCTCCCACACGGAACCGTCGCGGGAAATCTCCAGCTCCAGCCAGTCCGAAAGCGCATTAACAACTGACGCACCCACTCCGTGCAATCCGCCCGAAACTTTATACGTGTCGCTGTCGAACTTGCCGCCCGCATGCAGCACGGTCATCACCACTTCTGCGGCCGGCTTCTTCTCTGTCTTGTGCATATCCACGGGGATGCCGCGCCCGTTGTCTTCCACCGTTACCGAGTCGTCGGTGTGAACGGTTACTTTAATGTCATCCGCGTAGCCGGCCATCGCTTCGTCCACGGAGTTGTCGACGAGCTCCCATACCAGGTGATGCAGTCCCAGCTCGCCTGTTCCGCCGATGTACATTGCCGGCCGCAAGCGCACCGCTTCCAGCCCCTCGAGGACTTTGATGGACTGTGCGTCGTACTTGTGGCCGCCTTGCGGCGTGCCGCCCACGTTTTCTTTGTCGCCCATTTTTTCTCCTGGCCCAGCAACTTCTCGCGTGCACCTGCGGCATTGGACAGACTCCGCGTAATCCGCAGTACCGGCTCGCGCTTAAAATTCATTTTCTGTGAAGCAAGGAAGGCGTGCTTGCGGAATGATCCGTACGTCGCCTCACCCTGTGATCCCGGTTTCGCCCAGCGAATCCGAAACTCGTAGGGTTCCTGCTCCATCCCATCTCGCGCAGCGAGACGTGGCGAAGACTCATGTTTCTCCAGGTCAGCGACCCTAAGCTTCTGGCGCGAAGCTCAATTCCTGGGTCCCATTTACCTGGCGGACGTGTCGATTGGAGGAATCTGGAAACGAATCGACAACACATTCAGTATAACTGATTCGAGGGGACATTCTCAAGCCGGAACGTGAAGAAAATCGCTCTGTAAGCTATTTATTTTGTGCTATTTAGAGGTGTCATTCCGGATTTAGCGGACTTCGAGGGGAAGTCAATTCTGGCGTGAAATCCGATCGGCTTTTCGCGGGAATAGGCGCTTCCAACATCCGCCGAATGGCATCAAAAATCGTCTGAAATCTCGCATCGTAACGTTTTCTATCGCGTCAATTTTTCGGCGCAACTCTTGGCGAGTCGTGAGCATTTCGCGAAGCCGGACAAAGCTTCGCATGACCGCGACGTTCACTTTGCACGGCGCGCGCACGCAGCACGCTGGAAAGCATGGCGATGCCCTGCTCCGTGAAAGCGTACGGAGCGTAGCGGCGGCCACCTTGCGCCTGCAGTTCCTTGGACGATAGTTGGAACATGAAATCGGAAGGAAACCAACTGGCGTTTCGCTTCCCTGGCGCGCGCGCAAATTCAGATACGCATGGGCATGATGATGTAGCGGTAGCGGTAAGACTCGTCGGCCAGCGGACGCATCTGCCCGGCCGACTGTTCGTCCTTCAACTCGATGCTGATCGGGCCATCGGCGGCGGCGCCCAGGAAATCCAGCATGTAGCTGGAATTGAAACCGATGGCGATCGGCTCGCCCTTGAATTCCTTCTCGATGGTTTCTTTGGCTTCGCCGTATTCCGGGCTCGAAGCGGAAATCTCGATGCCTTCGCTCGAAACGGCTAGCTTGACGGCGTGGGAGCGCTGGTCGGCAAGTTGAGAAACACGGCGGACCGCGTCGCTCAATTCCGCCCGCTCGATGACCACATTCTTGTTGTTGTCTCGTGGCAGCACGGCTTCGTAGTTCGGGAATTGGCCGGTGAGAATGCGGGAAATCAGCAGTCGATGGCCGACCTGGAAAAAGAGGTGACTTTCGTCTTTTGCGAATTCGATCTGTGCGTCGGTGCCGGCAGCGCTGGATAGTTTTTCGACTTCGTCCATGGCTTTCTTCGGAATGAGCACTTTTACTTCGCCATTCAGGCCCGTAAGTTTGTGATCGGTTTCCGCCAGCGCCAGGCGGTGGCCATCGGTTGCCACCATCGCCAGCGTGTCCGGCTTCAGGATTAGCAGGCCGCCATTCAAGGTGTAGCGCGACTCTTCCATGGAGATCGCAAATTTCGTTTTACCGATGAGGTTCTCAAGGATTGGGGCGGGAATCTTAACTAGTGTGTGTGGCATCACCGGCAGCGCGGGAAAATTTTCCTTGGCCATGCCCACCAGTTTATATTTTTTTTTGTCGCTGACGATCTCGACCCAATGGTTCTCAAGCAACTTCACCTTGATGTCGCCTTCTGGAAGTAAGCGCACAAGCTCCAGTAGTTTCTTTGCGGGGATGGTCCCGGCGCCCTCTTTCTTGATCTTGGCCTCGCAAGACGTGCGGATGCTCAGCTCGAGGTCGGTCGCCGTGATCGTCAGCACGCTCCCTTTGGCCTCCACCAATAGATTCGAAAGAATGGGGATCGTAGTCTTGCGCTCGACGACGCCTTGCGTGGTCGAGAGTTCGTTCAACAGCGCGGACTTTGTAACGCTGAATTCCATCGATTGATGTTCCTCGCGTGCCGTTCCGGGTGCGGTCATTTTGAAGTTTACCCTCGATCAAGCCTGGGACAAGGCCTTTCCCTGCTTAATTCTACCGCTGCCGTACTTTACTCGCTTTTGCGTAAAGTAGAAAGCCTGCAACTCGTTCCAAGGCTGTGGAAATAGGTGGGAAACAATACTTTGAGTGGTTGTGCTCACCGACAGAATTGAGTCTGAACAATCCACAACTACAATCATCAAAGCAGTCTGTTTTGCGAATCATTGAAAACTATAAACCTTGTTGTTGTGATGAACGCTGTGAATCTGTGGAAAGCCTGGAAACTCCAATCACATATTCTATTTAGGAGATCTTGTTGCAAGTGGCTGTTTGTGAGTATTGCGGAAAACCATCCCTGCGCGGTTGGGTTTGTCCTCCATTCAAGAATTCTGTCCTCTGCTATCAACACTTTTTCCGCATCTTTCTCAAACCTTGTTCACAGGGCGCAACCTGGGAGTGAAGGGTGAATACGGGATAGGTTACAACAATCGCGATTGCAGACAGAAAATAGGAAACGCAGGCCAAAGGGTGGCCTGCGTTCCTGAATTAGTGCGGGAAAATGCCCAGCGAGCTACTGCAGCGCGTCCATCAGACGCGTAATCGTGCGGTTCAAGTCTTTGTCGGACCGGCGCAACTCTTCAATTTTGTTGATGGAGTGCAAAACTGTTGTGTGGTGCTTCCCGCCGAATTGTCGGCCAATCTCCGGCAGCGAAGCAGTGGTGAGCTGCTTGACGATGTACATCGCCACCTGGCGCGGAAAAGCAATCGCTCGAGTGTTACTGCGAACTTTCAGATCCTGCTCCCGCAGATTAAAATGCTCGCTTACCCGTTTTTGGATCAGATCGATCGTGACACGCTTTTCCTGCGAAGCGATGATGTTTCGCAGCACCTGCTGCGCCGTCCCCAGCGAAATCGTCGCGCCCGTCAACGAGGCGTAGGCCATAAGCCGCGTCAAAGCGCCTTCCAATTCGCGCACGTTGGACTTGATGGCCCGCGCGATGTATTCCGCTACGTCGTCCGGCAGGCTGAAGCGGTCGTTCTCCGCTTTTTTCTGCAGAATGGCAATTTTGGTCTCGAGGTCTGGCGGCTGGATATCCGCGATCAATCCCCATTCGAACCGCGAGCGCAGCCGCTCTTCGATGGAGTTGATATCTTTCGGCAGACAGTCCGAGGAAATCACAATCTGCTTCTGCTGCTCGTAAAGCGCATTGAAAGTATGAAAAAATTCTTCTTGGGTCCGCTCTTTTCCTGCGATGAACTGGATATCATCCACGAGCAGCACGTCCACGGTATGAAATCGGTCTCGGAAACTTATCATGCGGTCAAATCGCAGCGAGTTGATCACTTCGATCGTGAATTTCTCGGCGCTCACGTAGCTTAGCCGCATCGCCGGATTGCGCTTTTTGATGGTATGACCGATGGCGTGCATCAAATGCGTCTTGCCCATGCCCACGCCGCCGTAGAGGAATAGCGGGTTGTAGGCCTTCGACGGCTGTTCGGCCACGGCGCGCGAAGCGGCATGCGCGAACTCGTTGGACTTGCCGACCACGAACGAATCAAACGTGTAGCGGGTATTAAGTTGGTGGTCGCTGCTCTCAAAATCCAATTTTGCTTGTTTTACGCCGGAGACCACGGGCGCCGCCGGCACCGGCTCCTCTTCGGTGCACACGTACTGCACCTTCATGTTCGGTGTGCCAAGCTCGTGAAAAACAGCTTTGACGATGTCGCCGTAAGTGCGCGTCAACACCTGCCGGAAGACGGCGCTGGGAATCTGAATATATAGAGTATCGCTCTCGGCGCGGTTCAGCCTCGTGGGCTGGAACCAAGTCGTAAAAGTGTTGATACTGACCCGGGACTTCACGCGTTCAAGGAATTTGTCCCAGGAATTCACAGTTTCGCGCTCGCGCCCCGTTTGAGTAGCTGTTGTCATCGGAAAAGAATAGAAAAACCTGCGCTATTTCCACAGCTGTGAATAAACTGTGGAAAGCAGCTCCATTCACTTCTTTCTTCAGGCTTCGGGATTCTTGCCCGCGCCGGAACGGTCTAGCTTGCCCCTGTCGTTCCACGCGCGGCCCGTCTGGAATCGTCGGCCTACCAACCGCCGTTATGAGTCAGCGCGGGATTGTCTCTGATTGATGCGTACGGAGCAAGAGAAAAATAGGAGAAGGCATTCATCAGCTTTCACATGCCATGCACAGTTTTTCCACAAGCACAATTTTTGTGCAACCGCGCGGAATGACGCCGGATTTCGCGGCATTATGAATAAATTTTGACGCACCGCGCAAAATCCGCGCAGAACTCAGGCAGTTTTGCCTGAGGAAAACTGCGGCTATTTCAGAATTTTTTTATCTGGACGCGCGAACTCAAAGATGCCCAGCGGGTCGCTTCCGATGAGCAGACGGTCGTTGTCCACGAGAATGGTGTTGGCTTCGATGCGCGCTCCTTGCGGCGTGTAGATTTTATAGGTCGCGCGCCGGTTTCCTTCCTTGTCGAAATGCAGCAACGTATTGTAGAGGGCGATCCACACTTCCCCATTTGCCGGATCGACGCCCACCGCGGTAAGAATGCGTTTGAAGGAAGGCTGCAAGCCTTTGCTCTCCAGCCGCAAGATTTCCTTGCGCGCGGCCTGCGCGGCGGGCATAGCCTCCAGCGCGGTGTACTGGATGTCCTGCCCCGCATAGCCCAAGCGGTCATATTGCCGCACGGTAGGCTCCGGGACGTAAGCAAACGCATAGTAGAGATGCCCCTGTGCGTCGGTGGCAAGCTGTCCGATGTTCAGGTAGCGATTCAACTCCGCACGTTCCGCGAGCGGCTCCGGATCACCGAACTCGCGCACGTCGCGGCCATTCTTGTCAAAAACGATCACCAGGTGCGTTTCTCGAAGCGTCGCCACGGCAACTTCGCCTTCGGGCAACGCGGCGACGGCCAGCGGATTCTTTACCGGGATGGAACGAAGAGGCGTGCCTTCCCGAGAAAAAACCTGGATGAGATTCGCGCCGCGGTCCGCCACGTAAATCTTGCCGTCGGCCGCTCCGTCACAATCCTCTCCGAAGGTAATCAGGGGATGGCCTTGGACGGTTCCGTTTGGCGCAACGCTTGCCTCGTTAATCGATAAAACCTGCTTTCCCTGGGCGTCGAACACCAGCAATCCCGGCGATGGCGAAGCCAGAATGTATAGCCGCCCATCCGCGCCTTTCTTCACCGCACGCAGTCCGGGGCCCACACCCGTGAAGACCCGCTGCTTGGCCAGGAGGTCGCCCTCATCCTGGGCAACCGCGCTCGCAGCGCCGCACGCCAGCAGACACATCACCGCAAGAACTCTCACGATTGGCCCCACCCTTTGTCGCATGATTCTTCAGATTACTACGGACGCGCGCAGGTTGCCCTGCGTTACGCGCACCCCCTGTTCGGGTTAATCACTGCGCGTCGAGGATGCGGCGAGATTTAGCATTGAGAACAGGCGTGAATCTCGAGATTGACAGTTTCTCGCTGATATGTATCATAGCCATATATGGGAATTACACTGGATAGAGAACTCAAGAAAGGCAGCGCGGAATTGCTTATTCTGGCGCTGCTGGAAGAAAAGGCCCGCCACGGCTATGAAATCGGAAAGCTCATCGCAGAGCGCTCCGAAGGCATTGTCCGTTTTCACGTCGCCTCGCTCTACCCCCTCCTTTACCGGCTCGAACGCCGCGGCTGGGTGAGGGGAGAATGGGAACCGACGGGCGGGCGCCGCCGCCGTTTCTACCGGCTGACTTCAACTGGCCACAAGACCCTCGCTGCCCAACGCGCCCGCTGGCGCGAATTCTCTAGTGCCATGAACCGTATCGTGGAGGTGCGCTGTGCATGATTGGAAAGAAATCGTCCGCCGCCGGCTGACTCCGCTGCCGCTGGAACCCGGCCGGCGGGACGAAGTCATCGAAGAACTGTCGCACCAACTCGAAGACGCTTACAAGGAAGCGCTCTCCGCTGGCGTCAGCGAACCCGAAGCCCTTGGCCGCAGCCTCGCCCAATTCAACGACTGGGAGAATTTGCGAAAAGATGTCTTCCGCGCCGTCAAAGCCGAGGAACTTCCGGTCTGGCACCAACGCGGAATCCTTTCTCCGAAGCGCCCTTGGGTTTGGGCCACGCTCCTTCTTGCTCTGGCTCTCTTGTCGTTGGCCGGTTTCCGCCAGGCACTTACCGCGGTCTCCGTTTCCTTCAAAGCAGATCCTTGGCAAGAGAGTTTTTTCTCGACGCGCGCTCTCGCTCAGATGGAGCGCCAAGCGATAGCCCAGGCAGACGCCCGCGCCCTTGCCTTCGTCGCGCTGCACCATCCGGACATCAATGAAGCTGCCCGCGACGCTGAAAAAGCAATTGCGCTCGACGCACACCTCACCTGGATTTCCGCGCGCTTCGCCCGGGTCTTGCAGGGCGAACACAATCCCGCTCCGTGGATTGCGCGGCTCAAAACCTGGGACCCCGACAACGCCGTCCCTTACCTGCTCGAAGCGGGCACATTCTTTGATAAGAGCCCGTTGGTGGCAAGATGGCCGAGCCTCGGTATTCCGGAACTGCGTCGCGCGCTCGTCGCTGAATCTGACTTCCGCCTGCCCATGCGGAAAGCTTATGCTGCCCCGAAATACGACAACTATGCGGCCCAGCGTTTCGAACTGGACCGCGCCGTCTTCGAGCAGCAGGGATGGGATCGTCCGGACTTGTTGATGTTCGCCGAGGCCTCGCAGCCATATCCAAACCTATTCGCTACTAGGATTTATGCTCAGTACCTGGTCGAGGACGTAGGAGAGACCGCCGAAAAAGCTGGCCGCAATGAAGAAGCCGCGGCCCAATATCGAACCGTTGCGCAATTCGGCGTCCGCATGGAGCGAGCATCGACTGACATCGAGCGCCTGATCGGGATCGCGATTCGCAAGATATCCTACAAACGCCTTTTGCCCTTGCTACGCCTTCAGGGACGCACGGAGGAAGCCGCCCTTCTGGAATGCGACGTGGCAGACCTGAACGAAGGCTTAGAATTGACGGGGGGTTATCGTTTGACTGAGCGTGCCGCAAGCCGCGCCGCGCCTCTGGTGTTGATTTCCGGTGTCGTCGTCGTTGTGTTTGCCGCGGCCACGCTGGCATGGCTAGGCGCCGTAACTCTGCTGCGTTGGAAAGAAAATGGGAGCAGCCTTCTCAACTATTTCGCGTCGGTCGCCAGTGTTGCCGTCCCTTTGCTTCTGCTCGCGAGTCTAGGCCTTTATGGAGCGTACTATCCTTATGTACGCCACATCAACCAGTTCGAGAACGCAGGACAACTTGTCCGCGATGTGGGGCCATTGTGGGGGACGCTTGCCGGACTCCACTGGGGGCTCTTGCACCGGGGATCCTGGCTTCCCATGATGCTTTGGCCCACGGTATGGTGCATCGTTGTGGCCGTCATCGGCATAATCATCCTGCGCTGGGTTGCGAACCGGCGGGAAAGTGGCGGGCTCCCCGAATAGCGCGGCTATTTCTGCGAATACATAGCAAAGCCGAAAATAGTGCTTGACAAATAGTAGCCATCTGGTAAGATAGTGGTGTAGAGAATTGCGTTCAGCCGCAATTCTCTTTTTTGTTTTTAGGCCGCTCCCTGCGGCTTTCGCGCTACTTGAAATGCAAAGTTAGGCCCCACTGGCCCTTTTGGGGTATTTCCCTCAAATACAAGCATCAAGTTTTTCGGACGCGGAATAAGCCGCGGTGCCGGCAAGATGCCGGCGCTACGAAATGCTGCCGCGCCCCAAAGGGGCCTCGGGAAATTCGCGTTTCGCCCGGACACTAAAACACACCCTCTGTTACAGGACACAATCATGAAAAACAGCAAATGCAATGGTGTACCCGTCTCTACGCACTTTGAAGCGGGACGGGCTGAAGCCCGCCCCTACAAGGGCGCGACCCCGAGCATGAAAACCAAAAAGCTCCTCGGTGAACATAGCGGTGACGAGAAAGAGCGGCAGCAGGGCTGTCGCACTCCAAAACTCGACGCGGAAACCCTGTGGAAACAAATCGAAGACGTGGTCGTGCCGCAATTACGGCTGTCGGTTATCGACCATGTGGTCTATGTCCACCTCGTGAGGCACAGCCGGCTGGAAGGCAGGCGGCGGCTGCGTTTTTCGATTCTTTGGCTGGCTCGCAATATCCACCTCTCCGGCGGACCCACGCGGGAGGCCATTCGGCGGCTGGCCGCGCAGGGCGCTTTGCGCTTGATCGAACGCAGCAAGGCCGGTCACGTGGCCGAGGTTCGCCTGCCCGAGGAGATTCGCGGCGTGCGCGCCAATGCCAAGAGGGCGCGGCAAGCAGCCCGCCTGTCTGGCGCGATTGGCATCGAGGACGTGGACTATCTCAAGACTTTGGAACTGCGGAGGGCCATTCACGGGCGCGAACGCGGCCGGTGCTTCTACTGCTTACGGCAGATCCCCGCGCGGTTGGCTTGTATCGACCATGTCGTGCCACGGGCCCGCGTGGGGTGCAACTCCTACCGCAACCTGGTTTCGTCTTGTATGGAGTGTAACTCGCAAAAAGGGGAGCGCCCGGCCGAGGAGTTTGTACGGAGTCTGTACCGGGAGCGGAGCCTGACCGCGGCCGAGCTCAAGAATCGCCTCGGTGCCCTGGATGCGCTGGCCGCCGGCAAGCTTCGGCCGACGATTCCGAATGGGGACGACCAGGAAGTCAGGATTAGTCGATGCGGAAGCGCAGGCGTTCGATGGAGCGGGCTTGAAGCCGGCCGGCGGCGTTGCGTGGACCTTCATCGTCGGTCTCGATCAGCACGCAATTCATCTGCACGTCGCCGGAAGCTACCTCGAACCGGGCTGGCAGTCCATTCAGAAATTTCGTAATGATGCCGTTGCGATCCATTCCGATCACGCCGCCGTGCGGCCCGGTCATCCCCACGTCCGTGATATAAGCCGTGCCCTGCGGAAAGAGGTGTTCATCGGCGGTAGCCACGTGCGTGTGGGTTCCCACAACCGCCGTCACCCGCCCGTCGAGGTACCAGCCCATGGCAATCTTCTCGCTGGTGGTTTCCGCGTGCATGTCCACGAACACGAAGGCGACATCTTCGGGAATTTTCGCGAGCTCGCTATCAGCTTTGCGGAAAGGATCATCAATCGGGGTCATGAACACGCGGCCCTGCAAATTGAGCACCGCATATTTCACGCCATTCTTCGCCGTGCCGAGGTAGAGCCCGCTGCCCGGATTGCCGTCGGGAAAATTTGCGGGACGCAACAGCCGCGGCTCATGCGGCATAAACTCCAGAATTTCTTTTTTGTCCCAGCTGTGATTGCCGCCGCTAAGGACGGCGATATCCGTTCTCAGCAACTCTTCGGCGATCCTCGGGGTGATGCCAAATCCCGCCGCGGAGTTCTCGCCATTGGCGATGACCAGGTCGATCTGTTTTTGCGCGACAATGTCAGCCAGCCGATCGTGAACGATCTGCCGTCCCGACGAGCCGACAATGTCTCCCACAAACAGTACGCGCATGTTTTTGGTGACTGGTGGTTCGTGACTGGAGACTAGTAAGAGGGCGAACTTGTTGCCGCCTGGGCCATCCTACCAGTCACTAGTCACCACTCACCAGTCACGTTGCTCCAAATCCGAATCACAAGGATGGAACTTCGAAGCGCTCGATGGCGCGATTCATCTGATACAAAAATGGAGCGGACCGCTTGGCCGTGGAGAGCTAGGCCGTGAACCTCTGAAATAGTAGGGCGCCACGAGC
>Ga0137418_10000997_pt1 | contig 25933 bp, 26 predicted proteins | sample CZODoug3_1_2_16f_FD_122242 | JGI IMG/M metagenome (GOLD analysis project Ga0137418, IMG submission 122242) | Vadose zone soil fungal communities from Angelo Coast Range Reserve, California, USA - CZODoug3_1_2_16fungal (Hybrid Assembly) | ecosystem: Environmental > Terrestrial > Soil > Vadose...
AAAGCCGATCATATCGTCCTCTTTCCGACGCTCATTATGAAATCGTGGGGCGAGCGCATGATGCTGGCCTTTCTCTCGCTGGCGTTTGCAGTACGCCGGCCGTGGAAGGTCAGCGATCCGAAAGCCTCTGACTTCATCGGCGTCGGCGCATTCAACATGATCCGCCGCAGCGCATTCGACTCGCTCGGCGGTATGCAGCCGCTAAAGATGGAAGTAGTCGAAGACATGAAGCTGGGGAAGTTAGTAAAGAAGAAAGGGCTCAAGCAGGTCGCCGCCTTTGGAGACGGCCTCCTCACGATTCACTGGGCTAGCGGTGCCTGGGGCATCGTTCGCAACTTGCGCAAGAACACGTTTGCATTCCTGGAATTCCGCTGGTACTTCACCCTGGCGGCAATCATTCTCTTGATGTTGTTCCACTGGGGTCCGCTGATTGGATTGGTACTGGCTCCGGGCCTCGCGAAAATCGGATTTGCCGTTGGCCTGGCGTCGCTGGCGTTGTTCTACGTCGGGATCAGCAGACACTTGCGCATCTCGCCCCTCTATTTTCTGCTGCATCCGATCAGCACCGGACTGATGTGTGTCGCTCTTATCCAATCCACTTGGTTCACGCTGCTCAATCGTGGCATTGACTGGCGGGGAACCCGCTATCCGCTGAATGAACTGCGCAAAGGCCTGGTCTAATCCACGGTTCCAGGATCAGTGGTATCGCGCGGTTTGCGTGGTGGCTTCTTAGATTTCTTCGTTGAAGTCGCCCCAGAACTCTTCGCGGTCGCGCTGTATTTGCCGCGCCGCTCGGCATCGTAACTCTTGGGGACTGGCGGAAGCCTGGGCGACCCGCCCTTTAACTGCGCCGAATCGCGGAGGATGATTTCCGGCCTGCCTTCATACTGCACGATGTTTCCGTGGATCTCGATGGTCTTACCTTCGAGTTGGCTCACATCGCCTACGTCGCGCAGATCGCGGTCAAAGACCACGACCGTGAACGGACACCTGGTGTAGTCCTCGCAGAAGTTCAGGAAGTGGACTCCACGCCCAGCAACTACCTTCAAAACCTTGCCTGACACGCAGGCACGGGCCCCGGTCTTGTTCTTCGTCTGTTCGATGGAAAGGCATTCGCCGTGACTGAGCGATGTTAGTAGCGCGATCGAGATGAGAGCTGCGATCCGCATAAAAAGATGTAGGCGCGCATTCCTGCGCGCCCCCATCGTCAAACCGTGGACCTCTACTTCTTGAACGAACTGATCGCCGCCGCTTCGTCGTCTTTCACGTCGAAGACGGTATACAGCTTGGTGATCTGCAGCAAGTCGTGGACCTTCTTGGTCAAGTTCAGCAGCTTAAGCTCACCACCCTGGTTGCGTACCGTGGTGAACGCGCTCACCAACTCGCCGATACCGGAGCTGTCGATATATGTGACCTCGCCCAGGTTCAGCAGGAGCCTCTTTTCACCCTTGGCCAGCAGGTCCCGCACCGTGTCACGCAGCACAACGCTGCCTTCGCCCAGAGTGATACGGCCGCTCAGGTCCACTACCGTGATTCCATCTACCTGCCGCGAACTTGCTTTCATTGTCACTGTCTTTCCTCCGATGCGTCCCCGGCGTTTCCGTGGACGTGTTTGATCAAAGTGATTTCCGTGCCCGGGTCCAAATGACGAAAGCGGACCTCATCCATGAACGACTTGATGAGAAAGATCCCTCGGCCCGACTGCTTCAGAATATTTTCCTGCGCCCGGGGATCGGGAACATCCTCGGGTTTTAATCCTTTGCCCTCGTCCGCAATACTCACGATAAAGTCATTGCCGCTCTGCTCGATGGACATGCGCATCTTTTTCTGCGGATCATACGCATTTCCATGCAGCACTGCGTTCACCGCAGCTTCGCGCACCGACATCGCGATCTGATGGCTTTCATCCTCCGCGAACCCTGCCTTGGCCGCCATTTTTTGGGCGGTTTCTTCCGCAGTGTTGACGCTCTCAAGCGTGGAGTCGAGGGTATAGGAAACCCGATTAATGGACATTGCGGGTTTTATGATGTCCGTTCCAACTCGAATGCTCTGGTTTCCGCCGGCGAGCGTCTTCGGCAGGCACCCGAACAAGCGGGCAAAGTCATTGAAATTCCGTAGTTTGCCTGTCGGCAGAGCAAATGTCAACGAAAACGCCGCAGAACGTTAGAATCCGTTCATGCAGATCTCCCCCATCAAGCCCAGGATTTCGCTGGCGATTTTGCAGCGAGTCGACATCCGCGTTGGGACCATTCTCTCGGTCCAGGACATTCAAGGTACGGACCAGCTGATGCAGCTGCGCGTCGACTTCGGCGATCATCAGCGAAGCATCGTAGCCGGGATCAAGCAGGAGCGTTCAAATCCAAATGAAGTCGTTGGAAAGCAAGCTTTGTTCGTCGTCAATCTTGAGCCGCGCAAACTGAAGGGAGTCCTGTCCGAGGGCATGCTCTTCGATATCGGCTATGAGGATGGCATAACTCCGGTGCTTGCAATCCCCGAGAAACCCGTGCCCAATGGCGCCCGAGCAGGGTGATACGGGAAGTAACTCCACGATTGTGCTGCTGCCGTGCCACAATGCTCGCGACATGGCCACCTCTGCGAATCAACAACTCTCTGGATTTCCCTGGTTCAAGACCATCCGGTGGACGCTACTCGCTATTCTGATCATTGCAGTGATGCTGATGCTGAAAAAGCCGGTGCCCCCGGCGAGCTTCAGTCAAGTCTCGCCGGAACTTGCCACTGCGAGCGCGACTTCGTTCGACACAAAGTTGAATGAGTTGGAGCGCGCCCACCAAGGTGGTTATCCCGCCGAGGTACGACTTACCACCGACGAACTCAACTCTGCCTTCCACCGCTCGCAGGGGCAATTGCCACCTGCGGCTCCCTCCACAACCGGAACTGCGCCGGAAGCCCCAGGTAGTGCGCCATCTTCCACCTCGCAATCCGAGGAAGGTCCGCCACAGGTCAAATCAATGCAATTCGCCATGGTAGGCGACCAAGTGGTCGGGCAATTCGTCGTGCAGCGTTATGGCATGGACATCTACGTCACCCTCGCAGGCAAACTCAGCAGTCAGGATGGCTACGTCGGCCTCAAGCCTAGTTTGTTCAAGGTCGGAGACCTGAATGTCCCTATCTCGTGGGTTGATTCAACTCTGCAATCCAAGCTCGCCGATCCGGAGAACCGCGAGAAGCTCAAGCTGCCGCCGTTCGTCTCCGAAATTCGCGTTGAGAACGGTGAACTGGTGATTGTCGAAAAGTAACTCCACTCGAGTCGAAAAGTCGGCCAGAAGCCGCCATAGCACTAGCCAGCTACATTTCAACCGCTGTATTCTGCGAGAGTATGGCGAATCTCGCACTCTCCGAGCTCTTGGGCGCGTCTGTGGTCGACTCCAGCGGAGTCGTTGCTGGACGCGTGCGCGAGATCGTCCTTACTCCCCAAACCAGCCGGAACGAGATCTTCAGCTTCATCGTACGGACTCCAAAAGGCGATCGCATTCTTCCCCGCGAAGCCTTCCAGAACGTGAACGGCGGGGTGCGCTCCAGCCAGCCCGCCGAATCCTGGCTCGAATTCGCAAATCCGGAAGGCATGTTCCTGCTCGGCCGCGACCTGCTGGATCAGCAAATCATCGACGTGCATGGTCGCAAGGTCGTCCGCGTCAACGATGTCGATTTCGAGACTGTCTCCGTGAATGGACACGTGATTCTGCGGGTCTTCGGGGTCGATGTCGGCACGCGAGGTGCCGTCCGGCGATTGCTCAAGGGCGTGGTTCCCATGATCGCGCTGCGTGGCCTGTTATCGCGCATTCCCCCGCGCATCATTCCTTGGGAGTATGTGGACCTCATAGAGACCGATCCGGCTCGGCGGATCAAGCTGCGCATCGAGGCGACCGGCCTCAACAAGCTGCATCCGGCGGATATTGCCACCATCATGGCTGATCTCGCTCCCGCCGAACGCGAAGCTGTCTTTGAGTCGCTCGATGAAGATGTGGCTGCTGGCGCGCTCGAAGAAGTTGACACCAAGCTTGGCGTCTCCATCGTCGAATCGCTCGATCCCGAGCACGCCGCCGAGATCGTGGAGGAGATGAATCCTGATGCGGCCGCCGATCTGCTGGCCGAACTTACCGACGAAAAATCGGAAGAGATCCTCGAGGAAATGCAGGCCGAAGAGCGTCACGATGTGGAAGAGCTGCTCGAATTCAAAGAGCACACCGCGGCCGGACGCATGACCACTGAGTTCCTCGGCTTCTCCGAGGACGCGACCGTCATGGACGCTGTTGACGCGCTGCGTGGCTTCTCCGGCGGACCCGAAGCGGTGAGTACCTTATTCATCCTCGACGGCGAGGACAAACTGATCGGCATGGTCCCCCTCGCCTCCATCGTTCTGGTGGAGCAGGATACGCCGCTCAAGACCCTTATTTCCGAGCCTCTCGTCACTTGTCGCATGGACGCAAAGGAACGCGAGGTCGCCGAGCTGTTCGACAAATACAACCTGCTCATGCTGCCTGTCGTGGACGAAAAGGGCGTGGTGCATGGCGTGATCACCGCCGATGACGTCATCGGCCTGTTGCGAGAAATGCTGTAAGGGTAATCGTTCTGATCTACAGGAAATTTCGGTTCTCATTCAAAATTCAAGATTCAAGAGTGGGACGAATTAGCTGGTCACCGATTCGCCGCCGCATTTATTCTGTCCAGTCCTTTGGGAACTGAGAAATTGCGATGAAGTGGTTACGCCGTTGGAAAACCCGGATACTCCTCACCTTTGCCGTCATCGGCCCGGGCTTCATCACGGCCAACGTCGACAACGACGCCGGCGGCATCATCACCTACTCGACCGCCGGGGCGCAGTTCGGATACGCGCTGTTGTGGACTGTGGTTCCCATGACCATTGCTCTTATCGTCGTGCAGGAGATGTCCGCGCGCATGGGCGCGGTCACCGGCAAGGGACTGAGCGACCTGATCCGCGAGGAATTCGGACTGCGCATCACTTTTTTCATGATGCTGGCTCTGATCGTGACCAACTTTGGCAACGTGGTCGCCGAATTTGCCGGTGTCGCCAGCAGCATGGAGCTGTTCGGAATATCAAAGTACATCTCCGTTCCTATTGCCGCGGCATTCGTGTGGTTCCTGGTCGTGAAAGGGAACTACAAAATGGTGGAGAAGGTATTCCTGGCCGCTTCGTTCTTTTATCTGGCGTACATCGTAGCTGGCTTCTTGTCGCGACCTGACCTGACTCAGGCGGCAGTCCGCACCATCGCGCCTCCGCATCCGCGCGAATTCAAGGATCAGGCCTACCTGTACATGGTCATCGGAATGATCGGCGCCACCATCGCTCCATGGATGCAGTTTTATTTGCAAGCGTCGGTCGTAGAGAAGGGAGTCACCGCAAAAAATTATGCCGGAACGCGACTCGATGTACTCGTTGGCTCCATCTTCACCGACGTCGTCGCGTGGTTCATTATCGTTGCATGTGCAGCTACCCTCTATGTACACGGCCATCGCGAGATTCATGACGCCACCGATGCTGCGCAGGCTCTGCGGCCGCTCTCCGGCGACTACGCCTATGTGCTGTTTGCCACGGGATTCGCCAACGCATCGCTTTTTGCAGCCTCGATCCTGCCGCTGTCAACTGCCTATAGTGTTTGCGAGGGGTTGGGATTCGAATCCGGAGTGGACAAGAGATTTTCCGAAGCGCCATTTTTCTATTGGCTGTACACGGCGCTGATCGCGCTCGGTGCCGGTGTGATCCTGTGGCCTGACTTTCCATTGCTCAAGATCACCGTGCTGTCGCAGGTATTGAACGGTGTGCTGCTGCCGTTTGTACTGATCTTCATGCTCATCCTGGTCAACAAGAAAGAATTGATGGGAGAACACGTGAATTCCCGTCTCTTCAACGGGATTGCCTGGGCAACGGTGTTGATCATGATCGGACTCACCGCTGCCTGGTTGTGGATGCTGCACGCGAATATCTAACTCGGTAGTACCTGTCCGCTCGCCAGCTGCTTCACCAATCCGATGTCTGCCTCCAGGAAGTCATAATTCGGAAGTTCCCGAGGCGCGGCCCAAACGACTTGTTTGAAGATGCGGTTCTCGATTTCGCCCGCGAATGTTGGCACAAGGAAGAAGCGAAGCTCGACTGCAGAGCCGGACTCATACTGATGCCGGATGCGCGCGACTTCCTCGCCGATCGTCGCATCGATCCCCAGCTCTTCCTCCAGTTCGCGCTTCAGGGCGTCCCGCGGCTGTTCGCCGGTCTCGATCTTCCCACCAGGAAACTCCCACTTCAGCGGCATGGACTGATGCTGCGTGCGCTGGCAAATCAGGATCTGCCGTCCGCCATTCTCATCCTTCACGATCAGACCGGCTACGACCTGTTTCGCTCTATGCTGCTTTACGCTCTTCGCCATGATTTCTGGGTGTGGCACTGAAGTGATCGCAACTTCCATTCGCTCCATCGAACCGCTTACCGCACTCGAACGCGAAGAGTCTAGCGCAAGGCGATTCGAAGCGGTATGGCTAACGAATTTCGGAATTGCGCTGAAGCGGTTCTCAAGGGTTGGCGAAGTTATAGCGAATAGCGGTTCCAAAACGGGAAGTGTGTTGGGTCGCAATCTCTACTAAATACGCGTGCTGCTGGTAATTATGTCATTCTATGCACTCGGGGTGTAAGGGTTAATTACCGTAATGGGAATCGTGGATGTGGTGGCGCCTTGGCAAGCCATTTGCATTCAGCAACTTCCATTTTTGGTACGCGACTTGCACTCTTCCCAATTGTGCACCGGCACTCTGAACTCGATCCGCCTAGCGAGGCGCAGTCACAGCTACAAACTGCAGGTGCTGACGTATTTATCGACGCGGCAGCCCAGGGGATTGTCGTCTTGCACGTTGATGGCACGGTGCTGCGAGCCAATCCCGCCTTCTGTCAGATTTTTGGATTCTCCCCAGAAGAACTCAGAGGTCGCTATCTCGATGAGTTGATCGTTCCGGCTGAAAAGATTGCCGAGTCGCGGGAATTCCGCAAGGCGGCGCTGCGCGGGCCCCACGTCACTATCGCCACACAGCGGCGGCACCGCAGCGGTTCCATTTTAGAGGTCTCCGTCTCTGGCGCTCCCATCAATGTTGGCCAAGGCCCCATCGGCACCGTTATCTTTTTTCGCGACATTACCGACCAGCGCACGCTTGAACACCAGATGATCGAATCCCAAAAGATGGAAGCCATCGGCCGACTCGTCGGCAGTGTCTCCCACGACTTTAACAATCTCCTTACTGCCATCATGGTCTATTGCGGATTACTGACCGAGAACCTCGGAGCGAACGATTCTGGACGGCAGCATGCGCAAGAGATCTTTGCAGCTGCTGAGCAGGGTTCGGAGCTGGTCCGCCAACTTCTCTCTATTGCGCGCCAGCGCAAACTGGAGCCCACTCTGGTTTCACTGTCCCAGGTGGTCGAAGATCTGAGCGATATGCTTCAACGCCTCATCGGCGAGGACATCGCTATGCAGATCATCGGCGAGCAGGCGGGTCTCGTCGAGGTAGACCGCACTCAGATCCAGCAGGCGATCTTGAACCTGGCCTTGAATGCACGCGATGCGATGCCGTCCGGCGGTCGACTGACGATTCGAACCAGCAGGCAGACTGTGACCGATGGAGCGGCGGTTCCCCCTGGCAAGTACGTTCTACTTTCCGTTCTCGACACCGGTTGTGGCATGGATGCTGCTATCCGTGCTCGAATCTTTGAACCATTTTTTTCCACCAAGGCGCAAGGCAAGGGAACTGGGTTGGGCTTGGCCTCGGTACATGCCATCATCTCCCAAGCCGGAGGCCACATTGAAGTTTCCAGCCAGCAGCGTCAGGGCAGCCGCTTTGATCTGTACTTCCCTGAAGCTGCATCGGTCGCATCTGCTGGGCAGCCTATCAGTGTAGAAGCTCCTGCCAAACCGGGTTCTGAAACTGTTTTGCTGGTGGAAGATCAGGATCGCGTCCGCGCGGGGATCGCTGAGGCGTTAATGCACGCCGGGTACAGAGTTCTGGCCGCGCGCCACGCCGAAGAAGCCCTCAAGCTTTCTCACGAGCATCAGGATCACATCCACCTTTTATTGACCGACATGGTGATGCCGGGACTCGGCGGCGACCAGTTGGCTGAGCAGATATTGCAATTTCGTCCCGACATCAGGGTGATGTTCATGTCGGGCTATAACCTGCGGCCGCCTGGATTGCTGCGCTACGGAGGCGCAGTCTTCGCGGAAAAGCCGCTGAGGCCAGCTGCTCTGCTTCGAACTGTGCGCGAATTGCTCGATCGGGTGGCGTAAAAAGATTCCTGTTTTGGGAATGGGGACTCTACAATGCATGCACAAGATTTCGACCTGATTTCGACCCATAACGGATCTGAGGGTCTGATGGAAAAAAAGATTTCTGTCCCGTCGGCGCCGCTCAACGTGCTCGTCATAGACGACGAGAAATCCATCCGCGATGGGTGCAGGCAGGCCGCCGAAGGTCTGGGTTTCAAGACCCATGTTGCCGAGAATGCTGGCAATGCGTACAAGTCTCTGGAATCACAAAGCATTGACGTAGTACTTCTCGACATGAAACTACCTGGCAGCACCAGCGGGCAAGAGATGCTCAAGGATATCCGCAGCCGCTATCCCAATGTCGTCGTTATCGTTATGACCGGGTATGCGACGGTCCCAGCAGCAGTACAAGCTATGCGCTCCGGCGCCTATGACTACCTTTCTAAGCCGTTCAACTTGGAAGAATTGCGGCTTACCCTGGAACGGGCAGCTAGTCATTTCAATCTCACGACAGAAAACAGGGTCCTGCGGACCAAGCTGCGTTCGAAGGAAGGCTTCGGGAACATGATTGGCCGTTCCCCGCAGATGGAGAAGCTCTACCGGTTCATCTCGAAGGCGGCAAACAGTCAGCACCCGGTTCTGATCCTGGGAGAGAGTGGAACCGGAAAAGAGCTGGTGGCGCGCTCCATCCACTTCAACGGTCCGCAGAAGGACAAGCCCTTCATCCCAGTAGATTGTGGCTCTCTGGTGCCCACACTGATCGAGAGCGAGTTGTTCGGGCATATCAAGGGAGCATTCACCGGCGCGAATCAGTCTAAGGAAGGTTTGCTCGCGTTAGCCGACGGCGGAACCGTGTTTCTCGATGAGATTGGCGAGCTGCCCAGCGACTTGCAGGCAAAGCTGCTTCGCGCCATCCAGGAAAAGGAGATTCGCCCGGTGGGAAGCACGCGCCGCGTCCCCATTGACGCGCGCATCCTCGCTGCCACGAACCGCGATCTGGATGTTGCAGTGCAAAACGGCAGCTTTCGTCGTGATCTGTATTTTCGTCTCAACGTCCTCGCGCTGCGGGTGCCGCCTCTTCGCGAGCGCAAGCAAGACATCCCGGTCTTGGCAGGACACTTCCTCGATCGCATCGAGCGGACCGGCAACATTCGTCGAACCCTCAGTGACGAGGCTCTCCACAGAATGTTGGACTACGACTGGCCGGGCAACGTCCGTGAACTGGAAAACTGCCTGGAGCGTGCTTGTGCCATGAACTCCGGTCCTGTGATCCACGTGATCGATCTTGGAACGTCGTTGCAATCACCGCGCTCCGCAAGCCCACAACCGGGGAATGGGTTCGGGACTCTGGCTGATCTGGAGAAGAATGCCATTTTTGCCGCCTTGCAGCACACTCACGGCGACAAACTGCAAGCCGCCGAATTGTTGGGCATCGGCAAGACGACGTTGTACCGCAAGCTGAAGGAATATGGACCGCAATTCTAAGACTGGAGAACGGCTGATCTCATGCTCCTGCTTGCAACCAATTCGGCCCTGGCTGAACGCTGTGCTCTTCGCATCGAAGCGGAGATGAACGAGAGTGTGCAGGCTGCCACCTCTTTATCTCGCGCACGCGTCCTCTTTTGCAGCGGAAGATTTCGCGCCATCATCCTCGACGAGTGTCTGTTGCAGGCCGATCCAGCCGCAACGGAATCGCTTTTAGAATCGTGCCGTGGCGCTTGCACGATTTTCGTGAATATGGCCATCAGTGGTATCGATCGCGTCTCCCGGCAAGTGAAGGCGGCTGCGCGTCATGAAGAGCAGCTGCAACGACAATCGCAGATCGTTGCTACGGTGGCATTGAGGAACGAATTAAAAGACACCATGACCGGTCTTCTCCTGGCGCTTGATCTGGCGTGCTCCCGCCAACCCTCTGACCCGTCGCTGCTGCAGGTGCAGAATCTGGTTCACAAGTTGAGTATCCAACTCGAACGCGGCGCATCCCCAACCGGCCCGTCCGATCCTGTGCGACGCACGGAAAGACGCGCCGCTGTCCGCCTGAAGCCAATCGCGATGTAGTGCAACCCCCGTCATGAATGCAGCTTCTCACCTCTTGCCGGGTTCGCCCGGTCAGGTGAACCTATGCTTTGGACCATCTTTGCCATTCTCTTGATCCTCTGGCTCCTGGGTTGGGGTTTTCACGTAGCCGGAAGCCTGATCCACCTCCTGCTGGTAGTGGCAGCGGTCATCCTGCTGGTGAATGTGATTACAGGGCGTAGCACGACGGTCTGAGTGTCGTCTGCGCATTCCCGTAGGACATCCCGAGTTGCCGCTCAGCATCTAACTCCGTTCAAGGCGGAGTTGAACGCCATCCCGCGCCGCTGCGCAACCCGATCGCAAGTCCAAGGCTTCCTTCAATGAGTACGAGTCTGAACGTAAATGTCTCGCCAGAAAGTCTGACGGATAAGGGACGCGCCGTGCTCGCGAAACAAGTAGAAGAGTTAGGTGAGTGGTTTCACAACATCGAACTTTTTGGCGTATTCACCGCCCCTAGGCATTTTTTGGGTGATTTTCCCAATATTAAGTGGAAGCACATCGCGAACGCGATCCCGCCGGATCTCAGCGGAGCGACCGTGCTCGACGTCGGGTGCAACGGCGGTTTTTATTCCATCGAGATGAAGAAGCGAGGGGCAAGCCGCGTGCTGGGGATCGATATAGACGATCGCTATCTCAACCAGGCCCGCTTCGCCGCTGCCACACTCGGCTATGACATCGAATTTCAAAGGTGCTCCGTGTACGACGTCGACAAGATCCCCGGCATGTTCGATTACGTTTTCTTCATGGGCGTCTTTTACCACTTGCGCTATCCACTGTTTGCGCTCGACAAACTCAGCACCAAGGTTGCAGGACAGCTTGTCTTCCAAACCATGTTGCGCGGCTCAGACCAGGTCGGAACCTTTAAGGACGATTACCACTTCTGGGACGACAAGATCTTTAAAGACCCCAGCTTCCCCTGCATCTACTTCATTGAGAACAAGTATGCCGGTGATCAGACTAACTGGTGGATACCAAACAAGTCAGCAGCCGAGGCGATATTGCGAAGCGCCGGCCTCGAGATCGTAGCGAATCCGGAGAGCGAAACCTGGATCTGCGAACCTCGCTCTGTGAAAAGGGACGGCAGATTCATCCATGCTCTCGAGTTAGAAGGAACGCTGTGACTCTGATAGGAGCGAAGGAAACAGCATGGTCGAAGCGGTGATGCTTTGGAACGAGCCCAACAACCTTTCGCATTGGGACTTCAAGCTCGATCCCGACTGGAAGATGTTCGCCGCCATGTGCCTGGCGGGAGCCGAGGCAGCTCGCCGCGAAAATCCTGACTTGCCGGTCGTCCTTGGCGGCATATCGCCGATTGATCCAAATTTCCTCCGCAATCTCGAGTCACTCGGCGTGATCGACGCTGTCGATGTCGTCGCCGTCCACGGTTTCCCGCTCGACTGGAATCATTGGAACATTCATGAATGGCCGAAGAAGATCGAGGAGATCAGGTCAGTGTGCAACAAGCCGGTATGGGTCTCTGAAGCCGGAGCGTCGTCTTTCGGTGCAGAAGAGGTGCAGGTATTCGGCTTGCAAAAGACAGCGGAGCTGTTGCTCCCGGTCGTTGACCGCGTGCATTGGTATAGCCTGCTCGACCTTCCTGCTGCATGGCCCGCCACCACGCGCCATCGCGAGTCTGAAGGCAGCGCCTATTACCGGCATTACTACATGGGACTCATTCGCAACGACGGAAGTCCGAAACCTGCCTTCAATGAATTCCCCGACGGAATGGGGCTCTGCCAGTGGTTTCATTTTGAAGACCCACGTCTGGATTCAGCAGTGGAGTGGATGAATCGGTTGGGAGTTCGTTATCTAAGGTCAGGGATCAGCTGGGCTGATTGGTTCCGTCCCGATTCCGAAGCCTGGTTTGACCGGCAGATGCGCGCTCTGGAGCCGTTCGACACTACATTGACTCTTTGCTTTACTCCGGAACATCTTGGCATCGTCCCGCACTACACTAGCCCGCCTCGCGATCCAAGTGCTTTTGCCGAATTCACCGCTTGGGCGGTGCGCCGATACGCTTCGGTGCATTCGCCCTTGCGCGCGCAGGTGGTGGAAGCGACCTCGTGACCTTCATCCTGCAAATCACGTTACCAAAGGAGTCGTCATGCACGTCCTGATGACGGCTGACACTTTGGGCGGCGTTTGGAATTACGCCCGCGAGCTTGCGACCGGTCTATCGCAGCGGGGCACCAGAGTGACTTTGGTGAGCTTCGGAGAGATCCCATCCGCTGAACACACTGCCTGGATGGATGGTCTTGCCCGATTTGACTACCATCCCACCGGGTTCAAGCTCGAGTGGATGCGGGATTCCGCAGAGGACCTGGCCCATTCGGCCGAGTACTTGCAGCATCTGATCGATGAAGTTCAGCCTGACGTTCTGCACCTCAACCAATACTTTTACGGAGCGCTTGAATCTTCTGTACCTAAGATAGTTGTTGCCCATAGCGACGTCATTGGTTGGTGGCATGCCGTGCGCGGGTGTGATCCTCCCTCGAGCCCTTGGATCGACGACTACCGCCAGCTTGTGTTTTCCGGTTTGGAAGGCGCCGATGTTGTCGTCGCGCCCTCGCAATGGATGATGGATTCCATCGCCGAAAATTACCTGGACCTACCGCATGGCCGGGTGATTTACAACGGACGCACTCCGACTCTCTTCAATCCGCACGTAAGTAAGGAAGAGATGGTGATGTCGGTCGGGCGCGTATGGGATGCCGGTAAACAGGTCACGTTACTTGCGCAGCAGGAACTACCCTGCGAGACGTTCCTGGTTGGTTCAGCCCAGAACCCCGACGGCAACGCGCAGGTCTCATTCTTTGAGGCTGCGGGCGAACGCAAGATCAATATCAATTTCAAGGGCGTGCAAACGGAGGCGCAGTTGCGGCAGATCTACGGGCGCTGTTCCATCTATGCAGCCACCTCGCGCTACGAACCCTTCGGCTTGGCACCGCTGGAAGCTGCATTTTCGCGGTGCGCACTAGTCGCGAACGACATTCCATCATTGCGCGAGATATGGGGTGACTCTGCCTTGTACTTCACGCGCAACGATGCCCGCTCCCTGGGGGTGGCGATCCGTTCCTTGCTTGCTGATCCGGATCTGCGCCGTGAGTATGCCAATCGCGCGTTGCGCCATGCACAGGAGAACTACACGGCAGCCCGAATGACGGACGATTATTTAGGGCTGTACCGGGCACTGATCGATGCCGAGGTGCTGGCCGCATGAGCACGGGGATGGATATTCGGTATTTCGCTCACTCGTGGGTCTCCGACTGGAATCATGGAAACGCGCACTTCCTGCGAGGGCTGGCGCGGGAGCTTGGCAGGTTAGGACACAAGGTCCGCTGCTATGAAGCGCTGGGTTCGTGGTCGCTGACCAATCTTTTGCGCCACGAAGGTGAGCGAGCCATCGATGCCATCGATCATTTTCGCCGCATGTATCCCGACCTGGACATTCATTTCTACAAACCTGAAGGCGACCTGCAGGAGTTCATGAAGCGCGAATTGCGGGGCGCCGCTGTCGTCATCCTGCATGAGTGGAACGACCCGGATCTGGTGAATGCAGTGCTTGCATTGAAGAAACAGTTGGGGTTTCGCGCCATCCTTCACGACACTCACCATCGCGCATACACCACGCCGCGCGAGCTATTGCGTCTACACCTGCATTTGTTCGACGGCGTCCTCGCCTTCGGCGAAGCTATACGTCGCATCTACGCCGATGGCTTCGGCATGCAGAATGTTCGGACCTTTCATGAAGGTGCCGACATTGATCATTTCCGTCCCCTCGCGTCGAATAAGGATTCGGACGTCATCTGGATCGGAAACTGGGGCGATGAGGAACGTACGCCGGAGCTTGGAGAATTTTTGATTTCCCCGGCCCGGTCGCTGCCGAACGCCAAGTTCGTCGTACACGGCGTTCGCTATCCCGACCAAGGTATAGCGGTCCTGGCCGACGCTGGCATCGAATACCGTGGCTATCTACCGAACCTGAAAGCCCCGGCGGCATACGCGAGCGCAGCGCTGACCGTGCATGTCCCGCGACGGCAATATGCCAACGGCCTGAGCGGCATTCCTACCATCCGCGTCTTTGAGGCCCTGGCCTGCGGGATCCCGTTGCTAAGTGCTCCTTGGAAGGATCTGGAAAACCTGTTCCACCCTGGCGAAGATTACGTCTGTGTACCGAACGGGACCGCCATGACGTCCGAAATCTCGCGCCTATTGAACGATCCGGCTGCGCGACGCCAGATTGCCGATGAGGGCCTGAAGACCGTGCGGTCGCGCCACACCTGCCGGCATCGAGCTGTCGAGTTGAGCGAAATATTGCAGCAGGTGGCCGGATGAAGATATTCGTCTTCGGGTCGAGTATCTCCTCATGCTACTGGAATGGCGCCGCTACCTATTACCGTGGCATCTACAAGCATCTGCACGCCCTGGGTCATGAGATTACCTTCGCTGAGCCGGATGCCTACGGCCGCCAGCAGAAGTTGGACACGGAGACACGAGACTATGTGGCGATTATCGTCTATGGGCAAAGCGATCTCCCCGATCTTCTCCGAACGGCATCGACTGCCGATTTGGTTATCAAGCACAGCGGTGTTGGGCAAGACGATGAGTTGCTTGAGCAAGAAGTGCTGCGCTGCCGCTCCGAAGGCACGCGGGTTGCATTCTGGGACGTTGACGCTCCAGCCACTCTCTCGCGTGTCGAGTCCGATCGAGCCGATCATTTCCGCGCATTGATTCCTCAATACGACTTGATCTTTACCTACGGGGGCGGCGATGCGGTGGTTAGGCATTACTTGCGGCTGGGCGCTCGAAGCTGCCATCCAATCTATAACGGGCTCGACCCAACAACTCATCATCCTGTACTGCCAGACGACAATCTTCGCTGCGACCTGCTTTTCGTCGGTAACCGTCTGCCCGACCGGGAGCGGCGTGTTGAGGAGTTCTTCTTGCGCGCAGCAGAATTGGCTCCCAGCCACACTTTTGTTCTTGGTGGCGAAGGCTGGGCAGGGAAGCAGCTACCCCCAAATGTCCGCTGGATAGGACACGTCTCTACCAATGATCACAATCGGCTGAACTCCTCCGCGCACATGGTTCTGAACATCAATCGAGAATCCATGGCCGATATCGGATTCTCACCCCCAACGCGCATCTTTGAGGCCGCCGGCACTGCGGCCTGCCTCATTACAGACTCCTGGGATGGCATTTCCGAGTTCTTTGAGCCACAGCAAGAAATCTTGATCGCGTCCGGAGCAGAAGATGTCGTCTCTTACCTGACGTCGATAAATTCGCAGCAACGAGAAGCAATCGGCGAGGCGATGCGCCAGCGTGCGCTTCGTGAACATACCTACTCCCAGCGCGCCGCCCAAGTTCACGCGGTATTGAGGCAAGAGCAGCTTGCACAGCAAGCGGCCTGAATCGTATGAAGATCGTATTCTTCGGACTTTCTATCACGTCCTCGTGGGGCAACGGTCACGCCACAACCTATCGTGCGCTGATCAAGGCGCTGCATGACCGCGGGCATCGGATAGTCTTTTTCGAAAAAGATACATATTGGTACGCCGACAACCGCGACCTGCCGCGGCCGGAGTTCTGTGACGTACGCATCTTCCGAAGCTGGAAGAAAGCTTTAGGCGAGATCAAGCGGGAGCTTGCGCATGCTGACGCTGCAGTCATCGGTTCGTTCTTCCCGGATGGAATTTCCGCCATCGACTTGGCGCTCGAATCCCGCGTCCCAGTCACCGCGTTTTACGATATCGATACTCCGATCACCGTCGCTCAGTTGCGCGCTGACTCCAAAACGGATTATTTGCGAGCGGACCAGATCCCGGGATTAGATCTATATTTCAGTTTCACCGGCGGGCCGATCCTTTTGGAACTCGAACTCAAGTTTCACGCCAAACGAGCGCTTCCGCTGTATTGCAGCTTCGATGAGAACCTTTATTGCCGCCGCCAGGTGAGCAAGCGATATGCGTGCGATCTAAGTTATATGGGCACGTACGCCGCTGACCGCCAGCCCAAGATCGATGAATGGCTACTTGCGGTTGCCGCGATAGAGCCACATAGGAACTTCATTCTTGCAGGGCCGCAGTATCCCAAGACGGTCCGTCCTGCGAAGAATGTGCGCCGCATCGAGCACTTGAACCCGCGCTGGCATCCTCATCTTTACTCATCTTCCAGATTTGTTCTGAACGTCACCCGGCGGGACATGGTGGCTTGGGGATATTCTCCATCCGTCCGGCTTTTCGAGGCCGCAGCCTGCGGTGCCACCATGATCTCTGACAACTGGCCTGGCCTTGAACATTTTTTCTGCCCGGGTTCGGAGATCCTGCTGCCAGCTTCGGCAGCCGACGTTCGCGATTACCTCAACCACATGGACGAGCCATCCATACGGCGGATCGGCACTGCGGCCCAGGCGCGCCTTCTCGATTCGCACACCAACCAGCATCGCGCCATAGAATTCGAGAACGCGATGGCCTCAGCGTCTCGCATCGCAAAGCCTATTGGCACCGTCGCGGAAACACCAGCACTGATTCGTGCATCTCTCTAGTATCCATGCGAATTGCGCTGATCGCACCGCCGTTCATCCCCGTTCCACCCGTCGAGTACGGTGGTACGGAGCTTTTCGTGGCGAATCTCGCCCTGAAACTCAAGCAACGCGGTGCGGACGTCGTGGTATACACCAACGGGGCTTCTACGATCGAAGTGGAGAAGCGTTGGATATATGCAGACCCGGAGTGGCCGCTCCGCGGCGATATTTATGACAACCTCAAAGACATCGCCCATACTTCCTGGGCCATTCAAGACGCCGCGCGCGATGCGTGTGACATCATTCACCTCAACAATGCGCCCGGGCTGGCCAATTCGTGGTTCGTGAAGGTACCGTTTGTCTACACCATTCATCATCCTCATGTGGAGGACCTAAGTGAGTTTTACGGACATTTTCCCGATGTCAACTTTGTGACCATCAGCGATTTTCAACGCCAGAAGGAAAAGCTCGCACACGTGCGGACGATCCACCATGGGGTCGACGCGACCGCGTGCAAGATCATCGACGCCAAGGAAGACTCCCTGGCGTTTCTCGGGAGGATAGCGCCCATCAAAGGCACTCACCTTGCCATCGAGGTGGCAAAGAAGTCTGGCATTCCGCTCAAGATTGCCGGTGAGATTCAACCCATGTATCAGGAATATTTTGACACCCAGATCAAACCTCATGTCGATGGTAAGTTCATCGAATTCATCGGCGAAGTGGACGTCAAGGCCAAGAACGAGTTGCTCGGTAATGCGCGTGCGTTGCTGTTCCCGATCCAGTGGGACGAGCCGTTCGGACTTGTAATGATTGAAGCCATGGCCTGCGGCACTCCGGTTCTTGCATTTCCGGGCGGATCTGTCGCCGAAGTAGTACGCGACGGTGTTTCAGGTTGGATCTGCAGAACGACAGATGAAATGGCGGAGAAGGCCCGCTCCATCGGCTTAGCGCCTGCTGTTGTGAGAGAGTATCTGGAGGAGAATTTTTCGCTCGACGCGATGGCCGATCGTTATCTGGAGCTATATCAGGAGATTGTTGCCGAGGCTGAGCCTGCGGCTGGCGGACTGCCTGAGGAGCCCGCCGTCGCATGAGCACTAAGCCAGCCGCGCCGCGGGGCGCCGAGGGGTTGGTGCCGGTTGCCAACCATCATGTCGAGCCGCGCATTGCCTATCGAGTATTCGAGCCTCGCAAGGTCAACAACCTCACTCTGGTAGACGGGAAGACTTTTCTATCCACCACGGTTTCGGGTGACATCAACCCCGCTGGCGCTCCTGATGTCGGTTTTTTCCACGATGACACTCGATTCTTGAGTCAATTGGAGCTACGGGTTGGCGGACACCGAGCGGTGGTCCTTTCTTCCACCACGGAGAAGACGTTCACTTCGCAGATCGAACTCACCACCGGCAATATCACGTTGCGCGATTCGTTCGATCTTCCCGAGAACACCATTCATATTCGCCGGGAACAATTGCTCTCGTCCGGCGTTTTTTTTGACAGGCTGACCTTCGAGAACTTCAATCTTTCGCCGGTTGAATTCGTCATCGAGATCAAAGTCGATTCCGATTTTGTGGATGTGTTTCAGGTTCGCGGCGTCGCACGATCGCAACATGGGCAGTATTACCGCCCTGTGGTCCGCAGAGATTCGATCAAGTTTGTCTACCATGGTCTCGACAACCGCTGGCGGTCCACCGAAGTCCGCATGAGCCCGGAGCCTCATCAGATCGAGAACGAGACTGCGCGTTGGCAGATCAAGCTTCCACCCTCCCGCCGCATGGACATCGAGATGCAGGTGGTGCCGTTCGTCTCGCCAAGTGCTGGGCCTGATTTCACCACTGATCCGAAGGTCAAGAACGTACAGGGGTTCCACGACAATCGCCGTGCCCGCCGGCATGCTTTTGCGCGCTGGGAGAGCGGAGTCACCAAGTTCAGTTGCAGTAATGAGGTATACGCGACCTCGCTGGCCACCGCTACTAGCGATTTTCACGCGCTGCTGATTCCCGATGGGGAGCAGCACGTCATCGCTGCCGGCATTCCCTGGTTTGCCTCTCTTTTCGGACGCGACTCCATCATCGCTGCCTACCAATCGTTGGCTCTGGAGCCGCAACTCGCCATTGACACCTTGCGCGTACTCGCGCGGTATCAGGGATCTGAGATCTCTGATTGGTATGACGAGCAACCGGGAAAGATCCTCCACGAATACCGAACCGGAGAGATGGTGCGCAACCGGGAGATGCCATTCGGTCCGTACTACGGCTCCGTCGATTCCACTCCGCTGTTCCTGATCTTGTTGAGCGAGACTTTCAACTGGACCGCTGATGAACAGCTGGTGCAGGAGCTCTTGCCCAACATTTACCGTGCTCTCGAGTGGATCGAGCGCTACGGAGATCTCGATGGCGACGGCTTTGTCGAATACCAGCGGCGGACTCCGCGCGGCCTAGCCAACCAGGGCTGGAAGGATTCTTGGGACGCCATCATGCACCGCGATGGCTCGCTGGCTGAGACTCCCATCGCTCTGGCCGAAGTCCAGGGATATGTCTATGAGGCGAAATACCGCATCAGTTCGCTGCTGCGCCACTTTGGCGACATCAGTGCTGCCGACCGCCTGAAGCGCGAGGCCAACGAGCTACAGCGGCGCTTTGAGAAAGCGTTCTGGATGCCGAAGCAAAACTTTTACGCTATGGCCTTGGACAAAGCGAAGAAGCAAGTGCAAGTTGTCGGGTCGAACCCCGGACATCTTCTCTTTTGCCGCATTGTCGGGAAAGATCGTGCGCGTGCCATCACGCAGCGATTGATGGCCGAAGACATGTTCACCGGTTGGGGTTGGCGGACTCTTGCCGCCAGCGAGCCGGTCTTCAATCCGCTTAGCTACCATCGCGGCTCGGTCTGGCCGCATGATAATTCCTTGATCGCCCACGGCATGGCGCTCAACGACCTGCGCGGCCCGGCTCTGCACTGCCTCACGTCGCTCTACCAGGCCTCGCTGAATTTCCGCGACTATCGCTTGCCCGAACTTTTTTGTGGCGTGCAGCGCCGCGAATATGACGAGCCGGTCCACTATCCGGTTTCCTGCTCGCCGCAGGCGTGGGCCTCCGGCGCCATGTTCCTGATGTTGACTTCGGTGCTCGGCATCCGCCCCAGTGCTCCGCGAAGGGAATTGAACATCGTCAATCCCGTCCTCCCGCCCTGGCTCGAATACCTCAACATTCGCAACATGCGAGTGGGCAAGTCCAGAGTCGGCCTCGACTTCACCCGGCGCGGCGATCGCACCTTCTGCAATGTCGTGGACCTGGAAGGCGACAAGTTGCTGGTCAATGTCGCATTCAAGAAGTGAGCCCTATGCATTTCAGCGGCGCACCTATAGATTAGTGATGAAATAGATTAGTGATGAAACGCGAGGAGAGAACATGGCGATCAAGATCACATGCAAGAAGAATGGCCCTTACCGTGTGGAGGGCGACCTGAGCCAACTGGAATTGGTTGATGCCGACGGCAACAGGTATGACCTCACGGGCAAACCTGGCATCTCGCTCTGCCGGTGCGGCGGATCGGTGAACAAACCGTTCTGTGATGGAACGCACTCCAAGCTTGGTTTCCAGGCTGCCGAAGCGGCCGTGAAGCAGGCGGAGGGCGGCACGCCCAATCCCGGGCAGATCAAGATGTAGATGTCAGTGGATGGTCTTGGTTTTGTTGGAGACGTAGTCCATTAATAGATATTGGCCGAGTGTGTAGGGAGTCGTAAAGTACGCTTTGCCTCGGCACATCTCCGTTACCTTCTGCACGAACTGCACCAGCCCGAGATCGGACGCGAGCATAAAGGTATTGATCAGAATGCCTGCCCGTTTGCACTTCGCGACTTCGTGCAGTGTCTCGCTTACCACTAGCGGATCGAGTCCGAAAGCATTCTTGTAGATTCGGCCATCCTCGAGCGTAAGTGCCGAGGGTTTCCCGTCGGTGATCATCACGATCTGCTTCATGTCTTTGCGTTGGCGTGCCAAAATCCGCTGCGCCAGCCGCAGACCTTCCCGCGTGTTGGTGTAGTACGGACCCACCTTCACGCGCGCCAACTGCGAGAGTGGCAGCTCCTCAGCGGAATCATGGAACAAGACCAGCGACAAGGTGTCGCCCGGGTACTGCGTGCGGATCAGGTGCGAAAGCGCCATGGCGACTTTTTTCGCTGGTGTGAATCGGTCCTCCCCGTACAAGATCATCGAGTGCGAGCAGTCCAGCATGACCACAGTCGCGCAAGACGACTGATACTCGCACTGATGCACCCGCAGGTCGGAATACTCGATATTCAGCGGCAACGTCAGCCCGTCACGTTGGATCGCATTCGCCAGCGTGGCTGTGATGTCCAGGTTCAGCGTATCTCCGAATTCATACGGCTTGGAGGAGCCGCTTGCCTCGATACCGGTGGACATATCTCGCGTGTCGTGACGTCCGAAGCTCGATCGTCCAAATGAGGCCAGCAGGTCTCGCAGCGTCTTGTATCCAAGAAAATCCAGGCTCTTGTCGGTGACTTCGAAGCGGGTCTGCGCCTGCGATTCGCCCGCCTGTCCTCCAACCGATGATGGGCGGGAGGGATCGCTCTGGAAGGGCTGATCAACAGAGATAAAGCCTTCCTGCTGCATCCTCTCCATCAGCTCATCGATCATCTCGCCAAGCTTGCCTTCCATGCGCAGTTGCTCGATCTGCTCGCGCATCTCTTCGTCGAGAAAGTCGCCGTTCTCCAGTGCCTGTTCGATCGCCTGACGCAGTGCTTCCATCGTCTGCTCCTGATCGGGCAGCTGATAGAAATCGTATTGGTTTTCGAAGCCGCTCTGCAGCAGGTAGTCGGAGAGGGCACTGAGCAAGTCTTCCATGCTCATCTCGCCCGCCGGGTCGGGAACGTACTTGCTGTACTTGATGAACTTCATGGCGGCTCGCTAGTTGAAGCTCCTGCGATTTCGCGGACGGAACGGTGGCTCGTCTCCGCCGCGCTCACGGTCGCGTTCTACGACAGGTTCGCGGCGCGGCTGCTTTTCTGCTGAGAACACCCGCTCCTCGCTCCGGCCGATCCGCTTGTGGGCGTGCAGACCTTCCAGGACGAACTCCGCCGACGAGACTTGCAGCTCTACCGGTTCCTTGGCGCCGAGTCCCAAAGGCGTGAGCCGCTCCACCAATCCTTGGATCTTCTTCAGCCCCGCGATCGCATCACTGGCCGATGCGGTGTCGGTCAGCCTGATCTCGCCTCCAAGATCGAACCATTGCACTATCTGCGCCAGGTCGGCGTCCGCAAAGTAGACATCGAACGTCTTTGCGATAGCCGCGCGGATCAGCTCGCGCGCGACCACATCGCCGCCCTTCATTTCGCCTTCGTACTCCAGTTCGAGCTTTCCCGTGATCGCCGGCATCGCAGCATAGATGTCGCTCACCCGCGGAACGACCACAGTTTCGCGATTCACCAGCGCTCGTCGTTCGGCGTTCGAAAGCACATTCTCCATGCAGCTGATAGGAAGGCGCTGGCTCACTCCCGACCGCTTGTCGATCTTCTTGTCTTCTCGCGCGACGAACGCAATGCGCTCGATGATCTCGCGGACGAAGCGCGGGATCACGACTCTGTCAGCCTTACGCTGCTGCCAAGCCTCCTGCGCCGTGATTGCGATCCCTTCTTCCAGCGTTCCCGGATAATGCGTCCGTATCTCCGAGCCGATGCGGTCCTTCAGCGGAGTGATGATCTTGCCGCGGGCGGTGTAGTCTTCCGGATTCGCACTGAACACCAGCGCCACGTCGAGCGGCAGACGCACTGGATAGCCTTTGATCTGCACGTCGCCCTCTTGCATGATGTTGAACAACCCGACCTGGATCTTTCCCGCAAGGTCCGGCAGCTCGTTGATGGCAAAGATGCCGCGATTGGCACGTGGCAGCAGCCCATAATGCACTGTGAATTCGCTTCCGAGATCGTGTCCGCCGCGGGCGGCTTTGATCGGATCGATATCACCGATCAGGTCGGCAATGGTCACGTCGGGCGTTGCCAGCTTCTCCACGTACCTATCATCCGCCGCAAGATAATCGATCGGAGTCGCGTCGCCTTGCTGCGCGATCAAGTCGCGGCAGCGGCGGCAAAGCGGCGCATATGGATTGTCGTGGATCTCGCACCCTCGAACGTACGGGGTGTGGGTGTCCAGCAATGTAGTGAGCGCGCGGAGGATACGGCTCTTGGCCTGACCGCGCAGTCCCAACAGGATGAAATTGTGCCTGGAAAGGACTGCGTTCACGATCTGCGGCACCACCGTGTCGTCGAATCCGATCACGCCAGGGAAGATGCTTTGGCCGTCGCGCAACCGCTGCATCAGGTTGTCGCGCAATTCGTCTTTCACGCGACGATCGCGCAAGCGCGATTCCGAGAATTCGCTTTTCCGCAGCTCGCCTAGGGTTGTGGGAAGGGCACGAGAAGAAGGGGAAGAGGACATTGGAAGAAAAAACCTCCCGTATGTTCGCGATTATACCTGTGCGCGAACATTCGCGCCGAAGCCCGGTTCGCACGCTTGACTTCCATTCCGGCAAGAACTAAAAAAGCGTGCCATGGATCTTACGGGCAAGGTTGTTGTGATCACAGGCGCTTCCATGGGCATTGGGGAAGCCATAGCGAAGGAATTCATCGATCGTGGAGCGAATGTCGTCTTCTCTTCCCGCGATCTCCAACGCACCGAAGGCGCTCGCCAGCGTGTGGGTGGGCTCGAGCGTTCCATTGCGGTGGCGTGCGACGTCACCAAGCGGGCCGATATCGCAAACCTCTTGGCGCAAGCACTGTCGCGATTTCAACGCGTGGATGTTTGGGTCAATAATGCCGGCTACGGACTCATGGACTCGGTCGAGTCCATGGACATGCGCGAGTGCCGCCGGATGTTCGACACCAATCTGTTTGGCACCATTGACGCGATGCAGCTCGTGACTCCTCTGATGAAGAAACAAGGATCTGGCACGATCATCAACATTGCCAGCACTGCCGGTCACATCGCGGTTCCGTTCATGGCCGCTTACTGCGCCACTAAGCACGCGATGCGAGCCATCGGCAATGCCGCGCGAGTGGAATTGCGTGGCACCGGCGTGAATGTCCTCACCGTTTGCCCCGGGTACATAAGCACGGATTTTTCTGTCAATGCTGTAAAAGGGAAGGAACAGCTACGCTTGGGCGCTGCCGTCAAACGACGAATCACCGCGGATCGGGTCGCTCGGGCGGTCGTCAGGGGATACCTTGGCGGTAAGCGAGAGATGTCGGTGCCGTGGCGCGATCACATCGTGATCAAGCTCTACGAAAATCTTCCCAGCGTGGTCGACTACGCCATGGCCCGTATGCTGGCGCCTGCGGATAAGGTGATTGCCGAAGCCAACGCCGCCCCAAAGCGCTAGCCAAGCTCGACCAACATTCCTTCCATCTCCGATTTGGCGTGCGCGTTGTTGGTGCGTTCCGCCGAAGCGATTCCACTGGTCAACATCGCACGCGCCTCGGCAACCTTTCCGATCTTGGCCAACGTCTGCGCCGCCATGAAATAGCCGGCGGTGTAGTCAGGATTGTCCTTGAGCAGAGTTGCGAATTCGGCCAACGCGGCCTCATGGTTACCGGCATTCGCGTGCTCCATCGCCAGTCCATAGCGGCCAAAGGCGTCGTTGGGATATTCCGCCAAGTGTTCCTTCAGCATTTCCAGCCGGCCCATGTATCGAATCTAGCACACGGCCATCGTTTACAATCGAGGGTTGTTTCGCACTCTATGACAAGTTCTGAACACACTCTTTTGCCGCGCCCGGTGCGCGAATCGCAGTCGGAGATGGTGGAAGTTGTCCTTCCCAACGATGCCAACCCTCTGGGCAATCTGCTCGGCGGACGGCTTATGCATTTGATCGACGTCGCCGGCGCCCTCGCCTGCCACCGCCATGCGCGTAGCTTCGTCGTCACCGCATCCACCGACCATCTTGATTTCCTTGCTCCGGTGCACGTCGGCGACCTGCTAGTTCTTCGTTCGTCGGTGAATCGCGCCTTCCACACCTCGATGGAGGTCGGCGTCAAGGTCTGGGTGGAGAATTACATCGCGGGAACCAAGCGCCACGTCAGCTCGGCTTACCTGACTTTCGTCGCAGTCGATCGCCACGGCATCCATGTGCCTGTGCCGCCCGTTGTTCCTGAGACTCCTGAAGAGAAGAGACGGTACGAAGATGCAGGACATCGTCGCGAAGCCCGCAATCGAGAGCGTGAGAGGAAGAAAGCGGCCAAACAGGCGCAGAGCTAGAAGCGACGGAGCGCCACGCCCGTGGCTAGTTGCAGCGCCGTCTCCATGCCGCGAAAAATGACCCTTTTTTTGGTTTGAATAGAGGGCCATTCCCGCTATACTAGTTTCACTGTACCTCCCGCATTTAAACCCAGTAGCCTCGGTTAGTTCCGATGTGCGTTCGCTGGAGGCTTGTTTTACGTAGCGCCGCGGTTTGAACGTCTGCCATTCAACGTCTGCCATTAACGGGGTGCTAAGCGTGTCCAGCACCCCTTCCGGCTGTTGGTTATCCGGTAGCCACAACCGGGTTCCAACCAAGGACTCTCCCGCCGAGTGTCCTCTAAAAATCCCATTTGAGAGGTGAAGATGTCTTATCGTTTACCCTGTCTGGCGCAAAAAGCGCACGCGAATCCTACGTTCTTTTACCAGTGGGCGGTTTTGATTACCGTTCTGTCGTGGCTGCTCTTGTTTAACGCATGTGGCGCCTCCAGTCCGGTCAGCAACAGTGCGACGAATGCCTCGGGAAGCAATTCAACCCCTAACCTGACTATTTCTGCGACGCTACCTCCCGCATCTGTAGGCGCGAATTACAACGCAACTGTCGCTGTGACCGGAGGCACTGCGCCTTACACGTTCGCTATCGCATCGGGTGCACTGCCTCAGGGCGTGCTCCTTAGCAACAGCTCAGGAACCATTTCCGGGACTCCGAGCACAAGTGGAAATTTCAGTTTTGGGGTGGCAGTTTCGGATTCCAAAGGACAATCCAAACAGCAACCGTTACAAATGACAGTCTCAAGCAATTCGTCAAC
>Ga0137418_10000998_pt1 | contig 25927 bp, 22 predicted proteins | sample CZODoug3_1_2_16f_FD_122242 | JGI IMG/M metagenome (GOLD analysis project Ga0137418, IMG submission 122242) | Vadose zone soil fungal communities from Angelo Coast Range Reserve, California, USA - CZODoug3_1_2_16fungal (Hybrid Assembly) | ecosystem: Environmental > Terrestrial > Soil > Vadose...
TGCCCGAACCTCCGGCCAGCTACGTGCCAAGGCGAATGGAGGCACAGGGAATCCGAGCTTTGGCCATCGAGCATTCTCACGCGCTTCGAGTCTGTACACTGCCGCACCACCACCGAGACCCTTTCGATCGGCTGATTATTGCTCAGGCGGAAGCAGAGAGGATGACAATCCTGACGGCGGATGCCGCGTTCAAGGAGTATGGCGCGATGCTGCACTGGAGCGGGCGGTAGGTGCTTACGTCAAGCCCACGCGGACAGGATCGTCCGCCCCACACTAGCTCACGGCAATGCGAACGCCAAAACGTAGTCGCCCTGCTTGGTGCCGAGCTTGCCATGCCCTCCGGCCGCGATGACTACATACTGTTTGCCGTTAACCGTATAGGTCATGGGCGTGGCTTGGCCGCCTGCGGGGAGTTGATAGTTCCAGAGTTCGTTTCCTGTTTCAATATCGAACGCGCGTAGAAGTAGATCCATGGCGGCGGAAGTGAAGACCAGGCCACCGGCGGTGATCATCGGGCCGCCTAAATTGAGCGAGCCAGTTTGCTGGCCGGGCGTCGTCGAATTGGAGATCTTTGAACTGGAGAGCATGCTGCCCAGCGGAACATCCCACAGCTTTTTCCCAGTAAAAAGATCGACGGCCTCGGTCGTGCCCCAAGGCGGAGCATTGCACGGCGTCTTACTCGGCGAAAACAGAAAGCTGCGATACATGCCGTAGGGAGCGCCCTTTTGTTCGCCGAATTCGCCGAAGATGCGGTTGTCCTGATCCTTGCCGGTTTCGGCGTCGTACTTCTCGCGCGGAATCAGCCTGGTCGAAGCGATGAGACGATTCGTATTGGCGACCATCACGTGGCGCGACGGATCGTATGCCGCGCTCCCCCAGTTCACCCCGCCGACATTGCCGGGAAACACAGCGGTGCCTTGTCGGCTGGGCGGAGTGAACATGCCTTCCGCGCGCAGCGACTTGATCTTGTCCTGGCACCACTTCAAGTCCTCAGGAGTCGCCCCCCAGGCATCGCTCGCGGAGACGCCCTCCGGCACCAGAGAGATAGTAGAAAACGGCTGCGTCGGCGAAGCGTCCTCACCAGGAATATCTGACTTCGGAACAGGACGCTCCTCGATCGGCAGCAAAGGCGCGCCGGTAAGCCGATTGAGAACGAAGACGTGTCCCATCTTCGTATTGATGACAACCGCGGGCGTTCCATCATTCCAGGTAAACAGCGTCGGCTGCGGAGCGACGTCGTAATCCCACAGATCGTGATGCACCACCTGAAAGCCCCAAACAAATTCCCCCGTCGAAGCCCGCAGCGCCACCACCGAATTGGCCCACTTGTTGTCGCCCTTGCGGATGCCGCCGTAGTAGTCCGGAGCGGGGCTTCCAGTGGGAATGAAAACCAGATCACGCTCAGGATCGACGGAAAGCGTAGACCACGCATTCGAAGCGCCGGTGCGCGGCGTGGTCTTCTCGGCCCAAGGCGTCGGGTTCCAAGTCCAGCGCAGCTTGCCGGTTCGAACGTCGTAGGCACGGACGATGCCGCGTTCCGTATCGACCTTCCAGTTGTCGGCAATGGACGAGCCGACGATGACGAGGTCGTTGGAAATTGCCGGCGCTGACGTGACTTCGTAGCCGCCCGACCATTCTTTGGCCAGCGCCACATCCTGCGTCAGATCCACCACTCCCTTGGAACCGAAGTCGATGCAGGGTTTTCCCGTGTCACCGTCAAGAGCGATAAGACGACCATCCAAAGTCCCGAGAAAAATCCGAAGACGGCACGGCTGGCCGGGTTTCGCTTTTGGTTCTAGCCACGCAGACACACCTCTCGACGTGACTTCTGAACGGTTCTTCGTCAGGTCTACCTGAGCGTCGTACTCCCAAAGCTTCGCTCCGGTCTGCGGATCAAGTGCGAGTACGTGGTTGTAAGGAGTGCTGAGAAAAAGCTTGTTCTCAATCAGGATCGGCGTCGCTTCAAAAGCGGCTTTCCGTACCAGCTCGGTCTTTATGTCCATCGCGCCGGTACGGTAAGTCCAGGCCAACTTGAGTTGGCCGACATTCGTGCGGTCGATCTGATGCGCCGAGGAATAGCGCATCCCGCCCGGATCGTTGCCATAGTTCGGCCAGGTGGTATCGGGAAGGGATTGCCCGAAGGAGGAAGCGACGAATAGCAAGCTAGACAGGAAAACCACAACCGAAATGAAACGTCGACTGAGATTCAAGCGTCGCATGGGTACGGATAATTTAGCAGAGCGCGCAATAAGATAAGAAGGAGGGCAAAACCTGTGTGGTGCGGGCGCCCTCGCCCGCGTGGTCTTGCTCGAACAACATTTCCCGGTCTCGAACAAGGTTTCCCCGGTCCTTATACTTCTACCCGCCCAAATCCTCGAGCCGCTCCACTCGGCCACACGGGCGAGAGCGGCCGCGGCTACACAAAATCAACCTCACTTCTCAGCGCGCAGGTACTCGCCACTGGATGCGTTCACCAGCACCGATAGCTTGTAAGTCGTGCGGCTGTCGCCGAAAATCACATGCCAGGTCGGAGCGTTCACCTGCGCATTCCATTCCAGCAAGTACATCACCGGTTGGTCAGCATCCTTCTCCAGCAGCTTCGCTCCGCCGTGTTTGAGGGCGACCTGGAAAGCCGCATCTGAATCAGCCTTTAGGAACGCAGCGTCGAACGCACGCGTAGATGTGTTGGTCGGGCTATAGCTGTCCTCTCCGCCCCAGGAAATGCCCCGCTCAACGTCGGATGCATTTGTGCCGCACCAAACATAAGGCTTGGAGGAACGAGCAGTCGCGGACGCAAACCACGCCTGCCAAACAGCGGACTTGCCATCGTGTCCTTTGGAATCCTTGGTCAACGCTGAAGTTATCCGGAATATCTGCGCGTCAGCATGCCAGCCACGGGCAGCTGCGTACATCTTCTGGAATGCCGTACGTCCGGCGACGAACTCAGGATCTTTGAACACCGGCGCGGATGTCTTGGCGGGCTCAGAGGAGCACGCGGTGAGCAGCAGCAAAGCAAGACCTGGCAGCAGGAAACGCTTCATAGCCATTGCTCCTTGAATGTGGAGGTTTGGGCGGCCGAACAACGGGACCTGAATCTTGACGTTGAGCGGCGAGTCCGTCGATATTTTTGCAGCCATTGGGGTGGTACTTTATTCTAACTAGGAATGAGCCTTCATCCTACGACAGAACACATTCATAAGATCCTGGTTTCGGTTACGCAAGGCATGACACCACAGGACTGGGGCCGGCACTCAGATGGGAAGTGGTCGGCGGCAGAAGTGATTGAACACCTCTCGTTGACGTATAGCGGCACGGCCCGGTCGATGCAAAAGGTCCTGGAAGCGGGAGCGCCCACGGCCACGCCGAGGAGGTTGAAGCAAAGGCTCGCCATTTGGTGGATCACCCGACTCGGACGTTTTCCTGAGGGCCGCCAGGCGCCGCAGCCTGTGCGCCCAAAGGGGGAGACTGGCCCACCTGGCGCAGTGCTCACGACCGCGCTGGAAAACCTGTCGAAGATGGATGCCGCGATAGCGGATTGTGAGCGCCTGTTCGGTAGTGTGTGTCTGTCGGATCATCCCGTCCTGGGCGCGCTGAACGGAACACAGTGGCGCAAGTTTCATTCGGTGCACGCCCGCCACCACGCAGCGCAGATCGAGCGCTTGCGTAGCGTGGTGTAGCAGCGGGCGCCCTCGCCCGCTTGGTTTTGTTTGGTTCTCCTTGAGCCCTGACTGAGGGGCTTGTACCTTCAGATTTTGGTTTCCGTAGAACACAGACAGCAACCGCTCGAGCCAAAGCGCGCAGGTGTCAACCAGATCCAAGAATCTCGGATTCTGCGAGGCAGCCTTTCGTGGTATACAGGCATCGAGGCAAGCAGAGGTGCGTTCCATGCGAATCACACTGATTTCGTCCGTTCTGGTTCTGAGCGCCGCAATGGCCCAGGCCCAGGATCCGGCTGCAATGGCGGCCCAGCAAGCGAATCAACAGGCGATGCAGGCAGCCCAGATGGCGAACCAGCAAGCCATGCAGGCAGCCGAGGCGGCGAATCAGCAGGCCACGCGAAATATGCAACAGGCCATGCAGAGCGCGCAGGCAGCCGCCTCTCAGGAAGGCGTGGGGAACGTACCGAGGCCGAAATTCTCTGTGAAACCGGGCTACTACGCCGCCCCACTCACTGTGAAAATCAAGGCTCCCCGAGAAACCACGGTCTACTACACCACGGATGGCTGGACGCCGACCAAGGATTCCACGCGCTATACCGGGCCCATCACCGTCGACTCGACGACCACAATCCAGGCCATCGCCGTCTACAACGGCCTATGGCATAGCATTCCGGCCTCGGCGACTTACAGCGTGCGTCAGGACAAAACATCCCCTCTCACGCGGCAGGAACCGACCGCGCTCACTAGCGGTACCGTGACTTCGGCTTCAGCCAGTCAGCCGCCTACAAACAGAATGCTCCCGCAAGGCACGCCGGTGCGTTTGGTGTTTGTCTCGGATGTCACTTCCAAGACCGCGGATGTTGGCGACAAGATCCCCTTGACCCTCGCCGATGACATCAAGATCGGCGACAGGGTGCTGGTCCGCAAGGGTGCTCCAGCAATGGCCACCATTACGGAGGCCGACGGCAAGCGTATCCTCGGCGTGCCCGGCGAGATCAAGTTTGAAGCCGAGTCTTTGAATGTGGACGGCGTTCAGGTGAAACTACGTGGCGGGGCCGCGAAAGAAGCGCCTTACAGGATGGGCGCTGCGTTTTCGGCCATGTTCGTTCCTGTCGCAGGACCGTTCCTCGTGCATGGCCACGAAGCTGAAATTAAGCAAGGTGCTGCGTTCGTTGCTTCGGTGAGCGAAGACACTCCGCTTCCACCAATGAACTAACCGGAGGTGAGGTGTAAAGCTTCGTATCAGGGCACGCCTTCCCGGCGCGCCGTAGAAGACAGTCAAATCTTGGGCTTTGGCCCCGCGGAGATTAGTCGCGATAGCCGGATGGAACGCCAGCGCGGCGTGCTTCTTCCTGCAAGTCTTCGATTTTCTGTTTCGCGTCCTCAATCGCCTTCTTCTTCTGTTCCATTTGTTGTTTATAAGCGGCATCTTCCTTGGCCATCGCGGCCCCGTCATAGAGGCGCTGCTGCGCGCTGCTGTAGTAATTGCCGGTGGTTAGCTTGAATTGGCGCTCGATTTCGTCGTTTTCTTTCTGCATCTGCTCGACGGAGGCTTTTTGCTTTTGGATCTTGTCGCGCCACTCCTCCCAGGTCTTTTGGCGGGTTTTGCTGTCGTCGGCTGGCTTGGCGCTATCTTTGGCGGCAGGCGTCGACCCGTCGGCAGACGCCGCTTGGCCATCCGTGGATGTGTTGGCAGCCGCGTCGCTCGCGGGCGCACCCACGGTACTGATGGTCTCCGTGGCAGGCAGATTATCGTTGGTGTAAACCTTGGCGGCGGCCGGCTTTCCCGCTTGCTGCTGTCTGTGTTTGCGCGCGGCCTCGGCCAGGGAATCGCTCTGCGCGGCGGCAACGCCGGCCAACAACGCCGTCAGAATCAGAAGTCCAATATTGATGCGTTTCATGGTCCCATTCCTTGCGTGCGAGAGTTGCTTCCAGAACTTGGTGCCTACAGCAATTTCCAGTACCAATGCAAGAATTGATTGCCAAAAAATAACGCCACCATCGCCATGCCCCCGAGAAATACGCCGAACGGCATTTGGTGATGGCGCAGAGCCAGACGGGCGGATTGCCAGGCTCTTGCCCGGGCTGAGTCGCGCTTGAAAGCTTGGTAGCGCCGGGTGCGCTTGATCCAGACCATCAGCATAGTGCTAAGCCCAAACAAGGATCCGGCAATCGAGGCAGCGAAAATGGTGAAGATGGTCAGCTTCAATCCCAGAAAAGCTCCGATCATGCCCATGAGCTTCACATCGCCGAAGCCCATGCCTTCGACGCCACGCACGCGGTAGTAAATCTCTCCCACGCCGTAGATGAAACCCGCCCCGGCGAGCGCCCCAAGGATCGCGTCGGCGAGGGACCACAGATGGGAACTGACATCGGAACTCAGTGGAATCTGCACCATCCCGGGCGCGAGCCGCGAAACCAGATCGTTCACAGGGACAAATAGCGCAAAAACAAGCCCGAGTGCCAATCCGGGCAAGGTCAACAAATCCGGCAACAACATCGTTTCCGCGTCGGTGAAAACGAGCCAGAGCAGCAGGAATGAAAACGCTGCCCACTTTACGAGTGCCAAACTCAGGCCGAATTGGGCGTAGCAACCGATCCAAAGCAAGGCAGTGAGTAGCTCAACGGCTGCGTAGCGAGGAGAGATCGGGGTCCGGCATCCGCGGCAGCGTCCCCCCAGAATCAACCAGCTCAGCACCGGGATGTTGTCGTAGAAGGCAATGAGCTTGGCGCAGCCCGGGCAGGCCGAACGCGGCGCGACGACCGATAAACCCCTTGGCATCCTATAGATACACACGTTCAGAAAGCTGCCAAAGGTCAGCCCAAAGAGAAACACCGCGACTGCAGGGAAATGCTCCACGTTAGTGCCGATTATATGCCCCGTCGTTATGCCTCTATGAGCACGGAGAGACGTGTACTTCCGTGAAAGATCCACGCCGACACAGTGACGTGGAATGGGAGGTTTCTTGACCTCTGGAACCCGTTTCGGGGTGCCGCCCGGAAGGGGAACTGGCAGGTTACGTTTGTCACTTTAGGTCGCTGCCGCATTCCAAGTAAGTTGTTCCAAGGAGACTTAGCGAACGATGCGAGTCCGCACGGCAAGCGTACTACTCGGCCTGATATTGGCAGCTGTTGTTTCGGTTCACTCTCTTTTAGCCGCTGAACAATCCTCGGAAACAAATCGCAAGATCCTAAATCGCGTGACGCCGATTTATCCCGATCTTGCGCGAAGGATGCAAATCTCTGGCACGGTCAAGATCGAGGCTACCGTTGCTCCCAACGGCAAGGTCAAGTCGACCAAAGTCATCGGCGGAAGCCCCGTGCTGACGAAGGCCGCGCTCGATGCCATTGAAGCCTGGAAGTGGGCGGCGACACCCGGTGAGAGCAGGGAACTCATCGAACTCTTGTTTCATCCGAACTGAGAACTCCAGGCCGCGGGTCCTGGAATGTGCCAGTTGCCTTCCCATAAACAGGTACTCGGGGAATGGCTTTTGCGGGGAAACGGTGGGACAATTGAGTATCATGAAGAAGCAAGCTTCCCGCGCCGTAGTACCGCCTCACCCCGGTCCGATGCGCATGAACCGTTCGGATCCAGGGCTCGATGGATTCCTCATCATGATTGCGTTCGCGGTGTTGGGAATCGTCGGGCTACCGCTGTACAGGCTATTCTTCGTGGGAACGATTTGTTTCGGCGTTGTCGTCGCTGGCTTGCTTTATCTGATTCGGAAAACAAAGAAGAAGCCCACAGGGCTATTTCCGCTTGAGCAGTACACGCAGGAAACGCCTTCAGAAAGTGTCGATTCCAGTGATCAGTTGCTTAATAATCAACGCATGAACGTCATCGGTGCCTTCGTAAGCCTTCACTGATTCCGGATTCATTACGTGGCGCATGATGTGTTAGTCATCAGCTTCGCATCACTGGGAGGCGCACGTGAGATTTGGCTTGCTCGGAGCCGTGTTGATGGCGATGGGTTCCCTTGCGAGTGCGCAGGATCCCGCGCGGGGTGCGGTTTGCGTTGCATCAAGGGCCGCCACGCCGTTTCGAGGACAAGTGATTCCTCCAAGCGGTGAGGTTAGTTCTAATGGGCTGAAGTTCAAAATTGACAAACGCTCGGCCGTGCCTTGGCCCCAAAGAGAAAGCCTGAAGATCGATGGCCTTGACATCGGCGAGCGCCATCTTCTTGCCGTACTGGATTCCCGCGGCAAGTCGGTCGAATCGCTGTGGTTCAGGTTTGCGGGTTACAAGAGCGCCGACCTGTGTATGTCCTATGACGGATACCAGGGCATTGGATTGCAAGAAGCATCACGGCACACGCCGTGGTGTAAATGCAAGTAGAGGGCTGTAAATCTAGAACGCGTCAATCCCAGTGATCGACTGCCCAATAATCAACGCATGCACGTCGTGGGTGCCTTCGTAAGTCTTCACTGATTCCAGGTTCATCATGTGGCGCATGATCGGATAATCGTCGGCGATGCCGTTGCCGCCGAGGATGTCGCGGGCCATGCGGGCACATTCGAGGGCCATCCAGACGTTGTTCCGCTTTGCCATGGAGATGTGCTGGTGCTGGACTTTGCCTTGGTCTTTCAATCGGCCAACCTGCAAAGCGAGCAACTGGCCCTTGGTGATCTCGCTGATCATCCAGACGAGTTTTTCCTGCACCAACTGGTGCGAGGCAATAGGCTGGTCGCGGAACTGCTTGCGCAGCAGCGAGTATTGCAGAGCCGTGTCGTAACACGACATGGCCGCGCCTAGAGCTCCCCAAGAAATTCCATAGCGGGCTTGATTGAGGCACATCAAGGGCGATTTGAGCCCGCCGGTGCCGGGAAGAAGATTTGCTTCCGGAATACGAACATCTTGCATCGACAAGCCGGAAGTGACAGATGCCCGCAAAGACCACTTGCCGTGTACGTCGTCGGCTTTGAAGCCGGGGCGGTCAGTTTCGACGAGGAAGCCGCGGACTTTGTTGTCTTCGTCTTCGACCTTGGCCCAGATGACAGCCACATCGGCGATCGTGCCCGACGTGATCCACATCTTTTCGCCATTCAGTACATATTCCTTGCCGGACTTGCGCGCGCGCGTGCGCATGCCGCCTGGATTCGAGCCAAAGTCAGGTTCGGTCAATCCGAAGCAACCGAGTTTCTCGCCCTTCTGCATGGCGGGAAGCCAAGTGTTCTTCTGCTCGTCGCTGCCAAACGTATAGATCGGATACATCACGAGGGCCGATTGCACGCTGACAAATGAGCGCACGCCGGAGTCGCCACGTTCGAGTTCCTGGGTCATCAGCCCGTATTCGACATTCCCCATCTCGGCGCAGCCGTAGCCCTTGAGCGACGCGCCGAAGAAGCCTAGATCGGCCATAGGCTTCACGAGCTCGCGCGGAAAACGTCCGGCGCGGTTGCACTCCTCGATGATGGGAACGAGGTTATCCTCAATGAACTTGCGCGTAGTATCGCGAACCAGACGTTCTTCGTCGCTGAGTAGCGAGTCGAAATCAATGAAATCAACGCCTTTGTATTTGATGGCGGACATGGAAAACCTCTCAATCGTACGGATAAATCCAGCGGATGCAGGGCCAGCGCCAATCCTGCAGCGGTTCGGCGGGCAAACATTTGAGGCTACCAGAGGGGGGTAGGCCGGTCAAACCAACCCACCGATAGTGGGTCAGTTTTCGAGTAGCCCATCACCCGTCCGCAATTGGTTAACGCATGAACTAAGCAAGCAGATCGACGGCCTCATTGGCTGGAGATGGTCGGCGCTAAGACCTAACATGCAGGACCCAAGAACTGTTTTCTTCATCAGAAGATCCACCGCACGTGGTGTTTGCACGAATCGCTTAATTCCGGATTGCAGTGCGCATGAAAGGTATGAGCCCCGATTCCGATTCCCAGAACCGCTCCTGCAAACATGTCCGACGACCAGTGATCCCGGGCCATGAACCGGGTGACCGTCACGATGGTTGCTGCCGAGTAGGCCAGCGCCTGCACCCATTTTTGCGGATATTCGTGTGACACTACCGTCGCCATCGCGAAGGTGAACATAGAGTGTCCACCGGGAAATGACGTGTTGACGCTGTGGTGCTGCCAAAAATCTCCATTCCCGTTTCCCTCGCCCGGGCGCTGCCTCGCCGCCAGTAACTGCATCGGTGTGTAGATGAGGAATGTGTTCACCAACGTTTCCAATTCCAGCACTCCCGTTTCCTTGGCGTGCGGATGATTGCCCTTGATACCCGATATCCACACTCCACCCAGCGTCGCTCCCAGCCCGGCGATCGCAACATCGGAAGTGGCTTGATAAAACGTGAAATGTGCATTGCCGATGTGTTTCTCAATATGCCGGTCCGTGGCCAAAAGCGCCGCTGTGCCTCCCAGCATCAGCGCGTCCCACTTAAAGTTGGAAGGTTTGAAGGGAGCTAGATAAAGCTCCTTCTGGTCCTCCAAGGTTCTCTTCACAGAGCGCACCACCAGTCCTTCATGATCCTCCGACCCCTGCGTTTGGAGCTGCGGCTCCGGCGAGCCTCCCGTCGCGTCTTGCTCAGCCGACTCTTCTCCCCTTGCGTCTCGTTCCAACGTCCCCGGAGGCAGAATGGGGAGGTGGAGGTGGAAACTTCCAGCCCCAGGGATCCGAGGAGTGTCCTCTATCGGAGGGGGCAAGGATGGCAAGGCTTCGAATGATTCGGTTTGGCAACGGGCGCGATCTGGAAGCAGAGCGCCCGCGACTAGCAACGGAATTGTATAAATGGCGTTCCAACGTGGATACAAGCGTCACCCCCGCGTGTGTCTGAGCACAACTTCGATGCTGAGAAGGGGTTCACCGCGGCTCAGGTAAATCCTGTACGTCGGAAATCATGCTGACTCCAGCCTTGCGAATTGGCGTGGCGCTGGCGCTACCCAAACCCAGTCACGCCTGCTCCTTACTGCGTAGGGACGATCTCGATTGCCGTCGACGGTTTATAAGCCTTCAACTTGTCCAACTCCTCCAAGACTTCGCTCCAAGCCTTCTTATCGCGTTTCGTATGGATAGGAAGCGAGGGGTCGGAGTAGAAGTCGAGAATATTGGCGCGCAGCTCCGCGGATGTCCCCGAGAAGTTTCGCTTGGCCAGTTGTGACAGGAGGTTGGCGTAGGCATCATCCGTTAACGAGTATTCCGCGGGTTTGGTGAGTTGGCCCGTGTCGAAGTCGGCATTGGGCAGAGCCAGCTTCCCGCTGCGCTCATCTTTGAGATAGGCCCGATACTGCACTACTGTTGCGTCAATGCTCTTGATGTAGAGATCTTCTGTTTGGGGCGTCGGGTTGTTGAACGCCAGACCCTTAAAAGGCCCAATCTTTGGCACGAGACGAAACAGTGTCGACAAGATTCGCGTGCCGCAGCCGGGCTTGGTGTAATCCCTTCCCCACTCTTTCTCGTAGCTGGAACGGGACAGGTGGTACAGAAACTGCTTCTTGGCAAAATTCGGATGCTCCCGCATCAAGTCCTTCTTGTGCGTTTGTAATGCCACTTGCGTCATCTTCGGGATGAGCTGGCTGACCGCCCAGCGGTAGGTACCAATCGCCAGATCCTCATGCGTGAGGATGTCTTTTAAGTCCACACCGTAGACGGTCGCGAAGCTTCTTTCCAATAGCGGCCTGGAAACCTGGAATCCGATGAAATCATGGTAGCTTTCGGGAGCGTATCGCTTTTTTGCCACCTGTACGGTGTCGAAGCCAAACTCGGTCTTCAGGTGCGCACTCTTGTCCTGCGCGTAGCGAACGGACTCGCCAAATTTCGCCCGCAGCTTCGGATATTCGATCGCAACCGAGTGGTTTACCGCGGGATGGCCGGTGATATCCGAGGTATAGTGGGCTAAGGCACCCAGAGCGAAGGCATACTCGTTCTGGTCTTGGCTCCCCTTGAGCATCGCCAACACAAAATCCCCGCTTCGGACGTAGTGAGCCAAATCGCTGAAATCCGCGCTCCCAAACGGATAGTAGCCCAGGTCCTGGATCACCGCTCCGCCGTAAGCATAGGCGTGGGCTTCCTTGATTTGCTGTTCTGTGAGGCCGGGGTATTTCTTGAGCAAGAGGGGGCGAATTTCGTCGAGCCAAAGCAGGTCGACGATTTCCTCGTGCGTGAGTACGGAGTAAGCAAAGAGGTTGTAGCTGGAGAGGAAGAGTACGAGAGAAATGCCCACGAAGCGGACCAAGAAAGCTTTGCGCGCGGCCAGAGATTTCATCCGGTGTTCCTAGAATCCCTAAGATAGAGTCCCGGCGCCGGACCGCGAACACAAAGCATCCCCGACGCTCTCTTATGAGGTTAGCGTAATTTCGTCAGGGAAGGTGAGCAGAAGGCTCACGTCGATATTATTGGGTGAGAAGGCGGGCAAAGGAAGGGAGCCGAACGCAAAACCGGGAGAGGCCTCGCCTTCTCCCGGTTCCGTGAACTGCGGATGTTCAGGCTAGCGGTGTTTTTCGTCCCGCGGTTTTTCCTTCTGTGCTGGAGGCCGAGGAGGTGGGGCGGAGTGTTGCCTCTGCTGCCACTGGTTGAACTTCTTCTCCTCGTCTTGTCCCTGCTGCGGGCTTTTGGGTTGAGGTGGTGCCGCGGGCCGGGCTAGAGGATGCGACCAGCCTTGCTGGGGGCGAGCTTCATCGTTGGGCATCGGAGCGCGCGGCTGTTCCGGTCGTGTTGCTTCCGGACGGGGCGTTCCTGGGCGCGGCACATCAGGCCGCGAGACTTCAGGGCGCTGGACTTCAGGGTGCCGGACTTCAGGGCGTTGAACCTCAGGGTGTTGAACTTCAGGCCGCGGAGTCTGTCCGGGCTGCGGTGCCTCGGTTGGAACCCGCACCGGGTTTGGCGGCATAGGATGTGGCACAGGCTGGCCTGCCGGATTCATGCCAGGTTGGTTAGGCCTTGGAACCACCGGCTCCGGCCGACCGGCGTTGGGCTGCATCTGATGCATGGGTTCCGGCTGCGAAGGTGTTGGTGGCGCAACGGGCCGCGGCCCGCGTGCTACCAGCGGATCCTGTCGTTGCGCAAATGGAACCGTCGGCGGCGCTGGAGGACGCTGCGCGACCACCTGTCGAGTCGCCACGGCTGCGGGAGGCGCGAACCGGGTTACTCTGCCTGAACCCAGTACGCTTGTTTTTGCCGGTTCCACGCCTGTCATGCGTGTCACCGGCGCCTGCTCGATATCGCGCGGCGAGACTTGCACGACATTGCGCGCCACGGGCCGCGCATTGACAAAGGTATCTCGCGACACCGCGGTCACCGCATTGGGCGCGCGCTGATTGACATAGACGATCTTGTTTACGTTGTTGACGACGGTCGTGTTGTTGTTAATCACTGTCGTGTTGTAAACATTCGTGACCTTGGTGACATTCACTACAGTATTTGTCACGTTTACTTGATTCACATAGTTCCGGCTCACGTGGTACCCGGGAACGAAGACTTCGCCCGGTCCCAGCGGGAACCACGCCACGCCGCCTCCGCCGCCGAATCCAACCGAGACGTGGAATCCGCCGCCGCCGACGAAGGCAACCAGAGCCGGAGCGTACACGGGACGGACGAGTACGGGTCCCGGAATCCAAGCCCACGTCTCGCGCACCCGACACCAGCGTCCATAGTGGAACGGAGCGAAGCCCCAGGGCGCATCATCCACCCAGGTCCATCCCCAGGGCGCGACAAACGCCCAATGGCCTTCGCGATAGGGAGCCCAGCCGGCATCGACCCGCGTCGGAACCCAGACGTGGCCGTAAGTCGCGTCGTAGTCCCAGCGTCCGTAGTCGTCCAGGTCCTCGTAGCCGGTCATTTCGCGGGAGACGTAGCTCGCGGACTCGGAGCGGTCTTCGCGGCGATCGCGGTCCAGGCACCAACTGTCGAACTCGTCATTGGAAGGGAGGCGATCGATATCGTAGTCCAGCGGCCCGTCGTTCTGATCGGATCCACCCCGGAAGGTGGCGTGTTGGTTGGCCACGATGGTGTAGTTGTTGCCGCCGCCGAGAGCTTCGCCGCGACCCTGGAAAACATCCACAACAGTGGTTCGCCCATCTGGGTCCACATCCACACGGTATTCGCCATTGTGCTGGACCTGGAACGAAAGATTGGGCGTATCGACTTCGACCGTATCGTCATCGTCGAGGTGCCGAACGTTTAATACCACAGAGCCCTGCGCCAGCCGCAATTGCGTGGCGTGGTCATCGAGATCGAGAAACGTGAGGCTGGTCTCGCCGCTCAGACGAATGGCCGTCGATCCCACATGCAGTTCGGCGCGCGAGTTGCGGTCGGTCCAGAGATTATCGCCTGTGGTCATCGGCCGATTCGGCACCGCGTCCACCCAGTCGCCTTCGCCGCCAGGCTGGAACGAAACGGAGCCTTGGGCCAGGTTCATGCGCGCGACGCGTCCTGGAGGATCGTTGCGTGGGTCGTCGTAGCCTTGGGCATCGTCTTGGGCGTGAGCCGGCGTTGCGGAAGAGAGCAATAAGAAACTTGCGCACACTACCCAACTCCAAACCTTGGGGCGGTTCATAGTCGTAAGGCCTCGATTCATGATGAAACGCGTATTCCTAAGAGTAAACCCAGCAGGGCGCCATTTGTTGTGGTCAATAGTGGACGGTCCTTTAGAATCAACCGCTAACGAATGCCATGGACTAGGCGCGATTCCTTCGGTACGAACGTAATTGCCCGCTGCTCGCCGCTTGCTTGAGAATCAGGACATGCGGACTCGGGCCAAAGGATTCGTGGCGATGGCAGGAATCTGGGTGCTGGTGTGGCTTCTCATCCCGCCTGCCGGTCTTCGGGCGCAGAGCAATAGCGGGGAACTGCGCCTGAAGGTTACAGACCCGCAAGGCTTGGCGGTGAAGACGAGGATTGATCTGGTCAGCGAGGTCAATCGTTTTCACAAGTCTCTTGTGACCGACGCGCAAGGCATGCTGACGGCGAAGCTGCTGCCATTTGGTTTGTACAGAGTGGAGATTCAGCAGGAAGGCTTTGCGCCATTTTCGCAGTCCGTGGAAGTTCGATCCGTCGTACGTGCGGAATTGCAGGTCACGCTGAGCCTGGCTCCCTTGAGCACCTCGGTGATGGTGACCGATGTGGGAGCGACGCTCATCGACCCACACCGGGCGGGAACGATCAACCGCCTAGGCTCGGAGGAAATCGATACCCGTACGGCATCGCCGCCAGGCCGTTCGCTGCAGGATCTGGTGAACTCGCAGCCGGGCTGGCTCTACGAAGGAAACGCGGTTTTGCACCCCCGGGGTTCTGAGTACCAAACGCAGTTCGTGGTGGATGGGATTCCCCTAACCGACAATCGTTCGCCAAGCTTCGGGCCGGAAATTGAGGCGGACGACGTGCAGTCGATGAGCATCTACACCGCCGGGATTCCAGCCGAATATGGCCGCAAGTTGGGCGGCGTGGTCGAAGTGAACACCACGCGGGACACGAGACATGGTTTGCACGGAGACCTGGATTTGTCCGGGGCAACGTTCGACACTGCGGCTGGTTCTGGGGCGCTGCAGCACGGTTGGGGCAAGAATACGTTGAGCGCGAGCGCAGGCGGCAGCCGCACGGATCGTTATCTCAACGCGCCTGTCCTGCAAAACTACAGCAATCGCGGAACTACCGGCGAGTTCGCAGCCAACTACGAGCGGGACATGACCGAGAGCGACCGCTTGAACATCAGCGTGCGACGCGAATTTTCGCGCTTCCTTGTTCCTAATGAGCAATTGCAGCAAGCCGCAGGTCAGAGGCAAGATCGACACAATTTTGAAACTATGGGAGTAATCGGCTACCAGCATGTGTTTTCGGCGAACGTGCTTGCCGACTTTCGCGGCATGGTTCGGGACGATGGGGAAGAGTTGTCTTCGAATGCCTTCTCCACGCCGATTGCCGCGTGGCAGAGCAATGGGTTTCGCGAAGGCTATTTTAAGTGCACGCTATCGGTGCATGACGGGAATCAGGAATGGAAGGCGGGCTTCGAATCGGATGCGACGTTCCTGCGCGAGAGATTTCGTTACCAAATTACAGATCCCGCCCGATTCGATCCCGGCACGCCCTTGGCCTTCCAGTTCCCGGAGACTGGGCCTGGATTTGTTCGCGGATTGAATTTGGAACAGTCGGCTTTTGTGCAAGACCTGGTCCGCCTAGGCAAGTGGACGCTCAGCGCAGGGATTCGATGGGATCATTATCAACTCCTGCTGAATCAGAATGCGGTGAGTCCGCGTTTGGGGATCGCCCGCTATGTCTCTTCCGCGGACCTGGTTTTGCACGCGTCGTACGACCGGGCTTTTCAAACGCCGGATTTCGAAAACATTCTCTTGTCCAGTTCGCCATCTGTAATCTCACTCAATCCGCACGTGCTGCGGCTGCCAGTGCAGCCCTCGCACGGCAACTTCTTTGAAGCGGGAATCACCAAGGGCTTTTTCAAGAAGGTAAGTCTCGATTCCAACTACTTCTTCCGCGACTTGAACAACTTTGCCGACGATGATCAATTGCTCGACACGGCTGTCAGTTTTCCTGTCGCCTTCCGTAAAGCGAGAATTTATGGCGCGGAGAGTAAGCTGGCCGTTCCGCATTGGGGGCCGGTTTCGGGTTACATCAGCTACTCCTACATGGTTGCCTCCGCATCTCTTCCTGTGACTGGCGGATTATTCCTGGGAGATCAGGCCAGCCAGGTCTTGGGCAACGCGAGCGGACGTTTTTGGGTCTCGCAAGATCAGCGCAACACACTTCGGACCCGGTTCCGTTATCAAGTGGTTCCTCGCATGTGGGTGGCGTTGGGAGCGCAGTACGGCAGCGGTTTGCCGTTTGAGTTTACTGGCGCTCAGGCCGACGCCCTCGCGCAGTTCGGCCAAGCGATTGTGGATCGGGTGAACTTTGACGCGGGGCGCGTCCGTTCGTCATTCTCGCTCGACGCGACGGTTGGCGCGGAAGTTTGGAAGAGAGACAACATCACATTGCGGCTACAAGGGGACATGCAGAACATCAACAATCGCCTGAACCTCATCGACTTCGCCGGGTTATTTTCCGGCAACGCGATTGCCCCGCCGCGCAGCTACGCCATCCGCTTGCAGTCTAGTTTTTGAAGGGAACATCTTTGAGAGAAGATCGAGGAAGAGAAGATCGGGGCAAGGAATCCTGCTGGCAACAATAAGAACAGCCGGGCCCGAGGACCCGGCTTCTCAATACAGTTGCGCAAGTTACTGGGCGGTTTCGGTGAAGTTGACCGAACCGACTCCCGATGCGGAAGCCGTGATGTGCACGACTTGAGCTGTCGGCGGCAGGGTGTATGCCACGGTGGCTTTGCCGAGTGAGTCTGTCGTGACGGGCGACGTCGCAAAAGAACCACCGACGCCTCCGTCCGAGTATGTAACCGAGACGCCAGGGATACCATTCCCGAATGAGTCCACGACCTTGGCCACAAGCTTGGCGACTAAGGTTGTCCCAGCGGCGGCTTTCTGGCTATTGCCGGACACGACGGTAAGACCTATTGCTGGTCCCGGCTGTACGGTTTCGGACATACCCTGATGCAGGGTGCCTGAAGTCACCGTGATGGAGATAGCCCCGCTCTTCGTTCCGCTGGTGTAGAACGACTGCGCGCGTCCCTTGGAGTCGGTTACAACGGAAACCGGGTTGAACGTGCCACTGTTGGCTGGCACGGAGAACGTGACAGTACCACCCACGACACCGTTGCCGGATACGTCGTCGAGCTGAACCACAAGCGGGAGCGGGAAGGCCGATTGCAGTGCTCCTACCTGCTTACCGCCACTCACGACCGCGATGTGCGTGGGCGTTCCCCCAACCACCGTGACGGCGAAGGTGGCCGTCGTCGAGCTAGGATAGGTTGCCGTGACTGGGTAAGTGCCGGCCAGTTTCGGCACGGTGTAGGAGGTGCTGGCTTTTCCAGAGGCATTGGTCACGGCCGTGGGCGGGTTGAAGACGCCACCCTTCTTGTTGTCACTGAAGGTCACGGTCACTCCCGCCACCGGCAGTCCGGTATAGGCGTCGGTGGCCGCGACGGTCAATGGCAGCGGAGCGGTGCCCAGGGAGGGGACCGCCTGCCCGTTGCCCGACGCTACCTGCAGGTGCCCGAGGAGTCCGAGGACTTGCAGCGTTCCCTTTGCACCGACAAAGACTTTGCCGTTAGCGATCATGGGCGCGTTGAAATGTGCCAAGGCTCCCATTTTCGAGTTGCTGTAAAGGGCAGGCAACGACAAGTCCGAGGCGTCATAAGCTACGAAGCCATTGCCGTTAGGGATCCAAAGTATGCCGTTCGTTGCGCCGTTCGCGGAAATCGAAGGGGTATGGGCGCAGCACAGCGCGTTGTCGTTCCGGTTGAGGATCACCATCTGGCCGTTCTGCATTACGAACTGGGTCACGCCCTGGTTTTGCCCAGTCAAGTAAACGTAGTTGTTCCAATAAGCGGGCGTACTGAACATGCGCCCTACCTGGCTGCCCGGGGGCGTATGTGACTGGGGCGGAATTTCGTTGCCGTCGAATGGAATGAACTGGACGATCTGGCTGTTGTCGACAGGGTTGAACTGGCCCATATTGTCACGGTCGAGAACGTAGACCGAGCCCTCCTTGCCCGAGCCGACGAGCAAATGCGGGTGTGGTCCAGGCTGGTCCGGCAACATGACGACGCCGGCGGAACCGATATCCAGATCGGTCGAGTTCAGATAGGTGACGTTGTAGGGCGTGAAATAGTCAGTTACGCCCAAGCCGCTTTGAGTCCAGCCGGCCTTGACGATACTGGATCCGTAATCGCTCGTGCCCAGGTTGGCATCGAAGGCGCCGTTTGCGGTGGAAAAGAAGATATTGCCGTTATCGTCGGAGGCTAAACCGCTACCCGACTGCCAAATGTTGCCTCTGGCGGCATTGCTGTTGAGCGTGTCGTTAAGGACTCCCATTTGCAGCAACGTCGTAGCGTCATACGCCACAACCCAGCCGCGGGTGTCCGCGCCGTCGCATCCGTTCGATCCGAAGGCCATATAGACCGTGCCTTGCGAGAGGAGCAGACCGGGTCGAGCTAGCATGTTTTTCGCTGCGCCCGATAGCATCAGGGTGCCCAACGCGCCGGTCACGCTGGCGTTGACATCCACAGGACCTCCGAACTTCTCCATGCCGGAAGCGATGTCCAGTGCATGAAGGCGGAAATGGTAGGTCCCGTTTTCCTTGGTTTTGGCGACTACGTACATGGTTTGGGAGCCCCGGTCAATAACAGACGTACCCAGGATTCCCATCTCGGTCAGGAATGTCGTGCTGGTGCAGCCCAGTTCCGAAGGCGGTTCGGAAGTAATTCCAGCTGCGGGATTCAGGAAATTGACTTGCCACAATGGACTGCCCGTGAATTTATCGGCATCGAAGGCGTAAACGGTGTCGTGCAGGGTGGCAACGTAAACGACGTTATGCAGTCCGGTTCCCGGGATGTTGACGTTGGAAGCATAGAGCGGCTCGGCGGCGACAAGTCCGTCAACGGGAAGGGAGGCAATTGTCCCGAAAGTTGTTGCATTGACGTTGGCGGGCGTCAGGATCGACTCCTGGTCGTTGAGACCAGAGCGCGTATTGTCGTTGTGCTGGGTCAGTACGTTGACTTGCGCAATGGCGGGCAGACTGAAGATGCCACACAATAGGGCCAAAATAGCCACTGCGGTGAGCCGACGGCTCACGCAACGAAGATCCTTGCGAGCGAAAAATGCAGAAATTGACATCATGGCCGGTTCCGACTCCTGCGGAGGATACATGCAAGCTGGCAAACGGAGGGCCGCGACCAGACTGGCAGAGAAAGGGGAATTAGCTTTATTATCACAGAGTTCCAGGAAGTTTGTGGAAAATAGATGTGCAATTCTTTTCACAATCAGGCCCACCCCCTCTTCACGGAGTTTGGTGTAGGAAAACCGTGCTAAAGGGGTGGTTACCGGTCAACTGTTAAGGTCTTTCGTAAAGCCTCCAGGTTGAGCAGACCCGACGCTAGTTTAGAGCGGGGACTTGCCTTCGCCGCGAGCGTTCCGGCAAGGGCAACCGCCGCCGACCTCTACGGTTTGAAAGTTGGACGGAGAAGGACTTCGCTGCAGAACGATTGCGGTGCCTGGGTGACGAGCATTGCAACGGCGTGGGCGATGTCTTCAGGCTGGAGCATCCGCTGGGGGTCTTTGCCGACGTGCGGCGAGAGTTCGGTGTTGGTGGAACCGGGGCAAACGACCGAGACACGGATACCGTGTTCGCGCAGTTCTTCGGCAGCGGAATAACTGAGCCCGTTGAGTCCCCATTTCGAAGCGGCATAGGCAGCACCGTTCGGCAGGGCATTCTTTCCGGCCAAGGAGGAGATGTTGACGATGTGGCCGGATTTCGCGTGGATCATGATAGGCGCGAAAGAGTGCATGCAGTAATACACGCCGCGCAAATTAGTGGCGAGGATGCGGTCCCATTCGTCGGGAGCGAGCTGGTGAAGAGGACCGCCGAAGCCGCCAATGCCGGCGTTATTGATGAGAATGTCACAACGTTGCCGGCGGAACTGGACAGCGCGGGCGGCCTCCTGTACCGAACCAAGAGTCGTAACGTCACAGGCTAATGCCTCGGCCCGTCCCGTCGCGGCGTGGATGGATTGCACAGTTTGATCGAGATGAGATTGAGTACGTCCGCAGACGAAGACATGCGCACCTAAGTCCGCGAGCTTTCGTGCGATGGCCGCGCCAATGCCGCGTCCAGCGCCGGTGACGACGGCAGTTTGGCTTTGTAGAGGAAGGTCTTTCGTGTTCCCATCGGTGTTCACGCCTGCCGCGTTTCGGTCGATAGTCATAACGGGCATCCCTCCTCCGTGCCATGGTGTCCAAGTAGGAGCAAGTATCCAAGCACGGAGAAAGGGCATCCTAGCAGATATGGGAATGCGGAAAATTAATAGCGGCGTTGAAATTGGCGGCTTGCCTTAAAGCTTGTGCCGTCAATATAATCCGGGCACCGGAAAACGTTAACCCTCGGCGATCTGGCGGTAGGCCGCAGGCAGACGGGTTTCGGAGCCACTTGCGCGGGCACAGCCGATGCCTGTTCGCGAAGCGGAATGCCGTTGTAAATTTCCCGAGACTCACGGAGGAGTCATTTTAATGAAGAAGATATTGGCGTTGATGCTGCTGACACTGGGAGCACTGGCGCTCACGGCACCCACCGCGCTGGCCCAAGCCACTCAAAAGAAAGAGATCAAAGACCAAGCGGAATACAACGCCTACGTGGCCGCGATCCAGGCGACGGACATAAATGCGAAGATCAGCGGCTTGGAAGCGTTTTCGCAAGCCTATCCGAATAGCGTTGTGCGGGAAGACGGGATGGAAGCTCTGCTGCAGGCCTATCAGCAGACGAACAACGCGGCCAAGGTTGAGGATGTGGCGCTGCGGCTGCTCGTGGTCAATCCGGGCAACATCAAGGCGCTGGCGATTTTGTCATATTTAAAAAAGGCGGGTGGAGACTGTGCGAATGCCCGCTCCTTTGCCGAAAAAGGACTGGCGGCGCTTGGCGCCTACGCCAAGCCGGATGGCGTTGCACAGGAAGACTACGACAAGCAGAAGGTAAGCTTTACGGAATTGTTCCACAATGTGATCGGGTACTGCGCTTGGCAGATGAAGGATTACCCCACGGCGCAAACTCACCTGAAGCTTTCGGTAGCGGGAAATCCGACGAGCCTGGAAGATGTATACGCGCTGGCCATTTCGACCTTGCCGCCTGCTACACCGGAAGACATGCCTAACGGTCTGTTCTGGATTGCTCGCGCGGCGGACCTGTCGACCGATCCCAAGGGTAAAGAACAAATCACCAAGTTTGGCCACAGCAAGTACGTGAAGTACCACGGAGCGGAAGATGGCTGGGCTCAATTGCTGGAGGCAGCCAAGACTGCGACCGCGCCACCAGCTAACTTGGCCACGACGATCACCAAGTACGTCCCGCCGACACCGGAGCAGCAGGCAGCCGATATCGTCCAAAAGAAGCAGCCTAAGGACATGGACTTTGCCGAGTGGGAACTCGTCCTCTCCGAAGGCAAGCAAGAAGACAAGGACAAGGTTTGGAACGCCATTAAGGGCCAGCCTTTGCAGATGGTCGGAAATGTGATCACCGTGATTCCGGGTGCTGATGCTAAGGCATCGCCGAAGATTCAGCTCGCAGCCAGCGTGGATGACATCGAGGCCAAGCGGTTGGACATTGAGCTGACAATGAGCGGCCCGATTCCGGCGAAGGATATGCCCAAAGAGGGGCAGGAATTGAAGTTTGGTGGCACTCCCGACGGCTACACACCCAAGCCATTCGTGATGATGATGATCGACGGTAAGCTCTTGGTGGAAAAAGCTCCGCCGAAAAAGCCTTCTCCTGTGCACCATAAGGCGGCGACGCGTTAGGAATTTATCCTAATTGATAGGTAAGAGGGCAGCGCGAGCTGCCCTCTTCTTATTTTGGAATTCGGCTTAGCGGTTTGCCATGGTCCGGATATCGTTCAATTCAAGCAGCCGCTTGTCCGCAGTCACCAGCGTCAGGTCGAGGCTTCACCAAGACCCGGCGGACCGCATTAGTGCGCAAGACCCGCAAGCCACTCCGCGTGACGGCTTTGAAGTGCGAGATGTCCAATTTTGCCATGGTCAAACTAGTACACCATAGTCAAAGTAATGGTCAAAAGGGAAGAACGGTTCAATTTCAGCGATAAGTTAGCGGTGTCCATTGAGAACCGTGCTTGATTGCCAGTTGGATTGGCCGTGGCGGGCCTTTCCTGGGGATCGTTAGCTCGGCCCAGACTTCCTCGTCGCGGGTTGGATGCGGCGTCTCAGCGTGCTCGGGGATGAAGAAGTCCACTTGTGGTGACAGGAAGTAAAGATCGTCTTCGGCCGGCATGGGCGTCTTCGCTCCCGCTCCGATGTACATGCCAGAAGGCGTGTCCACCGGATGCGCGACTAGCTGGCCATTTTCTGCGGCGAGAACGACGGATTGCCAGTTGTAGTTCGGCGCAGTACGCAGCTTGGCGAGTTCTGGGGCGTGAACCTCAAGGCTCAGGGTCAGATACCGTCCACGAATGGGGAGGTCCGGATCTATGGTGCCGGTCTTCACCCATACGCGCGGCCGATGCTCGCGGTCGTAAAGAAATTTGCCTCCCAAACTGAGGACGATAAGAATATGCAGCAGGGTCACTGTCAGACCCTTGCGAACATTTGTCATTGCTTCGCCTCCGAAACTGCTCGTGCGATCAGGCGGCTACGCACGCGATTGAGAAACCATCCGCCAGCCAGGAAGAGGATGCCCAGCAGAATGAGGCCCAGGGAGCGGTCGAGCTTGTCGAGCACATCGGAGAAGTAAAACGCGATCACGTTGACGGCGAAAATTGTGGTACCCAAATTGATGAAGAGCCTGCGGTTCTCGCGGACGCCCCAATAGCAGAACGCACAGGCGCCAAGACCAACTACGAGATAAACCCCAAGATTGCGCTCGGCATGCGGGTGCCGACTTACGATGCCGAGCAGTGCCACCCAGATCGCCGCCGCCAAGATGGGGAGGGAACGGCCTTTTCGCATCAGAACAGCGAGGGCGAGGACCGGTAGATAGGCGGCGACATATCCCAGGAAAGCCAAACTAGACGGTAAGAACGGAGCGTTTGTTTGCCAATAGCCACTGCTCGATTCTCCAGTAAACGCGACGTCAGCGATCGAGGGTATGAGCGAGAGCCCACCTACCCAAACCAAGCCCATGGGCAAGGCGCGGTTGGGTCGCCGGGGCGATGCCGAGACATAGAGAATCGCAAGCAGGAGGAGTCCCTGGGCGGCGATGTTCCAAGCCGTTCCCCGATAGCCCTCCGTCGCCACGGTCCACTCGCCGACCAACCACCAGGGAATGAGCATGGACGCCAGCAGAGCTTGCGGCCATTGCCGTAGCACGAGCCAGGCGAGCACCGCACCCAAAGCCCACAGCATGATGCCCCCGGGCCAGTGCTCCTCCAGGTTGAAGATCTGAGCCGCCATGTAAACGCCCGCGCCGAGGCATGTCGTGCCAGCGAGGTGCAGGGCAATTCCGAGCGAGGGAGACTTCCCGCCAAGCCCAGCCGCGGCCAAGTGGAACAGGGCAACCATGGCCAGGACCAGAGCGAAGCGTTGAACTGGAGAAAGTCGATCCCAGTGGGCGGCGACGAAGAGAAGAATCCCGGCGCACAGCATCAAGGCCCCAAAGCCGATGGCTAGAATGGCAGGCCAGCGCAAGCCTTCCTTGCTGGTGTCCTTTTCGAATTGCAGGATGCGGTCGGCGGTGTTCCGCTCGATCAGATTCGCCGTTACCCAGCGATCGAGCGCTTCGGGAACATTCACAGCAATCGGCCTCGTTGTAAAACGATTCCGGAATCCGCGATTCGAGCGGAGCGGCCTATCCCGAAGAACTATAGCACCACTACCGCGCTACCTTGCGCTCCTGCGGCATGGGACGGGCGCTACGAGACGGCCGTTTCGCGCCTTCCCGGAGAGGCTTCAGATCAATGTCGAGTTCCGCAAGTGTGCGGCTCAGGGTGTTGCGGTGCATGCCCAGCTCGCGCGCGGCGCGGCACTGGTTGCCCTTGTTCTCTTCCAGCACAGCCAAGATGAAGCGCTTCTTAAATTCGCGCACGGCCTCGGAGTAAAGAATCTTGCTGTTGTGCATTTGCAGCACGAGGGTTTCGAGTTGGTCTTTCACTGGGGCACCTTTCGTTTGATGTCGGTCGTGCTGGGTCGTTCTGCCAGGTCATCTACTGCAGTCGTTCTGCAACTGGACTGGTTAGTGGTTAGGAGACGCGTGTTTTTCGGCTTGTGCCGCTCCTGCTTGAAACTTTGTCACCAATTCCGAGCCTTGCCGGAAGCGCGCCCGAACGTCGTAGGGCGCCAGCCAACTGGCTCCGTGGGCCACCACGAGAAAATATGGAGCCAGCCGCGAGCCTTCGAGCCAAGTTGACTGCGGATTGAACGTGGTAAAGCCGAGCAGCACAAACGCTGCCGTTAATCCTCCGCGCACTAGGCCGAACGCTCCGCCTAGGATGCGGTCAAACCAATGCAAACCAGCCTCTTTCATCAACCAACGTGCCAGTCGCCCGATGATTCCAGCCAGGATCGTGACGGCGAGCAGAATGACGATGAACCCGATAATGTCGGCGACCCACTGCGCCTTCACGTACGGCGCAAACCAGTTCGCCACGACATGATACTCCCAGGCAGCTACCAGGTATCCCAAAACTAATCCGGCCAGGGAAATGGCCTCGAAAAGGAAGCCTTGCATCGCTGCCGTCACCACGGAAAAGGCAATGATAGCGAGGATGACCCAGTCTGCCGCGTTGAGCGATGAGAGGTTCACGCGTGGCTCCGAGGGGCGCTAGCCATGAAGTTCGTGTCCAGTCAGGTGGCGATAGGCTTCCACGTACTTCTCGCTGGTCTTTGCGGCTACGTCGACGGGCAGCGCGGGCGCTGGCGGCTGCTTGTTCCATTTGATGGATTCGAGGTAGTCACGCACGAATTGCTTGTCGTAGGAATTCTGCGATTTCCCGGGCGCATAGGTGTCGAGCGGCCAGAAGCGCGAGGAATCCGGGGTGAGCGCCTCATCGGCGAGAGTAATGCCGGCGGCGGTGCGGCCAAACTCAAACTTGGTATCGGCGATGATGATGCCGCGCTGACGGGCGTAGTCGGCGGCTGTTTTTTGGGCGAATTCCCGATTCAGCCGTTCGGCTTCGAATTGTTTCTGTTCCGCGACCTGGCGCGTGCTCCGCACCAGCAATTTTTTCAACCCGTATAAAACGAGCGTGTTGTTGCGCGTGCCGTGAACCTTGGTGACCCAGTCCCTGTTGGCAGACTGGCCCGGATCCAGACTGATGGAGTCCTCAAAGGTCTCGGAAATCTCGTCGTTGGAGAACCTGACCTCGACATCGACCACCATGGTTTCGTTGGTTCTGTTGATCAGATCCATTTGGTAATGCCAGTTGCCTCCGATGCTGGGCGCATCCTTTTTGATTTCGACGCCGGGGATGGTGATGGACTTGTCTTTTTGCGATTCGAGGCGCTGGGCCAGGAGCACGGGCGTGGCCGGCCCGGAGCCGGAAAACAGGAGGATGGCCAGACACGCGGACGGCGAGCGTTTCATGCGCGTAATGGAGCGGTTCAGCTGGTCGATCGACTCAGGAGCGATCTACAGAACCAGCGGATTGGTCGGGCGATTCATCATAAATGTCCGGCCCGGCGCGGGGAAAGGCGCTTTGCTCGGTTAGATGCCGCGCCGGCGCATGGTTGAGTGGCTTTTTAACCCGAAGTCGAGATTGTTTTCAAGT
>Ga0137418_10001000_pt1 | contig 25918 bp, 18 predicted proteins | sample CZODoug3_1_2_16f_FD_122242 | JGI IMG/M metagenome (GOLD analysis project Ga0137418, IMG submission 122242) | Vadose zone soil fungal communities from Angelo Coast Range Reserve, California, USA - CZODoug3_1_2_16fungal (Hybrid Assembly) | ecosystem: Environmental > Terrestrial > Soil > Vadose...
CATGGCATATAGGGCGAAGAACAATAGCAAACCCATTTCGGTCGCGAGCAGTAGGCTTAGCGCCTGGTCCTGGGCGCGGCTGCGCCGCTGAAGTACGCCCAGGGCGCAACCCAAAACGAACCCGCTCAGGGCGACCACTGACCCCATGGCCGATTGTGCATCGCTCTGCGCGACGTAATAGGCGAGCAAGGCGAAATTGCCGGTCATGGCCGATGCGAATACCCCGCCTAAAGTGGCGAAGCTGATGACGTCGACCGTGCCCGCCGCAATCGCGGTGAGCAGAAGAATCGTATCGACGTGGTTGAAAGGGTTTTTGTCCGGCATGACTCCATCTCGATGTGCAACCGAGACTAACTCAGATCCGACGAAAAAAGGAGCCGTCTACAGCGGCCCCGACGTCGGTCCGCGCTGCGCGTCCGGACTACCCGGCAGGAACGGCGCGCCCGGCCGCCCATCGACGCAGTGCCGAGACCTTCTCCGCCATCACAATCGATAGCGGTCGGGTAGCCCTGAGTTCAGACAGAATTGACTGCGCCGATGCGGGCGTCCGGTGAGCGTTGGCGAAATCGTGGCGGCGACTCAAGCCTCGTTGCCCCTATCACCCGAACACCGGCATCCACTCGATGCTTGATGCAGTGAGCTCAATACCGGGGACGACGGGTGCACAGATTGCGGGTCGGTTGACTCGACGTTCTAACGTCGCTAATCGTGGGCTGATGGACCGCGCGCGGAAAGATCTATCTGTCGAATAGCGCCCACGTGATAGGCGAGGTGCGCGACGCTGCCGACTACGGTGTTCAGCTCGGACTGATCGAGCTCGCGCGGTTTCTTGAGGGACTCGAGCCAGCGATGCGCTTCGGTCGCAAGATCCTCGCGGAGCTGCTTCCACTGTACTGCGGAGACGCGGGTCTTTCGCCAGCTCGCGCTCCAGTTAGCGCCATCAAACGGATTCTCGCCGGTGCTCCAACGGTTCATCAGCGAGAGGCCGTACCGCAGGTGATCGACCTGCGCGGCGATCGACGATCCGTTCGCAGTTGGAGCGGAGGCTGCGATTGCGGACAACTTGTCGAGTGAGCGGAGCAGCCCGAGATCGCCCCCGTTGAGCATGTAAGCCTCCGTTTTCGGGGCGCCGTCGATCAGCTCGGCGAAAAGCGTGGGGAGGGTATTGCCCAGGTCGCGGGTGTTCACGTTTTCCACCTCCACCAAAAAATAAGCGCCACCACGACCGGGATAAGAAACACGATGAAGAAGAATGGGATTTCTTCTTTAACCGAGTAACCGGCCTTGGAAACGCCGACCCACATATTGATTCCCGCGCCAACGAACCAGAGCGCGATGAAGACCAGCGCCGAACGCGCGAGGAGTGCGGGTTGGCCAGCGCCGCCCATCGTGCGTCCGGCCAGCAGACACAGTGCAAGTAGCACGAAGCCGAGACCAATGACTTTGACAGTATGCAGCATTGCTTTGCCCGTCTATCGTCTTACTTCAGCTGCAATGTACTCAGGTGCCACGGCGGCGCGGCCCTATAAAGCCGACCGATCTCTCACAACTTGATGTCGCTCAGAAGCATATCGTGCGGCCACTGATCGACGAAGCCGTTCTGACGGAGCACCGTCGCGATCTGGCCCCAGTGCCGGATATCGTGCAGGAAAATGTTCGACGCGATCTTGTACTTGCTGGCGGAAATCGTGCCGGCTGTGAGAGTCTGAAACGTCAGGACGCGATCAAGCTCCTTCTCTGGTGCGGTCGTCAGAAAGTGCACAAGCTGGCCGCGAGCGTTATCTCCGAGGTCGAACACTTCATCGATCGAAGTCTGCCGGAATTCCTCCCAGGCCGTGACTTCCTGGTCCAGCAGCCGCTGCGCGTACCGCAGCTCCACTCCGAAAATGTGCAGCACCAATCCGCCAATCGTCGCCATTCGCCCGGTGGCGAATGGTATTGCCCACGCCTTTGGATGCTCGACGAACCAGTCGCGCCAACGGTGGTGCTCCGTCGAAGTGACCTCGAGGAGGACGTTATAGGTGAGGGCGCAGCGGTTGATGGCTGTCACACTCTCATGTGATCAGGGCGCCAGTTCCGAATTGCGCGTTTGATGTCGGCCCGGGTATTGAGCTCGCCATTGAGAGCGCGCCTCGTCAGCTCGGGCACCTCATCATCGGGCGCGAATCGGAGGCCAATGAACTGCTCCGGCGTCAGATTTCCGATTCGGCCGCGCATATCGCTGGGGAGGACCCGCTCGAGGCGGATACGTTCCTCCAGACGAATGATGCGATCCTGAGCGCGAAGAGGCATGGCTCGGGAGATGAAGATTCCGGTCACCAACGCAATCGCCACGATTACTGCCCACCCGTTCACCAGGCGCGGATCTCGCCAGAATCGCGCTGCCAGGGCGAACACGTTGGCTACCAGCACGGGAAGAGCGAAGAAATGCCACGCCGGAATCCACCGACGGTGAGTTGCAAACGTCTGGGTCTCTTCTGCCATCCTGGCTCCTTGTGGTTTGGTCCGGCGTCAACCGGAAACTACGTATCACCGAGAATTGCGCGAGAGCAAAACCTTATTCGCGGCCGATCGGTCGCGACGATTCAGCACAGTTACGCGGTTTGCACCTGCGCGTCGCGTGCGTAACGCTTGAGTCTGGTAATCATGGCGTTGAGGCCCGGCTCGCGCGCTGCCAGGCCGATGCTCTCCATCAACGTGCTGACAAAATCCCCCGGTATTCCGAGGGTGGTCGATGGCGGCTGGCCGTTCACCGCCCCGAAGATGATGGCGAGAACGGCGGCAATGGTCGGCGACTCGCGGACGTTGAGGTCGGCGTAGAAATACATCCGCCCATCACGCACTTCGGGAATGATGTCCACGCGCGTCTGACATTCCGGAATGTTGAACGAACCGTGGTCGATGTCCTTGAACCGATCCGGCAGCGGCTCGAGCTTCTTCGAGTACTGGACCAGCGCCTGCATCTTCTCCTCGCGTCCCATCGAGCGGAACAGTCTCAACACTCGATCGATGGACGGCGGAATGCCCGAGCTGGTGGGGGCGCTCTCCATAAGCAGCAATCTAATTATGTTTCGCGAAACAGATCATCAATGCAACGGAGAGCCAGATGCCAACCAGGAAAGCGACTGCCATATGGGAAGGCGGACTCAAGACCGGAAAGGGAAGCTTCAAGGGCGAGAGCGGCGCGATCAGCGCTCAATACAACTTCAGCTCGCGGTTCGAGAGCGGGGCAGGCTCGAATCCTGAAGAACTGCTCGCCGCGGCGGAGGCCGCGTGCTACACCATGGCGCTGAGCTCGGGCCTGGAAAAGAACGGCACCCCTGCCACGAAGGTCGAGACAACCGCGGCGTGCACGATTCAGGCTGTCCCTGGCGGCTTCGCGATCACCACGATGAAGCTCAACGTGCAGGCGACGGTGCCCAGGATCGACAAGGTGAAATTCGATCAGATCGCGCAGGAGACCAAAGAGGGATGTCCGGTCTCGAAAGCATTGAAGGGGAATGTCGATCTCCAGCTCGAGGCGAGGCTGCTCTGAATCGGGGAAGCGGGAAGCGGGAAGCGGGAAGCGAGTAGGTGACGCTGACGTGAGGACGCAACAACGCAACGAACTGGCTCTTCCTCGTCCCCCTTCCCGCTTCCCGCTAATCGCTTCCCGCCTAGCGCGAGTAGTTTCTGATCTTGCTCTTGAGCAACTCGCCGTTCGAGAAGATGATCATCTCCCCCGACTCGCTCCGCACGCGGGTGGTCTTGAGGCCGATGTGCTCCACCTTGCCTCGATAGTTCTCGACTGAAATAGCGTCCCCGACCACGAATGGCTTGTCGATGACGATCGAGATGGCGGCGAACAGGTCGCCAAGGATATTCTGAACCGCGAGCGCAATCGCGAGTCCGCCGATTCCGAGGCCGGTGAGCAACGGCCTGATCGGAATGTTGAGTGCGTACAGCGCAGCAAAGCCAAGGATGAGCCAGATCGTAAGGCGGGCAACGGCGCCGAGTGCCTTGAACGTCGTGATGCTGCTGCCGTCCACCGCGCGGAGCTCGATGTAACGACCGAGGTAGTAGCTGATGATGATGTTGGCCCAGATCACGCCCTGCATGAACAACGCGAGAACGGTTGCGATGTTTGCGGTGTCCTGGGTGCTCTCCGGCGCGCCGAGCAGCTTCGGCGCGAATGAGGCGATCAGGGCGAGGACGAGGAAGAACGAGCCTCGCAGGATCCTGATCGCCAGTGTGTTTTGCATGGCCTAAAGACGAGGGATCGGCCACAACTGCAACCACATACGGAACTGCAACCTAACCGCGATTACAAACTGAACCTGCTACCCGCTGCCCGCTGATCGCTGCAACGCTATCCGCTGCAGGCGTCAGGACCTCGCCGGTGCTGGTCTGGGCAGAACCACCCGCCTGTGCCATCACGCCACCAGTGGTGTCACGACGGTTGCAGCGGACAGCGGGTAGCATTGCAGCTTGCAGCGGGGCAGCAGTTTCGTACGTAGTTGCAGCCAGGGTTGATTACGCCCCTCTCGCCATAAGCGCCACATTCTCCGCACCGTCGCACGCGTCGCAGTTCTGGCAGGTCCACTCGGGATCGACCTCTTCGCCAAAGTGCTCCAGGATATAACGGGTGCGGCACTGCGTCGTCTGGCAGAACTGGATCATCGTGCGGAGCTTCTCCTGATCCATCGCCCTTCTCTCTTCGTAGTCCTGAAGATCCGCGCTCAGATCCACCGCGCATAGATCGTCGCCGAGCCTCTCCCACTTCCCGCCCCGGTGCTCGCGCACGAGTCCGTGACGCTTGAGCAACGCGAAAACGATCTTTGCTTTTCGGGACGGAATGCTGGTGATCCCGACGATATCATCGAGCAGCACCGGCGTCTTGAGCGGATACTTTTCGAGCGCCAGGGCGACCTGCGCTGCCTCCTGCACCTCTGGATACTTGCCGCCCAGGAAGTACGACTGTATGCGCTTGTCCTCCACGCGATACAACACCCGGCAGACTGCAGGTTGTCCGTCCCGACCAGCCCGGCCGGCTTCCTGATAGTACGCCTCGATAGAGCCCGGAAAATGGTAGTGGATCACCCAGCGCATATCCTGCTTGTCGATGCCGAGCCCGAAGGCGTTGGTGGCGATGATGGCCTTGAGCTCGCCCGCCATGAATCGGTTCTGGACATCTTTCCGGTCGGCGGCCGGCCGCTTGCCGTGGTATAGCCCCACGCTGAAGTCCTCCACCAGCATCTCGTACAGCCGCTCGGCTTCTTTCACGGTCGCGACGTAGATCACACCCGAGCCCTCGAATTCCCGCAGGGCGTGGCGCAACGTGGTGTCCTTGATCTGGTCGTTTACGGTGCGAACGACCTCAAAGCGGAGATTCGGGCGGGCGAAGCCCGTGATTGTGATGTGTGGGTCATTCATCCCGAGCTGGCGGATGATGTCGGCCTGAACGTGCGCGGTAGCCGTGGCGGTGAGCGCAAGCACCGGCGGACGGGCGAGCCGCCTGGAGATTCCTCCGAGCGAGAGATAGTCCGGGCGGAAATCGTGCCCCCACTGGCTCACGCAGTGCGCCTCATCGACGACGAAGAGACTGATCGGGCGCGAGAGAAGATGCTCGAAAAACGCGCGATCCTTGAAGCGCTCGGGGGTGAGGTAAAGTATCTCTCCCTCGCCCTCTGCGATCTGACGGTGCGCCTCTCGCGTCTCGGAGGTGGAGAGGTGCGAGTGCATCGCGACGGAGCTCACTCCCTGCGCGGAGAGCTTGTCGTGCTGGTCTTTCATCAGGGCGATGAGCGGGCTGACGACGATCGTAAGACCGGGCAGCAGCAGCGCGGGCAGCTGGTAGATCAGGGATTTCCCGCTGCCGGTCGGCATCACCACCAGGGCGTCCTTGCCCGAGAGAACGGCATCGAGCGGCTCCCACTGGCCAGGTCTGAAATCCTGGTGCCCAAAGCGATCGTGCAGGAGCTGGCGAGCCGACTCCCTCGTTACTCGTATCGACACTCTGGCTGATACAGGCACAAAGTATTCCGCCACCTACCAGCTTGAGGGCTGACATGCTAAGCTGAGCGACCGATGCCGAATGTTCCTTCTCCCTCCCCTGCCCCACAATTTCAAATCTTCGCGCCAACCGCTCCCGGATTGGAGTCGATAGCCGCGGGCGAGCTGAAGGCGCTCGGAGTGAGAGGAAACCAGGAAGTCGGAGGCGTAGCCTTCGGTGGCGAACTCGAGCGCGTCTACGAGGCGAATCTCTGGCTCCGCACCGCAAGCCGCGTCGTAGTCCGGCTCGGTCAATTTCACGCCAGCACGTTTTACGAGCTGGAACGGCACTCGAAGAAATTGCCGTGGCCGGATTTTCTTCCCGAGAGCGGCGCTGTCGAAGTGCGGGTCACCTGCAGAAAGTCGAAGCTCTACCACTCCGATGCCGTCGCGGAGCGCGTGCTTTCTGCGATCGCGGGAGCCGCGTCCCGGAGCATTGAGCTGAGAGCGGCGACCGATGTCGGCGACGACGATGGAGGAGAAGGAGAGACTCGAACCGGTGACGGCACCGGCGCGGGCCAGGCACGAGGACCAACTCAGCTCTTCATCGTGCGCATCGTGCACGATCAGGTTGAGATCAGCGCGGACAGCTCGGGCGAGTTGTTGCACCGGAGGGGATACCGGAAGGAAGTGGCGAAAGCTCCGCTTCGGGAAACCCTGGCGGCTGCGATGGTGCTGGCGAGCGGATGGGAGGGCCAGCGAGGCGCGCCACTACTGGATCCGATGTGCGGATCAGGCACGATCCCTATAGAAGCCGCGCTTATCGCGCGTGGAATTGCGCCCGGCCTGCAGCGGGATTTTCAATTCATGAAGTGGCCCGCTTTCGATGGCGATCTCTGGAATGGTATCATCGAGAAGGCGCGCAGCTCTCAAACGAACGTCGAGCTCGACATTCGCGGCGCCGACCGCGACGCCGGTGCCATTTCGGCTGCGATGCACAACGCGGCGAGAGCAGGTGTAGCCGGAGCTGTGGGGTTTTCGGTGGAGTCGCTTTCGGGGTCCATCGATGCCACCGAAGATGTCGCCATAGGAGAAGGCTGGATTCTCAGCAATCCGCCCTACGGGGTGCGGGTTGGCGAGAGCAGAGATCTACGCGATCTGTATTCGGCCTTGGGAACGGCTTTGAAAACGAAGCGTGGCTGGAGGATTGGCCTCCTTACATCGGACGTGGCGCTGGCCGCACAGATGCGACTTTCGCTCAAGTCGCGTTTCGCCACCAGCAATGGTGGAATTCCGGTGAGTTTCCTGGTCAGTGAAAAATCGGATAAAGCGAGAATGCAGTCGCTCAAAGCCCGCACCGGGGGAGTATCGCGTGAAGGCTGACGAATCAGGTCAACGGTTAAATAACCATCTAATCGGGACGGTGGTCTCGATAAATGTCTCTCGTGGAGGAGTCCCAAAAAGACGCGTTACTGACGTTAATGTGTCTCTATTAGGGCTCGAAGGGGATGGCCAAGACGACATGAAGCACCACGGCGGACCCGAGCGGGCTGTTTGTGTTTATTCTCTTGAGCGGATCCATTCCCTACAGGCCGAAGGACACCCGATCGACGTCGGAACTGTCGGAGAGAACGTCACCGTCGAGGGCATCGATTGGGATTTGGTCGTTCCGGGGGTGCGTCTTCGGCTCGGGGCTGAGGTTCTGCTCGAAATCGCTTCCTTCACGAATCCCTGCAAGACGATAAAAGCGTCGTTCATCGACGGAGAATTCATCCGCATCGCGCAAAGGCTTCACCCCGGATGGAGCCGAGTCTACGCCCGAGTGCTGTCAGAAGGGTCCTTCCGGGCTGGCGACCCCGTCGAAGTGGACCTAACGGCCTAATAATACCCGAAGCACGGCCGGCCGAAAAACGGCCCCGCTTTTGAACAGAAGGACTGTTCCCCCATCGGCCCAACGCCGACAAACCGGGGACTCGAGGTCCCGCGAACGGGGGCCAAAAAAAGAACACATGAAGGAGTAGAGTCGTGGAGATCGGTGACACTATCGAGGAAGAGACGGGCACGGAAGAAAGTGCCGAGCGCTCCTCCAATACCGCGGGCTCGCGCCGAAAAAACGGCAAAAACGCCGGCAAGGGACGAAACGGGAAAGGAACCGGCAACGATCCCGGCATCAAGGGGGGAGGCGAGCAGAAATCGGGCGTGCTCGCTCCGGATGGAAAGATCAGGAATGTAGACCTCCGGCGCCTTCTCAACGCCATGCGCGACCTGAGAGATGGCGAATTTGAGATCCGGCTCCCCATGTCCGAGGATCCGCTACTCGCCGAGATCGCGGACACTTTCAACGGAATCGCGAAGCTCAACGAACGGATGTGCGACGAGATGCTTCGCGTCAGCACCACCATCGGACGCCAGGGCCAGATGAACGATCGCGCATCCATCGGTCCCGTCACCGGCGGCTGGCGCTCCACCGTCGAATCCGTCAACACTCTCATTACCGACCTCGCTTCGCCCACGACCGAAGTGGCTCGCGTGCTGAGCGCTGTGGCCGAGGGAGACCTCAGTCAGAAGATGGTCCTGGAAATCGATGGGAAACCGGTACAGGGCGAGTTTCTTCGCATCGGCACCACCGTCAACACAATGGTCGACCAGCTCGGCTCCTTCGCCAACGAAGTCACGCGCGTCGCGCGGGAAGTGGGAACCGAAGGCAAGCTGGGCGGACAGGCTGAAGTACCAGGCGTCGCCGGCACCTGGAAGGACCTGACCGACAACGTCAACACTCTCGCTGGCAACCTCACCAGCCAGGTGAGAAACATTGCCGCGGTGACCACCGCGGTCGCCAAAGGTGATCTCTCCCAGAAAATCACGGTCGAAGCACGTGGCGAGACGCTGGCGCTCAAGAACACGATCAACACGATGGTCGACCAGCTCAGCTCGTTCGCGTCGGAAGTAACTCGTGTGGCGCGCGAGGTGGGAACGGAAGGAAAGCTGGGCGGACAGGCAGCAGTGCCCGGAATCGCCGGCACGTGGAAGGACCTGACAGACAACGTCAACACGCTCGCGGGAAACCTCACCAGTCAGATCAGAAACATTGCCGACGTAACGACGGCAGTCGCGAAAGGAGACCTGTCGCGGAAGATCACCGTCGATGTCAAAGGCGAGATTCTCGAGCTGAAAAACACCGTGAACACGATGGTGGACCAGCTGAGCACGTTCGCGGAAGAAGTAACGCGCGTCGCGCGCGAAGTGGGAACCGAGGGACGACTTGGCGGACAGGCACAGGTTCCACAGGTCGCGGGCACGTGGAAGGATCTCACCGACAACGTGAATTTCATGGCCTCGAACCTCACCGGTCAGGTGAGAAACATCGCCGACGTCACGACGGCGGTCGCGCGAGGTGAATTGTCGCGCAAGATCACCGCTGATGCGCGGGGAGAGATTCTCGAGCTGAAGAACACGATCAACATCATGGTGGACCAGCTCAGCGCCTTCGCGTCGGAAGTGACTCGTGTCGCTCGCGAAGTCGGCACCGAGGGCAAGCTGGGTGGCCAGGCGGAAGTGCCGGGAGTAGGCGGAACGTGGAAGGATCTCACCGACAACGTGAACACTCTTGCCGGAAATCTCACCAGTCAGGTGAGAAACATCGCCGCGGTCACTACCGCGGTGGCGAGAGGTGACCTGTCACAGAAAATCACCGCCGACGCACGCGGCGAAATCCTCGAGCTGAAGAGCACCGTCAACACGATGGTGGACCAGCTGAGCACCTTCGCTTCGGAAGTGACGCGCGTCGCCAAGGAAGTAGGAACGGAAGGAAAGCTGGGCGGACAGGCCGACGTGTCTGGAGTGGTCGGAACGTGGAAGGACCTGACCGACAATGTGAACGCCATGGCATCGAGCCTCACGGGCCAGATCAGAAACATCGCGGACGTCACGACAGCAGTCGCGAAGGGAGATCTGTCCAGAAAGATCACCGCGGAAGCGAAAGGCGAAATCCTCGAGCTCAAGAGCACGATCAACATCATGGTCGATCAGCTGAGCGCGTTCGCCTCCGAAGTGACGCGTGTGGCGAAGGAAGTGGGCACCGAAGGAAAGCTCGGCGGCCAGGCCGAAGTGCCTGGCGTCGGTGGAACGTGGAAGGACCTGACCGACAACGTGAACTTCATGGCGTCGAACCTGACGGGACAGGTCCGCAACATCGCCGACGTCACGACAGCCGTCGCCAGGGGAGATCTGAACAGAAAGATCACCGCGGAAGCGAAGGGAGAAATCCTCGAGCTGAAAAACACGATCAACATCATGGTCGATCAGCTAAGTGGATTCGCGGCGGAAGTGACGCGCGTCGCGCGCGAAGTAGGCACCGAAGGAAAACTCGGCGGCCAGGCCAGCGTTCCCGGAGTCGCGGGGACGTGGAAAGATCTCACCGACAACGTGAATACTCTGGCCGGAAATCTCACCGGTCAGGTGCGGAACATTGCCGCCGTTACGACGGCGGTCGCGCGTGGAGATCTGTCACAGAAGATCACCGTCGAAGCAAAGGGCGAGACGGCGGAGCTGAAGGACACGATCAATACCATGGTCGATCAGCTCGGATCGTTCGCCGATGAAGTGACGCGCGTGGCGAAGGAAGTAGGAACCGAAGGAAAACTCGGCGGACAGGCGAGCGTGCCCGGAGTCGCGGGTACGTGGAAAGACCTGACGGACAATGTGAACGCGATGGCGTCAAACCTTACGGGCCAGATCAGAAACATCGCCGACGTGACGACGGCAGTCGCGAAGGGAGATCTGTCTCGCAAGATCACCGTCGATGTAAAGGGCGAAATTCTCGAGCTCAAGCAGACCATCAACACGATGGTGGACTCACTCAGCGTATTCGCGGGGGAAGTAACCCGTGTCGCGCGCGAGGTGGGAACCGAAGGCCGGCTGGGCGGCCAGGCGAACGTGCCTGGAGTCGCCGGAACGTGGAAGGATCTCACCGACAACGTGAATTTCATGGCGAGCAATCTCACCGGTCAGGTGAGAAACATCGCCGACGTCACGACCGCGGTCGCGAAGGGAGACCTCTCACGCAAGATGACGGTCGACGTGAAGGGTGAGATTCTCGAGCTTAAGAACACGATCAACACAATGGTGGATCAGTTGAGCGCGTTCTCCTCGGAAGTGACACGCGTCGCTCGCGATGTAGGCACTGAAGGAAAGCTGGGCGGACAGGCGAACGTGCCCGGAGTCGCGGGCACGTGGAAGGACCTGACCGACAACGTGAATACGCTCGCCGGCAACCTGACGAGCCAGATCAGAAACATCGCTCTCGTCACGACTGCCGTCGCCAAGGGAGACCTCTCGCAGAAGATCACCGTCGAAGTGCGCGGTGAGATTCTGGAGCTCAAGAACACCGTCAACGCCATGGTGGACTCGCTCCGCGTCTTCGCGGATGAAGTGACACGCGTGGCCAAGGAAGTAGGCACCGAAGGAAAGCTGGGTGGCCAGGCAGAAGTGCCGGGCGCGGCCGGCACGTGGAGAGCGCTCACCGACAACGTGAACGCAATGGCCAACAGCCTGACGCTGCAGGTGCGCGCGATTGCGGATGTGGCGACGGCGGTGACGCGTGGCGACTTGAGCAGACAGATCGCGGTGGAGGCTCAGGGCGAGCTGGACCAGCTGAAGAACAACATGAATCAGATGATCGTGAACCTGAAGTCCACAACTGACAAAAACTCGGAACAGGACTGGTTGAAGACGAACCTCGCGAAGTTCTCGCGGATGATGCAAGGACAAAAGGATCTGGAAGCGCTGTCGAAGCTCATCATGTCGGAGCTCACGCCGCTCGTCTCGGCCCACCATGGCGCGTTCTATATCATGGACGACGAGAACCAGACGCCGGTGCTGAGGCTCATTGCGAGCTACGCGTACAAGGAGCGGAAGCACGTCGCCAGCCGGTTCCACCTCGGCGAAGGACTCGTGGGACAGGCGGCGCTGGAGAAGAAGCCGATTCTGCTGACCAACGTTCCGGAGGACTACATCCAGATCTCATCCGGCCTCGGAGAGGCGACGCCGCGCAACGTCATCGTGCTCCCCGTGCTGTTCGAGGGCGAAGTGAAGGCGGTGATCGAGCTTGCTTCGTTCCTGCCGTTCAGCCAGATCCACCAGCTCTTCCTGGATCAATTCACGGAGAGCGTAGGCGTCGTGATCAACATGATCGCCGCCAACATGCGCACAGCGGAGCTGCTCGAGCAGTCGCAGAGCCTGACGCTGGAGCTACAGAGCCAATCGGAAGAGCTACGGACGCAGCAGGAAGAGCTGAAGAAATCGAACGCCGAGCTCGAGGCGCAGGCCCAGACGCTCAGGACTTCAGAGGAGCTGCTCAAGGATCAGCAGGAGGAGCTGCAGCAGGTCAATGAGGAGCTCGAGGAAAAGGCATCGCTGCTCGCAGAGCAGAACCGGAAGGTCGAATCGAAGAACGAGGAAGTGGAGGGAGCGAGAGTCGCTCTCGAAGAGAAAGCGGAGCAGCTCGCCTTGAGTTCCAAGTACAAGTCAGAGTTCCTCGCCAACATGTCGCACGAGCTGAGAACTCCACTCAACAGCCTGCTGATCCTGGCGCGGCTGCTGAGCGAGAACAAGGACGGCAATCTCACGCTGAAGCAGGTCGAATTTGCGCAGACGATTCTAACCTCGGGCAGCGATCTCCTCAATCTCATCAACGACGTGCTCGATCTATCGAAGGTCGAAGCCGGCAAGATGGATGTGAATCCGACGGAAGTTGCGATGGCAGAGGTCAAGGATTTTGTCGATCGCAGCTTCAGCCAGCTCGCCGATCAGAAGGGACTTGGCTTCCACGTGGAGCTGAACGCCGATCTTCCGCATACGATCCTCACCGATGGCGGGCGCCTTCAGCAGGTTCTAAAGAACCTTCTGTCCAATGCGTTCAAGTTCACGGAGGATGGAGATGTCACTCTCACCGTTCGTCGCGCGGAGAAGGGACGACGGTTCCTGAATCCCACGCTCGAGGGGTCGGCGGAAGTAATCGCGTTCGCCGTAGCGGATACGGGTGTCGGAATTCCCAAGGACAAACAGCGCCTGATCTTCGAGGCGTTCCAGCAGGCGGACGGAACCACGAGCCGCAAGTATGGTGGAACAGGTCTCGGACTTTCCATCAGCCGCGAGATTGCGCGGCTGCTGGGCGGCGAAATCAGGGTCGAGAGCGCGGAAGGTCAGGGCAGCACGTTCACCTTGTTCCTTCCCGCGCGGTACATCCCGCGTCAGGACGGACCTGACCGCGATCCGATAAGCACGAGCAACTACCCCTCGTTGCCACGCATTATGGAATCAAGGCCGCAGCGGACCACCCCGGTCAGACCAGTGGCAAGTCGGGACCAGCGGCGCAGGCCCACCGGTGACGCGCTGCAGTATCGGCCCGAGCGCCGAGCGGTACCGCAAACCGTGATCTCCGACGACAGGGAAAACATTGAAGAGGGTGATCGCACCGTACTGGTCATCGAGAATGACAAGAACTTCGCGAAAGTTCTGTTCGATATGGCGCGCGACAAGGGCTATAAGGCGGTGGTCGAGCTGGACGGCGAGGCCGGCCTCAACGCCGCGCGCGAAGTTCGCCCGGATGCGATCACTCTCGACATCGACATGCCGGGAATGGACGGCCTCGAGGTGCTCGATCGACTCAAGCGCGATCCAGCGACGCGGCATGTCCCTGTTCACATAATTTCCGGCGTCGAACAGAAGCGTGCGGGCCTCAACGCCGGTGCGATCGCTTTCCTGGCCAAACCGGTCAGCAAGGAGGCGCTCGATACCGCGTTCGCGCGAATCGCGACTTTCATCGACACCGTGCCGAAGAATTTGCTGGTCGTCGAGGACAACGAGACCCAGCGACAGAGCATCGTCGAGCTGATCGCGCACGATGACGTCGACATCACCGCGGTTGCCTCGGCGGAGGAAGCGCTCACCAAGCTGCACGAGAAGCACTTCGACTGTATGGTGCTCGACCTCGGCCTCCACAGCGGCGACATGAGCGGGTTCGACCTCCTGGAGAAGGTCAAATCGGATCCGGACAACCATGATCTTCCGATCATCATCTACACCGGCAAGGAGCTGAGTCAGGAGGACGAGACGAAGATCAAGAAGTACGCGGAGACGATCATCGTGAAGGACGTAAAATCTCCCGAGCGGCTGCTCGACGAGACCGCGCTCTTCCTGCACCGCGTCGAGGCAAAGCTGCCCGAGCAGAAGCGGAAGATGCTGGAGCACCTGCACGATGCCGACTCGGTGGTTGCCGGCAAGAACATCCTCGTAGTGGACGACGACGTCCGAAACATCTTCTCGCTGACGAGCATGCTCGAGGATCATGGCATGATCGTGCGATTTGCCGAAAACGGGAAGCAGGCGATCGAACAGCTCAAGAAGGATCCGAACGTCGATGCGGTGCTGATGGTCATCATGATGCCCGAAATGGATGGCTACGAGACGACCAGGGCGATACGAGCGATGGATCGGTTCAAGACATTGCCGATCATCGCGCTTACGGCGAAAGCGATGAAAGGCGATCGCGAAAAGACCATCGCGGCGGGAGCGTCCGACTACATCACCAAGCCCGTCGATACCGAGCAGCTGTTATCGCTGCTGAGAGTATGGCTGTACCGATAGCGGAGCCGCCCACTACCGGCGCGGAGCCCGACCAGCAGGAGTTCAAGCCCGATCTGGAGAGAATCGAGATCGAGCTGCTGCTGGAGGGGATCTTCCGTCATTACGGATTCGATTTCCGTGCCTACGCCTACGCGTCGATTCGCCGCCGGCTGTGGAAGCGCATCGAGGAGGAAGGGCTGGCAAGCGTGAGCGCCCTCCAGGAGCGGGTACTCCACGAGCCGGAAATGATGGAGAAGCTCCTGCTGGATCTCTCCATCAACGTCACGGCGATGTTCCGGGATCCCAGTTTCTATGTCGCGTTCCGCAAGCACGTGGTTCCAATGCTGCGCACCTATCCCTTCATTCGCGTCTGGCATGCCGGCTGCTCGACGGGCGAAGAAGTCTACTCGATGGCGATGCTACTGCGAGAAGAAGGGCTGTACGATCGCTCGCGCATCTACGCGACGGACATCAACGAAGTGGTGCTCAAGAGGGCGAAGGCAGGAATCTTTCCGCTCGAACGGATGCAGGAGTACACCGACAACTACCTGCGCGCTGGAGGCAAAAAATCATTCTCCGAGTACTACACGGCCAAATACGGAGGGGCGCTGTTCGATCAGTCGCTGACGAAGAACGTGGTATTCTCGCAGCACAACCTGGTAACGGACCGCTCCTTCAGCGAATTCAACGTGATCCTTTGCCGGAATGTGCTTATCTATTTCGACAAGACGCTACAGTCGAAGGTACACAGCCTGTTCTACGACAGCCTTGCCATGTTCGGAGTGCTTGTGCTCGGCAGCAAGGAGACGCCCCGATTCATGGCGCACGAGGAATGCTATGAGCAGATAGCGCCTCCGGAAAAGATTTTTCGGAAGGTTAGATAGCGATGCCGTATTCGATCGTCGCAATGGGGACATCGTGGGGAGGATTATCCGCGATGTCGAAGCTGCTGGGCGGTCTGCCGGAGGAATTTTCGATTCCGATCGTGCTGGTACAACATCGGAGCAAGGATTCCGATCGCCTGCTGGTGCAGCTCCTGCAGGACGCGACTGGCCTCAAGGTCTGCGAGATCGAGGACAAGGATGTACTGCGCGCTGGAACCGTCCATGTCGCCCCTGCTGATTATCACGTTCTGGTCGAATCGGGATATCTCTCGCTCACACTCGAGGAGCCGGTCAGATTCAGCCGGCCCTCCATCGACGTGATGTTTACCTCGGCTGCTGATGCTTACGGACCCGCGACAATTGGAGTCATTCTCACCGGCGCGAATGAGGATGGCGCGAGCGGTCTCGCGGACATCGCGAAGCGTGGCGGGTGCGCCCTCATCCAGGATCCGAAAACCGCCGAAATAAAGATGATGCCGGAAGCCGCACTCAAGGCCACACCCGCTGCCGAGGTATTCTCGCTGGACGATCTCGCGCCGCGGCTGATCGAGCTTAGCGGGCAACCGGTTGAAGTGAGAAGGAGAAAGGCGGTATGATGGCCAATCGCGTCAATATCCTCCTCGTCGACGACCGCCCCGAGAATCTTCTCGCGCTCGAGGCGATCCTGGAGCCGCTGGGGCAGAATATGATTCGCGCCGACTCCGGCCCGGAGGCGCTCAAACAGGTGCTGTGGCTCGATTTCGCGGTGATTCTTCTCGATGTGCAAATGCCTGGCATGAACGGATTCGAGGTAGCCGAGATCATCAAGTCGCGCGAAAGATCGCGCACGATTCCGATCATCTTCCTCAGCGCGATCAACAAGGAGGATGCATATGTCTTCAAAGGCTACTCGATGGGTGCCGTCGACTATGTATTCAAGCCGTTCAACACCGACGTGCTGAGATCGAAAGTGGCGGTGTTCGTCGAGCTCTTTTTCAAGCAGCGCGAGCTACAGAACCAGGGCGAGCTGCTGCGTGAATCACAGAAGCGTGAGCTGGAGCTGGAGCACCGCACGTCGCTGCTGGAAGCCGAAGCGCGCTCGGCGGCCAAGCTCTCGCAGATGAACGAGGAGCTGCACCGCCGTCAGGTTGCGCTCGAGCAGGCGATGGGCGCGCGCAATCGCTTCTACGCTTCGATGAGTCACGAGCTGCGGACGCCGATCAACGCGGTGATCGGCTACAGCACCATCATGCTCGACAATATTTATGGTCCGCTGAACGCCAAGCAGAAGGAGGGTCTGCAGCGGACGCTCAAGGCGGCGCGTCATCTGCTGGAGCTGGTGAACGATGTCCTCGATCTCTCCAAGATCGAAGCAGGGAAGATCGAGCTCTCGCTCCAGCCGGTGATGTTCCCGTCGCTGATCGAGGACCTGTTCGTCACGGTGAGACCGCTGGCCGACGAATATGGCTCGGCGTTGAGCCTGGATACCGAGGGAGAGCATTTCAGCATCGTGAGCGATCCGCGCCGGGTTCGTCAGATCATGCTCAACCTGCTCTCGAACGCGATCAAGTTTGGCGAAGGGAAACCTATTCGCGTCCTGTGCAAACAGAACGAGGACGGGAGCGCGCAGATAGAAGTCATCGATCAGGGGTTGGGAATAGAGCAGGACGACATCGCGCGCATCTTCGAGGAGTTCGTGCAGGTCTCGGAATCGAAGCAGCCGGGCACGGGCCTGGGACTACCTATCTCGAGACGCCTGGCCCAGCTTCTGGACGGGTCTCTGACCGTGCGTTCGGTGCCCGGAGAGGGAAGCGCTTTCCGTCTCACTCTGCCGGCCTCTTTAGAGGACGATGCGGCGTCTACGGCTGAGTTATCCGAGGCTACAGTGGGCTGACGAGGGTGCGCTATTGGCACGTTCTCTGCCCCTCTTAGACGTGCCGTCGCGTTGCGCGGGGGTCACACCTGGAGGCTTTAAAATGTACAAAAAGATACTAATTCTACCCGCCGCCCTCTTCGCTTTTGCGTGCGGGGGAAACGACAAGAAGGTCGATGAGGCCTTGAACTCCGACCTGTCGACGGCCGCGCAGGCGACACCCTACACGCCACTCGACAGCATAACCGCGGCGGAACGTGCGGGCGCCACAGCCAAGCCGACGGCACTCAGAAGCACATCGACGGCTGCTCCGCGGACGACCGTTCGCAGGACGACGACCACCACTCGTCGCAGCAGCTCGTCGGGCGGAACTTACTCTTCGGCCCCGGCACCGGCTCCGCAGGAAGTCAAGCACACCAAGCGTGATGCCGCGATCGGCGCAGGCGCTGGTGCAGTGATCGGCGCGGTCACCAGCCGGAACAAGGTGAAGGGCGCGATCATCGGTGGCGCAGCGGGAGCGATTCTCGGCGGCGTGATCGGCAACAACGTCGACAAGACGAAGAAGTAGCCTGCTCGTTCGGCTGCTCTGATCTAAACGCCCCGCAGTGAGTATCTGCGGGGCGTTTTTTTTATTAGCTGCAACTGCGAGAAGAGCCAGGTGGGGGAAGACATAAAAGCGAGAAGAGCTAGGTAGTGGGTGCGAGGTGCTAGGAATGAGGTAGGAGGTAGAAGCGCAATGTCTAGCGCCTCTACCTCCTGCCTCGCACCCAGTACCTCGTACCTTCTACCTTACTCTTCTCGTAGTGGGTTGTTTGCGTGCGCCAGGCACAGTGGAGCACAGTTAAATTTAGAGACATGAGTAACCCGATTACTGGGGTGTTCAACGACGGGTACATAAACGAGGCCTACGAAGCCTACCGGCGCGATCCTGCTTCGGTTGACGAGTCGTGGCGCCAGTTCTTCCGATTTGCCGAAAGTCTGAGCGGCACCGCGCCGCGAGCTGCCCCGGAACAACCTTCCTCAGCGGGACTCGTCGATCCCGCTTTTCTTCGCGATATCGCGGCTGCGGCTGAGCTGGTCGATGCCATTCGCAGCTACGGTCATTTAGCGGTTCAACTCGACCCGCTGGGCTCGGCGCCGGACGGAACTCCCGAGCTCACTCTCGAATTCCACGGATTGAGCGAGGAGCATCTCGCCAGCATCCCCGGAATCGTGCTCGGCGCATCGGGTGGCAGTGCCGCGGATGTGGTCGCACGGCTGCGCCAATTCTACTCGTCGAAAATCGGATTCGAGATATCGCATCTCGGCAGAGTCGAGGAGCGGGAATGGCTGCGCGAGCAGATCGAGAGCGGGCGGCTGCACGCGCCACTGAGCGAAGAAGAGAAGAAGCAGATGCTCCACCGGCTTACGGAGGTGGATGGTCTGGAGCGCTTCCTCGGGCGCGCGTACCAGGGCTACAAGCGCTTCTCGATCGAAGGGAGCGATATCCTGGTACCCATGCTCGATGTCGCAATCGAGTCAGCAGCGGCGCATGGCGCGCGTGAAGTCGATCTCGCGATGGCGCACCGCGGACGCATCAACGTCCTCGCGCACACGTTGGGCAAGCCATACGCGACGATCTTCGAGGAGTTCGAAGGAAAGCACGCCACGACCAACGCGGTGAGCGAGACCGGCGACGTGAAGTACCATCTCGGCGCGACGGGAAAGAAGCAAGTTGCCGGCGGCGGTGAAGTCGAGATCGTACTGATTCCGAATCCGAGTCACCTCGAAGTCGTAAATCCGGTGCTCGAGGGCGTTGCCAGAGCGCGTCAGGTTTTGGCGGGAAGCGGGAAGCGGGACGAGTTGGCGGTTCTCCCGATCTGCGTGCACGGGGACGCGGCATTTCCGGGCGAAGGAGTGGTAGCCGAGACGCTCAACCTCTCTGGGCTCACGGCGTTCAGAACTGGTGGAACGCTCCACATCATCGTCAACAACCAGGTTGGATTCACGACGGATCCCATCGATGCGAGATCGACGCGTTACGCAAGCGATCTCGCCAAGGGGTTCGAGGTCCCGATCGTTCACGTGAACGGCGACGATGCGGAGTCGTGCGTGCACGTGGTGCGGCTGGCAATCGATTACCGGGCGAAATTCGGCAAGGATTTCCTGATCGATGTCGTGGGCTACCGCCGTCACGGGCACAACGAGACGGACGAACCGGCCTTCACCCAGCCGAATCTGTACAAGAAGATCAGGTCGCATCCGTCTCCCCGAGAAGTCTGGGGAGCACGTCTGGTCGCTGAGGGAATCGTCACGGCTGATGAGGTAAAGAAGATCGATGCCGATGCGGCCGCGAACTTCGACCGGATTCAGACGGCGATGAAGGCTGGTGAGATTCATACTCCCGAGTACAATCCCGCCAAGGACGCGGAGGCGGATCAGTCGGGCGCGGGAAGCGGCGAGACCGCGGTCAGTGTGGATCTCCTGCGTGAGCTGAACGACCGGCTTCTCAAGTGGCCTTCTACCCTCAACGTGAATCCACGGCTAGCCAAGACTCTGGGCCGCCGCGCGGAAGCGATGGGGGAGGTGGGTGGAATCGACTGGGGACACGCGGAGGCGCTGGCGTTTGCGTCGCTGCTCACCGAGGGCAAGTCAGTGCGGCTCACGGGGCAGGATTCCGAGCGCGCAACTTTTTCGCACCGTCAGGCAGTGCTCCACGATTCGGAATCCGGAGAGATCTACGTTCCCCTCGAGCACATCGCGGGTGGGGAGTCCAGCGGCAAGATCGAGATCTACAACAGCCCGCTCTCGGAGATGGCGGTGCTCGGCTTCGAGTACGGCTACAGCACGGCGGCGGAGGATACGCTCGTGCTGTGGGAAGCCCAGTACGGTGATTTCGTGAACGTGGCGCAGCCGATCATCGATCAGTTCATCGCCGCCGATCGCGCGAAGTGGGGCCAGGACTCCGGAATCGTGCTCCTCCTTCCACACGGCTACGAGGGACAAGGACCGGAGCACTCGAGCGCGCGTCTCGAGCGATTCCTGCAACTGTGCGCGGAGGGCAATCAGCGCGTAGCCTATCCGTCGACGCCGGCGCAGTACTTCCACATCCTCCGGCGCCAGGCGCAGCTGTACGAAAGGCGCCCGCTGATTCTGATGCAGCCCAAGAGTCTGCTGCGTCTCCCGGAGGCCGCGTCGAAGCTTAGCGAACTCGTTGCCGGGAGTTTTCGACCGGTGATCGACGATCCTGTTTCATCGCAGAATCGCGAGGCAGTCACGCGACTTGTCTTCTGCACGGGCAAGATCTACTACGATCTGGCCCCGAAGCGTGCCCCGCATGTCGCGCTCGTCAGAGTGGAGGAGCTTTATCCATGGCCCGGCAACCAGATCGCGCAGATCGTTGATCTCTATCCGGCGATCGAGGAAGTCGTATGGGCACAGGAGGAGCCGAAGAACCAGGGTGCGTGGTCGTACGTGGCGCCGCGCCTGCGGATGTCGACTGGAAACGCGTTGCTGACGCGGTATATCGGACGTCCCGACCGCTCGAGCCCGGCGGAGGGTTACGCTGAAGTGCACAAGAAGGAGCAGGAGCGCATCATCGACGAGGTGAGTGCGGCGATGCAGTATCCGGCGGGAGTGAAGCGCCGCAGCGTGGCGGTCAAAACCTGAGCATCGATCTTCCAGGAACAATGAAGACAGCGCGGCCTCAGAGTTCAACTGCGCGCGCCCAGACCGCCGTGCGGCTTCAGAGTTTCACGGCGCGCGCTCGTATCGCCGTAGTAACACTTGCTGTGCTCTGTACGGCTCTCCTGATGCCGCACCGCGGTGCGGCCCAGGGGATGCTTCCTTCAGCCGCGAGCAGCCGGGTGCAGAACGCGCCAGAGCGGATGCGCGTGCTATGGATCGCGGCGCACCCTGATGACGAAGACACTCAGCTGATTGCGTGGCTTGCTCGAGGGCGTCGCGTCGAGACCGCGTATTTGTCGCTGACGCGCGGCGACGGTGGCCAGAATCTGATCGGTAATGAGCTCGGCGAAGCGCTCGGTGTTATTCGCACCGAGGAGCTTCTGGCAGCCCGACGGATCGATGGCGCGCACCAGTACTTCGCACGGGGATACGATTTCGGTTTCTCGAAAACCGCGGACGAGACGCGGAAGCACTGGCCGCAGGATTCGCTGCTGAATGATGTGATGACGGTAATGCGCGCGTTCAAGCCCCACATCGTGATTACAACGTTCTCAGGAACTCCCCGCGACGGGCACGGACATCATCAGGTCTCGGCGATCGTGGCCCGGCAGGCGTACGACATGGCAGCGGATACGGTGCGCTTTCCGGTGAAGAACTTCGGCCCCGTATGGACGCCGCTCAAATTTTACCGGCTCGCGCGGTTCTCGCCGCAGGATCGGACGATCGCGATCAATGTCGGCGAGTACGATCCGAATCTCGGATTGTCATATCAGGAGATCGCCGCCGACAGCCGATCGCAGCACAAATCGCAGGGGCAGGGGACGCTGCGGCGAAAGGGCGTGGTCTGGGATTATCTGACGCGCGAGGATTCGCGTGTGCCTGCGCCGCCGGCGAAAGAAGAAAAGTCTATCTTCGCCGGCCTCGACACAATGCGGCTGCTGGTGCAGGACGGTCGCGTCGCGCCGCCAGAGCCTCCGCCAGCGATCACCCTCGAAGCGGTCGCCGATAGGCAGGCGCTCTGGCTCGGCGGGACTGCGAACGTGGCGGTGACGCTGTACAATCGGGGGCGCGTTCCGATCAACCTTGACTTCGGCGACATAATTCTCAACCCGATTGCCCCGGACTCGAGCTACAAATGGATCCAGCCCTATGTTGGAGAGCGACTAACGCAACCCTGGTGGCTGGCCGAACCACGAAATGGCGACCTGTTCACTCCTAAGATCACGGGAATCTCAGAAGACGAGAGAGAGCGGCAGAATTGGATGCATGTAAGAGTTCGAGTGTCCGGGCAAACCGCGTGGCTCGATGTTGCTTCTCCGATCGTGTACCACTACGTGGATCGTGTGCGCGGCGATGTGCAGCGCCCTCTCATTGTTGCGCCGGGAGTATCGATCACGCTCGATCAGTCGACTGAGATGGTTCGGGCAAACGTCACATCCAATCAACTCGTCAAAGTGACACTACGCTCCGCGCTGGTCGCCGCCTCCCCGGTGACGGTCAATCTCTCGCTACCGCGCGGACTCTCTGCCGATTCAGTGACTCGCACGGTCGTCATGGCGCCGGTTGCGACCCGAGTGGTCATCTTCAAAGTGAGAGGAGCACTCCCGCGGGGAACGCATCAGATCACCGCGACCGCTACCACGAACGGAAAGACGTATCAAACCGGGTATATCCCAATCGAGTATCCGCACATCAACCCGCAGCGGATCTATCGACCGTCGACAATCAGCGTCAACGCCGTCGAGGTCATTCTCCCTGCGCGGCTAAACGTCGCGTACGTCCCCGGCGTCGGAGACAACGTCGCGCCAGTGCTCCAGCAGCTCGGCGTTCCGCTCACGATCGTAAATGCTGACGATCTTCCGCAAACTGACCTGAGTCGGTTCACCGCAGTCGTCGTGGGGCCGCGCGCGTACCAGGCTAGTCAGACACTTGAAGGCAACAACGATTACCTGCTCGCGTACGTTCGCAACGGTGGTCGCCTGATCGTTCAGTACGGGCAGGGCGAGATGCAGCAGCCCGGCATCATGCCCTATCCAATCACTCTCAAGCAGCCGGCGGAGCGCGTCACCGATGAGACCGCGCCGGTGACCTTCACCGATCCCCAGTCGCCGTTGCTCAACGCACCGAACAAGATCACTCAGGATGACTTCAACGGGTGGGTGCAGGAGCGAGCGTCGTACATGCCTTCAACGTTCGATTCGCATTATCGGACGATGCTGGCGATGAGCGATCCGGGAGAGCAGCCCAATCGGGCCGCCATTCTCGCGGCACCCTACGGGCGTGGGATCTACATCTACGTCCCACTCGCGCTCTTTCGTCAGCTTCCTGCCGGCGTGTCCGGTGGCGCTCGCATCTTTGCCAACCTGCTCGGCGGCAACACTATTAAATGAAGCTGCGCCGGGCAGTAATGTTTTCTGTGGCGTTCATACGATGAAACTGCGGCGGGCAGTAACGTCTTCTTTGGCGTTCATAGCCCTCGCGGCGTGCAGCTCCGACAATCGAAAAGTTCTGATCGTCTACTCGCCGCACGGAAAAGAGCTGCTCGAGTATATGGAGAAGGGATTCGAGAAAGCTCATCCCGACATCGACGTCCAATGGGTCGACATGGGATCGCAGGAAGTTCTCGAGCGAGTGCGCGCCGAGAAGCCGAATCCGCAGGCGGATGTCTGGTTCGGAGCGCCGGCGGAAGCGTTCGATCGGGCGACGAAGGAAAATCTGCTGCAGCCCTACAAGCCGACATGGGCAGCGGCGATCGACCCCGACGCTCGCGAGATCCACGACAATTGGTACGGCACTTACCTGACGCCCGAGGTTATCGGCTACAACCGCGATGCGGTGAAGGATGCCGACGCGCCAAAGGACTGGGACGATCTTCTCGATCCAAAATGGAAGGGAAAGATCCTGATCCGCGATCCAATCGCATCGGGTACGATGCGGGCGATTTTTGGCGCGATAATGGCTCGATCGATTGCGCAAACTGGCAAGCCGGATGCAGGCTATGAGTGGCTCCGGAGGCTGGATGCGAACACGAGAGACTACGTTTTGAACCCGACGATTCTCTACCAGAAGCTCGGGCGGCAGGAGGGTGTCGTCACGATGTGGGATATGCCCGACTTCGCTACGCTCGAACAGCGTACTCGAATTCCCATCAAGTACGTCATTCCCGCGAGTGGTACTCCGCTGCTGGTGGATGGAATCGCGATCGTGCGCGGCACCAGGCATCCGAAGGAGGCCGAGCAATACTACGAGTACGTGACGGCGCCCGAGGCGATGATTGCGGCCGCCGACTCATTCCTCCGCATTCCCGCGCGTAAGGACATTCCGGTGTCGAAGCTTCCTTCATGGATTCGCGAGGCGATGGCGGAGATCAAGCCGATGCCGGTCGATCGCGAACTGATGGCCGCGCACCTCGATGAGTGGATGAAGTACTGGGACGCGAACATCAGGAACCGCGGACAGAGGCAGTGACCGCCGCGCCGAGGGCGCGCAACGAAGGGCCGGATGAAAAGGGTGGGAGCGGAGCTCTCGCCCTCAACGGTGTGACGCGGCGCTTTGGCGTGTTCACAGCGGTCGACAACGTTTCGTTCGAAGTTGGTCCGGGCGAGCTACTGGCGCTGGTGGGAGCATCGGGTTCGGGCAAGACGACGACCCTTCGCATGGCGGCCGGTTACGAGACTCCGGACGCCGGCACAGTCACGCTTGGCGGAAAAGACATCACCAGCGTCCCACCCGAACGCCGCGGTTTCGGGATGGTGTTTCAGCACTACGCTCTCTTCCCGCACATGCCGGTTGAGAACAACGTCGCGTTTGGCCTCGAGGCGCGTGGCGTGAGCAAAACCGAGCGGTTGGAGAAGGCGCGCGCGGCCCTCGCGAATGTCGGACTCCAAGGCGCCGGAAGTCGTCCGATTCAATCGCTCTCGGGTGGTGAACAGCAGCGCGTCGCATTGGCGCGTGCGTTGGTGATCGAGCCCCGGGCGCTGCTCCTCGACGAGCCTCTTTCCAATCTCGATCCAACTTTGCGTCACGCGATGCGGGACGATCTGCGCGCACTGCTGCGAAGGGTCGGAGTGCCGGCGCTGTTCGTCACGCACGATCAGGAGGATGCATTCGCGGTCGCGGACCGCATCGCACTGCTGAAAAAGGGCAAGCTTCTACAGGTCGGGACACCGGAGGAGCTGTACAACGCTCCGATCTCGCGCGAAGTGGCGGCCTTCATTGGAAGGGGGAGGATCGTGCCCGCGATCGACAAGGGCAACACGGCCACGGTGACCATCGGTGGCGTCGCGCGCGATCTCAACGTTACCCGCCCGAAAGGAGCGCCTTCCCATGTCGAGACCGCATTCGTCGTGCTCCGGCCGGATGCGTTGGAGCTGTCGAGAAGTCCCGGAGTTCTCGCCTGGCGTGGGCGCATCACCAACCGGCGATTCGCGGGCGGCCTAGTCGTGTACCGTGTACAGCTCGCCGATGGCGTGAGCGTCGATGTCGAGTCACAATCAGGAGAAGCTCGCGAGGACGACAACGTTTCTGTTTCGCCGCTCAAGGGTCCTTTTCCGCTGGTGCCTGCGTGAAAGCATCATCACGTCGACAGAGCTGGCTCATCGCGCTGCCGGTGATAGTGCTCCTGCTGTGGACGGTGGTGTATCCGAACGCGGCGGTCATCGCGGGAAGCTTCGAGAACGGTCTCGGTCACTGGCGCGAATTCTCCGCCAGTCCTGCTGACCGAGAAGCCCTGTGGACGAGCCTCGTCATTTCGGTTGCTTCGGTTTTTGCTTCGCTGGCAATCGGGGTTCCGCTCGCGTTTCTGCTCGGTCGATTCGAGTTTCCCGGCCGCCGGCTGCTGCGCGCGGTGGCTACGCTACCCGCGGCGCTCCCGCCTTTGGTTGGAGTAATCGCTTTTCTCTTACTGTATGGTGAGAGCGGC
>Ga0137418_10001001_pt1 | contig 25915 bp, 25 predicted proteins | sample CZODoug3_1_2_16f_FD_122242 | JGI IMG/M metagenome (GOLD analysis project Ga0137418, IMG submission 122242) | Vadose zone soil fungal communities from Angelo Coast Range Reserve, California, USA - CZODoug3_1_2_16fungal (Hybrid Assembly) | ecosystem: Environmental > Terrestrial > Soil > Vadose...
TTAAAACCATGTCGAAGTGCGCGGAGATGGCTTGAAACTCTCCCTCACTGATGGCTCCCGGCAGCAGATTCGCGGCGTCCTACTGGCCACTGGCTACAAGATCGACCTTGCCCGGTACGACATCCTCGACGAAGTTCTGAAGAAGAACATTCGGCGCGCACGGTATTCCTGTCTAGGTCGTCGATCGGGATCGCTCGAAGTCGATGGCGCAATTCTCCAAATACACGAAGCGCTTCCTCGAGGCCCAGGAAAACATACTGGAATTGTTGCTGCGCAGGGTAGCGAGCATGGCCTCGATGGAAACGTAGTATTTCCCGACCAAAGGTGAATATGTGGAACTCCTGTCTACCCAGCATGAAACTCTGAGTGCCATCTACCGGTTGGCCGCGCCTCCGTCCGAAGTTACTCGATTCGCCTTGGACAAGCGTCTCACCTACAACAGTGCAGACGAATTGGGAATCGCTACGCCCTGGACCTTTACCTGTCAAAAACCGTCGGAAGTTGAGTCTACGAACCCTTCTTACCCGCTTATTGTGAAACCGGCCGTCAATCATCATTTCTTCCCTCACACCAATGTCAAAGCCTTCCGCACCGCCGGGCCGCCTGGGTCCGGGAAATCACCGACGTCGTCGCCATCGCAAAATCTCGTAACCCCTTAGAGAAATCAAGAAACACCTGAGCGCTTGGGTTAACGGAGAATTTACCCTCTCCACTTTCTCCTTCTTTGATCCTGCCCGTTTTTGTCCAGCTGGTTTTATGGGGCTATTCCGGCGCCTCGCGCCAGAGGAAGGCGAAGCAGGTTCTCCAACCCGTTGCCTCGATTCCCGTTCCTGGCGATGAGCCAACCTAGTCATGTTCTCCAGAGCTCAACGCTCTTCGGAGTCAGCATCTCTTTCGTTCTGCCTCGCGGCCCAATCGGAAGATCGTGAAAATCACACTCCATCATCTCGGGAGGCCCGAATCACAGGTGCAATTCATGCAGGACCGGACAGATGACGATTGTGGCTATATTTTGGATGGTTCCAAAATGCAAAAGGAACCGGATTGGAAGTCTCAAGTGAGGTTCGAGGAAGGCCTTGGACCGAGGAGGGGATGGTATCATGCCATCACGGAGTGGCTGGACCACCTACGATCGTCTGCTCCGGTTCCTCTGTTCTTGCGTCAATGGTGCGAAGGTAACCTATGTTGGACAATGAGCGAACTAGCATCGCGAGGCGATGGTTGCTGTTTGGTGTCTGGATTGTAGCCTCCTCACTTCTTTTCGGCCGGCCGCTGATTGCCCTCGTCCACTTGTCTCTGTCCAATGACGATGCCTCCCATCTCATATTGATTCCTTTCCTCACAGCTGGCCTGGTATTCATCGAACGCCGCACTATTTTCAAGCATCCTTCCTTCAGTGCAGGCGGCGGCATTTTCCTTTTCTTGTCTGTCATCATCGCACTCAGTGTGCGCTTGGCTGGAGACATGGTGACTCCCGACCTCCGCCTTACAGGTCATGTCCTTGCGGTCCTTTTGCTTTGGATAGCGGGATTTGCTTTTTCCTTCGGGAAGGCGGCCGTAAAATCAGCCTACTTCCCTTTTCTTTTTCTTTTTCTCGCTGTCCCGCTGCCGAATTTCCTACTGGAGCGAATCATCGCTTTGTTGCAGGCTGGTTCCGCAGACATCACTGAGGTTCTCTTCAACCTGACCGGAGTTCCCGCTCTGAGAGAGGGACTGGTCTTCCACCTCGCGCGCGTCAACATCGAGGTTGCAAGCGAATGCAGCGGAATCCGCTCCACCATAGCACTCTTCATTCTGGCGCTACCCGTTGTGCATTACGGCTTGCACTCTCTTTGGAGGAAGCTGTTCTTTTTGGCATGCGCATTCTTCGTCATGATTCTGAAAAACGGGATCCGTATTGCCACCCTTACGCTGTTGGCGGTGTATGTCGATCCCGACTTTCTCACAGGAAGACTTCATCATCAAGGCGGAATTGTTTTCTTTCTGCTGGGTTTACTCTTGTTGCTGCCTATTCTCTTACTAATGCAGCGCGGAGAATCATCAGCCTTGGCAGGTAAGAAGGAATTGGCCGCGTCCTCTGAACAAAGGAACTGACGGTGGGAAGGTCTGTCGAGTGTCACGCAGGAGTTTGTAGCAACTGAAATACGTCCTGGGCCCACAGCAGGGCATTAGCCGCCTGTGTAATGGTTATAATGCTGCCCGTAAGCGGCCTTCCGTTCGGCCGCGTTCAGTACTACCCCTAATAAGTTCTTCTCTCGGAATTCGGCCACGGCCTTCTCTGCCACTTCGAAATCCGTGACTCCTGCCCTCACGACGAACAGAACGCCGTCGCACAAATCCGCCAATATGCTCGGATCATGCACTGGAGTAGCCGGCGGAGAATCCAGGATCACAAAGTCAAACATTGGCGTGACGACGTCCAGCAGGTGTCTCATTCTTTCGCCAAGAAGAAGTTCGCTTGGATTCGATACCTCGTTGCCGCCCGGAATGAAGCACAGATTCTCGTCCGGGCCGCTTTGAATAATTGCATACTCATCGGCTTCCCCGCGGAGATAGTCAGTCAAGCCGGGGGTGGAAGGTGCCCCCAGGGCCAAATGAAGGCGCGACGCTCGGAGGTCAGCGTCAATCAGGAGAACGCGACGGTCGGGCTGGCGGACAATTGACTGTGCGAGATTTGCAGCGACAAACGTCTTGCCTTCTGCAGGAACACTGCTGGTAATAACGACGCGCTTCAACACGCGCGTAGCAGCAATCTGAGACAGCCGCGACCTGAGAGTTCGAAACGGCTCGGCCCCGATTTTCTTGCTGTCGGTGCCTCCGAACACGCTCATGCGCGGATCCAGTGTCCATTTCGGATGGGCGCAGCGCTTCAAGAGCTGCTCGAATCGGAGGAAAGTCTGTTTATCCGCCTTTCTACTCCCGTTTTCTAGAGCTGTGTCCGGTCCATTCCCTGCTTGGGCTGAGCGAATATTTCCTTCCGTTACTTCGACGAAAGTCTGTGCCGAGTTTGCCGGCGGTTGCCACGCCCTCTCCTCCGCAGCCTTCTTTAACGCATCATGTATCCGACTCATCTTCTCCCTTTCGAACCTTCGCTCAACCTGTGACGGTCAAACACGTGTCCCGACTGCGCCCAAGCTTGGTTGATTCTTAGGCGCCTCACTGTTTCCTTGAGACAACACTTCGAGAAATGGCACTAACGCAAGCACCGGAAGTTTGAGTGCGATTTCGATATCACGTTCAGTATGCATCGATTTGTCAACAATAGCGATCAAGTAGAGGAGCGCTAGCCCGAGAGCAAGCCCGCCACCTAAACCTCCGCCACAAAAATAGACTTTCTTCGGAAACGACGGTCGATCCGGCAGACTCGGTGGATCGTACACCCGGAACTGTTCGCTCTCTTGCTGGCTCTCAAGATCACCAGCCAACCCTGCATTCTGCCTTTTTTTCAGAAGATCGTTGTAGAAGTCCTGCGCTGTCTGATAGTTGCGGGTCAATTCCTTCAACTGCTGCTCGATCATGGGGCTAGCCTGAACGCGGCTTTGCAACTGGCGAATTTCATCTTGAATTTGACCTTGTCGCTTGGTCAAATCTGCGATGTTCATATCGTCCTGCCGTAGTTTTGCTCGGAGTTGGTGAACCTGCGGGGGTTCGGTCGCTGCTGCTTGCGTCGAACCATTCGCAGATGGGTTATTCTTGGGTGCTTCCGCCATCCGTTTTTTAAGTTCTTCAATCTGGCGCCTAAGCTTGATGACATCTGGATACTCGGGAGTGTAGCGTGCCTGCAAGCTCCTAAGTTGGTCTTGCAAAGCGCTCAACTGCTGTTCCGAGGTCTCAGGGTCTTGCCCTGTCTGTGACGCCTTCCAGTTCGCTTCTTGCTGGCCGAGGAGGGATTCATTAAAAGCTTTATCTTGGTGCGCGCGACTCAAAGCCTGAGTATTGGCCTCTAGCTGTGCGTTCATCCCGGTCAAAATATTGAGGTTGCTTTGCTCTTCTTCCGGCAAAGACCCTAGATACTGCCGCTTGAACTGGGCAAATTTCGCATCTTGGTCATCCAAGTTCTTCTTAGCCTCTTCGAGTTGTTTGCTTAGAAAACTCGTGGTTTCATTTGCCTGTTGCTTGCGCTCACGCGCGTTCTGTTCCAGGAACATGGAGGTGATTTCAGTACATATTTGTTGTGCAATTTGCGGGTTATCAAAGGTAACGTCTACGTAGAAACCCGGCAGTTGCCGGCTCTGCGTACCGGGCGTCGGCTCCAGTGGCTTGATTTCCACCGCGGTTCGCAACCGTTCCACAAGATCTTCTATGTGAACCCGGCCCCGGACCTCAGCGTACAGGCCGAATTTCTCAATGATGGGCTGCAAGCGTGTCCGGCTGAGGATCTGCTCTTTCATGGACGCAAGGCGGTGGTTCAAGTCCTCGGTGACGACCGGCTTCACGTAGTCTGGACCAACTGTAGGCTGCACTACTAGCACCATAGTCTGTGATGTATATCGCTTGGGAAGGACATAGGTGGCACCCAGGCCCATTCCCCCCAGAAAGAACGTGGAAAGCGGGAGAATCCACCAGTAGCGCCTCAAGGTGCGTTTCGCTTCTGCTAAGCCAATTTCGCCATTCCGGACCATGATTGCCTCTATTCCAATTCTACCAACGGCAGCTTTATCACCCGGATACAACAATCCTGGACATCGCCAATCCCCACTGCGGGGCAGGCAGGCCACTGCAACAAGACTTGGGAAGCACGGGCTATGCCAGCTAGCACAGCCCTTCGCCTTACCCACGTAGCATTTAAGTTGTTTTTTATCATACGCTTATGAATGGCACATGGCGCAATTTCTGGTAGGGGGCTAATCCGTCTCTTCTTTGGAGCACAGGAAGTGGAAGAATTCTATCCATATTATCCTCTCAATTCTCCTTTACTGAGTCCCACCGCACAACAGATCGACTATGAGCGCGGCTCGGGGATATTTAGATACCTCTGCTGGAGGAATGGAAAGCCTTTGTAATGATCAAGTTACATAAATCCCGAGACCTTCGTCCATGCACTCCTTCTCGGGGCTCAAAATTGCACCCTGTACTGGGGGAAAGAGGTGCTTGTCTGTGAGTACCAGTAAATTGATGCCTATCCGGCGTAGGGCGAGTTTGGTGCTGTCTTACGGGCTTTTCCTGCTCCTGGCCGCCCTCGTGGCTGGCTGCTCGCGTGACCCCAATCTGCGCAAACTGAAGTTCCTGCAGCAGGGTGACCTCTATTTCGCAAAAGGCAAGTATCCCGAGGCCAACATCTCCTACAGCCGTGCCTTGCAGATCGACCCACGATTTGTCGAGGCTCACTACAAGCGCGCCCAGGGACTCCTCAAGCAGAGGAGTTGGGCGGCAGCCTTCCAGGAGCTCTCGCGCACGGTTGATCTGCAGCCACAAAACTGGCCCGCCCAGCTAGACCTGGGTCAACTCTTGCTCGCTGGTGGTAAACCCCAGGAAGCCAAAGATCGCGCCCTCCTCATCCTTCAAGGCGACCCAAAACACGCGGACGCACAATTGCTTTTGTCCGACGCGGATGCGGCATTGGGGAATCTGGAGGACGCTCTCGAGGAAGCAAGAAAAGCGACAGAAATGGCCCCGGATCGTTCGGCAAGTCTTATTAATTTGGGTCTGATCCAGGCGAAAGCCAACGCCTTTGACGACGCAGAGGCAAGTCTCAAGCTGGCACAATCCCTCGATCCTCTATCGGTCACTCCGCTGTTGACCTTAGCGAATCTCTACGAGAGGCAGAGACGGTGGGCCGACGCAGAGAAAGCATTTCAGGCGGCGATCAGCCTCACACCCAAGTCAACCATGCCACGTATTGCTCTAGCGGGTCTCTATCTCGCTCAAGGGCAAGAGTCGCTTGCGGAAAAGGTTCTGACAGACGCCAAACAACAATTGAGTGACGATCCAGCGGCGTACCGTATGCTCGGTGATTATTATCTGAGCCGTGGAGAAAACGCCAAAGCCGTCGCGGAATTCGGCACACTCTCTGCGGTACATCAGAATGATCTGACCGTAAGAAAGACTTACATTCAACTCCTGATCTCGAATAAGAGGACCGACGAAGCCAACCAACTCAATGACGCGATTCTAAAGAAAACACCGCAGGATGCGGAGGCGCTGATCCTGAAGGGGCAGATTCAGCTCCAGCAGAAGAAAGTCGATGAAAGCGTTCAATCGTTAGAGCAGGCACTCAAGTACGCCCCCGAAAATGCCATGGGGCATTACCAGCTTGGTGTCGCACTCCAGCAGAAGGGCAGCACTCAGCAGGCCAAAAGCGAGTGGCGCGAAGCGGTACGATTGCGTCCCAATCTTTCTGAAGCGTGGCGCGCGCTCGGCGTCAATGCTTTGCAACAAGGAGACTGGAGAGAGCTCGAACCCATCGCTGATCAACTCAAGACAATCGCGCCGCGCTCCGCAGAGGGCTATCTGTATCATGCAACAGCTAGAATGAATCAAGGCGATGCCTTGGCCGCGGAAGGGGATTTGAATCAACTGCTCCTGCTCGCGCCAAAGAGTGCGCTTGGATACGTCAAGCTAGGCCAGTTGCGCGTGGCACAAAAGCGCCTGGACGAGGCAGAAAAAATGTTCCGCCAAGGCCTTGCTCGAGATCCCCATTCTCTAGAGGCTCTCGAGGGACTGGTAGGCCTGGATCTTCACAACAAGAAACCTGCCCCGGCGTTGCGGCTCATTCGAGAGCAACTCGATTCCAATCCCCAAAATTCCACTCTCTATTTATTGCAGGGTAATGCACTACTTCAAAACAAGCAGCCGGAAGAAGCCGAACACTCCATGGAACGGGCCGTCGAAATGGACGGACAGAACGTCAGTGCACTCGTCCTGCTCGCAGGATTAGACGCATCCCTTGGAAAGTTTGATCAGGCGATTGCAAACTATCAAAGAGCCATTGGAGTTGCGCCAAATGATGTCCGGCTCTATGTCGCGTTGGGCGGCGTTTATGAGAGCCAGGGCAATTGGCAGCAAGCCCAAACGCTCTACCAGAAGGCGTTGGCGATCCAACCGGAAGACGCGCTCGCGGCGAACAACCTGGCTTACATCATGATCGAGCACAGGGAAAGTGTGAATGTAGCGCTTACACTTGCTCAGACCGCTCGGCGCGGACTGCCGGACCTGCCGAATTCCGCAGATACGCTTGGCTGGGCGTATTATCACAACGGAGCGTACTCGGTTGCCGCGCCCTTCCTCGAAGATGCCACCAAGAAAAATCCGGGGAATTCGACCTATCACTACCACCTCGGTTTGACTTATCAAAAGCTCAACGATTTGGCCAGGGCTCGCACAGAGTTCGAGAAAACGATTAGCCTCGACCCGAAATCGCCGCTTGCCAACGAGGCGCGCCGGGCGCTGAGCCAAACCGCGGGTACTTAAGCGAATTTCTCAGTGGTGCCGGGACAATCTCCGACTTAATCGGCAATGGGCATGAAAATGATTGCAGAAATGTCCGCAACGCAGAGAAGCGAGGGAGAAATTGTCTCCCTCGGTACACGTAACGGCATGGAGTTGGCAATTCTCAAACAAACCGAGAAATCAATATACTGCAGAGGCACGTCGTTCTGCAAGACGCCCATCCTATTCCGTCCTCTCTCCTGCAAACCTGAACGCCCTCGGCCTGAGAATGAGGCCCTGGCGTGACGCCTTGAGCGCCTACCTAAAAGAATTGCGGGAGATGGGCAATCTCGGGTGAGCTATGTCTGATCGACCCCACGGAACGGCACAATTGAGTTATTGGTTTCCAGCGATTTTTGTCGCCCTCTTGATTTCGGTCTTCTCAACACAATCGTTTACCGCTGAGCGGACGGGCCGTGTCATCCTCCCAGTCTTACACTGGCTCTTCCCGTGGGCCACAAGCCGAATGCTGCATCTCATGCACTTCGGCATTCGCAAGACGGCACACGTCACCGAATTTGGAATCTTCAGTATTACGGTGTTTCGCGGGGCCCGTGCAGGAAGGTCTGGTTGGGAATTCAACTGGGCTGTTAGGACCCTGGTGATCGCGGTCTTGTATGCTGCGCTCGACGAATGGCATCAGTCATTCGTTCTGCTGCGGCACGCGACACCTCGCGATGCAGTGATTGATGCCTTTGGCGCATTGCTGGCTCAATGTTTTGTTTGGGGGTACGCCACTCGAAGAGGGCCCTTCACGGCCCTTTTTCGAGGGCATGCTGGTTCAGCAAAGAAGCAGGAGGAAATGACTCGCTAAATTATTCCGCGCGCGGTTATGGGATGTTGGCAGACACTTCGTTGGAATGAGTGCTTTCGTTACCGCTGGCGTCCACCGCCGTCGTCACGTAGTAATAGAGCGTACCGCCGAGCACGGTTGTATCGGTATAAGCCAGGCCGCCCACCAACGAAGAATTTACCTTGGCGTATTGACTGCCACTCGCGGTGCTGCGATACACGTTGTATCCAGCCACTGTCGAAGTGCTGGCGATCCAAGACAGCGCTACTGAGTGCGCTTGCTGCACCGTTGCGGTGAAATTCACACCGGGAACGTTGGCAGAGTTTATCGTCACATTGTTGCTCGCAGGAGAAAACGTATATCCGGTATTGCTGGGAGTCACGGTATATGTCCCGTTTGCCAAACCAGAGAAGGTGTAACTGCCCGATGCGTTCGTAACCGTCGTCGCCCCAGCGGCCCCGCCCAAGATCACGGTGGCTCCGTTTCCGCCCGCCGCCGGACTGATCGTCCCGGAGATGGTATACGTGGCACTTTGCGGAGTGTCCGTGAAATTTATTCCGGTGAGGTTGGCGCCGCTGACCGTTGCAGCTTGGCTGGTCGGACTGAACGTGTAACCGGCGTGGCTGGGAGTAATCGCGTAAGTCCCGTTTGCCAATCCAGTGAAGGTGTAAGAGCCAGAGCTATCCGCCGTTATCGTAGCGCTAGCTGCTCCACTTAGCGTGACCGCCGTACCGTTTCCGCCCGCGGCCGGACTGATTGTTCCGGAGATGTTGTACGTTTGCGGGGGCGGCGGCTGGGTGGATCCGCGCACAGCACCAGAACAACCCCAAGACAAGGCCATCGCGGCGAGCATCCCCGTCAGTAAGAGCGCTTGCCGCACGCGAAAACTTAGTTTCCGAGGGCGAGTAGGTTGGCTCAATCGTTGATTAGGCAATCCAAGCCTCATGGTCCAGGCAGCTCCAGGGTCTTCCCGAAGTACAGAGTACGCGTGCGAGGGATTTGGAAATACTGGCTGGAAGGCCCATTTAAGTACAGGTATTGAGCCTGTACGGGGTCTCCTTGGAAGAACTAAAGGTCGCATTTTTGGAAGCGTTCCGTGATATAGCCGCCCAGCAAGAGGCAGACGAAAAGACCAAAGGACTGTTGCGTACCCTTTCGGAAACCTCTGCTGTCCCGCATTGCGAGCATCTTCCAGGAATCCCTATCGAACGTGACTCGAGCCATATCGATCGTTCGAAAGACGCGCTTTCACGAGGAAAGGTTCAGTACAAGACTATCGGCGGCATCGGAAGTCACGGCCACGTTTGGGGGCACGCCACCTTCCTAGTCCGTTCATTACTTGGAGTGCGGACTCACCCGCGCCGTGCAGGGTTCCTGCAGAGCTCTGAATCAAAGTACGTTCTCATCGATTCAGAAACGGATGGAAGATTCGCCCGCGTGAGGAGAGGCCGAAAAACAAATCAGCAACACTCGCTGGATAACCATGCAAAAGAGGAGATCGCACACGATCAGCGCCGCTTGCCGATCAAAGGACTAGGTGATGAGTCGCGACATTTTGGGCTAGCGTGTTTTGACTTGCGAGCAGCGCTTCGACTCTCCGACGATGAGAACCGATCAGATCAGGTAATGCAGTCCGGGGATTTCGCCTTCAAAGACTACGGTGTCGGGCGGGTGTGGTGCAGGGTGGGCGCAAACAAAATACGTGCTCGGCCAGGTGCGAGGTCAATTCACCTTCGCGCCTTCCTTCGCAGCAATGCTCGCCCTGGCCCCACTGACGATCTGGCTCATGACGAACCTGCACGATGGGTTTGCCTTACTCGCCACCTGGGATAGGTGCAGTGCAGTACCTATTCATTACGAATCCGGTCTCCCGCTCCTAATGGCGACGACAAAACTAGAGTTGCAAGTGATGCTATCTGAGGATTGTGAGGACGAGTCTTAATCCGGTTTCAACAAGGTTGTATCGTTTAACTGTTGAACCGTGCTTTAGGCTATTGAACCGTGCTGAGCGTATCGAACCCGAGCGTCCCCCCATACAAGCCGGATTAGAAACACGCCGCCTAGGCCAAGGCCACTCAATAGAATAGTGGAGGGCTCAGGAGCAGGAACAACAGGAGTCTGTTGGCCATTCAGGATAGCTCCAGTTAAGGACGTTGTGTTCCCGTCCGACACCGACACCGAGCTTGGAACCAAGAGTGTGAACGAACCAGTGTCTGCGGCGTTGGTGAACGTCAAAAACTGTGAGGAGGGGCTAAAGTTGAGCAGCACCGCAGCACCGCTTGTGCTCGTAACGCTGCCAACCAAGATGGCTGCAAAAGAAGTGGGCCCACCCGTAATTATGGAGGGTAGGGTGAATGTGACATCAAGTGAAAAGTTCCCATTGTAGCTCGAGAGTGCCGTGGGACCCAGACTTAGTGACCCCAGAACGATTGAGGCAAAGCCACCCGAAGTAGTCTGGTTAAACGAACTCCCAGCAAAGGTCAGCCCTGTCGATAAAAAATCGCCAGTCCCAGAAAATGAGCCTGCTGTGGTACCGGCGACGGTAATTTCGTCCGCTTTCGCCTGCGTTGGGCTCAAAGCAAGAAATGCACCAACAAGAAATGGGAACAACCACTTGAAACTCGCGCGTACGCTGCCATGAGTGGCCCTTGACTGCTCTGGCTTTAGCATTGACGGTTCTCCTCGCTTTAAGCTGAGCAATCCCAATACCAAAGTTCTCGAGTAATGCCTATTGTCCTCAGTCGTAACCTACTCTAAATGGGTAGCTTACAGCAGCCAATTTAGCTGACAACCATCCCCACCAATTCACACTTGAATCTTTGCATAATCTTTTGCATAACTTTGGCAGTTGACTTCCGCCATCGTCAAAAACTAACCACAAGCCCTCATACACTGGCGATTGCCAAGATTCAGATTTGCAAGCGTTTAAGCGCACCCGAACGCACAGTGAATTTATCGATGAGAAAAGGGAAATCCCCACGTTGGCCGTGCTTGTGAAAATGGTTGAGCAATTTCAATTCCTTCAGGTCTTCTAATGCGCGCTGTATGTCACGGAGTTTCGCTCCTCGGGGGGCGGAATTGAGGATGCGGGGCGCGGAGCCTCACCAAATTCCCGTACTGTAGTCCGCCTGCAGATGAACGATGACGTAGACGCCGAACTCAAATGCGCTGATGTCCCCTCGCAGCAGGTCTTCCGAAATGCTAGTTCGAATCGGGACGAAGTGTTCCTTCACGTTCGCACCGCCAGATCGAAGAGCGGTCGGCCTGTCGCCTGCGGGCGGTCCCTGCATACAGGGGCAGGCTCTAGAGGTTCAGGTAGGTCACAGGACGTGCCCAACGGGAAGCAATCTGAAAGCCTTCTGGGCTCACGTCGCCAAGGATCATGTCCCATCGTATGCTCTCAGTCATTCCTACCAGTCGCTAGGCGACGCGCGGAATTTGCGAACATCTCTAGCGCGTGGCGCGGCACAAGAACCCGCCTTCCTACTCTTCACACACTGATCTCTCTCCGAGCCACCAGATAGTCAAGCGATCTCAGGGATAACCCCAACAAGGCCGCTGCCTCACGCCTTGATACAAGAAGCGATTTCTCCATCTACCCCTCCTGGTCGCGCACCCTGTGCGTACGTGCATGTTCTAACTACTGGGGAATCGAGGAGCAAGGAAATAAGCGTAAAGAAGAGTAAAAAATTGGTAATTCGAGCGGCCGGCCGTGCTACGGCCTGAGAGGTCGAACCCGGAGATGTTTCTTCTGACGGCTGCGGGCGAGTTTGACACACTGTCTCTGGAGTTCGCTTAATCACATGACCTATCATGTCAGCAGCAAGAAATGAAACACTTCGAGAAACGCGGCCAGCCGCACTGTTGCCCTCAGGCACGGCCGCCTCACGGAGACCGGAGTCGTACGCGAAGTCCAGTACTCTCTTTCCGGCAAAGTCTTGTTTGATCTCCTCCGGAGAATGCACAGCTCGTGGACCTTCTTTTGCGAAGCAATGTTGCGGATTTGTTCTAGCTGCGGCTTTACCTCTTCATATTCATAGCCAACGTCTGACACCGTGTCCCCACAGGGGCGAGGGGAGACTAAGTAGCCCCCAATCTCCTTGATTTCAATTCCTTGGGAATACTCTGCGAGCTCTACGCTCGTTCGTGCGCGTCTACACGCTTTCATGCGTGTAGCTTAACTGGTGAAACCCTTGAAATGTCAAGGAGTACGTTGCTTCTGGTGGATAGGCCGCAGATCAGGGGCCGCAGGGAGCGGAGGATATTCCGATTGCCCGGGCGCGTTCCAATCGGACTGTGTCAGTGAGGAGGAGTGTCGGGAACTCGCGCTGATTTTGACGGTAGATTATAAAGGAACGTTAAACGGAGTTCGACGTATGGACCGCGAAAAGCCTCAGGCAAATGTTGAAATGGTGCTGACAAACGAATCGCATTAACTGCGGCCTTGTCGAGAAGCCCTTTGTTCGAACTGGCTTCAACCATCGGCTCTTTGACCCGCAGCGTCCCATCTTTTTGAATTTGGAAACGAACGACTACTCTGTCTCCCAACTTCGCTGATTCAGGCATGATCGCAAACCAATTACGCTGGACCAACGTCTTTTCACGGCGCACGACGAAGTTGAGTTAACTTTTTCCATCAGTTAGCGAGTTGTCGTAGGCGCACCTTCTGAATGTGCTGGATTCCGTGCCCCATCGGCCTGTTTGCGAGCTTCCTGAAATTGTAGACGTAAAAATTCTTGTACTCGACCGCAGCAGCGACGATACGGTGCCACTGGCACCCAATTTGGTGTGAGAGTCATTGCCCATGAAAAGAATTATGGATACGGGGCAACCAAGAGACATACTATTGCGACGCGCTGGCGAGCGGCGCCGATATCGTCACCGTGGTGTATCTGGACCATGAGTACAAGCCTAGGCTCGTCACAGCGACGGCGGGGATGATCCCTTTAGGCGTCTATGATGTAATCCTCGCTCCGCGCATAGTTGGCAGGAGCGAACTTCGTGGCGGGATCCACGGTACAAATACATAGCCACAGGCTTTTGACTGCGTTCGGAAACATATTCCTTGGCGCGAATCTGTCGGAGTATCACTCCGCCGCGGGTAACCGAGACTCTGCCGTTACTTGAAAGTTCGCGTTAGAAGCTACAGGAGTCTTTTTTGCCTGGAGGAAAAACCGCGATTATCATCGGTGCTGGTCCTGGCGGGCTGACTGCGGCATTCGAATTAGCCACCCGAACCCACATTCGGCCAATAGTGCTTGAGCGCAGTACATACATGGGCGGAATCTCGCGCACAATCAATTACAAAGGCAACCGCATGGACTTGGGGGGTCATCGCTTCTTTTCAAAGAGCGACCGGGTGATGGAGTGGTGGGTGAAGCAATTGCCTATCGCGCGCGATGGCGAAAGTCCACCCGATGACGGGCGCATGCTGACACGTTCACGAAAATCCCGCATTTACTTCCTGCGCAAGTTCTTCGACTATCCGGTCCAATTGTCACGAGAAACCCTAATGAATCTTGGGATGTGGCGCGCACTTCGCATCTGCTTGAGTTATTTGCGTAGCGAGATCTTTCCCTCTAATCGAATCGAAAACCTGGAACAGTTTTTCATCAGGCGCTTCGGCCGTGAACTCTACGCGACTTTCTTCAAGTCTTATACCGAGAAGGTCTGGGGCGTGCCATGCAGTGAAATCAGCGCGGAATGGGGCGCGCAACGGATCAAGGGGCTGTCGGGCCGGAAGGCCCTTCTGCATTTTCTGAAGCGATCAGGTAAGCAAAGGAAAAACAAGGGTGACATCGCACAGCAGGATACAGAAACCTCCTTGATCGAGCAATTTCTGTACCCGAAGTTTGGCCCGGGACAAATGTGGGAAGAAGTTGCACGGCGTCTCTCCGAAAACGGCGGTCAGATTGTCACGGAATTCGACGCGACAGGAGTCGAGACAAAAGACAGGCGCATACTAGCATTAACCGGCAAAGATGCGCAGGGTAGAGAATGTCGGTACGACGGCGATTATTTCTTTTCCACCACCAGCGTTCAGGAATTGGTGCGGGCTATGAAGGTAGATGTTCCGGCCAACGTGCGCGAAATTTCGGAAGGACTGCAGTATCGGGATTTCATCACTGTTGGATTGCTGCTCACCCGACTGAAGATCGAGGATGTCGGTACCGGAAAAAACAAATTGATCAGCGACAACTGGATATACTTGCAGGATCCGGATGTGCTTGCGGGCCGGTTGCAGATCTTCAACAACTGGAGTCCCTACCTGGTAGCGGATCCTAACAAGGTATGGATCGGCGTGGAATATTTCTGCAGGGAAGGCGACGATCTGTGGCGGCGGTCCGATCAAGAGATGGCGCAGCTGGCGATAGCCGAACTCAACAAGATCAAGATCATTGATAAGAGCGACGTGCTAGACTTCACCGTCGCACGCATGCAGAAGGCCTATCCGGCGTATTTTGGTGCCTATAAACGCTTTGATGAGGTACGCGCGTATCTAGACGGCTTCGAGAATCTGTTCCTAATCGGACGCAACGGCATGCACAAGTACAACAACCAGGATCATTCCATGCTCACGGCCATGGTGTCAGTGGACAATATCATCGCCGGGCGCACGGATAAGGCCAACATTTGGGAAGTGAATACGGAGATGGAATACCATGAAGCGAAGCAGTCAGTGGCAAAGCACCTGACGGTCTCCCCCGAGTTTCACCCGAACGCCGACGGGAAGGAAAGAGAACGTTGAGCATGAAAGCGTACGCCGGGACACTCAGGATCTTTTGAGCCTCGCAGAATTGAGCCTAGACGGGACCTCTGACGTGGCGCCTTATTTGTGGATCGTAAGCGCGGGTTAGCCGCCATGCCCGTTTGACCCCGGACGAAGTGATCCACTAGACCGCCCAATTTGCCAGCCTGGCAACTCGTTTCTGTAAATCCTGCTTCACCGTGCATCTCCGCAAGGAGCGAGCATGTTCAGTGCTTCAATATAGGCTCTCGAATGGGGCACAAGAATCTCACACTCGCAATTCCCAGTCTTGCGTTTTCCTTGGTGACAATGTAGAAAGACAGTTTGGCTGCATCTCCAATAGCAAGGCCGTTCACCCGCAAAAATGAAGTCAAGTGCGATGCCGGAAACAGACGAAAATCGCGGTAGCGAGCCAATGGCCACTCGATGGTTTGCGACCACACTCACCTCGGTCTTTTTCCTCTTAGAGGTTATCAACATCCTGCACCACGCGATGTGGAGGGACGAACTGCAGGTCTGGTCCTTCTGCGAGCACAGCCACTCACTGCGCGAATTGCTCTATCTCACGAGATATGAAGGCCATCCCCACGCTTGGCAGTTTTTGGTTTATTCCATTTCGCGGTTGTCCTCCAACCCTGTAGCGATGCAGGTTCTTCATCTCGCAATTGCGACGATGACTGCATACGTCGTGGCCCATTATTCCCCGTTCCCGCGGCTGCAGAAAGTTCTGATTGTCTTCGGCTACTTTTTGTTCTACGAATATGCCGCCATAAGTCGCGACTACGCATTAGGCATCCTGTGCTTGTTTTCTTTTTGCGCTGTGTTCCGGCCGGGTCCCCAAAAGCGCTATGGACTGCTGGTCATATTCCTGGCCCTGATGGCGGAATCTAACATTTATGCTCTAATCCTCGCTCTGTCGTTAGCGCTCATGATCGTGTTTGAAGCCCTTCAGGCGCATGAATCACGACAATACTTGTTTTTGAGAGCGAGGGAAATTGCATGTGCCGTAATACTTTTCTTAACTGCGGTGTTCATCTCGCTGCTGCACATGCGTCCTCCCACTGATGCCAGTTGGAACTTTAGATCAAATTTTACTGCCCACATCCACACCGGCTTCAGTGGCACGATGGCCATGATTTGGAGGGCTTTCGTTCCGATACCACGGCCATCGCATCAGTTTTGGAGCTCAAATCTCCTTGGGGGTCACACCCGTCTGATGGCCCTTTTGTCGATTTTGTTGCTCTGCATTTCGATCCTCTTCTTCATCCGCAAACGGACCGTGCTCTTCCTGTACTTATCCGGCTTGGGAGCTCTACTCTTGTTCAAACACCTTGTGTATGCTGGCTATCTTCGTCATGACGGCCATGCGTTCATTCTCTTCCTTGCCTGTATGTGGTTGGGTAAGTCCTACCCCGAACAGAGATTTCCGTTACGGATGGCTGAGACGGCGGCGGTGCAGCTGAGGCCGTATCAAGACCGCCTTTTTCTGGGCCTTCTTGCCGGTCAAGTAATCGCTGCGCTTATCGCTAGCGTGATCGCTCTCAAGGTTCCTTTTTCGGAAGCCAAGGTCGCATCTGATTTCCTCCGCTCGAAGCGTATGGAGAACATGTTTATTATTGGTGATGCGGACTTCGCAGTGTCTTCGATAGCGGGATATCTGAATCGTGAAATCTACTACCCTCGGGGAGACCGAATGGGATCCTATGTCCTTTGGGACAATAAGCGGACTCGTCCGCAGGAGCCAATCCTCGAGTTAGCTAGAAGGAGGGCGGCCGATCAGCACCAGGACGTTCTGGTTATATTGAATGTTCGGGATCCATCTGCTCATGAAATCGCTTCGTTCCAGGGCAGCATCGTTGGCTCTGAGGATTACTATCTATATTTGATTCAAACGGAGAAACCGAAAACAAGCTCATCATCAGGCCGGCCTATCGTTCCCTTGAGCCTCGGCCCTTAGGGCCGATTCGCTAGGCCACCGGCCGCAGCCGTTTAACGTTAGTTTCGGGCGAGATCATCACCGTCACAAGCGGCCCGTGCTCCCCGCCGGACTGCAGTGCGCGAGCAGTTCTGTGGGTCTTGATCTACCCAGCCGGAGAATGCATCCTGCTCTTTTTCGCACCAGCGGCGTTCCACTCTGTGCTTACGTCCATACGCCTACAGCACCCGGTTCGGGAAACGGTTTGCTCAATTTGAGCACTCAATAGCGGCGCTTTTACGAGTGAATGGCACAAACTCCTTACTTCCTGTTGGAAATAAAGGCTTTACCATTGGCAAGCAACCTGCGCTCGCACCTGTAGTGTATCTCCACGGAAGTCATGGGTGGAAGTTCGCGATGAGTTTCTCTAGAAAACAGTACTCACTCAATAAGCCCGAGAAAATGGAATACACGAACCCTGCCTTGTTCTTGGCTCCGGGCTTGTCTCCGATCTCTCCCACGCCCCGATTCCCTCCAAACTCCATCCCCGCTTGGAGGTCCGTTTGAAGCCTAGGAATGACGCGGCAAATGTCGCCGAGCCTCTCGGGGGCTCCTCGCAAGGCATGGGTCTGGTCAGTGTGGTCGTGCCCGTACACAATGGCAGTTCCGGGCTCCAGCAGTGTCTGAAAGCACTGACGGCTTTCCGAAGTGATAGATGCGAAATAATCGTAGTCGACGACCATTCGACGGAAAACATTCGCAATATCGCTGAGAGACACGGGGCGCGGTATTTTCGGACGCCCGGGCATGGGGGTCCCGCGGCCGCACGAAACCTTGGAGCAAATTACGCGCTAGGGGACGTCATCGTGTTTGTTGATTCCGATGTGCTCCTACCTCCCACCGCATTGTGCATCATCCTCGAGGAGTTCGAGTTTCATCCTGATATAGCCGCCCTGTTCGGCTCATACGACGATAATCCCGCGTGCCTCGACTTTTGGTCCTCCTTCAAGAATTTGATGCATCACCACGTACATCAATCTTCAAGTTCCAATCCTTCTACTTTCTGGACAGGATGTGGCGCGATCCGCAAGCGAGCCTTCCAGGTCGTCGGCGGATTCGATGCAGTTAAGTACACAAACGCATGTATCGAAGACATCGAGCTAGGGTTTCGACTGACGCAACAGGGGCAAAAGGTTCGCCTGGTTAAGCGGCTACAGGTAAAACATTTGAAGAAATGGACGCTGAGATCAATGGTGCAGACGGATGTCTTTAGGCGCGCCGTGCCGTGGACCCAACTTATCCTGAGAACGCGTTCTGTCCCGCGAGATTTCAACCTCACATGGACATCACGAGTCAGTGCGACCTTAGTTGGCGTAGTGGCCGTGCTTATCACTGGGCTGGTTGCTGGTCTGGTAGGCCTTGCGAGCTTGTCTCCGCGAATTCTCGCAACCGGTTTGCTGCTAGCCACTACCACGCTGCTGGTCCTAAATAGGGAACTGTACAGTTTCTTTTGGCGGAAAAGGGGATCGAGATTTGCCTCCGGGGCGATTCTGGCTCACTGGCTTTACCTCCTCTACAGTGGAATCGTTTTTCTATTTTGCCTTGCCGCAGAGGTATTGCGAGACCGTTTCCGCTCACCAACAATAGGTCCCGAGACCGAACGACTTCGTCGCAACTCTGACCTACTGGTGGGCTACCCCCCAAATACATGATCAGGGCCCGGATGGTGGGAGTCGACCCGGGTGGTGAATTTTGTCCCCATTCATCCTTCCTGAAGACGAACCCGCTATGCCAATCGTTACATGGGATCATGATCGTCCCCTGAGGCGTACCGGCTTTCTACTCATTCATAGTGGAGGATTTGGCTGAGGGACCGGCCCCATTGATCGCCTGAAAGAAGAACCCGGCAGCGTTCGCCATCTGGATTTCGGCCATAAGCGCTTCCATCATTTTTGTCCGAAAAGACGACGAGCTCGTTCTTGAGGATTTTGGCATCGTCTACATACCAACGGTTGTTGAGCGGTTGACGCGTACTCATGAGCGCGTTGGGCCGCGTGACTACATGCCGCAATGGGCCGATCTTGGTGAACGACACGAAAAAGTACAGGCGAATTTTGACGTGTACATGCTCGGCAAACTTCTATGGTGCTTGCTAGTTGGACGCTTGAAGCTACCGCGGGAATATCACCGACGGCCGGGATTTGACCTGACATCTATTTTCCCCAAAGACATGCACGTGCATCTTATCAACTCGATTCTTGATAAGTGCCTAGCGACGATTCACAGCTTTTAAGAGCGAAGGGTCGGGGATCGACTGGAGACGAAGCCCGCGAAGAATCCGAGCCCGGTCGCCGCCTCGAAGAGCAGCATGAAAGGCAGATAACACAGAAGCTTCGGTATCGACTGGGCCTGGCGCGCGCGCCACAGAGCGCCGAGGATCGCCTGAACCTCGTGGGAGACGAGCGTCCTCGACGCGCCGTGATGGCCGGGCAACAGCGCATGCTTCTGATACAGCCGGTACCGATTGACGCCCGTCAAGAAACACTTGGCCACGGTGTCCAGCATCAATGGACTGTACTGGTGCCGAATCTCCTGGAACGGATAGTAATAGACCTCGATGCCCAGCTTCCGGAGCCGCATGGTCATGTCCGTATCCTCGGCTCGCTGCAACGATTCGTCGAACGACCCGGCGGACGCGAACACCTCACGGCGAAATGCCGCGGCGCCGGCGGCCTCCAGCTGATGGTGGGTCGTGATCGTCTCCTCGAATCGCGGCGGCCTGCGCCACGCCCGCGCGAGCCGCTCTCGCCAGCCGTGCGCGGGAGCGGGCGGGTCCGGCGCCAGCCGCCGCCTGACGCTGGCGTCGAAGTAGAAATGGCTGATTCGACTCCCCAGGTCCCTGCCTGCAGCGACCACCTTGAATCGCACCACCATCGCCGCAGGATGGTGATCAAAGAACTGTGTGATCGTCGACGCGTAGGTGGGATCCAGGATGTAGTCGTCGGCCACGATCGCCACGATAGCGCCGGTGGCGTGGACGATGCCGTTGTTTCGCGCCGCCGCGATGCCTCGATGCGGCTGGTAGACATACTTGAGATGTCCGTGGCGAGCTTGCATCCGCTCCACCAGCTCGCGCGTCCCGTCCCGCGAGCCATCATCGCTGACCACGATCTCAAGCATCTCGCGTGGGTACGTCTGGGCCAGCAGCGAGTGAAGACAGTCCTCCAACAACCTCTTCCGGTCGTACGTCAAGACGATGATGGAGATCTTGTTCTGATTCATGCCCCACGTCTCGCGCGCCGATGGCCCTTCCCCCTGAGGCCCGCGACTTGCCGACGGGCTGCCGCGTACAACCGCGCGGCTCTCCGTGTCAGCCGGAGCAGGATGTACAGATGCAGATATTTCCTGTTGGGTGGGACGATCGCCTGCATCTGGACAACCGTCTTGCCGTGCTTGGCGATCAGCTGCTCCTGCCCTCGGTCGTACCCCATGCGCTGCTTGAGAAAACCCACCAACGTGGTCCGGGAATCGATGAACGCCAGGATGCTGTCGTCCTTGTATGACGGTATTCCCTGTTTCTTCAGGCGGAGGTACAGATCGAAGTCCTCGCGAGCGGTCAAGGAAGGGTCGAACAACGGGTTCTCTCGAGTCATCACCGATCGCTTCATCGTAACGTGGCCCGAGGCGAGCATCTCGACCGTGTAGAACTCTTTGCCCGGTCTGTTGAAGACCGTGTTGTAGTAGTAGAACCAAAATTCGGAATACACGTTCCGCCGCAGGGGACGAAGATTGCCGTTGATTACCAGTGAGTCAGGATGCCGCTGGTGGGCCTGGATGACCGCAGGCACATAGTCGTCCGCGGGTACGATGTCATCGTCGAGAAACGCCAGGAGCGATCCACGACTCGCCAGCGCGCCGGCATTGCGCGCTGCGCTGGCGCCCCTGTTGTCCGGCAATTCGATGTGGCGCAGGAACGGATGGTTTTGACCGAGAATGAAATCCCGCATCCTTGCGGCGCACGCCGGCTCACTGCCGTCGTCGACGATCAACACCTCGACCGAACTGGCGAGGTCATTGCCCAGGATCTGACTGGATAGGGCGTTCACCGTCCTGACAGCCTTCGCGTACCGGTTGTAGGTTGGGATGATGATCGAAAGCTGCTTCTCCGTGTCCATGCCGTCCTTTGGCCGGCCCTCCTGCGCCAGCCCTAGCTGTCCGAGAGACCGCCGACAACCTGAGAGCCCGCAGGTTCCGTCCTCCCTTGAATCACCTCGAAGCGAGTGGCCACGGCCCCGCCCCACCGAGGCGTGGCTCCGAAGCCGAGCGAGCCGTCCGAAACCACTTCCATGTCGAACGCCGATTCCACGTGATCGATCAAAGTCGCCGCTGCGATCGAGCCTGCTAGCCACAGCCCGACCGTATAGACGCCCGGATTCAGATTGAGCGCGGCGATTCGAATCGTCACCAGGTTCACGCCTTCGCTGAGGTGCAGGGGAATGCCTTGTGACGCGGTATCCGTGTTGACCAACTTAGTGCCGCCCTGACTCCGGATGACCACGGCCAACGACTGGACCGTTCTGTCCGCTTCGGAGGCGATCTGCAGTTCGAACTCCAGGGGTCCGAACGGGTAAGGGTAACCGCCGAGCGCGTGGCTGCCGCTTGAGAACCGCACTCTTGCAAACTGGGCCCCAGCGGAGCCGTGACGTTCGGCGGCGCTCAAATCGATCCACCTGGCAGGTCCCGATCGATCATCGCTCCGCGAACGATAGCCCTCGACCACAGCTCCGACTGCGCCGTCCCGGACTACCGTTCCTTTGTCGATTTGCAGACAGCGGGTACACAGGCGCTGGACCGCGTCCAGGTTGTGGCTCACGAAGAGAATGGCGCGCCCCTCGCGGGCCACGCTGTCCATCTTTCCCAAGCACCGCTTCTGGAACCTGGCATCCCCGACCGCCAGCACCTCGTCCACGATCAGGACCTCGGGTTCGAGATGCGCGGCTACGGCGAACGCCAGGCGGAGGTACATGCCAGTCGAGTAGTGCTTGACAGGGGTATCCAGGAATTCCTCGACCTCCGCGAAAGCCACGATCTCATCGAACTTTCGCGCGATGTCTCTGCGCGTCATTCCGAGAATTGCCCCGTTCAGGTAGACGTTCTCCCGCCCCAAGAGATCCGGGTGAAAGCCCGTGCCTACCTCCAGCAGCGATCCGACCCGTCCGTGCACCACCGCCTCCCCCAGGGTGGGCTCGGTGATCCGCGTCAGGATTTTCAGCAGGGTTGTCTTCCCCGCGCCGTTCGCTCCGATGATTCCGACCACCTCTCCGGGTGCCACGGCGAAGGAGACGTCGCGCAGGGCCCAGAAGCTCTTCGCCGTGGCGCAACCGAGGGAGCGCCCGCGAGCGAATGCGCCCACGGCGTGCGCCGCTCGCTGGACGCCCTCCGCAATGGCGCCCCGCAGCGTGTCGTCGTGGCGCCGCCGGCGCCCGATGCGGTAGAGCTTGCCGAGACCGTCCGTGCGGATCGCGACATCGCTCATGTCACACCCTGTCCGCGAAGGTCCGTTCCATACGCCGAAAGTACAGGGCGCCGCCGATCAAAAGAGCTAGCGCTGTGGTGGCCGAGACGAGGATCGCCGGCCCCGGAGCCGTCGGGGTGCCCAGCATGGCCCAACGAACCCCCTCCACTACTCCCGCCATCGGATTGATTCCGTTGAGAGTGCGCCAGGGCTCCCGAAGCAGACTGCTCGGATAGCCAATCGGCGTCGCCAGGAGCCACAACTGGACGAGGAAAGGCGTCACGACGCGCACGTCTCGGTACAACACGTTGAGGGCGGAGAGCCAGAGTCCCGTGCCGAGAGAGCTGACGAGTGCAAGCACCAGCAGCGGAGGAAGCCACGCGATGTTCGCCGACGGCGCGATGCCGTAGAAGAGCATCATGCCGAACAGCATGGCAAAGGCAACGACAAGATCCACCACTCCCGAAACGACGGCGGTGGTGGGGATCGCGAGTCGCGGGAAATAAACCTTCTTGATCAGATTCTGATTAAGCACGAGGCTGTTGGCCGACTGGACGACCCCGTTGGCGAAGAAGGTCCACGGCACCAGCGCAGCAAAGGAGAAGATTGGATAAGGCACGCCATCAGAAGGCATCCTGGCCAGCCGGCCGAAGAAGAGGCTGAAGACCACCATCGTCAGGAATGGCTGGATGACGGCCCAGGAAATGCCCAACGCAGTCTGCGCGTAGCGCACTTTGACGTCCCGCCAGACCAGAAAATACAGGAGCTCGCGGGACTGCCAGAGCTCACGGATGCCCAGCGAGGCGAATCCGCGCGTGGGGCGGATGTGGACGACCGGGTAGCCCATCTTGGTCGCTCCGATCACATGAGCGCCAGCGAGGCCACCTTGCCTCGCAAACGGCGGATATTGGCTAGCCTTTGGTCTGGATCAGAAGACGCAACCCCTCTTCGACCACGGCGTGCTTTGTTCGTGCGCCCCTGCTGCGCATGGCCTGCCGCATCAGGCGGTCGTCGATATCGATGTTGATTCGCATGACACATCCTATGGGCGAGAGTCTCAGATTCTTGTGCATGCGTCAATCCATGCTGCGATCGGTTTCAGTCGCCGTTCGCCGCACTCACCTGTTTCCTGGTCGAAAAAAGCTGAAAGCTCGGGTGATAATCCACGCCTACGACTTACTTGCTTCTGGAATTTTATCCGTCCAGCAAATTCCCGATGATTTCCCTCTGTCAGAGACACAACGTAGAGCCGCCGATGCGGTGAAAAGCAGAAAAATGTGGATTAGCTCCGAACTAGCTGGCGAGCTCTCCACTCTGCGATATCCAATTTGCTTTATGGACTTCGAAACGATATTTCCGGCTCTCCCGAGATTTGCAGAGATGCGACCATACGGTCATGTCCCTTTCTGATGGTCTGTCCACAAGCAGGAGCTATCCAGCCCGGCGATCAAGCATTACAATGTTCTGGCGGAGAGCACCTTCGATCCTCGAGTCCCATTTCTGGAATCGCTTTGTCAGGCAGTCAAAAGCGCCGGCAGCATCGTAGTTTACCACCAGGGATTCGAAGCTTCCCGCCTGGATGACATTGCGCGATGGCTGCCCGAACATCGTGAGAAGATCGCCGAAATCAAGGCGAAGTTGGGATCTCCTCGCAGTGATACGGCGAAATGTCTACCATCCGGCTTTCGGCGGTTCATTTTCTTTGAAGACAGTTCGTCCAGCTCTGGTAACTGAGATGAGCTATCACGGTCTGGGTGTGGCCGATGGTATTCAGGCCGGGATCGCATGAGGCCGTTTGGTTGATCCTGAAACGTGTGCAGAAGAGAAAGCTCAACTCAGGCGGGAGCTCCTGCATTACTGTGGACAAGACACGCTCGCTCTCGCTCGTATCGTCGAGGTACTAATGAAGGAGGCACGCGCTTCTTCCGGTTGAGCAGCTGAGCATATGTTTTGTCTATAGAAGGTCGGGGACAAATGCGCCCCAAACCGTGTCCAAAACGTAACCAAAAAACTTCCCAAGCTGACTGAATTGACGCCAGTAACATGTGAAGGCTATTGATAATGAGAATACTGAGAAGAAACAAGTTGTTTGCCTGCAATGCATCCGGAACAACCCGGCTTTCATCGACTACTATGCCGCCTTTGGTGACAACTACTACATAGAGCTTGATCAGGTTCTCAGGTGCCTCATGACCAAGCGTACTGCGAGGCCTCAGGTGATGAACGTGAAGGTCGTTTGAAGAACCGCAGTTTTGGCACTGCCATCCATCGTGGTCCAAAACCTGTTTTCGGAGTGAATCGTACCTCAGCAACAAAATTGCACAACGAACTCCAATAAGTCTTTCAAATACTGATATTTAACCTTCGAGGCGGCTGCCAGATCTGGTCGTGCCTGACGGCAAGAGGATTAGGTGAATTCTCTGGCAGATAGATGAGTGGCATAGACTTGATCGCGCCGACCCTGGAGAGTACCGAGGAGTCGCTCACCCAGATTGCTGGCGCTTGAGTCTACGCTCAGTTTTCGCCGGCATCGCCCACCGAGAAGTAGGTGCAATCCGGATGGTGAAACACCAAGGCACTGACGCTCGCCTCCGGATCCATCATGAAGCCTTCCGTAAGCTGCACGCCAATTTCTTCCGGTTTCAACAACTTCCAGATTCCCGCCTGATCTTCGAGGTTCGGGCACGCCGGATAACCGAAGCTGTAACGCTTCCCGTGGTAGCGGGAGGTGAATCGCTGCGCCATGGTGATTGCCGGTGGATCGGGGAAGCCCCAATCCTCCCGGATACGCCGGTGCAGCCATTCCGCGCACGCCTCCGCCGTCTCGATTGCCAGCGCCTGCAGGCCGTGGGACTTGAAGTAGTAGCCTTCGTTTTTCGCTTTTTCCGATCGCCCACGAATTCCTTCGCCGGCCGTCACCACGAACAATCCCAGGTGGTCGCGCTGTCCGTTTCGTGGCGGCAAGACATAATCGGCTAGGCACAGAAAATCGCCCTGCCGTTGCCTCCCGAATCGAAACGTATGCAACGGCGCCGTTGCTCCCGGCGCAAATAGGTGCAGGGAATCCCCTTCCGCTTCCGTTTCGAAGAACTGCCAGACGGCGCGGATCTTCATGAACTCCGCTGCTTCCTTCTTTACCTGTTCCATGTTCTCGAATAGCTCAACGGCCTTTGGATCGCGTTCCGCCAAACGTTTCTCAAAGTCGCCCCGGAAGCCCATGTGCCGTCCGAAGAGCATAAATGGATTGATGTAGCCCCAGACTTCGCGCAAATCCGGCACCAGCCGGAGTTTGCGGTCCAGATATTTCACCGCCGGAATCGGCAGGTCCGCGCGAACCCGCGGCGAGCGCGTCACCGCCGGGATCTCCTGCACTGTCACGATCGTGGACACGCTCGCGCCATTTCCGCTTGCCGTGTGATTCCGCAGCACGTTCTCACGCGTCGCCGGATCCATCAATTCGTTCATCAGCCGCAGCCCGGTCATCGCGTCTTTCGCGTAGCACACCGCTTTCCCGTA
>Ga0137418_10001002_pt1 | contig 25911 bp, 23 predicted proteins | sample CZODoug3_1_2_16f_FD_122242 | JGI IMG/M metagenome (GOLD analysis project Ga0137418, IMG submission 122242) | Vadose zone soil fungal communities from Angelo Coast Range Reserve, California, USA - CZODoug3_1_2_16fungal (Hybrid Assembly) | ecosystem: Environmental > Terrestrial > Soil > Vadose...
CGACGACGTACCGCCCAACAAGGGCATCTATCGCGGGACGGCGCACGAGACGCTCACGGCCGAGATCTACACGCGGCCCGTCGCTGGCACGGCTATCCCGCGCGCCACCGACGACGTGCGCGCGATCGATCTGAAGACGTTCACGGCGGCGCCCGCGCGCCGGGCGGCGCCGGCGGTGGCGGAGGAGCAGGCCGAGCAGCAGCAACAGCAGCAGCAGTGACGGCCGACCACTGCACCGTGGCGCCGGGCTTCGACTTCGCCGACTTCGAGCTGGCCGACCGCGCGGCGTTGCTCGCGAAGTGGCCCGCGCACCGCGCGGTGATCGAGGCGCTCACGTGAGCAACCTCTTCGACGACGTCCCGCGAATGCTCGCGGCGGAGAAGATCGACGTGTTGCTCGAAACGCCCGACGTGAGGCTCGAACGCATCGTCTCGATGGGCCACGTCACCCCGCCCGGCGAGTGGTACGACCAGGATCGCGACGAGTGGGTGCTGGTGCTGCGCGGCCGCGCGCGCGTACGGATCGAGGGCGAGCCGGAGCCGCGCGAGCTCGGCGTCGGCGATCACCTGCTCTTGCGCGCCCACGTCCGGCACCGCGTGGAGTGGACCGACACCGCGGGACCGACGATCTGGCTGGCGGTCTTCTACGGCGCGGAACGACGCTAGCGCCGCACCACGCGCCGCGCCTTCAGCTCGAAGCGCGGCAGGGTTCGCGGCGGCGCCGGCGTCACCGGCAGGCGCAGGCCGAGCCCGACGCGCAGCGCCTCCTGCAGCGCCGCGCACACCGCGGAAGCGTCGCCGGCGCCGACCTCCACGAGGATGCGCGCCTCGTCGAGCTCGCCGTCGCGGAAGACCTCGATCTGGAACTCCTCGACCGACGCGAAGCGACGCACGATCCCCTCGACGGCGGAGGGAAACACGTTCACGCCGCGCAGGATCAGCATGTCGTCGACGCGGCCGAGGATACCGCCCTCGAGTCGCCGGAAGGTCCGCCCGCAGGCGCACGGCGCCTCCGCGAGGCGCACGCGGTCGCCGGTGCGGTAGCGGATCATGGGCGAGCCCAGACGGCCGAGATTCGTCAGCACCAGCTCGCCCTCGGGCGCCGGTGCCTGGGTCACCGGGTCCAGCACCTCGGCGATGAACTCCGACTCGTTGACGTGCAGCCCGGTCTGCGCCGCGCATTCGTAGCCGTAGGCACCCATCTCGGTCATGCCCGCGTGGTCGAACGCGCGCGCTCCCCAGTTCTCTTGAATCCGCGCGCGCACGGCCGGAATGCCCGCCCCCGGCTCGCCCGCGTGCACGGTCACCCGCACGGGCAGCGCGGCGACGTCGACGCCGCGCTCGCGTCCCGTCTCGGCCAGGTGCAGCGCGTAGGACGGCGTGCAGACGAGCGCGGTGGCGCCGAGCGCCTGCATGGCCGCCAGCCGCGTCAGCGAGTCGGCGCCCCCGCCGGGAATGGCCAGCGCGCCGAGCGCGCGCGCGCCCTCGAAACCCGCCCAGAAGCCGATGAACAGCCCGAACGAGAACGGGAAGTAGACGCGATCGGCCCGCCCGAGGCCGGCCCCCGCGAGCACGAAGCGCCAGCAGTGCACCCACCAGTCCCACGAGGCCTGCGTGTCGAGCCAGCGCAGCGGCGCGCCCGTCGTGCCGGAGGTCTGGTGCACCCGCACGTAGCGCTCGAGAGGATAGGTGAGGTTGGTGCCGAATGGCGGGTGCGCGGTCTGATCCTCGACGACGTCGGCCTTGCGCGACAACGGCAGCCGCCGGAAGTTGTCCCACGTCTTCAGATCGCCGGGCGCGGCGACGCCGGCGCGCGCCCACGCCGCGCGCCAGAACGCGTTGCCCGGCGCACCGTAGATCTCGTCCAGGAGGGCGCGCAGCCGGCGCCACTGATGCTCGCGCAACCGCGCGGCCTCCAGCGTCTCGAGCGAGCGGTCGTGCATCAGGCGCGCAGCTTGAAGCGCTGGATCTTGCCGGTGGCCGTCTTCGGCAGCTCGCTGACGAACTCGATCCAGCGCGGATACTTATAGGGCGCGATCTTGTCCTTGACGAAGGTCTTCAGCTCGTCGGCGAGGCCGGCGCCGCCGCGCGCGGGCTCCTTGAGCACGACGAACGCCTTGGGCTTCACGAGCCCGTCTCCGTCCTCGTGGCCGACGACGGCCGCCTCGAGCACCGCCGGGTGCCTGACCAGCGTGTTTTCGACCTCCACCGGCGACACCCAGATGCCGCCGACCTTCAGCATGTCGTCGGCGCGGCCCGCGTACCAGAAGTAGCCGTCGGCGTCCTGCCAGTACTTGTCGCCCGTCTGGATCCACGGACCGAAGAGCGCCTCCTTCGTCTTCTCGTGCTTGTTCCAGTAGTAGGCCATCGTCGAGTCGCCCTTGACGCGCAGGTTGCCGATCTCGCCCTGCGTGACCGGCCGACCCTCGTCATCCACGACGATCGCCTCGTAGCCCGGCACCGGCAGCCCGGTGGAGCCGGGGCGTGAGGCGCCGGGACGATTGGACAGGAAGATGTGCAGGATCTCCGTGGTGCCGATCCCGTCGATGATCTCGACGCCGAAGCGCTCGCGCCAGCGGTTGTAGAGCTCCTCGGGCAGCGCCTCGCCCGCCGAGACGCAGAGGCGGAGGGAGGAGACGTCCCAGCGCTTCTCGGGCTCCTTGAGTGCGAGCATGGCCGCGTAGAGCGTCGGCACGCCGAAGAAGATCGTCGGCCGGTGACGCGCGATGATCTCGAAGACGCCGTCGGGCGTCGGGCGGTGCGGATGGAGCACGCTCTGCGCGCCGGCGCCCATCGGGAAATACCCGGCGTTGCCGAGCCCATAGGCGAAGAAGAGCTTGGCCGCCGAGAACACCTTGTCATCGGCGCGCACGCGGAGGACCTGCGCCGCGTACGTCTCGTAGCAGACCACCATGTCGTGATGCAGGTGCACCGCGCCCTTCGGGCGGCCGGTGGAGCCCGAGGAGTAGAGCCAGAACGCCGCGTCGTCCTTCGAGGTGTCGGCGGCCTCCAGACGCGACGAGGCCTTCCCGACGACGCTCTCGTACGACACATGCGGGCCAGGCGTGCCGCCGGCCACGAGCACGTGACGCAGCCGCGGCGCCCGCGCGAGCACCGGCCCCGCCTCCGCCAGCAGCGGGGCCGAGATCACCGCGGCCTTCGCGCGGCTGTCCTGCAGGAAGTAGAGGTAGTCCTCGCTGCGCATGAGCGTGTTCACGGGGATCGGGATCGCGCCGATCTTGATGGCGCCCCAGAAGGCGCCGAGGAACTCCGGCGTGTCGAGACAGAGGACGAGCACGCGGTCTTCCATCTGCACGCCCAGCTCGAGCAGCGCGTTGCCGGTCCGGTTGGCGAGATCCTGCACGTCGGCGTACGTCAGCGTCCGGTCTTCGTAGTGGAAGGCAGGCGAGGCTCCCCGGCCCTGGGCGACGTTGCGATCGACGAACCAGGTCGCGACGTTGAACTGTGCGGGCAGTGTTTCCCACGTGCTCATGCGGCGGCTCCTCCCCCACCCCCTGTCACTGGCACCGGCCTTGCTGGCTGACCTCGTGAGGAGGTGCGGTATGAAATCCTTGTTCGCCGCTCTGCTCGGTGCGGCCCTGCTCGCCGCGCCCGTTTCCGAGGTTCTCGCCCAGGGTACGTCCTCGTCGTCGAGCTCGACGTCTTCGGCTCCGGCGCCGGCGGACCAGCCCAGCGCCCCGGCGCCCGCGGCCAGCGGCAGCGCATCCGGCACGGTCACCACGCCCGGCGGCAGCGCCTCCGGCAGCGTGACCACCGACCGCTCCAGCTCCAGCAACTCCAGCTCGGTGAAGACCGAGGAGCGTCGCGACGACGGCGCCTCGGCCCTGCCGCGCTCGACGGTGGTGGAGCGCACGACCATCTTCGGGCTCTCCCCGACGGCGGCCGTGCTCATCGCCGCCGCGCTGCTGCTCGTCGTGATCCTCGCCATCGTGGCGATGACCCGCAGCAACGACAACTACATCGATCAGCGTCGCTTGTAGCTCCGTGTCACGCCCGCCGGGCGCTTGCGTCCCACGGGACGCGGCGCCCGGCGCACCGCCATCGCCTCCACCTCCACCCGCAGCTCCGGCCGGACCAGCCGGCTCACGACCAGCAGCGTGTTCGGCGGATAGAGGCCGGTCGGGAAATAGGCGGGGAAGAGCTCCTGGCGCGCCTTCATGAAGGCCGGGATGTCGTCGGCGCTGACGAGGAAGGTCTGAAGGCGGACGACATCGGCCATCGTGCAGTCGGCCGCCTCGACGATGGCGCGCACGTTCTCGAAGGCCTGCCGCGTCTGGCTGCCGACATCGGGGCCGGCCACTCCCCGCGGTCCGATGCCCACCTGCCCGGCCACGGTCACCAGCTCGCCGCCGGCGGCGACCATGCCGTGCGAGTACATTCCGAGCGGCGCGGGAAACCCCCTGGGCGTGATCGTCCTGGCCACGGGCCCTCCTATGCCAGCCGCACGTACTCGAAGTCGACGGGCTGACCGTTGACGCCGCGCGCGGGCGCGGCGATCCAGTTGGCGAACTTCCCGGGCTCCGTGACGCCCTTCATGAGGTTCTGCACGTAGGTCTTGTCGGCCTCGGTCGGGAGCCACTCGTGCTTGTGGGCGTCCCACTCCGGCTGACTCAACAGCCGGCCGTCGGGCGAGACGCGGACGTCGGCGCAGGCGCCGATGGCGCGGTGGAAGCCGCGGTGCGGTAGCCGCAGGTGGACGTCGATGCCGTGCTCGCGGATGACGCGGTTCCAGCGGTCCACGCCGCGCTGGCAGTCGGCCACGTAGTCGTCGCGCAGCCGCTCGTTGAGCGTGGGCAGCGCCGGCTGCTCGGTCTCCAGCAGGCGATCCTTGTCCAGGGTGATGATCCGGTAGGTGGCGTTCTTGAGCAGGTGATCGTCGGTCTTCTTCGTCTCCTCGAAGCGTCCCTTGAGCCCCAGCGTGTAGAAGTTGGCGGCGTTGGTCGAGATCTCCGAGCCGAAGAGGTCGAGCGAGACGGAGAAGTGGAAGTTGAGGTAGCGCTGGATCGCCGGCAGGTCGATGACCCCGTGCGTGCGCGGATCGTCGTTCGGATGCTGCTTCATGATCTCGCACGTGCGCTGCACGATGCGGCCGACGCCGCTCTCGCCGACGAACATGTGGTGCGCTTCCTCGGTCAGCATGAAGCGGCACGTGCGCGAGAGCGGGTCGAAGCCGCTCTCGGCGAGGCTCGCGAGCTGGTACTTGCCGTCGCGGTCGGTGAAGAAGCTGAACATGAAGAAGCTGAGCCAGTCGGGCGTCTTCTCGTTGAAGGCGCCCAGGATGCGCGGCTTGTCGGTGTCGCCCGAGCGGCGCTGCAGCAGGGCCTCCGCTTCCTCGCGGCCGTCGCGGCCGAAGTAGGCCTGGAGCAGGTACACCATCGCCCAGAGGTGCCGGCCCTCTTCCACGTTGACCTGGAAGAGGTTGCGCAGGTCGTAGAGCGAGGGGCACGTCCGCCCGAGATGGCGCTGCTGCTCGACGGAGGCGGGCTCGGTGTCGCCCTGCGTGACGATCAGCCGGCGGAGCGTGCCGCGATACTCGCCGGGCACCTCCTGCCACGCGGGCTCGCCCTTGTGATCGCCGAAGGCGATCGTGCGGTGGGGCTCCGGCTCGGCGAGGAAGATGCCCCAGCGGTAGTCGGGCATCTTGAGATAACCGAACTGCGCCCAGCCCTGCGCGTCCACGCTGATGGCGGTACGCAGGTAGACGTCGCGCGCCTGGTAGCCTTCCGGCCCCATGTCGCGCCACCACTCGAGGAACCGCGGCTGCCATTCTTCCAGCGCGCGCTGCAGGCGGCGGTTGCCGGCGAGGTCGACGTTGTTCGGAATGCGCTCCAGATAATCGATGGACCCCATCACACTCTCCTGCGATCGAAGTCGCTGCGCTCGCCGGTGCCGTAGACCTGGAGCGCGCCCTTCGGGCCGACCGCGTTCGGCCGCTGGAAGATCCAGTTCTGCCACGCCGAGAGGCGGCCGAAGATCTTGGTCTCGAGCGTCTCGGGGCCGCCGAAGCGCAGCGAAGCCTCCATGCCGGTCAGCGCGTCGGGCGAGAACGCGGTGCGCGCCTCGAGCGCCTGCCGCACCTCGTCCTCCCAGTCGATGTCGTCGGGCGTGAACGTGACGAGCCCCGCCTCGGCCGCCGCTGCCGCGTCGAGGTTCTGCCCGACACGGCCCTTGAGGTCGTCGACGCGGCCGGGCTCCTTGAGGAAGCGGGCGGCCAGGCGCGAGAGCCCGTTGATCGTCGGGTAGGCACCGAAGTTGGCCGCGGTCAGCCTGAGCGTGGGCGCCGGCGTCGCGTCGCGCGTGCCGTCGAGCATGTACGAGCGATCGGCCGCCAGCGCCAGCTCGAGCAGCGTGCCCGCGAAGCACGAGCCCGGCTCGATCAGCGCGAACACCGAGCGCGAGGAGACGTCGATGCGCTTGAGCACGCGCTTGAGGTAGAGGCGCACCTCGCGCAGGAACCAGTCGCCCTGGTGGCCGAGGAGCAGGCGGTCATGGGCCTCGACGACGTCGGCATCGCCCGTCGTGCGGAAGACCCAGAGGCCGATCTGCTCCTCGTTCGTGCGCAGGTGCAGGATCAGATCGTCCAGCTCCCGCGCGACGGCCAGCGGCCAGAAGGCCGCGCCCTGTGCGAGCGCGGCGGCCGGATCGGCGGCCGGCGCCGCCGGCGCGGCCGTCGTGATCTCGGCGATCCCACGGCGCCGGTCGAGCGCGCAGCGCACGTGCGTATACGCGATGCGGTCGCCCTCGATGGTGCGGGCCAGCGGCGTGAGCGCCACGCCGCGCGCGGCGCGCGGCCGGTCGGTCTTCGCCGCCAGCTCGCGCGCCCGCTGCGTCACGGTTTCGGCCAGCCGCGAGCGCGGCACGACCTCGTCCACGAGGCTCCACTCCACCGCCCGCGCACCCTTGACGCCTTCCTCCGTCGTGCAGAAGAAGTCGGCGCGGTCGCGGCGGACTTTTCTCTTGTCGATCAGGCGGGTCAGGCCGCCGGTGCCCGGCAGCACGGCGAGCAGCGGCACCTCGGGCAGGGACACGGCGGTGTTGCCGTCGTCGGCCATCACGATCCACTCGGTGGCCAGCGCCAGCTCGTAACCGCCGCCGGCGCAGGGGCCGTTGACCGCGGTGAGCCAGACCTGCTTCGACTCGCTCGAGGCCTCCTCGATGGCATTGCGCGTCTCGTTGGTGAACTTGCAGAAGTTCACCTTCCACGCGTGCGAGGATTGGCCGAGCATGCGGATGTTGGCGCCCGCGCAGAAGACGCGCTCCTTGCCGGAGGTGAGGATCACCGCGCCGACCTCCGGGTGCTCGAAGCGCAGCCGCTGGAGCGCGTCGTACAGCTCGATGTCGACGCCGAGGTCGTAGGAGTTCAGCTTCAGCTCGTAGCCGGGACGCAGCCCGCCGTCCTCTCGGACGTCCATGGCCAGCGTCGCCACCGGGCCGTCGAAGGTCAGCTTCCAGTGCTTGTACGCGGCGGGATCGGTGCGGAAGTCCACGGGCGGATTGGTCGCCGTCGTCTCAGCCATGGTCTATCCCAGAATGACCCAGAGGACCCGGGCCTTCCTCGTTCCGAGGTTTTCCCAGCCGTGCGGCGCGCCGCCGTCGAGGAGCGCGCTGTCCCCGCTCTCCAGCGTCTGCCGGTCGCCGTTGTAATGCAGCGCCACCGAGCCGTCGAGCACGTAGAAGAGCTTCATCTGCCCGGGCTTGATGACCACGCTCTCCGTGGTCACGCCCTTGGAGCGCGCGTCGAGCGTGGCGACGACCGCGCGGATCTTGCCCTCGAAGAGTCCCGCGCCCAGCACGCTCCAGCGCTCGGAGGTGCCGTCGAACGACACGACCGGATAGTCCTTCTTGCGGCTCACCTGGATGCGGCCCGCGGGCTGGCCGTCGAACAGCGTCGCGATCGGCACGCCGAGCGCGGCCGCGATGCGGCCGAGCGTGTGCAAGGAGGGGGTGAGCCGGCCGGACTCGATCTGCGACACCATGCTGGGCGTGAGGTTGGCCTTCTCCGCCAGCTGCCGCTGCTGCAGGTCTCGCTCGAGCCGCAGCGCCTTGATCCGCTCGCCCAACGACGTCATGTTGAACGTGGGGGCCCCGAAATGGCCCCCACACCCCCATCCGCTCGGGGCTCCCCGGGAAACCCGGGGCGCCCCTCGAAAACGGGTTCTTCATCGTCCAGGCCGGCCAGCCGGGCCAGCGCGCGCGCGACGTACACGCGCACGAGGCGCTTTCTGTACGGATGCGTGAAGTCCGTGTTGTCGAGCGGCTTCGCGGGGCCGGCCGCGGCCTCGGCGGCGCGCGTGATCGTCTCCGACGTCAGGCGCTGACCGACGAGCGCCGTGGCCGCCGCCGGGGCCTCGCGCGGCGTGGACGCGACGGCGCCCAGCACCACGCGCGCCTCGCGCACGACCTCGCCCTCGCGGCGCACCGCGACGGCCACGCCGAGCACCGGGAAGTCGAACGAGCCGCGGCGCCGCAACTTCAGATATACGGAGTCCCAGCCGTCGGCCGGCGGCAGCGCCAGCTCGGTGAGGATCTCGTCGGGCCGTTTGGCGAGATACGCGATGCCGTCGTCCTGGTAGAGCGCCGAGACGGCAATCGTGCGCTCGCCCGCGGGGCCCGCGAGGCGCGCGGTGGCGCCGAGCGCCCACAGCACGGGCGCGGTGTCCGACGACGAGACGGCCCAGCAGCGGTCGCTGCCCGGAGCGACGAGACAGATGTCACCGTCCTTCTTCATGCAGAAGCCGACCGCCTTCCGCCACTCGTAGGACTGGTTGTAGTAGTTGCAGCGCGTGTCGACGCAGACGTTGCCGCCGAGCGTGCCCGCGTTGCGCAGCTGCGGCGAGGACACGAGGCCGGCGGCCGTCGCGAGCGCGGGATAGCGCCGCGCGAGCTCGGGATGGGTGGCCACCGCGCTCAGCGTGGTGCAGGCGCCGATCGTCAACCCGGCGCGTCCCTCACCGCGCACCCCGGACAATTCTCGAATGCCGCGAAGTCCCACCAGCGCCTTGGGCTCGAACTGGCCGCGCTTCATGTTCGGAAAGAGATCGGTGCCGCCGGCGACGAGCATCGCGTCGGGGCCGCGGTCGGCGAGGTACTTCACGGCGTCGCCGACGGTGCGCGGCGTGAGGTACTCGAAGGCCGGGAGGCGGATCATGACGGGTCGTCCGCAAAGGGGCGGACGGCGATGGCGTCGGCGGGCGCGCCGAACGCGGACTCGACGACGAGCGGCTGCTTGAAGGTGAAGAGCGGCACGCGGTCGGGACCGACGCGCGCCGTCTTGCCCTGGCGTTTGAGCTCCAGCCCCTTCAGCACCTTCTCGGCGGTGATCGGGATCTCGTCCACGCGCACGCCGACCGCCTGGTAGATCGCGTTGGCGATCGCCGGCATCACGGGCAGCAGCGGCCCCTGGCCCGCCTCCTTGGCGCCGAAGGGTCCCTCGGGGTCGTCGGTCTCCACGAGCATCGTGTGGATCTCCGGCGTCTCGAGCGTGGTCGGGCTCTTGTACTCGAGCATCGACGGCGCCTTGTGGACGTTCTTCCGGAAGACCTGGGCCTCCATCACCGCCTCGCCGATGCCCATGTAGACGGAGCCCTCGACCTGGCCCTCGACGAGCAGCGGGTTGAGCGCGCGGCCGATATCATGGGCGATCCAGACGTCGTGCAGCTCGACCTCGCCCGTGTCCTCGTCGACGGACAGCTCGACGACGCACGCCGAGTACGAGTAGCAGGGCGAGGGGCCGACGCCGCCCCCCTTGTACTTGCCCGCGCGCTTGGGCGGCGCGTAGGAGCCGGCGAACGCGAGCACGCCGTGCATCGCCTCGCCCAGCTCGACGGCCTGCGCGAAGTCCACGGCCTTGTCCCAGTCGTCGGGCACGCCGACCTTGCGATCGCGCGCGGCGAGCGTGGCGGCGTCCACGCCGAGCCTGGCGGCGACCGCCTTGAAGATCGCCGCGCGCAGCCGCTCGGACGCCTGGATGGCCGCCTGCCCGCACATGAGCGTGACGCGCGAGGAGTAGGAGCCGAGATCCACGGGCGTGAGGCTCGTGTCGGCCGGATGGACGTGCACGTCTTTCGGATCGAGCCCGAGCACCTCGGCCACGAGATACGCGAGGATCGAGTCGGAGCCCTGGCCGATGTCGGTGGCGCCGCAGAGCACGGTGACGCCACCGCTGCGGTCGGCGCGCAGCACGACGCCGGAGTGCGGCATGCTGTTCCAGTAGATCGCCGTGCCGGCCCCGGTCATGTACGACGAGCACGCGATGCCGACGCCGCGCCGGCGCCGCGGCTGCCAGAGTGGCTTGGGCGTGTTCACCTCCGCGGCGGCGCGATAGCGCGACGCTTTGTCGCGCCAGCCGGAGGCGTCGACCACCTTGTCGATGCACTCGCCGAGCCCGATGGTCGTCACCGTGAGGTGGTTCGCCGTCTTCGTGAACGGCTCGACGAGGATGCGGCGCCGCATGTCGGCGGGATCGAGGCCGAGCTGCTCGGCCGCCTTGTCCAGCTGCACCTCGAGCGCGAAGCGCGGCTGCGGCGTGCCGTGACCGCGCTTGGGTCCGCACGGCGGCTTGTTGGTGAAGATCCGCGCGCCCTCGAACTTGTAGACCGGCATCTTGTAGGTCACCGGATTGATGACGCCGGTGTAGAACGTCGAGGCCACGCCGTAGGAGCCGTAGGCGCCGCCGTCGAGCCACGTCTTCAGATGGCAGCCGGTGATGTCCCCCGCCCTCGTGAAGCCCGTCTTGATCCACATCAGCACCGGATGCCGGCCGCGGTGGATGTAGAACACTTCCTCCCGCGTGCACGCGATCTTCACCGGCCGGCCGATGAGCTGCGAGAGCCGGCACGCGGCGATCTCGTGGGCGAAGGGGTCGAGCTTGCCGCCGAAGCCGCCGCCCACCGGCGCCGCGATCACGCGGATGTGCGCGGCCGGCATGTCGAGGATCTTGGCGAGCAGGCGATGCACGTAGTGGGGCGTCTGCGTCGAGGACCACAGCGTCAGCTTGCCGTCGGCGGTGGCGTGCGCCACCGCGGCGTGCTGCTCCATCGGCAGGTGCGTGTTGCCCTCGTAGAAGAAGACGTCCTCGCGCACGAGATCGGCGGCGGCGAAGGCCGCCTCCACGTCGCCGAACTGCAGCGCGACGTTCTTGTGCACGTTGGGCCCGTCGCCGTACTCGTGGATGCGCACCTCGGGGTGCGCGAGCGACTCCTGGATGGACATCAGCGCGGGCAGCGGCTCGTAGTCGACGTCGATGAGGCGGCACGCGCGGTCCGCCGTCTCCTCGTCCACCGCCGCCACCGCGCCGACGGCGTCGCCGACCATCCGTACCTTCTCCGTGCAGAGCGCCTCCTCGTCCTGCGACACGGGGAGGATGCCAAACTTCACGCGCGGCAGGTCCGCGCCGGTGATGACGGCGTACACGCCCGGCACCGCCCTGGCGCGGGTGGTGTCGATACCGCGGATGCGTGCATGCGCGTGCGGACTGCGCAGCAGTTTGCCGAACGCCATGCGGGGCAGGACGAGGTCGTCGGTGTAACGCGTGTCCCCGATGACCTTGCCCCAGGCATCGATCTTGGGCAGCGGCTGGCCGATCACGCTGAAGCGCTTGGTCATCGCGCGGCTCCGACGGTCATTGCGGACCGACTTTTATATTTGCCGTCGGGGCGCCTCCGCAGGGCTCCGGCGCCCGACGGTCGGGGAGGTCACCCCGCGCTGGCCCAACTCTCAGAGCGGCCAGCTCGACCGCATCGAGGATCTTCGTGTAACCGGTGCAGCGGCAGAGGTTGCCGGCGAGCGCTTCGCGGATCCGCTGGCGCGTCGGCGCGGGATCGTCGGCGAGCAGCGCCTTCGCGGTGAGGAGGATTCCCGGCGTGCAGTAGCCGCACTGGGCGGCGCCCAGCTCGGCGAACGCCTGTTGCAACGGGTGCAGCCGGGCGCCGTCGGCCATGCCCTCGACGGTCGTGATCTCGCGCTCCTGGAGGTCGGCCGGCAGCGCGATGCACGACAGCACCGGCGCGCCGTCGACGAGCACGGTGCAGGTGCCGCACTCCCCGAGCTCGCAGCCGTGCTTGGTGCCGATGAGATCGAGGTCCTCGCGCAGCACTTCGAGGAGCGTCTTGTGGACGGGCACGAGCAACTCGCGCGATTCGCCGTTGACGCTGAGGCTGATGCGAATGTTCATCGGTCCTCGCCCGTCTCTTCAGAGGACGCCCTGTCGATGGGTTAATCAGCAGTGAAGACGACTTCAAAAATACTGAATCGGCCCCGCCTCGTCAAGAGGCCAGGTGTGGCCACGCTCTTGCACCCTTCGGGCGCGGCGTTCAGCGCTTTCTTCAAAGGAGGTGACCGGGTGTTTCATATCATCGCGTGGTTGCTGGGCCCTCCGATCAGCCTCATCGTCCTGTTCCTCCTCCTGTCGACGCACTGACGTTTCTTCACTGACGTTTTGGCATAAGATCCCGGCCATGGCTTACCTCCGGACCGACGACGGCGTCCGCATCTATTACGAAGAGCATGGTCCTACCGAACCGAAGTCGACGGGGTCCCCGCTCGTGCTCGCGTACGGCATCGGCGGTAACGCCGATCTCTGGGACGTGAACGTGCGGGCACTCGCCGCGCGCCACCGGCTCGTGCTGTGGGAGCCGCGCGGCCACGCGCGCTCGGACAGCCCCGAGGACCCCGCGCGCTATTCCTTCGCGCGCTTCACGCTCGACCTCAAGGCCGTGCTCGATCACCTGCGCCTGCGCACCGCCCACGTCGGCGGACTCTCGCTCGGCGCCGGCATCGCGACGCGCTTCGCGCTGGCCTTCCCGGCGCGCGTGCGCTCGCTGCTCGTCACCAACTCGTCGTCGGCGGCGGGGCTGCCCCTGTCGGTCGACAACATCGTGATGCGGGCGCGCTCGATCGAAGTCACGCTGACGCAAGGCATGGACGCGATGGCGGAGTTCGCGATGGCGTCGAATCCCAACGTGGCGGCGCGCCTGGCGCTCGACCCGTCGTCGAAGGAGGAGTTCTACGCCTATTACCGCCGGCTCACGCCGGTCGGCTACGCCAACGCGCTGCGTGCGCTGCTGGCGATGGACCTTATCACCGAGCGCCTGTCGCAGATCCGCGTGCCCGTGCTGCTGATCGGTGGCGACCGCGACCCGTCACTGGGCCCCATGAAGGTGATGCACGCGAAGATCCGCGGCAGCACGCTGATCGTGCTCTCGCCCGCCAGCCACTTCGCCAACCGGGATCAGCCGGAGGCGTGGAACCGCGCGGCGCTCGAGTTCCTGGCCCGCTGTGATACCGGCGCGCGCGGACGACGCCGCGCGCGCCGGCGCTGAGCTCAGGCGAGGCGACGCGGAGCGTTACTCGCCATAGACGATGGTGGTGTACTTCGCGTAGACGCCGAGGATGGCGAAGGTCTCGTGATCGACGTGGTGGATGCGCGTGATCCCGCCGTTCCTCATCGCCGTGCTGATGCTCGCGTCGCCGGTGGCGAACACGAGGATACCCCAGGCCTCCGAACGGCCGACCTTGGCGCTGCCCGTGGCCGATCCGGCCGCGACGGGACCCTTCTCGTGGAGGGTGATGGGCGCCATGACCGGGGCATTTCCAATCGTGGCGCATCCGGTGAAGAAACCGACGCAGACTGCCGTGACCGCGAACCGACGTGCGAGCTCCTTCATGGCCTTCCTTTCGGTTGAGGGCGTGCTTCGTCTGACGCGTCGTCCACGGTAACAGGCGGCGCGCACGGCGACAACGCGAGTCCGCCTCAGGGTGGAGCGCGGGCCCCGTCTGGCACCCTTGATGCTCCCTCGTCGCGCCGTTGCTATTCCGGTGAGACAGGAGTCACGGAGATGACCTATGACGCGTACGGGGTGGGCGCTGATCATTGGTCCGATCGTAGTGCTCGCACTCTGGGGAGGGGCGGCCGCCGCAGCCCCGGCCGAGCCGACGCCGGCCGTCGAGGATCCGATCGCAGCGCGCCAAAGTAAATGGGGGGCCCCGATATGGCCCCCCAAACCCCCCAGCGCTCGGAAGCGCCCCGGGCAACCCGGGGCGCTCCTCGATCGCCTGGCTACCGCTCCTCGTTCACCTGGCTACTTCTCCCTCGAGAAGCTGGCTACTTTTTCGAGGCGTCGTAAATCTCGCCGAAGTTGACCCACCGCTCGCCGTCGAACTTGGCGAGCTGCTCCTGCTCGATCGGGTAGAAGTCCGTCGGCCCGGTGTTGACCTTGATACCCGGCAGCAGCATCGGCAACCCGAGATCCTTCAGGCTCGCGGCCTGCTTCATGACGTTGGCACGCGAGAGATCGCTGCCCGCCTGCTTGAGCACCTGAACCAGTCCCTGCGCCACCGTGTAACCGTAGACGTTGAAGTCATCGACCGTGCTGCCGTCCGGGTAGTACTTCTGCATGAACGCCAGCCACTCCTTGTAACCTGGGTCGTTCTTCCATTGCGGATCGGTCACGTCCTTCAGATAGCGCGCGGTAACGATGTCTTTCGATGCTTCCAGGCCCGCCGGCTTCAGCACGACGCCCACGGAGCTGGAGACGCTGTTGAGCAGGTGCACGGGCTTCCACCCGATGTCGTGCGTCTTCTTGATCGCCTGCACAGCGAATTTCGGGATCGTCACGTTATAGAAGACGTTGGCGCCGCTGTTCTTGAGGTTCACGATCTGCGAATCGACGGTGGGATCGGTCACCTCGTAGGTCTGTTCGATCACGATGATCTTCTTGGCGGCATCCCCGAGCGCGTCCTTGAGACCCTTGACGTAGTCTTTCCCGTAATCGTCGTTCTGGTAGAGAATGCCGACCTTCGCGTTCGGCACCGTCTTCAGCACGTATTGCGCGAAGATGTGACCTTCCGCCTGGTAGGTCGGCTGCCAGCCCATCGTCCACGGGAAGTTCTGCGGATCGCCCCATTTGGTGGCGCCGGTCGCGACGAAGAGCTGCGGCGTTTTCTGCTGGTTCATGTACTTGTGGATGGCGCTGTTCGTCGGCGTGCCGAGCGTGTTGAAGACGAACGCGACCTGGTCCTGCTCGACCAGCTTGCGCACCATCTCCACGGTCTTCGGCGGGCTGTAGCTGTCGTCGTAGGAGACGAAGTTGATCTTGCGCCCGTTGATACCACCCTCGTCGTTGATCTTCTTGAAGTAGGCGGTGATGACCTTGCCGATCGTGCCGTACGCGGAGGCGGGCCCGCTGTACGGGTTGGTGTGGCCGATCTTGATCTCGGTCGCCGTGACGCCCGGCGTGTCCGCCGCCATCGCCGGCGCCGGCGCGAGGACCAGCGCCGCGATCAGCGCGCTCAGTACGGTTCTCCTCAGCATGATGTCCTCCTGTGGGGCTCCCGGCGGCTCGGCCGGATCGGGACCAATCTTACTCCGGGGCAACGGTCAGGCACGCGCGGCGGTTCCGCGGCGGCCGAGGCGGGCCAGGGCCAGGCGCACCGCGCCCGCGATACCGAACGGCATGACGTACATGAAGCCGATCAGGAAGATGCCGTAGATGGCCCACGGCGCCGCCTTCGAGATGTCCTGCGCCCAGTTCGGCACGAACTGGATGAAGAGCGCGCCGAAGATCGCGCCCGAGATCGAGGCCAGGCCGCCGATCACGATGCCCGTGAGGAACGTGATCGACAGGAACACGTTGAACGCGTCGGGCGCGACGAAGGCGATGACGATCGCGCTCAGCCCGCCGGCCACGCCCGTATAGGCGGCGCTCACGCCGAACGTCAGGGACTTGTAGAGCGCGGTGTTCACGCCCATGGCCTGCGCGGCGATGGCGTTGTCGCGGATGGCCACGATGGCGCGACCCGTTCGTCCCATCAACAGATTTCGCGCGAGCGCGAAGAGGGCGACGAGCACGGCGAGCGTGAAGAAGTAGAGCCACTGATCCGGCGAGAGCTTGAGGCCCCACGGCGCGTTCGGCTTGGACAGCACGATCCCCTGCGAGCCGCCCGTCCAGTGCTCGAAGTATTTCAGGATCTGCGGAATCGCGAGCGCCAGCGCGAACGTCGCCAGCGCCAGGTAGAGGCCTTCGAGCCGCAGGGCCGGGATGCCGAAGAGGAAGCCGACCACGAGGCACAGGACGCCGGCGGTGACGATGGTCAGCGGATACGGCACGTCCCACTTGTCGATCATGATGGCCGTCGTGTAGGCGCCGAGCGCGTAGAAGGCGCCGTGGCCGAGCGAGATCTGGCCGTTGTAGCCGGTGAGCACGTTGAGGCCGAGCAGCGCGATCGCGTAGACGGCCACCTGCGTGAACTGGAAGAGCCGGAAGTTCGAGACGAACAACGGCAGCGCGAGCGCCACCGCCAGCGCCGCCGCCACCCCGACCGCGCGCGCGCGGGGCGTCACACCCGGTGGACCGCGGCGCGGCCGAAGAGCCCGCTGGGCTTGAAGACGAGCACGACCAGGATCAGCGCGAGCGCGACCGTCAGCTTCAGCTCGGTGCCGATGAAGTGCACGTAGGTGCCGACGAGGTTCTCGATCACGCCGACGATGAGGCCGCCGAGGACGGCGCCGCCCGGGCTCGTGAAGCCGCCCAGGGTGGCGGAGGCGAACGCGTAGATGAGGATGCCGGCCATCATGTTCGGGTCGAGGAAGACGATCGGCGCCACCATCATGCCGGCCACGGCGCCGACCATCGAGGCCAAGCCCCAGCCGATGGCGAGCATCCAGCCGACGCGGATGCCGCACAGCCGACTCGACACCGGGTTCTGGGCGGCCGCCCGCATGGCGAGGCCGAGCGTCGTGAAGCGGAAGAACGCGTAGAGGAACGCCAGCACGACGAGCGTCACTCCGATGGCGCCGAGGTCGTGGGCGCCGAACACCACGGTGCCGAGCATGATCGGCTTCGGGGGGAAGGGGCTCGGGAACGGCTTCTGGATGTAGGAGTAGATCCAGCCCGCCATGCTGTTCAGGATGACCAGCAGCCCGATGCACACGATCACGATCGTCAGGATCGGCTTGTTCTCGACGGGGCGGATGACGATCCGCTCCAGCAGCACGCCGCCCGCGAACGAGATCACCAGCGTGAGCACGAACGCCCACCAGTACGGGACGCCTTTGTCGAGCAGCGTCCAGGCGATGTACGTGCTGAACATCGCCATCTCGCCCTGCGCGTAGTTCACGACGTCGGTGGCCTGGTAGATCATCACCAGCGCCAGGGCCACGCTGCCGTAGATGCCGCCCGTGGCCAGCCCCGACACGACCTGCTGGAAGAAGACCTCCATCGTCAGTACCCGAGGTACGCGCGGCGGATGGCGTCGTTCTGCCGCAGCTCGGCGGCCGGCCCGGACATCACGACGCGGCCGGTCTCCATGAGGTAGGCGTGGTCGGCGAGGCCCAGCGCGACGGCGGCGTTCTGCTCGACGAGCAGCACGCTCACGCGCTCCTCGCGGTTGATCGTGCGCACGATGCGGAGGATCTCGCGCACGACCAGCGGCGCCAGCCCGAGCGACGGCTCGTCGAGCAGGAGCAGGCGCGGCCGCAGCATCAGCGCGCGCGCGACGGCGAGCATCTGCTGCTCGCCGCCCGAGAGCGTGCCGCCCGCCTGCTTCTTGCGCTGGGCCAGCACGGGGAAGTAGCCGTAGACGCGCTCGAGGTCCTGCGCCACGCTGCCGCCCCCGCTGCGCGCGTAGGCGCCGAGGCGCAGGTTCTCTTCGACGGTGAGGTTCACGAACGTGCCGCGCCCCTCGGGCGCGTGGCCGATGCCCAGCCGCACCAGGTCCTCGGTCGCGCGCCCGGTGATGCGCCGGCCGTCGAAGCGGATCTCGCCCGCCGTGCGGACCATGCCGCACACCGCCCGCAGCGTGGTGGTCTTGCCGGCGCCGTTGGCGCCGAGGATCGTCGTGATGCCGCCCTCCTGGACGGCGAAGTCGATGCCGTGCAGGACCTTCGTCCAGCCGTACTGCGCATGCAGGCCTGTCGCCTCCAGCAGCGCCATCAGCGGCGGGCCTCCGCCGTCTCGTCGACGCCGAGATAGGCGCGGATGACCTCGGGGTCGCGCTGCACCTCGGCCGGGCGCCCCTCGGCGATCTTGCGGCCGAAGTCGAGGACGACGACGTTGTCGGAGATCTGCATGACGAGCCCCATGTGGTGCTCGACGAGGAGGATGGTGACGCCGCGCCGCTCGCGGATGGTGCGCAGCAGCGCCGCCAGCGCGCCGACCTCCGCGTGATTCAGGCCGCCCGCCGGCTCGTCGACCAGCAGCAGGGCGGGGGTATTGGCGAGCGCGCGCGCCAGCTCGACGCGCTTGAGCGTGCCGAACGGGAGCCCGACGGCGGGATGGTCGGCCACGGCGGTGAGGTCCAGGAAGGCGAGCAGCTCCCGGGCACGCTCGCGGATCTCCGCCTCCTCGCGCCCCACCCACGGCAGGCGCAGCGCGTTGCTGAGGAAGTCGCTGCGCGTCCGGCTGTGCACGCCGATCATCACGTTCTGCAGCACGCTGAGCGTCGGGAAGAGCGCGAGGTTCTGGAAGGTGCGGCCGATGCCGAGGTCGGCAATGCGGTGCGCCGGCAGCCCCAGCAGCGAGCGGCCGCGGAAGCGGACGTCGCCGCGCTGCGGTGTGTAGAGCCGGCTCAGGCAATTGAAGAGCGTCGTCTTGCCGGCGCCGTTGGGGCCGATGAGCCCGATGATCTGGCCGTCGGCCACGTCGAACGAGACGCTGTCGAGCGCGACGATGCCCCCGAAGCGCACGGTGAGGTCGCGGACGGACAGAATAGGCTGGAGGGACACGGACATTTGCTCGCGCTTATACGGGCAGAGTCCGGCCTTGTCAACGGTGGTCCGGTACGGCGTCCTCAGTTCGCCCAAGGTCCAATACGCAGGTCGGATGAGGTCGACGACAGTGAGAAGGCGTGATGAAATCCGCAGCTCAGCAATCGAAGCGAAATGCGGCGTTATGGGCATCTTCACCATCATCGGTGTGATCGTCGTTGTTGTGGTCGTTGCCAGCTATTTCGGCATCCACCTCCTCCGTTAAAACGCGTTCGGCCGAGGGACCGGGAGAGGCGACGCAACCCGAGTAAGGCGCACGACGGACGAGTCTAACGGCCGCCCGACTCTTCAGGACCGCGCCCGGCGGTGAAGCGGTTGTGTTCGTGGGTCCAGATCACCAGACATACGTCGTCGAGGCGCACGCGAATCAAGCTGGTGGTGACGATGTGTTCTGTCTCTCCGGCGCGGATCTCCGTGCGGCAGACGTCGCAGTGTCCCCCGTCGCTGGTATCGTGGTGAATCGTCGGCGAAGATTGCAGTTGAGCGAGCGCGCGGAGTGTGTCGTGAATTTCGCGCGAACGGTGACACTCCATGTCAAGTTATGGGACTGCGCGCTGTCGATTTCTATTCGTCTACGTGTCCCACCGCGCCTGTTTGTTCGACGGTGGGGGACCAGCGCTACGGCGTGATGGAGAATCCTGCCCAGCCCGCCTCATACGGCGGCACCGGCAGGATACTGAGGGTCAGAGCTATGGCCGGCGCGGGCACGCCGCATGAACACTGCGTAGCAGTTCCCGGACGATGCGAGTCGTATGAGACCAACGTCCCATAGTCATGCGGAGTCGCGCCGGGAGATTCTGGCTCGATGAAACTCCTTCATGGTCGGCGACGCTCAGATCGTCCGGTCGTCGTCACCCCCCGAGGGGCTGTCGCGCCCCAGCCAGCGCCACCGAAGGGGCCGGACCCGACCGGCATCCATGCGTGCATCATCTGGCGGGACGCCGAAGCGCAACGGCTCGTCGCGCAGAAGTTGCGCCAGCACGGGGCGATAGTCAGCGTATACGAGTCCGCTCAGGCGGCGGCCGCCGATGCGGTGCTCGTTGATCTCATCGCGTTCGCCCCCACGGTCTTCATCTGTGACTTGTCCACGGCGGGGCTCGGCCGGCTTCGGTTCATGCGCTGTTCGCCCGCATTTCCGCCGGAGCACGGCCGGATTCCCGCAATCGCCATTACTGACTTTTACCAGGACTTCGCCTCAGTACCGGTACTGGAGGCGGTGTTCGACGCGTATCTCGTCAAGCCGATCAACCTCGACAACCTCTGGCGGCTCGTGACGGAGCTGGCGACGGGTGCCCAACGACCCGTTATCCGCGGTGGCCCGAGGCCATCAAGCGGGCGCTCGCTCGTGCTGTCTTACGCCCGCCACAACATCTCTCCATTCGCCCGCCCGACTGAGTTGACGCGATCCCGGCCCCGCGAACGCGCCAACGAACACGGGCTGTCGCTGATTCGACATCCCGGATGGCGGGCATCACCGTCGGTAGACGAGGTGCCGTGACGTCGCTGAGGATGTGACGCGCGTCCCTGCAAGGATTTGCCCACGCCACCGAGAAAACCCTTGCGCGCCAGCGGGGATTCGGCGCGCCGGTCGGCCGCTGACGGTCGGGTACGGTTCTTGCGCTCTTGAAGCGAGCGATGACCAGCTACCTCCACTGGCCGATCATCTTCTGTGGCTTCGGTCTGCTCTTCACCGCGGTGGAGCTGATGAGGCCGGCGCGCCCGTTGAACTACCGGGCCGTCATCAAGAACGATCTGGTCGCGCTCGGGATCTACGGACTGCTGTTTCTTCCGGTCTCGATCTGGCTCAGCGGGAGGCTGGTCACGCCGGACCACGGCTTTCTCCGGAGTCTGCTCGACCTGCCGCTACTCGTCAGGCTGATCCTCTACTACGTCCTGGCCGACCTCGGCCTGTACGGTGTGCATCGCCTGATGCATTCTCGGTATGTCTGGCCGATTCATCGCTGGCACCATTCACCGCCGTACATGTACTGGCTGGCCGGCATTCGCGCCACGGTGCCGAACCAGGTCCTGTTCAACCTGCCGTTCGCGTTCTGCGCGCCCCTGCTGCATCACGCGCCCGCCTGGCTCTTCCTGCTGATCTTCGCGGAAGGCTTCTTCCAGAATAACTGGATGCACATGAACGTGACGTGGCGCTCGCGATGGCTGGAGTGGGTCTTCGTGACGCCGCGCTACCACCACATCCACCACAGCAATCGCCCCGAGCATCATGGTGCGAATCTCGGGTCCCGCCTGACGATCTGGGACCAGATCTTCGGGACCTATGTCGATCCCGAGGCCGCGGGGGAGATTTCGTTCGGGATCGAGGGCGCGCCCTCGCCGGCCCGTCTCGCGCTCGGCATCTAAACAGGGCTGTTCGACCCGACCGACCCGTCGCGCGCCTACGCCAGTGACGGCCTGGTGGGCCGCTTACTCTGCGTCGCGCATGTGAAGCTCCTGACGGCCCGGTTGGGTCGGCGCCTTACGAGCTCGAATCAGGGAGACGTGATCGAGCCGAAGAGGCCGTCCGATTCGTCGTTCGGGCCGGCCGTGAAGAACAACGTGTTGGTCGGGCCGTTGTTCGGCGAGCCGTGGCCGAACTGGAGCGCCCAGAGGCCGTCGATCGTGAGCGACTTTCCATCGACAGTACGCAGCTCCCCGCGATGCTCGAAGTGCCCGTTCGCGAGCTCCTCGTACGCGTTGATCTGCCCGTCACCGAAGTTCCCGACGAGGAGATCACCGCTGAAGCGGCCGAAGTCCGACGGAGCGAGGGCGAGTCCCCACGGCGCGTTCAGCTGGCCGTGCTGCGCCACACGCACGAGCAGATTGCCGGCCGTGTCATAGGCGTCGACGACGCCAAGGCTCTGTCCGGCGACTTCGTCCTCCGCATTCTCGTCCTGCTTCGCGTACGTCACGAAGACGCGAGAGCCGATCGTCTGGATCCCGAACGGCGCGTAGCCGCCCGGCAGCCGGGAGTCGACAAAGGCACCGGGAGGCGAGACGAGGGTGAAGCTGCTGTCGAAGACGTCGACGTGCGCGTTGTGGAAGTCGGCGGCGTAGAACCGGTTGCCCGCCGGCGTCGACGCGAACGCGAGCCCCTTGTAGATCGCGCCAAACCCCGAGCGATCGGCGAGGACGACGGTCTGGTTGCCTTGCGACGGATGCCAGCCGCGAATCTGCCCGGCCTCGGTGGCGAAGACGAAGATCGCGCGCGCGGTGGCGGACCAGAAGACCGCGCCGGTCGGATGGCCACGCGCGTCGGTCGATGCGCGAGAGTCTGCCCAAAGAGCGCCGATGTCAAATGACTCTCAGGCAGCTGGAGGACGAACGCTCGCACATACCGGCTCAGCCCGGCGCGTCTCACCCAACGGGATGCGCCCAGCCCTCAATGGGCGAGCGGATCCGGGCGAAGCTGGAAATGCACGACCAGCGGGCTGGACAGGGTCTTGCCGGGAGCGCCCGGACTCGGCGCATCGAGGCCTTCGATGTGCATGGGCGTTCGGTTGCCGGAGGTCACCCACAGTCCCCTGCCCTTCCAGCCGGCGTTCGAATCGTCGATGCGGCCGTCCACGCCTTTCGCGAAGAAGCCCATCGGATACGGAACGCGCAGCTGGACGACCTTCCCGTACGTCAAGGCGTAGAGCGAATCCGAGAAATTACCGGTCCCGATCGGGACGTCCCGACCCAGGCCGAGGATGTCGTGCTGGTCGATCCAGGTGTAATACGGCCCCTCGGCGGCGCCGTCCCTGCCGGCAAACGCGGGACCCGGAATCGGATAGAAGGTCCAGCCCTCGGGACACAGATTCCCCTCCGCCGCGCCCGGTCCATTGAGCCGTCCCCGGCACCTGCGGCGGTCAAAGCTGGCGATGTGGCCGCTGGCCAGCGTCACCCACGCCCGTCCCTGGCGGTCGACGTCGAACCCGCGCATCCCGTAGCCCGGCGGCGGGACCCTGTAGACCTCCGCGAGCGCCGTCTGGGACGGATTCGATCCGGGCTGAACGCGAATGACGAAGCCCGGATGGCCGATGTTCGAGCCCCAGATCGAGCCGTCGGCGGGACTGTACGCGATGCCGTAGAGGCCGAGTCCGATGCGCCGGTCCTTCGCCGGATCGTCCGGCGCGTCCGGCTCGACCCAGGCGTCCCGCGTGCCGTTGCCGTTGGTGTCGACGACGAGGGGCGTCCACCCCTGTGACTTCGCAGCATCGCGGGTCTGCCAGAACATCTTCGTGTTGACCCAGCCGACGAGGGCGAACTCGTTCTGGAGGTTGTTGCTGAGCCAGAGCGTGTGGTTCGCGTCCTCGGCAAAATTCAAGTGGTGCGTGCCGAAGCACGTGTCGATGAACGTGAACTGCTTGCTCCTCGGGTCGTACACCGTGATCTGACGCGAGTTCTGCACGAACCCGTCTCGGATATGCGCCAGCGGGTAGACCTTGGCCGAAGGATGACCGGACGCCGCCGCGCAGTACGACGGCGGATTCTTCGGCGAGCGGATCTGCGCGGTCCAGTAGACGCGCCCCTCCTGATCCATCATCGGGTTGTGCGCGTTGACCCGCGAATCCCAGACTTGCTCGGTGCCGAAGTACGGCGAGGGCGCCACCACCGGGTTGGCCAGCGCCGAGCTCGGGGCATCCTGATCGCGGACCGGCACCGTCATGGTGGTCTTGGTCACCTTGACGGGATCCAGGACCGGCAGGTGATCCGTGCTCAGCTCGGCGGCGCCGTAGATCAGGCCATGGGGGTTGACGGTGGGTTTCCGCCGGTCGGTGACGATCAGGTCGTGGATGTAGTACTTCGGGCTCAGCCAGTCGTACACGGTCACCACGAGATTGCGCTCGACGCCGTGCGGCCGCGGCGGCGCCGACGCCGGAAGCTCGCCGGCGCGGATGCGATCGGTCCATTCCGCCAGCCGGCGCAGGTGGCCCCCGTCGTTCGTGTTCATCAGGCCGATGAATCTCACCATCGAGCCGCCGCCGGGTCCGGACTGTAGACGGCGCGTCCACGCGTCGACCGACGAGGCCTTCGAGACGTCCAGGGCCGCGGGTATCTCCCGCGTCGCCTTGTCGCCCAGCTGATGACAGTTGCCGCAGCCGTTCAGCTGGACGGCGTTGAGCCACTGCTCCTGGGTCTTGTAGGCGACCGGCACGCCGTTGCCGTCAGGGCCGGTGCCGGGAAACAGGCCCTTGTCGGGAATCTTCAGCATCGAGAACCAGTAGATGGCCGGGTAGTATTCCGCCGCGGCCGCCGCATTCGGAGCCGGCACCGCCGTCAGGTTCACGATCCGGCCGCGCACGCTCGTCACCCTGGGCGAGTCGACGAGTCCATAGCCGCGCACCCAGACGCTGTACGTGGCCTGAGGCAGGTCGGGGATCACGTATCGCCCGTGATCGTCCGTCACCGCGATCCTGGCGAATCGGGTGCCGAGCTCGGTCGTTTCCGCGATCACCCACACGCCGGCTTCCGGTCCATGCTTGCTGGTGACCACGCCGCCGATGTCGTCGCCGTCGATCTGCACCGTCAGATGTCCGGCCTGTTGGGCAGACGGTCGCGTCACCGACCCCGTGGCCAACAACGCGGCGAGACCGGCCACGGCCGTCCCGCAGTACAGCAAGGTTCTCCTCACCATGGCGGTGTCCCCCCGGGGATGTCAGAGGTCGGCGACATGCGCGCTACGATCGGCCGCAAGACCCCGGCTTGTCAACGGCGCCCGGCCGTGTCACCGTAACCGCCACTCCAGGGAGGCCAACGATGTCCAGACCGAAAACCGCCGTCGTCCTCGCGGTCATCCTCGCGGTGGTGGCCGGGCTCGCCGCGAGCGCGACCCCCGCCGATCCCATCCGCATCGCCTACATCGACCCGCTGTCGGGGCCCTTCGCGGCCACCGGCGAGAGCGGCTTGAACCAGTTCAGGTATGCCGTGGACGCCATCAACAAGGCGGGCGCCGTGCCGGGCCGGCAGCTCGAGATCGTGCCGTTCGACAACAAGGTGAGCCCGCAGGAAAGCCTGATCCAGCTCAAGAAGGTCATCGGCGACGGCATTCAGTTCGTGTTCCAGGGCAACAGCTCGGGCGTCGCCCACGCCATCTCCGACGCCGTGCAGAAGCACAACGAGCGCAACGCCGGCAACCGCGTCCTCTACCTCAACTACTCCGCGGTGGACCCGGCGCTCACCAACGAGAAGTGCCACTACTGGCACTTCCGCTTCGACGCCCACGCCGACATGAAGATGGCCGCGCTCACCGACGTGATCGCCGCGAACAAGTCGATCAAGAAGATGTACATCATCGGCCAGGACTACTCGTTCGGGAAGGCCGTGGCCGACGGCGCCGTCAGCATGCTCGGCAAGAAGCGCCCCGACATCCAGATCGTCGGCAACGAGCTGCACCCGATCGGCAAGGTGAAGGACTTCTCGCCGTACATCCAGAAGATCGTCGCCGCCGGCGCCGACGCGGTCATCACGGGCAACTGGGGCGCCGACATGGTCGCGCTCGCCAAGGCCGCCAACGACGGCGGCCTCAAGGTGCCCTTCTACACGTACTACGCGGCCTCCAACGGCATCACCGCCGCCATCGGCGCGGCGGGCATCGACCGCATCCGGCTGGTGCACGAGACGCACCCCGCCAATCCGAACTCGCCCAAGGCGCTCAGCGACTACATCACGGGTTTCCGCAAGCTGCACTCGCAGGACGACATCAACCAGCCGCGCATCAACACGGGCCTGAGCATGCTCGCGCAGGCCATCAAGCGCGCGGGGACGACCGACGTCGACAAGGTGGCCGCCTCCCTCGAGGGCGCGGAGTTCACGACCATCGGCGGGGACCAGGTGGTGATGCGCCGCGAGGATCACCAGCTGCAGATGCCGATCTACATCTCGGTGCACACCAACAAGAACATCAAGCACGACCTCGACGCCTCCGGGTTCGGCCTGTCGCTCGAGAACAAGATCGAGCGGGACAAGGTCGTCCAGCCGTCGACCTGCAAGATGCAGCGGCCGAGCTAGACGGACAACCGCGGGCGGGGGCCGACGACCCGCCCGCGTCGATCCGATGTTCCAGCTCATCTTCTTCTCGATCCTCAACGGGCTCGTCTACGGCATGCTGCTCTTCATGCTGTCGAGCGGGCTCACGCTCATCTT
>Ga0137418_10001004_pt1 | contig 25892 bp, 20 predicted proteins | sample CZODoug3_1_2_16f_FD_122242 | JGI IMG/M metagenome (GOLD analysis project Ga0137418, IMG submission 122242) | Vadose zone soil fungal communities from Angelo Coast Range Reserve, California, USA - CZODoug3_1_2_16fungal (Hybrid Assembly) | ecosystem: Environmental > Terrestrial > Soil > Vadose...
CCGACGACTACCGCAAAGCCACCCAGCGCATCTACCACACCCCCACCCAATCCAGCTTCATCGAATTACCAGTAGCCGCCACCAAATAAGTAGGGGCGGCTTTACGCCGCCTTCTTGCTTTACTCTTTCCTTTTGTAGGGGCGGGGCTCGCCCCGCCCTCTTAGGTTGCCTTTTCTTCGTCCGTCATCCCGACCGTAGCAGCGGCGCTTTTTGCCGCTGCGGAGTGGAGGGACCGGGGCAAGATCACAACCGTTAAGAATCTTGCTTTCCCAACGGCCACAATCCCCTCAAATCTTCCTCCCCTTCCACTTCCCCCTCCGAAACAACAAAATCCCCGCCAACGCAATCGCGCACTCCGCCACCACAATCGAAACGTACGCCCCCTTGGCCTGCCACCCAACCCGCAGCGCCAAAAAATAAGCCAACGGAATCTCCAGCAACCAAAACCCAAAAAAATTCACCACCGTTGGTGTCACTGTATCTCCCGCCCCATTAAACGCCTGCAGCATCACCATCCCATACGCATACCCAATGTTTCCGTAACTCAAAATCCGCAGGCACGAAGCCGCTAACGGCACAACCTCCGGGTCCTGCGTAAACAACCGCACCACTGGCGTAGCGTAAATCAAAAAGAAAACCCCAATCACCCCAAGAAAAATCATGTTATAAAACCCGGTCCGCCAAACGGAAATCTCCGCCCGCTCCGGTTGCTTCGCCCCCAGGTTTTGCCCCACCAGCGTCGCCGCCGCATTGCTCAATCCCCACGACGGCATCAAAATAAAAATCAAAATTCGAATCGCAATCGTGTACCCAGCCAGCGCGGCCGACCCAAACACGCTGATGATCCGCACCAGCCCAATCCAGCTCGTATGCGCAATCGCAAATTGCAGAATGCCCGTCAGCGAAACGCGCACCAGCCGAAACATCACCTGAAAGTCCAAGCGAACCTGCGAAGCAAGGATCCGAATGCGTTCCGTCCCCCGCAGCAGCCGGTAAAACTGATACAACACCCCGATACTTCGCCCCGTGAACGTAGCCACCGCCGCGCCCGTCACGCCCAGTTTCGGAAACGGCCCAATCCCAAAAATGAAGCATGGATCCAGAATCAAATTGATAATGTTCGAAACCCACAGCAGCCGCATTGCAACCGCTGCATCGCCCGCCCCGCGAAAAATGGCATTGTTCAAAAACAAAAGCAGCACCACGCCGCTTCCGCCCAGCGCAATCCGCGCATACCCGCTGCCCGTCGCCACAATCGCCGGCGAAGCCCCCATCAACCGCAAAAGATCGCTCGCATAAAGGAAGCTCGGAATGCCCACGATTGCCGATACGCCAAATCCCAAAAAAATCGCCTGCGCCCCCGCCACCGCCGCGCCCTGCGGATCTTTTTCTCCGATCCGTCGCGCCACCATCGCCGTCGTCGAAAGACTCAACCCCAGTCCCACCGCAAACACCAGGCTCAACAGCGATTCCGTAAGGCCCACCGTCGCCACCGCGTCCGCGCCCAGCCGCCCCACCCAGAAAACGTCCACCACGGCAAACAGCGATTCCAGCACCATCTCCAGCACCATCGGAATGGCCAACAAAAGAATCGCCCGATTTAAACTCCCGGTCGTGAAATCCTGATGAGACCCGCGAATCGCTTCGCGGATTGAACTCCACAACCCGGGTGGAACTCCAACGGTGGCCTCGGCGGCCGGTGGTTGCAAATCTTGTACGGACATGGATACCTGCACGCTCTGCGCGAGTTCAGCCCCAAAACGCAGGCACTGGCGCTGGAAAATGGTTAGTAGGAAAACGGGGGAAACGAGGGTTCCGCAGGCGACGCGGCTTTCTTAGAGGACAGCGACCATTCGTGCGATGAACATTGTTCGATCCTTGCGGCGCTCTTCGCACGCGCCTTGAAGTAGCCTTCTCGTACAGAAAGTATACACATCCTCCCCCAACTTGTGTAGGGCCCGTTCCCCGTAGCGGCCACTTTCAAGTGGCCAAGCGAGAGGTAGCGCCGGCTTCCAGCCGGCAAGCGTATCCGTTCCTGGCTGCGCCAACTGCGAATTAAAGGTATCCTCGCATGCTCAAGATCCGGATCCACCCGGCGACTCCTCCATCGAAAGGCGAACGATTCAATTGTCCAACTTCGACGTAATCGTCCTCGGCGGCGGCGCCGCCGGCCTTCTGTGCGCCATCGAAGCCGGGAAACGCGGCCGCCACGTCGTGCTCCTCGAGCGCGCCGAAAAAATCGGCAAAAAAATCCTCATCTCCGGCGGCGGCCGCTGCAACTTCACGAATCTTCACACCCAGCCGAAAAACTTCCTCTCCGAAAATCCTCATTTCGCCAAGTCCGCCCTCGCCCGTTACACCCCGGCCGATTTCATCGCGTTGGTCGAGAAACACGGAATTTCCTACCACGAAAAGACCCTCGGCCAACTCTTCTGCGACAATTCCGCCACCCAAATCATCACCATGCTCGAATCCGAATGTCGCTACGCCAATGTAAAAATCGTCGTGGATGCCAATGTCACCGAAGTCCGCCGCGACACAGCCTTCACCGTTAGCACCGAGGCAACCGAATATCGAGCCCCCGCGCTAGTCGTTGCCACCGGCGGAATCTCCATCCCCAAAATGGGCGCCACCGCCTTCGGTTACGATCTTGCCCGACAATTCGGATTGAACATCATCACGCCTCGCCCCGCCCTCGTCCCTCTTGTCTTCCACCCCGTCGACCGCAAGCGCTACAGCGACCTCGCCGGCGTCTCCACCGAAATAATCGCCTCGGCAGGGAAGTCCGCCTTCCGCGAAAAAATGCTCTTCACCCACCGAGGCCTAAGCGGCCCCGCAATCTTGCAAGCCTCCAGCTATTGGAAAGAAGGCGAAGCATTGCAAATCGATCTCGCCCCCGGCCGCGAAGCCACTCAAAAAATTCGCGAAGCCGGCACGCGCACCGCAGCCGTGGCCGAAAAAGCCCTCGGCGAATTCCTCCCCAAACGCCTCGCCGAACGCTGGCTAAATTTCCATCCACCCAAAGCCTGGACCAACGTCGCCCTCGACGCTTTCGAAAGGGAATTGCACGCCTGGACCATCCACCCCGCCGGGACCGAAGGCTACGAAAAAGCCGAAGTCACCGCCGGCGGCGTGGACACCGCCGAACTCTCCAGCAAAACCATGGAATCCCGCAAAGTTCCCGGCCTCTTCTTCATCGGCGAAGTCGTCGACGTCACCGGCCACCTCGGCGGCTTCAATTTTCAATGGGCCTGGGCCTCAGCAGCCGCTGCCGGCCGCGCCCTCTAATTTGGAGTGCGGGAGCTCTGCTCTCGCTTTTGAGGTGTAATCCCCACCACCAAACAAATGTTTCGGCTCCCCCTCGTTCCTCGCACGCTCTTGCCTTTGTAGGGGCAGGGCTTGCCCCGCCCTCTTCGGTTACTCCCGCCTTTGTAGCGGCCGCCTTCCGAGGCGGGCGCCTTTCTCTTGCTCTTGACTCTCTTGCGTCTGTAGGGCCCGCCCTCCGAGGCGGGCCGTGTGTCACTTCGGCTGCACTTCCACCGGATCCGGCAAATGCACCGTCCCCCGCATCAGCGGTCCAATCGTCAATTCCTGCCCATGTTGCGCATATCGCGAAAGCACTCCTGGCTTAAGCCACTCAAATCCCCACGCGTCTTCCACCGCCACAATCGTGTACGTCCCGGGCACAACATAGGCAACGCTGAAAGTTCCATCGAAGTCGCTCTGGTCGCGCCGGAAGTATTCCCTGTGTGCTTCCGGGTCCTTCGGTATCAGCACCACCATCACGCCCGCAATCGGTTTCCCTGCTTTCTGCGCAACTCCTTCCAGCTTCACCACTCCTCCTGTCAACCACGCTGTTAATTCCTGCTGAACTCCAGCCGCAAGCGTCACATCGTGGCCCGAAGCGCGGAGCGTCGCCGTTTCCGTCCGCGTCACCGCGTACGCCTTTCCCTGGGTGTTGCAGAAAATCGCATATCTCCCCGCGGCAAGTCCGCCAAAATTGGCCACGCCCGAAGGGTCCACCTGGCTCCCCGCCACAATGCGCCGCCGGTGATCCTGAAGAAGTATCACCAGCCGATTCGGCAATGCCTCGCCGCCCTCCGTTTTGAAAGTGATCTTCATACTGGAGAGTGGCTCCCCGCGCGACGTGTCGAGTACCTCGCCGTCTCGCGATAAATTCATGTCGCTCGCGTGTGCCGTCTCTCCTGCCGCCCCGGAATTCATTCGCACCGAATATTTCCCCGGCGGCACTCCCACCAGTTCGTACACGCCCGGTTCCACCTCCACCACGCCGCTGGTTTGCACGGGTTCCACCCAATCAAACACCTGCTGTTGCAATTGCGGCTGAGGGAATCCGTTCTGCCCGTTGTCTTGTGTCCGGAAAAGAATGTGCAGCGCCGGAACCGGATTCACTTGCACTTCAATCTCTGGATGTTCCCCGGCTTTCACCACAATCGGCGTCGCGCCCGCCGCTTCCGTCGCGCTGCTGTAATAGGTGTTCGGATAGGCTGCATCCAGCGCCGGCGATACCCCCGAATATCCCGCACCCGTGCCTGCTGCCGCGGAGGGCGCATGCACCGCATACCACGGCGTTGCGCTGACCGACACAAAATAAGTCCCTGGGATCAAACTCGAAAAATCAAAATAGCCCACGTCATCCGACGTCGACGTCAACAGCCGGCTCACCCGGTTCATCCCCCCGCGATGATCCTCCATGTAGAGTGTCACCTGCGCGTGCCGCACTGGGTCGCCATTCTCATCCCGCACATGGCCGCCGATCAGCGCCACCGGATCAAGCCGCAGTACCAGCTCATCCGTCTTCAATTCCGGGCCTGTAACAATCGCCGTCGAATACTGCTCATGCTCGTCGTAACTCGCCGAAATGAATCCGCGTTTTGATCCGTTCAGCGAGAACTTTTCTGCGGGGAGATCAATAAATTCGAATCGCCCTCCCTCCGAAGTTATCTGTCTCACCACACCCTTCCGCGTCCGCGTATCCACCAGCGAAACCCGTGCTCCCGCCAGCGGCGCTCCGGTGACGCTGTTCACCACCACTCCAGCGACTTTGTAAGTGGCACCCAGCCCATCGCTGTAAGGCGTCGTGCTTTGCGCAACAGCGATCCTCGTGCTCAGGCAAAAGGCCAGCAGCGGCAGCGTGGCAATCGCCCGGATTTTCGGTTTGCGCGCTCCCCGCCAGCGCTGCATGCGTGCGGGTTTCATGGCTCGCTCACCAGCGTCAACGGCGAAGGCAGTCGCAGCGTTTGTGCGGCGGAAAGTTCCACCACCATGCCCTTTGACTCGTACTTGCGGAGCAACTCTGCATTGGTGGGTCCGATTTCCGTGTTCAGGCGATCGAACGCCAGAATGCGATACGTCCCAGGAGCAATTTGTTTCTCGTCTAACATCCCGTTTTGCCAGACCTGGGTCTGGCGAAATTGCCCGGCGTTCTCGCTCAGTGGCAAGAAGTAGATATACGCCATCTGCCCGTTCGGCACTCCCTCATTCGATTTCTGTGGGCTTGGGCTCTCAGGAAATTGCACTTTACCCAAAACTTCCGCCCCATCGTTCCGCAATGTCAGTTCAATCGGCGTCCCCGATCCCTCCGCCCCAACCGTCAGCGGGCGATGCAGCACATCCCCTTCGCCCCAGGTGGCCGACGCCACATAACAGTTGTTCGCCGAAATCTGCATCCAGTAAGTCCCCGCAGCGACATTTTTCAGGACCACCACATCTTCGGGCCCGCCCGGCACCGGTTGTGCCCATAAGGCTTGCTGCATACCAAACTGCTCCACCGGTGAAAGTGCAATCGTCACATTGTTGCCTGAAACATTCACCATGTGACCGTCATGAAACACTCTCACTCCCGGGGAGTCGGTCGCGGCCGCAAAGTCCCGCGTGATATTCACACTCAGCGAAACATTCGGATGCAAACTGACTACGGGCCCTTCCACCGGCCCGCCCCGGACGATAAAGTTCAAGCTACCGCTCGATGCTTCCTCACCGTGCGTGAAAAGACTTAACGTGTATGCCCCGTCCGGCAAGGATCCTTGCACCACTTGTTCCGAGGGATCGTAACCCAGCGAATACCCTGGCCCTGGGTGGCCCCTCAGAAAAACCTCGACCGATGGATAGCCCATGGCCGGTGGATTCGCCACTCCGATCTTAACCGGGTAATATTCCCGCCGCGCTACGGTAAGGTTCGCTTGGACCGTCGCACCCGACGCCAGTCGAATGGGAGTGGCAGCGGAAAAATCGGTGGCATTCGGGAAGAAGACCGGCGGAAATCCATAAAGTTGGTCCCCCGGATTGAATATCGCGGGATCCCGTTCCGTTCGCTCCAGGGTGAAAAGTCTGTATGTCCCGGCAGCTAATTCCGAAAACCGGAATTCCCCTGTGGCCCAGGTTGTAACTCCGTCCGCTTGCACCCACCTCTCGTGCCCCTGGTCAAATTCCTGCCGGTAAAGCTGCACTTGAATTCGGTCGGTGTTGTCCACACCCGGCAATTGCACGTGTCCGGTAATCAGAGCTTCCGGCTCAAGGGAGAAAGTCATCTCCATCCCCTGAGGTCCGGTTTCCACTTTCCCGGCGCCGTTCGTAAGCGGCAGGAAGCCGGGGCGCTTCACCCAATAAACACTGGGCCGCGAATTCCGCTCGTACCACCGCTGAACTTTGCGCATGCCTTCCGTATCCGTCCCGGAAGAGGGAACGGGTGGTGCCGATTTTTCCGGTGGCGGAAATTTGAATTCGAAGTATCCGCGATCGTCGGTCAGCGTTGCATAGCGGCTATCGGGTGAATACACCAGCGCCTTTGCAATCGGTTCGTGCGTTTTGCGGTTGATCACCCTTCCGTGAACGCTATCCGGGCCCGTCACGACCGGGTAACTCGGTCCCCCGTTAAACGACTGCAGCGTTACGCCGTCTTGTGATAGCGCGTGCGGCGCAAGAACAAGGCAGAACACAAGAAGAATCGCGAAGCGGAAGTCGTTCCATTCGCCGCTCCAGCAGTTGCCCGTAGAATATGTCGAGAGAGTTCCAGTATAACTCATGGCAGGTACCTAATTCGCTCACAAGTATCGCACATTCGAAAACCGTCGGCGATACCTCATTGCCCCACGCACGTTTGACGGAAATCCGCCGTGCCGATAGTATCGAATCAGGTTTCGGCCCATGAAATACGCCTATTTTGACTGCTTTAGCGGCATCAGCGGGGACATGACTCTCGGCGCACTGCTGGATGCAGGTGTCTCCGTCGAACAACTGCGCAGCGAATTGCAGGGCCTCAATGTGCCGGGTTGGGAACTCTCCACTGAAAAAGTCTGGAAAAATGGCATGGCCGCCACCTACGCCAAAGTGCGTACGCAAGATACCCAGACCCACCGCTCGCTCAGCACCATCCTCGGTATCATCGAAAAATCCAGCCTTGCTCCTGGTGTGAAAGAGCGCGCCGCCGCAATCTTCACCAAACTGGGCGAAGCCGAAGCCGCGGTTCACGACGTCCCTCTCGAAAAAATTCATTTCCATGAAGTCGGCGCCGTGGACGCAATCGTTGACATCGTCGGCGCCTGCATCGGATTCGCCGCGCTCGGAATCGAAAGCTTCGCCTGCTCCGCGCTCAACGTCGGCGGCGGCACCGCAAAAATGGCTCACGGCGTCTTGCCCGTCCCCGCCCCCGCCACCGCGCGTCTGCTTCTCGGCAAGCCCACCTACTCCAACGGCGTCCAAAAAGAATTGGTCACTCCCACCGGCGCCGCCATTGTCGCCACTCTTTGCTCCTCTTTCGGTCCTCAGCCGCCAATGAGCGTCACCTCTATCGGCTATGGCGCCGGAACCGCCGATCTCGAAGGCCAGCCCAACGTCCTCCGCCTGATGGTCGGTGAATCCGCCGAAAAGCGCGCGCCTGCGGAATCCGAAACCATCCGCGTCCTCGAAGCCAATCTCGACGACATGAATCCGCAAATCTACGGCTACTTCCTCGAAAAAGCCCTCGCCGCGGGCGCCCTCGATGTTTTCGCCACCCCCGTGCAAATGAAAAAGAATCGCCCCGGCACGCTCGTCACCGTCCTCTGCAAACCCGAAGACGAAGCCATGTTTCACGAAATGCTCTTCGCGGAGACCACCACTCTCGGCGTCCGCGGCCACACCGCCGAACGCCGCGTCCTCGCCCGCCAATGGGAAACCGTGCATACCGCTTTCGGCGAAGTCCGCATCAAAGTGGCCCGGCTCAACGGCCATATCCGCCAGGCTTCACCGGAATTCGAAGATTGCCGTAAACTGGCAGAGGCAAAAAGTGTGCCCTTGCAGCGCGTCATGGACGAGGCCATGCGCACCTGGTCACTCAAAACCTAAGCACCAAGCACTCTATCTTTCTGAACTCTTGAACTTCTGAACTTTTAAACTTTTGAACTTTAGGCTTACAACTTACGACTTACGGCTTAAAACTTAAAACTTACGACTTAAAACTCAAAAAATGCCTGAGAAAAAAGAAAAATTCTATCTGACGACGCCCATCTACTACACCAACGGGCTCCCGCACATCGGCCACACCTACACCACCGTCGTCGCCGACGTGATTCGCCGCTACAAGCGCATGCGCGGCTACGACGTCGTGATGACCACCGGCACCGACGAGCACGGCGTCAACGTCGAACGCGCGGCGAAAAAAGCCGGCATCCCCGAATCCGAATTCGTCGCCAAAATGGCCGACGCCTGGCGCGCCCTCTGGGACGAACTCGGTATTCCCGCCGACGAATTCATTCGCACCACCGATCTCAAACACGTCCGCACGGTCCAATGGCTCTTCAAACTCTGCAAAGAAAACGGCTACGTCTACAAAGGCCACTACACCGGCCAGTACTGCATCTACGACAACGCGTTCGTGAACGATGCCAAACCCGGCGACAACTGCCCCGATTGCGGCCGTCCCCTCGAAACCGTCACCGAAGAAAACTATTTCTTCAAGCTTTCTTCATTCCAAAAGCCGCTGCTCGATTTTTACAAAAAGAATCCCGGTTTCATCCAGCCAGAAACCCGTCGCAACGAAATCATCAGCTTCGTCGAAGGCGGTCTGAAAGATCTCAGCATCACCCGCACCACCATTCGCTGGGGCATTCCCGTCCCCGGTGAAGAGCCGCACGTCTTTTACGTCTGGTTCGACGCGCTCACCGCCTATCTCAGCGCCGTCGGCGGCCCCGAATATGAAAAGCGCGGCTACTGGCCCGCCGATCTGCATCTCGTCGGCAAAGACATCATCCGTTTTCACGCCGTCTACTGGCCCGCCTTCCTGATGGCCGCCATGCTCCCGATTCCCAAACAAGTCTGGGCCCACGGCTGGTTCCTGATGGACGCCGCCAAAATGAGCAAGTCCAAAGGCAACGTCGTCCTTCCGCGCCCCATCGTCAACATGCTCGGCATGGACGCGCTCCGCTATTTCCTTCTTCGCGACGTCGTCTTCGGCCAGGACGGCAATTTCAGCTACGACGCCCTCGTCACCCGCTACAACAGCGACCTCGCCAACGGCCTCGGCAATCTGGCCAGCCGCACCGCCGCGCTCATCGAAAAAAACTTCGCTGCCAAAATTCCCAAGCCCGCCGCGTTAAAACCGCAAGACGAAGCTCTGGCCAGGGAAACGCAAGCCGCTATCGGCGAAGTGCTCGAAAATTTCGACAAGCTCAGTTTTGCCCGCGCCCTCGAGACCATCTGGACCGTCATCGCCGCCGCCGACAAATATCTCACCAGCGAACAACCCTGGGCCCTCGGCAATTCCGAAGCCGAACAATCTCGCAAAGCCACCGTCCTCTGGACAACCGCCGAACTTCTCCGCATCGTTACCGCGCTGTCATTTCCAGTTCTCCCCGACAGCGCCGCAAAAGTCTGGACGCTCCTCGGTCAATCAGTCGCCCTCGGCAAATTCGAATTGGACGGACTCCGCTGGGGCCAGCTGGCGCCCGGCACGGCTCTTGGCAAATCGCAGACCTTGTTCCCACGCGTGGACAAAACCGAAGCAATAGAGAGGATCGAATCAATGGCAAACGAAGAACTGAATCCACCAAAAGCAGCACCCGCTCCGGCGGCAAGCGCTCCCGCTACTACCGGTGCGTCCGCAGCGGCAGCCGCCGCCCCGGCCGTCTCCGACAAAATCGGCATTGAGGATTTCGCCAAAGTCGAAATGCGCGTAGGCCAGATCAAAACCGCCGAACGCATCGTCGGCGCCGACAAACTCCTAAAGCTCACCGTCGACATCGGCACCGAAATCCGCCAGATCTGCGCCGGCATCGCCCAATACTACGAACCCGAATCCCTCATCGGACGCAAAGTAGCCGTAGTCGTCAACCTCGCCCCGCGCAAACTCCGCGGCGTCGAATCCAACGGCATGATCGTAGCCGCCTCCGTAGGCCCCGAAGGCCGCCCCGTCCTAACCGGTTTCCACGAAGAAGTAGAAGTCGGCGCCCGCCTGAAATAATTTTGAGTGCGGGAGCAAAGCTCCCGCTTTTGAGGTCGAAGCCCCAAGAGAACTGCGTCCGCGAGAGACGCCCCCATGGAACTAATCGACTCCCACGCCCACATAGACGGCCCCCAATTCGCCGACGACCGCGAAGCCATGCTCTCTCGCGCCCGCGCCGCAGGCGTCTCCACCATCCTCGCCATAGGCACCGGCCCAGGCCCCGAAAAACTCGACGCCGCTCTCCCCTACGCCGAAGCCCACGACTGGATCTACACCACCGTAGGCATCCACCCCCACGACGCGAAAGAAGTCACTCCCACTCATCTCGAAACGCTAGCCGCCCTTGCGAAGCATCCCAAAGTAATCGCCTGGGGCGAAATCGGCCTCGACTATTTCTACGACCACTCTCCCCACGACGTCCAGGAACGCATCTTCCGCGAGCAAATGAATCTCGCCCAAGCCGCAAAACTCCCCATCATCATCCACTGCCGCGACGCCTGGGACGATTGCCTCCGCATCCTCGAAGAAGTCTGGAAGCCCACCGGCCTCGGCGGCATCCTCCACTGCTTCACCAGCACTCTCGATCACGCACAAAAAGGTCTCGACATGGGTTTCCTCGTCTCGTTCACTGGGAACATCTCCTACCCGAAAGCGCAAAACATACGCGACGTCGCGAAAGCTTTGCCGCTTTCAAACATTTTGATTGAAACAGACTCTCCGTATCTCGCCCCGCAACCCTATCGCGGCAAACGCAATGAGCCCGCCTACGTTCTCGAGGTAGCAAAGGCGCTCGCGAATGTGAGAGACTTGGAGCTACCTGAAATTGCCGCCCAGACCACCGGAAACTTCCGGAGGTTTTTTCGGCTGACTCGGCCGGATGCGCCCACGGTCGAAGTGTCCCGCTGACAGGGCGCGGGCCCGGAGAACGGAAATCGCTTTACTGACCGTCAAAGAGATTTTTGAACTGGTAAGCGAAGACCTCGTGAAGGTCGAGCAGGAACTCTCGCGCCAGAGCGCCTCCGCTTACCAACCCGTCTCCGAAATCACCAGCTATCTCCTCGGCGGGGGAGGGAAGCGCCTCCGCCCCGCATTGCTCCTGCTTGCTCACGGCTACGCTGCCGGAAGCGAAGGCGATGCCCGCAGCGCCATCAAGCTCGCCGCCGTCGTCGAACTTCTCCACAGCGCCACGCTCATTCACGACGATGTCATCGATAGTGCCGACACCCGCCGCGGCCGCCCTTCCGCGAATTCCCGCTGGGGCAATCACCGCAGCGTTCTCTCCGGCGACTGGCTCTACATGCAGTCCTTCCACATCGCCTTGCAGGAACGCAATTTCCACGTCCTCGACATCCTCATAGATCTCACACAAAAAATGGTCGAAGGGGAACTTCTGCAACTGGAAAAAATCGGCCGCATCGATGTTTCCGAAGACGACGCATTGAAACTCTCCACCTACAAAACCGCATGCCTGTTCAGCGGCTGCGCCCGCCTCGGCGGAGTCCTCGGCGGCCTCGACGAAGAACACGAAACCGCGCTAGCCGACTACGGCCGCTACTCCGGCCTGGCCTTCCAACTCGTCGACGATTTGCTGGATTTCACTGCCTCCAGCGAACAACTCGGCAAGCCGGTGCTAAGTGATCTGAAAGAAGGCAAAGTCACCCTCCCGCTGATCTACGCCATGGAAAATGGTCACAGCGAAGCGCGCGAAATGGTGGCCCGCGTTCTCGAAGAAAAAGAATTCGACTCCGTCCAGCCGGAAACTCTCGTCGCCCTCGTTCGCGATTCCGGCGCCCTCGATCGCACCCGCAACCTCGCCCTCGAATACGCCGTCCGCGCCAAAGCCTGCCTCAACGGCTCCGGCTTCTCCGAATACGCCCGCGCCCTCCAAACCCTCCCCGACTTCATCCTCGACCGCGAATCCTAATTTGGAGTGCGGCTTGTTCTTAGTTCTGCCGAAGGAAGCCCAGCTTCAGCTTTTGCGATCTCACCTTCACTACCCAACACAACAACAAGCTCCTGTCATCCTGAGCACATCCGACGAGGATGCGCGAAGGACCTCAACTTCAAGAGTCTCCATCGCGTCGCCACGCACCCTCAATTCAATTGAGCTATCCAGGACTAGCGCGCTCTTTCCTTCTATGTTGATATGAATCCATGCTGCCCTTCAAACTCGTCTACCACGAACGCTACGACCTCAACCTCGGCGCCCACGTTTTTCCCTCCGAAAAATTCCGCTTAATCCACGACAAACTCCTCAACGACGGCATTGCCGAACCCGACGACTTTCTCCACCCGGAACCCGCAACCGACGCCGACATCCGCCGCGTCCACACCGAAGACTGGGTCCAAAAACTAAAAACCGGCACGCTAACCGCCAGCGAGCAGATGAAACTCGAAGTCCCCTATTCCCCTGAACTCGTCCACGCCTTCTGGCTAGCCGCCGGTGGCACAATCCTCGCCGCCGAATCCGCCCTCCAGGACGGCTTCGGCTGTAACATCGGCGGCGGCTTCCACCACGCCTATCCCGGCCACGGCGAAGGCTTCTGCGCCATCCACGATGTAGCCGTAGCCATCCGCACTCTCCAAGCCCGAAAAAAAATAACCCGCGCGATGGTGGTAGACACCGACGTCCATCACGGCAACGGCACCGCCGCCATCTTCGGCAAAGACGATTCCGTCTTCACCCTCTCCATCCACCAACTCAACAATTACCCTGCCCACAAACCGCATTCCTCCCTCGACCTGAATCTTGAAGACGGAGTCGCCGACGAAGAATATCTAGCCGCGCTCCTCCCCGCCGTAAAAAAGTCCGTCGAATCCTTCCAACCCGACATCCTCTTCTACGTCGGCGGTGCAGATCCCTACCGAGAAGATCAACTAGGCGGTCTCGATTTAAGTATGGAAGGTTTAAAGAAACGCGACACAGGCGTCTTCACCGAAGCCCGCCGCAAAAATATTCCTGTGGTCACAACACTAGCCGGCGGCTACGCCCGTCGCCTCGCCGACACTATCCAAATCCACGTAAACACCATCCTCGCCGCCAAACAAATCGCCGAAGATTCGCGCCAATCGATCGGCCACCCGTCCGCGTAGCGGCCACCTTCAGGTGGCCCCGCTTGCCTTTGTAGGGGCGGCGCTTGCCCCGCCCTCTTGTTTTTCTCTTGCCCTTGTAGCGGCCGCTTTCTGAAGCGGGCGCTTTTTCACGCTACCCACAGACATACCAAATATCTTCCGCTACTCCGCAACCGCCGCGGGCGAATTCATCTCCGGTGGCCGCAACATCCGTTCAATCGCCTCAACCAATGTCTGATCCGAACTCTCCGGATCAAACCCCTCCGCCCGATACGCAATCTTCCCCGCCCGGTCCAGGATCAATGTCGTCGGAAACGAATTCACCAGCAACAACAGATCCAATCCATCCGCAAACAATACGCTGTTCTTCGGCTTCTCTTCCGCCAGATAAGGCCCTACCAACGTCTCATCCTCGTCGCAATTCACTTCAAGAAAAACCACGTTCTTCTCCTGCCCTGCGAAGTGCCCGGCCACTTTCTCAAAGTGCGGCTCCCACTCCCGGCAAGGCCCGCACCACGTCGTCCAGAAATTCATCACCAGCACTTTCCCTTTGGTCGCTGCCAGCGCATACGGGATTCCCTCCGGCGCTCGGCGCAATACGAACTCCGACGGCTCTTTCAATCCCATGTTGCGCGCTGGTTTGGGAGCCGCCGCCGCAGCCGCATTCTCGTCATACGTCCGCAACAAATACTCCCCGAGTCCATCTTCCGATCCATGCGCCAACCGCCACGCGTTTCCCAGCTTCTTCCGCAATTCCGCGCGAGACGTCCCCGCCGCCGTTCCATCCGCCAGCGCGAACGCCAGCGCATACTGATGTATCGCCCCGGCCAGGTCTTTTCGCAATTCCGCCAATTCTCCCAGCCGCTCCGCCGAAGGCGCCCCCGGCGCCCGACGGTAACTCTCCTCAAAATCCTTCTGCGCTTCTTGCATCTCATTCAGCTTCTGGTGCAATCGCCCGCGTACCAGAAAGATCGCCGCGGCATCCCGCTGCTTATCCTTTTCAAATTGTTCATTGGAAACGCGCGGAGATTTTTCGTTCGCCGATTCCCGCCCGATCAATTCAATCACCCGAGTGCAGTAATTCGTCGCCCGCCGCCACCCCGCCGCGTCGCCATACCGCTCCAGCAACTGCACCGAAAGCAAGTTGGTCGAAAGATCCCCGGGATCAAGCGCCACCATCCGCTCCGCGTACTCCGTCGCCGTCGCAAAATCCCGAAGCTGCAGGCTCGTTTCCACAATCGCCCGGTAAATCTGCCCCCGATGCGAAGATTGCGGATACTTCTTAAGGAAATCCAGCAGGTTGTGCATCAGCGCCGCCCGATCATTGCTCGCCTGCTCAATCGCCTTCTGCAAATCCTGCTGCTCAAGCGCGGCCGCCGCTGCAGCGGCGGTCTGCTTGCTGCCGCCGCTCTTCGCGTTCGGCGCAGCCGCAGGCACACCCTGCCCCGCCTCCGGCTTCTCTTGCGCCCACCCGCAAGCCGTACCAACCCATGCAAGCACACCAATTCCCAGAAGTATTCTCACTGCTCCTGTCAGAACGAAGTTCACCACGCCATTGTACAAGGGAATCTAAACTGTAGCGGCCACCTTCAGGTGGCCCTCTCTTAATTCTTCAATGTAGCGCCGGCTTTCAAGCCAGCTCTTGGGTTTCTCCGACTCTTGCAGCACCTGTCCGCTGCGGCGGATGGGCGACCGTTTGTCACAAACTTAAATCCTCACGACCCACTCGAAACATTCACACTTCCCGAAACCGTATGCACTTCCACCCGCCCCGCCGAGCCCCCAATATGCGCCCGCAACGAATGCTTGTTCTGCTCTTCCAGAATCACGGGAATGCTCGTCCGAATATCTCCTGATGTCGATTCCGCCGAAAGCAGAAAACTCGCGTTCGATGGCACGCGCAATTCCACCGAACCCGAAATCGTCTTCAGCTCCCACAGCCGGCTAGCACCAGGATTTCCCGAAACCTGAATGGTTCCAGAAATTGCGTGCACCTTCACATCGTTATTTGCGCCCACCACTTCAATCGTTCCGCTCGCCGTCGACGCATCCACGCGATCGCTGGGGTGCTGAATCCGGATCGATCCCGAAGCCGCGCTGACCTTCACCTCGCCCTTCACATCCGCCACCCGCGTGTCGCCCGACGCGCTCGAAACCCGCAAGCACCCGCCGATCCCAGACGCATCAATCGACCCGCTCGCTGCATTCAACTGCGTATCGCGCTCCACACGGTAAACGTGCACATATCCCGAAGCCGAACTTGCCTTTACCGGCCCCTTCACGTGATCAATCGTGATTCCGCCCGAAGCCACGCCAGCGTCGATCTCCGTGTCATGCGGCACTTCCACCTGGTAATCGATCGTCACATTCTTCAGCCACGACGAATTCTTCCCAATGCGAATCGTGCTCCCGCTCTGCTCCAGCGGCGGATTCGAAGCCACCTCTTCCACGCTCTTGCCCGAGCCTCCGAATATCGACCACCCGCCCGGCGAAACCTTCCCATGCACATGCACCGTGCCGTCCGCACTTCCTCGAATCTCAACATTCCCCGATGCGTTGCTCAACTCAATCCGCACCGGCGCCGTAACCGTAAAAGACCGATCAAACGTAGCAGTTTCCGCGGCAACCGCTGGCAGGGCATAAGTGGCGAGAGCTGTGAGGAGGAATACTCCGGAAAGAACGGCTGCACGGCGTCTATTCATGGGCTCTATGTGCTCGGCGAGCCAGACTCTCCTGGTAGCCAAGCCCTCCTGGTAAAAGATACGCAGTCCTGGCTTAAGATGTTCCGGCCGTTTTGGAAAGGGTCTCGTTCAGCGACCCCTGTCGGTAACCCTCTAAATCTAAAGCCACATAGGCAAAGCCGGCCGCTTTCAACGCTTGCGCAATAGCCGTTGCCATCTTCGGCTCAAGCCCCCGCGCCAGCTCATCCGGAGCCAATTCCACCCGCGCCAGCTTATCGTGCAGCCGCACCCGGAACTGCCGGAACCCCAGTTCGCGCAGCGCCGCCTCGCCCCGCTCCACCAGCGACAACCGCTCTGCCGTAACCTCCGTCCCGTACGGCAACCGCGACGACAAGCACGCCGACGCCGGCCGGTCCCAGCAGGGAAGTCCCGCCCTCTTCGCAAGAAATCGTATCTCCGCCTTGTGCAGCTTTGCCTCCAGCAGGGGAGTAAGCACCTTGTGCTCCGCCGCCGCCCGATGCCCCGGCCGAAAATCCGAAGTATCGTCCGCGTTCACTCCGTAAGCCACCGCCCCAAACCCGCGCTCCTTCGCCAATCCATCCAGCACGGAAAAAAGTTCGTCCTTGCAGTAGTAGCACCGGTCCGCCGCATTCGCCCGGTACGCCGGATTCTCCAATTCGTGTGTCGCCACAAATTCGTGCCGCACTCCCGTCGCCTTCAGGAAAATCTCCACCTGCTCCCGGTCATAAGCCGAATAACTCTCCGAAAGCGCCGTAACCGAAAGCGCCTTCTCTCCAAGCGCCCGATACGCCGCCCACGCCAGATACGCAGAGTCCGTCCCGCCCGAAAGCGCCACAATCACCGAACGCAACTCCCCCAACCGCGCCAATAGCCCGCGCTCCTTCTCCTCGGCCATCTCGGCCGATCCCTCCCCCATCCGTATATTCACCAAACTCTCCATCTCGCCTGTCTCTTCCCTCCGCATCTTTCACCTCAGCGCACTCAGCGCACTCAGCGCTCTCCGTGCCCTCTGCGTTAATTCTTTCCCTCTTTGCTCTTCTCTGTAAACTCTTGCCTTCTCTTTCTTACTTGAAATCCAGCAAAACCTCCACCGTCCCCTTCGCCGGATCCGTCTGCAAAAAATGCCCCACGGTATCGTAATGTACCGGCAACTCCTTAAATATCGTCTCGCGATGCGATTCCAGCCGATACAAAAAATCCTCAAACACTTTTTTATCGAACAAATTCCCCGGCTGGATACTCCACGCTTCCCGAATCATCCGTTCCCCCGCCAACGACATCCCGGAAATCGTCATCGAGCCGTAATGAAAGACCGGCCCCTCCACAATCGAAACCTCATACGAAGTCGTATGCGCCGCATCATCATAAGATGCCACCGTCGTCACCTTTGCCTCCAGAAATCCCCGCTGTCCATACTCCTCCCGCACCCGCTCCCAACCTCCTTCAATCCCCTGACCGTTTGCCACATCTCCGGGCTTCAATCCCATCGCATTCGTCAGCGTGATTGACGAAACCACCGTGTTCCCCTTCCACTCCACGCCCTTCCATCGGTAAATCGTTCCCGGCACGCACGGCACATATACCGGAATCTGCTCCGCCAATTTCTGCTGGCTCGGGTCTCCCGACAGCCGCACTTCCGCCGGCCCGATTTTTGCCTGCAAGAATCCCTGCTGCTGGTAAATCGGCCGGATCTGTTCCGCCAGGAAAACATTAATCGTCATCCGCGAATAAGGACGGCTCACAATTTCCGCAATGTGCGCCTTCACGGCCAGGTCTTCCGTCAGCTTCGGGTCGCCGAATTCCAGCTTGGCAATCTTCGGCACGGGCCCTTGCACGGTGAATTGCTGCTCCGATCCGTCCGACAACGGACTGAGCACCACCTGGTGCGTAATCTCTACATTAGGATCCCTCGCGGAAACAAATGCCTTCAGCACGGCCGCGGCCCGCTCCACCACCTGTCCCGCCTCGGGCAGATGTCCATCATAGAAGGGAAGTTCCTTCCGCAGCGCCTCATCCAGTTCCGAATCCGAATACCACGGGAAATTATCGTAAGAAACCGGCAGCCGCGGACTCTCCTCGATATGAAACGTCACCACCAGACTGTCATTGTGCGTGTCGTACTTGAAATTCACCTTCGCGAATAGCCCCGTGCGCACCAGCGCGTCGGCCGCATCCTGCAATTCCTTGCGTCCCACTTGCCCCCCGGGCGCAAGCCCCGTCAGCGAAACGATTTGTGGCTCAGTAAGATGTTTGGCTCCCTCCACGCGCACTTCACGCAGCGTCGAGGTCTGTGCATGCAGCAGGGGAGATACAAGGATGGCGAGAAACGCAGTGAAAAGGAGAGGCGTCCAGCGGATCCGCATACGCCCATTCTAGCCGAATTTCGTCTATCTACGCGAAGACCGCACTAGAAGTCGAGTCCTCTCATAAATGGTTTCAGGGGGTCGGAGCTTTAGTTCATCCTGAGCATCGAAGGGCTCCGACATTTGGCGCGTCTAAAACTGGGCTTCAGCCCCTGAGGACACTCCGCTTCGAACTCCATTTATTAGATAAGTTAGATAATTTCTAAAGTTCCCGCGGCGCCCGCCTATTCCACGGTCACCGATTTCGCCAGGTTCCGCGGCTGATCCACGTCGCACCCGCGCCGCACCGCAATGTAATACGCCAGCAGTTGCAGCGGAATGATCTCTAGCATTGGCGAAAGCAAATCTGGCGCCGCCGGCAATTCGATGATGTGGTCCGAAGCCTCCCGCGCCAGATGGTCGCCCGAAGTCACCACGGAAATCACGATCCCGTCGCGCGCCTTCACCTCTTTAATATTAGACACACTCTTTTCATAAAGCGTCATCGAAGCCGGATCCGATTCGTCTCGCGTCGCCAGCACCACCACCGGCAGGTTTTCATCAATCAGCGCGTTTGGCCCGTGCTTCATCTCCCCCGAGGGATACCCCTCCGCATGAATGTAGGAAATCTCCTTCAGCTTCAGCGCACCTTCCAGCGCGATCGGATAATGAATCCCTCGGCCCAGGTACAGAAAATCCGACTGCCGGAAATATTGCCGTGCCAGCCCTTCGTAAAATCCCGTCTCTTCCGCCTGCAGAATCGTTTCCATCTTGTGCGGGATGCGTGTGAATTCCAGCATCAGCTTCCGCGCCGCATCCGGCGCCAATTTCTCCCGCACCTGCCCCAGGTACGACGCCAACAGCAGCAGCGCCGCAAGCTGTGCCGTAAACGCCTTCGTCGACGCCACGCCAATCTCCGGCCCCGCATGCGTCAAAATTGTCCCCGCGGCCTCCCGCGTAATCATCGAGCCCTTCACGTTGCAAATCGCCAGGCTGGGCGACCCCTTCTGTTTCGCCTCCCGCTGTGCCGCTAGCGTATCCGCCGTCTCGCCGGACTGGCTGATACAAACTGTCAACGTCCGCGAATCAATAATCGGGTCGCGATAACGGAATTCGCTGCCGTAGTCCACTTCCACCGGCAGCCGCGCCAGCCGCTCAATCATGAATTTCCCAGCCAACCCCGCGTGCCAGCTCGTTCCGCAAGCCACAATCCGCACATTCTGGAATTCCCGAAATGCCTTCTCCGTAATCGCCATTTCGTCCAGAAACACCTTGCCGGTATCCTGCGAAATCCGCCCCAGCAACGTATCGCGCACCGCCCGTGGCTGTTCGAAAATCTCCTTCTGCATGAAATGCTTGTAGCCGCCCTTTTCTGCCATGATCGGGTCCCAGGTAACCTGGTGCGCCGGCCGGTCGACCGGCTTCCCGTCCAGATCCGTCACCCGCACGCCGTCGCGGGTCAACACCGCAACATCTCCATCCGCCAGGAAGAAAATCTTCCGCGTATGCTCCAGCAGCGCCGGAATGTCGCTCGCCACAAAAAATTCACCGTCGCCCAGTCCGATCACCGAAGGCGGCCCAATCCGCGCCGCGATCAATTTCTGCGGATCCTTTGCCGAAAGAAATACCAGCGAATAAATCCCCCGCAAGTCCTTCAGCGTCTTCCGCACCGCCTCTTCAAACGGCAGCTCTTTCGCGTACTTCTCCACCATGTGCGCCACAATCTCCGTGTCCGTTTCCGTCACGAACTTGTGCCCCTCGCGCTGCAACTTCTCCTTCAACTCCAGGTAGTTCTCAATAATCCCGTTGTGCACCACCACATACTGCCCGGTGCAATCCCGATGCGGGTGCGCATTCTCTTCCGTCGGCCTTCCATGGGTAGCCCACCGCGTGTGTCCGATCCCATAACTCCCCTCGATCGGCGATTCCCGCAGCACCTCTTCCAGGTTTTTCAGCTTTCCCGGCGCGCGCCGGATCTCAATCTTCCCCGTACCGTTCACCACCGCGATTCCCGCCGAGTCATAGCCCCGGTATTCCAGCTTCCGCAGCCCCTCGATAATCACCGGGACCACCTTTTTAGGCCCGATATAGCCGACAATTCCGCACATGCGGCAGTCTCCTTGAATTTGCTCGTTTAGGGTAACACGGCATTCCTGTGGGCATATGGAATGCTTGCAATGCCATTGCCAAACTTACCGCCGCTTGGGCTCGTTTAAGGGCCGCTGCAGCTCAAATGTGTTCAGCTTCCGGTTGGCGTCAAAATAAAAGGTAACCCGCGCGATCACCGGCTGCACCGTCGCCGTATCCGTTCGGCGGATATTCGCCACAATTGTCCCCTGCTTCTGTGCCGGCAGGATGGGATACCCGCGATTGTCCAAAAAAGTGACAACTTTTTCTTCCGGCGTACGCGGCGGCAGTTGCTGTTCCAGCATCGCCTGAATGGGCTTCAGTTGCGGATCCGCTGTGCCGACCTCTTTCTGGCAACCTGTAAGGCTGGCCAGCACCACGGCGACCAACAACGTCCCCCACACCCCGCCGCGCAGCAAAAACTTCGATGCCAATGATGAATAACGCAGCGCCATGTAGACTGCTCTTATTCCACGATCTCGAATCGAAACTCTTCAATCACCGGATTGGCCAGCACTTCCTTCGAAATCCGCTCCACCTGTTTCTGCGCTTCGTCGCGGTTCCAGCCATCCAGGTTCAACACAAAAAACTTCCCCTGCCGCACGTCCGAAACCTGCTCATACCCCAGGCTCGACAGCGCATGGTGAATCGTCTTTCCCTGCGGATCCAGCACCGTCCGCTTCGGCATAACCCAAACATGTGCTTTCATGCCCATCAGTATATCAATTCACTCCCACCCCGCGTAGCGTCCACCTTCAGGTGGACCGGTCCTCCGCCGTAATCCAAAATCTTACCCAACCTTCTCAAACGCAAACCGAAACCCATTCTCCGCCACCCTCGCAATCTCCTCCTCCGTCAATCCAATCCTCCACGCATTCCGATATTCCTCTTCCAACGACGTATGAAACATCGCCGGATCATCCGTAGAAATCGTCACCGCCACCCCACGCCGCAAAAACTCCGCCAATGGATGCTCCTCCATCGTCGCCGTACTCTTCCCCAGCTGCACTCCCAGCGCCCCCGTCCGCAAATTGCTCGCCAGGCAGATCTCCAGCGGAATCCCTCTTTCCGCAAGCGTCTCCATCAACCCCTCATCCCGAATCGCAGCGATTCCATGCCCAATCCGCTCCACGCCCAGAATCTCAATCGCCTCACGAATCTTTTCCGGCCCGCCAATTTCCCCCGCATGCATCAGCCGGTGAAATCCATACTCCTCGGCACGTTCATAAACTCCCCGAAATTCCTTCGTCGCCAAACTCATCTCATCTCCCCCAATCCCAAACGCCACAATCCGCCGTGATTCGCACCGCCGCGCCGCCTGCACCACGCGCATCGCAGCCTCCGCTCCAAACTGCCGCACCGCATCAAAAATCCAGTTCAGCCGCAACCCTCGCTTTGCAAATGGCTCCGTTGCTTTCAGGATCGCGGCAAAATTCGCTTCCGGCTGCTGCTGCCGAAGAAACATCACGCCCACCGAAAGCGTCACCTCGGCGTACGCCACTTTCTGTTCCAAAAGCTGTTCCGCCAGATCCGCCGCAATCAGCGCAAAATCTTTCGGCTCGCGAACAAACGACGTCACCCACTTGAACGCATCCAGAAATCCCGCAAAATTCGTGTACTCATACCGCCGCCGCACCTCCTCCTCTTCCAACTCCACGCCATGCCGAGCCGCCAGCGCGCTCGCAATCGCCGGACGGATCGATCCCTCCAGATGCAGATGCAACTCCGCCTTGGGAAGGGAAGCGATGCGTTCGGGAAAAGGAGTAACTTGCACGGTGTGAATTTCAGTGAGGGAGTTGTGGCTTCCCCGCGTTCGTCCAAGCGGTCAGCCAGTAAGACCCAACATCGGTCGAAGCCTCCGAAAGCTGCCGGATCAGCGACGCCGCGGTCAAATTATAAAACCGGTCGTAGTATTCGTCCGTGTAGGAATTCAGCCCCTTCATCGCGCGCCGGTCCGCAAGCAGCAGCGATTCCACCAGGCTGTGCGCCTCAAGGCACGTCTCAAACGCATAGTCCGTCGGATCGCTGATGAAAAACGCGTCGTGCGTGCTCATCGGAAAAAACGATCCATATCGCGCGATCAGCCCGCTGTTGAACCGGTCGTTGATCCCGTTCTGTTGCGTCAGCCGCCCGTCAAAATTCTCCGTCGTGTTGAACGGGTCATGCGTCTCCGCCACATAATTCGCCAGGAACGCCGCATCCAGCTTGGCCTGCTCCCACCGCCCGGCCCGCATGTCTTCCGTCAGCTTCTGGCTGTACACGCCAATCTGCCACGGCAGCAGCCCCGTCGCTTGAATCTTCGACTTGCTGTATTTCGCAATCGCCGCCTTGTAGCTGCGCGGCAACGCACTGAACGGAAACTTCCCGTACTTATCCAATTCGATGAAGTGGTTGTTGCGTTCCCATGGATGCTCGTCAATCAACCCCAGCGGGTCGTCCACGTGGTCCATCAAAAACTTCCGGTTGTTCTCGAAAAACGGCCGAATCTCGTACGGCAGCGTGTCCACCGCGTGATTCACCACCATCCGCTGCGCGCTCTCTCCCCATGCGAGCGTCGGCCGCGGAGCCGCCAGCCCCAACACCGCCAGGATGAAAACCGCTTTTCCCTTCGTTCGAGCGTTCACAAAGAATCGTCGGGGCATCACTCGTGTCCTTAACGGATTCTTACTCGGTTGGGCCGGAAAGCCTTAGGGTACTCTTCCTGCGGCCATAAAAATAATAAATCACCAGGCCGATTACCAGCCAGGTGAAGAAGCGAATCCAATTCATGATCGGCAATCCCGCCATCAGCAGCACGCACGTAATGATCGTAATCACCGGCGCCAGTGGTCCGCCAGGCGCACGAAACGCGCGTGGCCGGTCCGGTTCGCGGTAACGCAAAATCAGCACGCCTCCGCCGACCAGCGCAAACGCAAACAACGTCCCGATGTTCGAAAGATCCGCCAGCGTCCCGATGTCCAGCAACCCCGCGGGTATCCCCACCACAAACCCCGCCAGCCACGTCGAAAAATCCGGCGTGTGAAATCTCGGATGCACGCGCCCGAAAATCCGCGGCAGCAAGCCGTCCCGCGACATCGCAAACCACACCCGCGCCTGCCCCAGTTGAAACACCAGCAGGGAAGAGATCATTCCCATCAGCGCCCCGCACAAAACCACCAGCCGCACGCCGCCGAAGTGCAGCTTCTTCAGCGTGTTCACCACCGGCGCCGCGTCATCCATCAGCGTTTGCCACGGCACCAGCCCGGTCAATACAACTACCACGGCGATGTAGAGTATCGTGCATACCACCAGCGTCGCAATTATTCCTCGCGGCAGGTCGCGCTGCGGATTCTTGCACTCCTCAGCCGCCGTTGAAACCGAATCAAACCCAATGTACGTGAAAAACACGATCGATCCGCCCGTCAAAATCCCGGGCCATCCATTCGGCGCAAACGGATGCCAGTGCGCCGGCTTGATAAACCGTGCCGCAAATCCCACGAACACCAGGATCGCCACAATCTTCAGCAGCACCATAATGTTGTTCGTTTCCGCCGACTCCTTGATCCCCCGCACCAGCACCACCGTCAGCAGCATCACGATAATGAACGCCGGCCAGTTGAACCCGAAATGCCACCCAGGTCCATAAATCATGTTCCCCTGCAGGTCCGATAATCCAGTCGGAAGAAACGCCGGGGAAATCCACTTGGGGTCGGGATGCCACCCAAACCAGTCCAGCAAATCCACAATGTGCGCCGAAAATCCCACGCTCACCGCCATGTTGCTGACGGCGTATTCCAGAATCAAATCCCACCCGATGATCCACGCGATCAACTCGCCCATCGTCGCGTAAGTGTACGTATACGCGCTCCCGGCGATCGGAATCATCGCCGCAAGCTCCGCATAACAAACCGAAGCAAACCCGCACACCACTGCCACCAAAATAAAGGAAATCGCAATCGCTGGCCCAGCCCCAGGCCGTCCGAAAGAAGTGGAATGGGTAATCAGATATTGCAAAAGGGGAGCGTTCAGAATCGAGGAAACCTGCAGCTTCTGCCCGGCAATCGCCGTCCCCACCACCGTGAAAATTCCCGAGCCAATCACCGCCCCAATTCCCAGCGACGTCAGGCTCAACCATCCCAGCGACTTTTTTAATCGGATTTCTGCGTTTTCGGAATCGGACAGCAGTTGGTCAATGTTCTTACATCGAAACAGTGGTGACGCCACCCAAGCTCTCCGATCGCATCCGCGCCCCTGGCGCCAGCCGTGTGGAACGACCGCGCAACCTGCCCGAGGCTGGACACGCTACATAGGAACGTTAGCGCCCCACTCTATCGCGACTCCCCACCCCGCGCAACTCACCCCCGTAGAGCAATCAGACAGCCTCCAAATATCCCGCTTGCCAGGAGCAGGGATTGCGCAAGGGATTCTATGCCACAATTCTCTTGTGCAACCAGTTAAACGAAAGACCATCATGAGACTTGCGGCAGGGTTTCTGCTGTCATTCTTGCTTGTAATTATCTTTTCCGCGCATTTTTACGACTCCCATGCTGGCCTCCGTCAAAATGAGTCAGCTGCGGTAGGGAGCCTCCGCAAGATTCACGATTTGCAGACTAAATATGCAGCCGCGCATCCCAACGAGGGCTTCACTTGCCGGCTCCAGCGGCTTCGACCAACCGAGGACACAACGGCTGCCGACGACCCTATTACGAGTCTGCTGTCAGGAGAGTGGAGCGGCTACAAGTTTATTCTCGTCGGATGCACACCGACAGAGAGCGGAATCGTTATCCGCTATCAAATAACAGCAGTTCCGATTGCTCGTGGCTTAACAGGCATGCGGGCCTTTTGCACCGACGAATCTGGCGAGTTGTTTTATAAAGAGAGCGGTTCTGGAACTGACTGCCTTGCTTCGCGCCTGCCGCTGTTCTGATGGAAGCCTTATCCTGATAAAACGCGTTTCGTGAAGAAGCACTGGTAGACAGACAGCTGGCCTACGCCTCAAGACTTCTTCGCCTTCGCTGGAGGCGCCAGCGCCACTGCGGCCTCCGCAGTAAGCATCAGGAAGGTAAAGCTCTCTTGCAGGTAGAGCTGCACCGCGGAGTCGCTGTGGCTCAAGTAGCCGATGGAAACATCCTGGCCCAAGTGCAATGCAAAATCGCCCCCGCGCTGGGTCAGCACAAACGCGCCCTCGATCGCGGGCGCCCAGATAATCTCATCCTTCACCAGTCGCTT
>Ga0137418_10001005_pt1 | contig 25883 bp, 20 predicted proteins | sample CZODoug3_1_2_16f_FD_122242 | JGI IMG/M metagenome (GOLD analysis project Ga0137418, IMG submission 122242) | Vadose zone soil fungal communities from Angelo Coast Range Reserve, California, USA - CZODoug3_1_2_16fungal (Hybrid Assembly) | ecosystem: Environmental > Terrestrial > Soil > Vadose...
GAGCTCGGCCTGTACGGCGTCGAGCAGCGCCTGCTGCGGATCGCCCGACGAGCCGCCACCGCCGCTCGTGCGGACGGCGCCGCTGGGATCGTAAGCCGAGGCGTCGTAACTGGTGATGCTCGGCGCCGTCGCAAGCGCAGCCATCAGGGGGCCGCGCTCCCGCGCTGGCGCGCAGCCAGGATCATCGGCCACGCGCGCTCGAGCGGGATGAGGCCCGTCGTCGGCTTGTCGAGCGGCGTGCCCTATATCGGCATCGGCATCGGGGACACCTCAGGTGCCGGCGCGATCGACGCTGGGGTGGTCGACCAGGACGGGACGATAGAGGAGGCGGGCCCCCTCGCGTCTCACTTGTCCCTCGAGCGGCTGACGGGTCGGGGAAGCAGCCTCTCCGGTTTCGGTGTTGTAGCGCGGCACGATCGTCGCGTTGAGCGGAGACTCTGCGCCGCGCGCTGGCAGGCCTCGCCGCAGCAGCTCGACCGCGTTCCGAAACGGTGCGCCCGGATATTCGTACATCCATTGCTGGACGTCGTTGACGAGCGCGCGCCCCGCCGCGATCGGCATGGTCTGCACCGAGCGAGGGACCACCAGAGGCAGCTCGCCGTCATCCAGCGCCAGGTGTGCCTCCTCTTCGGTATCCACGACACGGTAGTAGCGCGCGGGGTCGGGATTGGCCGCGGCCTGCAGGAAGTGCGGGTCGCGTGGGTCGCCGCCGAAGTAGAGCGGCAGCTCATCGGCCGGGCGCTGAGCGCGCAGCTGCGCCTCCCCGTGCTCGAAGGTCCGCGCCATCTCCTCGGCCGTTGGGATCCGAAGCCCCCCGGTCGGCTGCCTGTCCGCGAGCCAACGCTCGTGCTCGGCAGCGAACGCCTCATTCCCCGGCGCCGCGGCGATGTCGGCCACGGGGACCTGGCCCGTCGGGTAGGCGGCGGACACACGAGGTGGGACGCGCGCAGTCCCCACTACAGCCTCCTGTGCGGGCCGGAAGCGGCCTCAGGAGCGTGGATCGACGGCGAGGCGGAGCCCGAGCATCACCACGTCCACGATCTCATCGTGTCGCGCACCGAGCCTAGAAAGCGGCAGCATTTGTGCTCCAATGGCACCACCCGCGCCCATCGCGATGTGGAGGCCAGCTCCGCACCGTCGATCCCATGGCGACGGCACGCTCACACGCGCGCTCATTTCGTGGAACCGAGCTGGAACCACGACCCGCAACTGCTCGCGGGGCCGTCGATTCTGCGCAGGCGCCTGATGGGCAATCAGTAGATCGGGCGCTTCGCGCGGGGGCCGCGCACGCTGGGCGAACCCGGCGGTCCGGCTCGTGCAGCTTTGACCCCGTTAGTCCGTGCGAGTACGCTCCGGAAGCAGGGAGGGCGCCGTGACGCCCTGGGGGCACACTACTTCTACATCTATATACAGGAGCAGCGACCCCGCGGGTGTCGCCCGCACATTGGCCGTCGACGCCGGGTAGACCAGCCACACCCTCCCGCCCGTGGCCCTCCAAACCCCGACCTCCTACGCCGGCTGGGTCCACCTCGCGGAGGCCCGACTCGTCAACATCCTCGAGGTTCGCATCGCTGCCAACATCCGCCAGCTTGAGGCGAAGATCAGCGAGTCCGGCCCCGCCGACAAGCGCCCGCAACCGCATATCGTGCAGGTCGCGCTGAAAAACCTCATTGGGCAAGGCCAGGTCAAGATCTTGTACGCCAAACGGGAGGCGAAGGGTCCCGACACCCGCTTCTACACCCTCGCCCAGCACTACCCCGAGCCCGCGCGCAAGCGAGTTGCCCAGCTTATGGTTCCTTATCGCGTCTTCCGCATGCTCGCGAACACTGAGGAGTACTGCGCGGCGGTCTTGGAAGACATCGTGCGCGCCTCGTTCGGCACCGACAGCCGATACGCCTTCACGGGCAAGCTCCCGACGGACCGACCGCTCGATGCGACATACGTGTTCGACAAGTCGCGCATCGGCGTGGAGGTGAAGAACCACCGCGAGTGGATCTATCCGATGACGGGCGAAGTTTGGCAGATGATCGCAAAATGCCTTGCGCTCGACGCCCTGCCTGTTCTGGTGGCCCGTGAAATCGGCTACCTGACGCGCGCTGTGTTCGCGCAACTGGGCATCATGGGCTTCGCCTTCCACCGTCAGGTGTTCCACCCAGACGTCGCCCACCTCCTCGTCGACATTCAGCACACCGCTCGACTCGGCTACAAGGACGTCATCGCGATGCCGGCCGAGCCCTACGGACCCCTCTGCGTCTTCATCCAGTCGGCCCTGCCAGCGACTCTGGGGGCGAACCGCACCAAGTGGGCGCAGCGCCGCCCCTGCTCGAAGAATTTGCCATCACCCGCAACCTCGGGAGCAAAAACATGAAAGACACAGACAGACAGGAACACCGGGCGGAATTTATGGGAGCTCTCTTCGGCCACGCCGTGGAAGAGCAGTACTAGAAGCATGTCGACGAGTGGTTCCACACTGGTTCCAACGCACCCACACGGATCACGACGCACCGATAGCGTGGTCATCGCGGTTGGTCGGTTTCGCGCGGGGATGAGGGCTGCTGCGTCAGGGTGCGTCGGCCCTGGGGCCGATTACGAATCAGTTGCTCTGCCTCTGAGCTACCCCGGCGTGTCGTGGGCGGCCGCAGCGGCCTGATCGTACCATGCGTCCGCGGCCCTCGCTCGTCGTCGTCGTGCTCGTGACCTCGCTGCTCGTCTATTCCGGCGTCGCCATCACGCGGCACTGGTGGCCCTCGGCGGTGGTCGCGCCGCTCGTCGCCGGGCTGCTGTGGCGCCGGCACCGGCGCGCGCGTTTCAGCGCGTACGTCTTCTTCTCCGTGCTGGCCGCGCGCGGCGCGATCACGCACGTGTGGGCCCTGCCCCTCTACGCGCTCGCGGCCGTCGGGCTGATGCAGTCGTCGGCGGCGCGCGTCGCGTGGCCGCGGCTGACGCCGGGACGCGCGCGCGATGATAGAATGCGCAGGCCATGAAGTTTCTCTGTCTCGACTGCGATCAGCCGATGAAGCTGCACTCGACCGAGGGGCCCGAGGAGGGCTCGCTCTCGGTCACGTTCCGCTGTCCCGAGTGCGGATTCCGCGTCGCGATGCTGACCAACCCGTTCGAGACCCAGATGGTGCGAAGCCTCGGCGTCAAAGTCGGCGGGCGCACCGTGCCCGCCGAGCCGTTCGAGACGCTGCGATCGACCATGGCCGGCGCGCGGCCGGACGCGTTCGAGGGAACCGGCGAGACGGGCGGTTCCTGTCCGTTCGCGGCCGCGCTCGGCGGCGCGGAGGCAGCACCGACCGCCGAGCCCGCGGCGGTGACGTGGGAGCCCGCGGCGGCCGCGCGGCTCGAGCGGATCCCCGGCTTCATCCGGCCCATGGCGAAGCGCTCGATCGAGAGGTTCGCCGCCGAGCACGGCCACGCAACCGTCACCGAACGCGTGATGGACGAGGCGCGCGCCGTCTTCGGCATGTGAGCCCGTGACGCGCGCCGATCTCGTCGTGCGAATGTCGCAGGCGGCCGGCTGGCCGCGAGCCTCCACCGAGCGCGCCTTCCGCGCCATGCTCGTGGCCGTGCGCGGCGCGCTCCGGCGCGGCGAGCCCGTCACGCTCGTCGGCTTCGGGACGTTCTCCGTCGCCCGCCGCCGCCCCCGCACGCTGCGGAACCCCAGAACGGGCCACACCGTCACCGTGGCCGGCAGGACGCCTCGGTTCAAGCCTTCCGCCGAGCTCAAAGCGACCGTCCGCTGAGGTCGGCCACCGAGGTTTTGAGCGTCCGTTCGAGGGTTTTCGCTCTAGAATGGCCGTAGTGTTCCGTGCCGTGCTCGCAGCGCTCCTCTGCGTGGTCGCGCTCGTCATCCCGCCCGCCGCCGTCGCCGCCGACACGACCCGCGCCCCCAACTTCAGCGCCGAGGCCGTGCTGCTGGTCGACCCCGACGGGCGTGTCATCTACGCGAAGAACGCCGACAACGAGCGCGCCCCCGCGAGCCTGGTCAAGCTCATGACGCTGTACCTCGCCTGCGAGGACCTCGACGCCGGCCGCGCCGACGTGGACGAGACCGTGACCGTGAGTCGTCACGCGGCCACCGTCGGGCGGTACCGCATGGGGCTGCGCACGGGCGAGGAAGTGCCGCTGCACGTGCTGCTCGAGGGCGTGGCCATCGCCTCGGCGAACGACGCGGCCAGCGCGCTCGCCGAGCGCCTCGGCGGCGGCGACGAGGCGGTGTTCGTGGCACGGATGAACGACAAGGCGCGCGACCTCGGGCTGACCGGCACGCGCTTCGCCAACCCCCACGGCCTGCCCGATCCCATCCAGCGGAGCAACGCGCGCGACCTCGCCACGCTCACCGGGCGACTGATCCAGGACTACCCGATGTCGCGGCCGCTGCTCGGCGGCCAGACATTCGTCTACCGCGGCCGCGTCTACGCGCGCCACATCCCGCTCTTCAGCGATCCGGGCGGCGTGCAGGCGCTCAAGACGGGCTTCACGCAGGAGGCAGGCTACAACCTCGCCGTGTCCGCCTGGCGCGGCGGCCAGCAATTCCTCATGGTCGTGCTCGGCGCGCGCACGCGCGCGCTGTCCTTCCTCGACGCCAAGAAGCTCCTGCATTACGGCTTCGTCGAGACGGGCCTCGAGCCGGAGGCCGTGAAGCCGGCGCCCGGTCGCAAGTCCATCCGCGCCCGTCGCGCCAGCGCGACCCGGCCAGCCCGATAGCGATCCGCGGCTACGTCTTCGACGCATACGGCACGCTGTTCGACGTCCACTCGGTCGTCGAGGCCGGGCGGACGCTCACCGCGGATCCGTTCGCGCTCTCCGTGCTCTGGCGGCAGAAACAGCTCGAGTACACGTGGCTGCGCTCGCTGATGGGCCGCTACGAAGATTTCTGGGCGGTGACGGAGGCGGCGCTGCGTCACAGCCTGACACGCCTGAGCATCGCGGCGAGCGACGCCGACGTCGCGCGGCTGATGGACGCCTACCACCGGCTCGCCTGCTTTCCCGAGGTGCCGGAGGCGCTCGCGCGCCTGGCAGGGCGGCCACGCGCGATCCTCTCGAACGGCGCGCCGCGCATGCTGGCGGCCGCGGTGGCCTCGAGCGGGCTCGGCGGCGCACTCGAGCACGTCATCTCCGTCGATCGCGTGAGGATCTACAAGCCCGCGCCCGCCGTCTATGCGCTCGGCCCCGAGATCCTCGGCGTGCCGGCTGCCGATCTGCTCTTCGTCTCGTCGAACGCGTGGGACGTCGCGGGCGCGAAGGCGTTCGGCTATCGCGTCGCGTGGTGCAACCGCCTGGGCGCGCCGGAAGAGGGACTGGGACTGCGCGCCGATCACGTCGTCGCGCGCCTGACCGACATCCCCTGATCGCAGATAAAAAAGAGGCGGCCCGCCGATAGCGAGCCGCCCAAGCTCGCTGGGCTTCCTACGCCTTAGCGCTTGCCGAGTTTCTTGCGCTTCACGTAGGCCCAGATCTTCTTGGTCATGACCGAGGGTCCGATCGGGCCGCTGCCGAACACGGACTCGAGCGAGTCCTTGCAGCCCTTGAAGCTGATGTGGTACCCACCGAACGCTTTCTTGCCCTTCGCCATGTCCCCTCCTCCTGCAGTGTGGTGAGCCCGGTCATTCCTTGGAGCGCCAGGGGTATTACTACCACACGTACGAGGGGGACAAAACAAAAAACCCTACAGGTAGGGGGCTCTCCGCCGAGGGCGACTATACCCCCTACCCGTATAACGTGCCGCGCGCTCAGCCTCGAAACGCGGGCATGACCTCGCGCGCAAACCAGCGCAGCTGCTCCTTGAACTCCTTGGGCGGCAGGCCCTCGGCCCAGTGGATCATGAAGTCCTCGAGCCCGGGATACTTCGCCTCGATCGACTTGATGCCCTCGATCACGTGCGCGGGCGGCCCGCAGAACCACGCCTTCTGCGCGATACCGTCGGTGAGGTTCGGCACCCGCGCGGGGGCGCCCGGCGTGCCCCACGTGCGCCCGTGCTCGTCGGCGTAGCGCACGAAGCCGAACGGCGCGAACCACTTGTACCGCTCGTCGTGCGACGGCTCGACACGCCGCTTGGCCTCTGCCGGGGTGTCGGCGAGATAGATCCCGGCGCCCCAGATGACGTCCTCGCCGAGCTGCTTGCGCTGGCCGTGCTTCGCACACGCGTCGCGATACGCCTTGACGACGTCGTCGAGGATCTTCTCGCCGTTGAGCGTGATCATCGCCTTGAACTTCTTGGACGCCATGTAGTCGATCGACTTGCTGCTGGCAATGGGCATCCAGATCTCGACGGGCCGGTGCGTGGGCCGCGGCACGCAGGTGATGTCGGTCAGCTGGTAGCCGCGATACTCGACCGCCGGCGGGACGTCGTACGCCTTGCCGTGGTGGCTGAACGCCTCATCGTTGAAGCACTTCAGCATGAGATCGACCTGCTCCTCGAACAGCTCGCGGTTGGCGGCCTGGTCGATGACGGGCGCGCCGAACGACTCGACCTCGCGCGAGTGGTACCCGCGCCCGACGCCCATGATCACGCGGCCGTCGGTGACGATGTCCGCCATCGCGTAGTCCTCGGCGAGGCGAATGGGATGCCACATCGGCAGCACGTTGAACGCGCAGCCGAGCTTGAGCCGCTTGGTCTGGGTGGCCAGCCACAGCGAGAGCTGGATGAGGTTCGGGAAACACTCGTAGCCCTCGCGCTGGAAGTGGTGCTCGGCCGTCCACAGCGCGTAGTAGCCGAGGGCGTCCATCTCCTGGGCGATGTCCTTCGCCGTCCAGAACACCTCGGCGAAGCGGTCGTTGCCGTAGCGGCGCTGGTCGGCGGGCGTGCCCGCCAGACCGATGTTCTCGAGCTCGATCTGACCGACGTACAGGGAGTGAAATCGCTTGATCATCGAGCCGTCCATCCTCCATCGACGACGAGTGTGTGACCGGTGACGTACGAGGCGGCCTCGCCGGCGAGGAACACGGCACAGGCCGCGATCTCCTCGACGGTGCCACGGCGCTCGGCCGGCGTGATGGCCTTGATGGCGGCGTCGTCGCCGCCGACCCCGCGCATCACCGGCGCGTCGCCGCCGAGGATGCGCACGGTATTGGCGCGAAGCCCCGTCTGCACGGCGCCGGGACCGATGGCATTGACGGTGATGCCCTGGGCGGCGTGCGTGATGGCGAGCTGCCGCGTGAGCCCCACCACGCCGTGCTTGGACGCGGTGTAGGCGGGGCCGCCCCCCGAGCCCACGACGCCGGCCACCGAGGCGATGTTGACGATGCGCCCGCGCCGCGCCGCCACCATGTCCACGAGCGCGCGCTTGCACGCGTAGAAGGTGCCGCTGAGATTGATGGCGATCACGCGCTCCCAGACCGTCGGCGTGAGCTCGGTCACCGGCGCGTAGCCGTCGAGGATGCCGGCGGCGTTGACGAGGATGCCGAGCGGGCCAAGCTCGCGTACGGCTCCCCCGATGGCCCCGTCGACGTCGCTCCAGCGGCTCACGTCGGCCTGGATGAACGTCGCGCGGCCCCCGGCGCTCGTGATGGCCGCCACCGTCTCCTTGCCACCCTCGGGCAGCAGATCCACCACCGCCACCGGGGCGCCGGCGCTCGCCAGCGCCGTCGCGATGCCCCGGCCGAGGCCCGAGCCGCCGCCCGTGACGACGGCGCAGCCGGGAACGAGCGCGCTCACGCCACCAACTCCTGCAACATGGTCGCGAATGATACCACTTTCCTTGAGACCTCCCGACGGCGGCGGTATACTCGCGCCCGCACCGACGCCCACCGCCCGTTCGGCCGCGTGCGTCACTCAACGAGGAGGCACACAGCATGCGTCAGACCCGCCGCGAATTTCTCAAGACCACCACGCTCGCCGCCGGCGCCACGTCCGTGGGCGGCTTCCCGCTCGTCGCGCGGGCGCAGGCGTCCAAAGTGGTCGTGTGGTGGAACAAGGGCTACTACCCCGAAGAAGACGCCGCCATGCAGAAGATCGTGAAGGAGTTCGAGAACCGGGCCAAGGTCGAGGTCGACCTCTCCTTCACCGCGCAGGAAGACTTGCTCAAGAAGATCAACGCCGCGCTCATCGCGCACCGCGTGCCCGACGTCGCCTTCTGCTTCTTCAACGACTGGCAGGTGGTGCCGAAGTACGGCTGGAGCGGCCAGCTCGCGGACTGCTCGGACATCGTGAGCGACCTCAAGCCGCGCTACAACGAGAAGATGCTGGCCGTCGCCCACGTCCTGAACGGCAAGACCAAGAAGCGCGCGTACTACGGCGTGCCGATCGAGGCGCAGACGATGCACATCCACTACTGGCGCGACATGCTGCGCGAGGTGGGGATGGCCGACACGCCCGACAAGATCCCGATGAAGTGGAACGACTACTGGGGCTACTGGAAGAAGGCCCAGGACGAGCTGCGCAAGAAGGACGCCGGCAAGTACGGCAAGCTCTACGGCATCGGGATGACGGAGTCGACGCGCGCCAGCGACACGCTCTACAACTTCGACATGGCCCTGCTCTCGCACCACGGTGAGGTCATCGACGCCGAGGGCAAGGTGGTCGCCGACCAGGCGAAGAACAAGAAGGCCATCACCGAGACGCTCAAGTGGTTCGGCGAGATGTTCACCTCGGGCTACGTGCCGCCGGACGCGACCAACTGGACGGACGGGGACAACAACGCGGGCTTCCACAGCCGGCTCATCGTCATGACCCCGAACCCGTCGCAGTCGATCCCCGCCGCGCAGTTCTTCAACAAGGAAGATCCCGAGAAGAAGAACTACTTCGACAACATGGCGACCATCGAGTGGCCGGACGGCCCCGACGGCAAGAAGGCCCGCTACCTCTCGGCCGTGAAGACGATCATCATTCCTCAAGATTCAAAGAACCAGAAGGCGGCCAAGGACTTCATCAAGTTCGTGGTCGAGAAGGAGCGCTTCTCCGAGTACATCAAGGCCGCCAACGGCCGCTGGTTCCCGGCCTTCAAGGACGTGGCCGACGACCCGTTCTGGCGCACGGGCCACAAGGGCCCCAAGGGTCAAAAAGATCTGCACGTGCCGGTGGCCACCACGATCTTCCTCGACCGCGAGAACAAGGTGTTCGACCACTGGAAGCACCCCGCCTTCTCGCAGGTCTACGACGAGAACGTGTGGGGCAAGGCCATGGCGCGCATCGCCATCGACAAGTGGCCGGCCGAGAAGGCGGCCGACGAGGGCATCGAGCGCGTCAAGACCATCTTCACGACCTTCAAGTAACGGCCCGATGACGACGACGGTGCGCGGGCGGCTCTTCCGCTCGCGCACCCTCCACGGCTTCCTGTTCACGGCGCCGCTGCTGTTCCTCTTCGCGGCGTTCGTGATCTACCCGATGGTCATGGGCATCTGGTTCGCGCTGGACGCCGACGCCTACCGCGCCCTGTTCTCCGATCCGATCTTCCGGCAGACGGTCGTCAACACGCTCTGGTATGTGGGTGTGGCCGTCAACGTGAAGCTCGTGCTCGCGGTCCTGCTCTCGGGGATCCTCGACTACCCGTTTCGCTGGATCCGCGTGCTGGCCGCGCTCTTCCTCATCCCGTGGGCGATTCCCGCCCTGCCCGGCATCCTGTCCTTCCGCTGGATGCTCAACTCCCAGTGGGGCATCTTCAATCACCTCCTGGAGGTCTTCGGCCTGCCGTCGGTGCCGTGGCTGGCGCAGTACTGGACGGCGCTCGGCGCCGTGATGGTGTTCCACATCTGGAAGTACCTGCCGTTCTGGACGATCATCTTCCTCGCCGGACGGCGCGCCATCCCCAACGAGCTGTACGAGGCGGCGGCCATCGACGGCGCCTCCGGCGTGCAGAACTTCTGGCACGTGACGTTTCCGCTGCTGCGCAACCTCTACCTGATCTGCACGCTGCTCTCGATGGTGTTCACGCTCGGCGACTTCACGGTGCCCTGGCTGATGACGGGCGGCGCGCCCGGCGACTCCACGCACGTGCTGGCCACGCTCGCGTACCGCTACACCTTCACCATGGGCCGGCTCGAGTGGGGCATGGCCACCTTCGCGGTGGCGCTGCCGGCGACGCTGGGCTTCATCGCCATGCTGCTGCGGTGGGTGAAGATATGAACCGCGCGCGCCATTCCCGGAGCCTGCACGTCTGGCTCAGCGTGATCGCCGTGGTGATGCTGATCTGGACCCTGTTCCCCGTCTACCACATGCTGCTGCTCTCGTTCACGCCGACCAACGATCTCTTCAAGCCGGGCCTCTACGTCGAGCACCCCACGATCCGGAACTACGTGTACACGATGGGCCAGGACAACCCGTTCGTGCGCTACTTCTGGCACCAGATCGGCAACAGCCTCGTGATCGCCGTGTGGGCGATGGTCGTGGTGGCCGCCATCGCCGCGCTGGGCTCGTTCGCGATGGCGCGGATCAACTTCCGCTTCCGCCGCTGGGTGTCGGGGCTCACCCTCTTCACCTACGTGATCCCGTCGTCGTTCCTGTCCATTCCGTTCTTCAGGATGATGGCGGATTACGACCTCATCGACACCAAGCTGGCGGTCGTGCTGGCCATGGTGACGTTCGCCTCGCCGTACGCGCTGTGGGTGCTCTCGGATTACGCGCGCTCGCTGCCGCCCGAGATCGAGGAGGCGGGCGCCATCGACGGGGCCGGCGTGCTCGCTACCTTCGTCCACCTGTACCTGCCGCTGATCCGGCCGCCGCTCATCGCGATCGGCACCTACGCCTTCCTCTACGCCTGGAACGAGTACCTCTATGCGCTGCTGCTCCTGACCGGCGAGCCGCGCATCACGCTGCCCGTGGCCATGGGCAACTTCCTCACGACGGACAACGCGCCCTGGAACCTGCTCATGGCCGTCTCCACCGTGTACTCGATCCCGCCCGTGGTCCTCTACTACGTCTTCAAGCGCTATCTGGTGAGCGGGCTCGTCTCGGGCGCCGTCTCCGGCACCTGAGCGAAGCGCGCCGGCACGCCGTGATGCTCGCGGGGCCGACGCGCCGGTTCCTCAGGGCACGTTCGCGCCCGCCAGCTCGGCCACCGTCCCCAGCGTCATCTGCACCGCGTTGAACCCGAGACGGAAGTCCGCCTCGGAGAAGTACGTATAGAGGTCGGTCGGCTGATGCCAGGTCGGATTCGAGCCATTGCCGATCTCGGCGACGCGTTGGTTGTCGCGGACGCTCACCGTCGCCGTGTAGTTCTGGAACGGCACCGAATCGGTGTAGTTCATGTTCGAGCCGATCTGCGCGGGGTACTGAGTCGAATAGCTCTGGTTCCCCGTGCGCAGCGCGGTGGCCAGCTGCAGCGATGCGGTCGCGTACGTCGACGACGCCTGGTACTCGACGTCGAGGTCGGCGGCGGGGATCTGATCCGGCTGCGGCGGCAAGCCGTGGTCGTACAGGATCTGGTCGTGCTGGATCATCCCGAGCCACTTGGGCTCTGGATAGACGCCCGAGCCCACCGGACTCTCCGCGCCCTGGAGGCTGGCACGCGTGTTCACGTAGGCGGTACTTCCATTGAGGCCGGTCTCCTCGTTGTTCCAGAAGATGAAGCGGACGGAGACGGCCGTCTGCAGATTCGCCAGGGCACGGGCCGCCTCGAGGACGAGCGCGCAGCCGGACGCATCGTCGTTGGCGGCCCCGCCGCCGCCGCGGCCATCCAGGTGGGCGGAGACGATGTACATCTGGTCGGGAAAGAGCGTCCCCACCTTGGTGACGTAGATGCTGGTACGCGGCTGGCTCAGGTACGTGTACGCGTGATGCTCGACCGTGTAGCCGGCCGCCCGCAGCTGGCCCTCCAGCCAGGTGGCGGCGTTGTTGTAGCTGGCGCTGCCCTGGGTGCGATCTCCGTAGCTGGCGAGGATCCGGATGTTCTCCTTGAACCGGTCGAGATCCAGGCTGGCCACCGCCGCGCGCGCGCCCGAGCCCGCCTCGCTCAGCATGACGTCGTCGATCATCAGCGTGGTGGATTCGCCCGCTTCGGTCTTCTTACTGTTGTAACCGCCGACGACAAGGGAGTGCGACCCGGCACCCAGCGTCCCGAGACTGACCGAGTAGAGGCGCCAGCCCGTGCTGATCGGGCCGCCCGTGTTGCCGTCACCGACGATCTGGGCGAGGAAGTCGTTGGGCGCGGCGCCGAAGAGGGCACCATCGACGCTGACCAACAGCTCACTCTTCTCGTCGGCCTCGTAATACGGGGACTGGGTCAGGATGCCGCGAAGATAGAGCGTCACCTTCGTCGGAGCGCTCAGCGTGAACGTCTTCTGCCATCCGCCCGACATGCCGGTGACCACGGTGTTGTCGATCCCGCCCAGGTCCACACGCAGCGCGCCGCCGCGGAAGCCGCCGGTGGCGACCCACGCGCCGCTCGCGTAGCCGGCCTGGTGCGTGCCGCGAAACGCGTCGTCGACGTAGCTGAAGCCTTCGGACCCGACGTCGAAGTGCGCCTCGAGGATGAGGCCGGAAACGGAGAACGCGCGCGCGACCGCGGGCGACGGCTGGAAGTCGGCGTTGCCGGCCTGGGACGCCGTGACCGTGCAGACGCCGGCGCCGCTCACGCTAACCACGGCCGCCTCGACGGAGCACGCGCCCGTCGCCGTGAAGGCGACCGGCAGCATCGATGACGCGGTCGCCGACACCGCGAATGGGGGGTCGGCGAGCCGGCGGCTGGGCAGTGCACCGAACGTGATGGTCTGCGCGGCCCTGGCGATGGCCACGGTCTGGGTCACGTCGGACGCCGGGAGGTAATTGGCGTCACCGGGCTGCGAGACCGTGACCGCGCAGCTGCCGGCGCCGGTGATCGTCAGCGCGTCGGCGGCGAGCACGCAGTTGCCGGTCGCGCGAACACTCACCGGAAGTCCCGAGGACGCCGTGGCCGTCAGGGCGAACGGCGGATCGCCGAATGTGCGGCCTGGCGGCGGCGCGAAGGTGATGGTCTGGCCGGCGCGCGTCACGCCGAAGGCGCGCGCGACATCGGCCGCCGGCTCGTAGTCCGCGTTGCCCGCCTGGGATGCGGTCACCGTGCATGAGCCGCCGCCGCCCAGTGTCAGCACGCCGCCGGCGATGGTGCAGTTGCCGCCGGCGGTGAGGCTGACCGCCAGCCCCGACGACGCGGCCGCGCTCATGGCGAACGGCGGATCGCCGAACGTGCGGTCCGGCAGCGTCGCGAAGTCGATCGTCTGGCCGGCGCGCGCGACGGACAGCACGCGCGAGACGTTGGCTGCGGGCTCGTAGTCGGCGTTGCCTGCCTGGGAGGCCACGACCGTGCACGCGCCGGCGGCCGCGAACGTCACGAGGCTTCCGGCGACGGCGCAGGCGCCGGCGGCCGAGAGGTTCACGGGCAGCCCGGACGAGGCCGAGACCGCGACGACGATGGGCGGGTTCCCGAAGATCTGGTCGACGAGCAGGGCGAAGGTGATGGCCTGGGTGGCGCGACGAATGCTGAACGTCTGCGAGACGTCGTCGGCCGGGAGATACGTCGCGTCACCGCTCTGTGACGCTGTGATGGCGCACGCGCCGGCGCGGAGGAGCGCCACCGAGCCATCGGCCATCGAACACGCGCCGCTCGCGGCGAACGTCACCGCAAGGCCCGAGGTCGCGGTCGCCGTCACGCCGACGGGCGCCGCACCAAATGCCTGGTCGGCCAGCCCCGGGAACGCGATTGTCTGAGGTCCCCGGCGCGGCGTGGCCAGGACGACGTGGCTGGTCGCCGTGCCGCCCGCGCCGATCTGCAGCAGGAACGCGATCCGGCCGCCGTCGTTGATAGCGCGCTGCCCCACGCGCAGGTCCCGGACGTCGAGGCCGAACAGCACGTCGCCCGTCCGCGCGACCTTGTCGCGCACCGCATCGTTGCCGGTGAAGAGTCCCACGTCCGCCGATTCGCCTACCGGCCCGGCGGCGAACGCGGGCCGACCGCGGCCGTTGATGCTATAGCTCGACACCAGTCGGCCGAGCATTGGATCCTCGTTGCCTGCGACGAGCACGGTGGCGCTGCCGCCGCGAGCCCGGAACAACAGTGGGGCGCCGCAGTCGCTCAGCACGAAACCGGCGTTGTCAATGATAGGGGCGGCGCCGGACACCCTGTCGCATGGGGCGATCGCCCCTTCGTTGGTCAGGGCTCCGCCCGAACCCGTATAGACGCCGAGCGTGCCCGTCGGGGGAACCTGCGCCTTGAAGGCGGCCACCCCCGAGTCGTTGAGCGTCGGCGCGCTGAACGCGAGCAGCGCGGGAGAGCTGCGCGCGATCTCGACGGCGCCGCTGTCATCGAGCCGTACGATGGAGAACGTCGCATCCTGGTTGGTCACGAGAACCGCGACCTGCCCCGCCTGGTTCATGGAGATTTCCGGGGCGAACGCGAGATACGGCCCCGGCCCGAGGAGGTCGGCTCGCGCCAGCGCGCTGAACGAGCCGTCGGCGGCGATTCGCAGGATGACGGCCCCGCTGCCCGCCGCGTAGCTCACCGCGATGGCGCCGGCGTCGTTGATCACGACCGAGGACGGCGTGCCGGGGCCGACCGCATCGGTGAGGTTGAGCACGGCGGTGAGCTGGGCGCCATCGCTCCGGAAGACGACGTAGTCGTCGCGGTTGGAGACCGCATTGTAGACGGGCGCGGCGAATGCCGTCGCGCCCGAGGCGTTCACGCTCGGCAGGGTGCGCGTGAACTGGGAGAGGCTTCCCCCGCTGGCGTCGACGGACACGAAGTCGTAGTCGACGGCGTGGACGGTGCCGGTGAACGCGGTGAACATCGCGAGAGTGGCCCCGGCGGCCACGGTGACCGGTGCGCGCATGCTGGCCTCCTTGGAGTCGCTCGACCCCCGGTCAATGCGGTGTGCGGAACGATTGTTCCGAGCATGGTAGAGGCAACGTCGCCCGTGGGCGGCATTCTTCGTCTCCCCCGCTCCCTTGACCCGTCCGGCAGCCCGGCGTAGCCTATCCGTCGTCAACCAACGCGGGAGCTCGGGAGAACCGGGCTGAGAGGGCGGCCGTTAACCGCCGACCGCATGAACCTGACCTGGGTAATACCAGCGAAGGGAGGCCACGATGTCCCGCTCACGCAAGATCTACCTCACCGGCTCCCGTCCCGACCTCCGTGTGCCCATGCGCGAAGTCGCGCTTTCCGGCGGCGAGCCGCCGCTCGTCCTCTACGACACGAGCGGTCCCTACACCGATGCCGACGCGCACCCCGACATCAAGCGCGGCCTGGCGCCGCTGCGAGGGCCGTGGGTGGTGGGGCGCGGTGACGTCGCCGAGCTGCCCGGGCCGACCTCGCACTATCGCCGGCAGCGCGACGACGACCCGACCCTGGGCGGGGTGCGCTTCGCCAGCGTGCGCCGGCCCTTCCGCGCCCGTCCGGGCAAGATCGTGACGCAGATGCATTACGCCCGCCGCGGCGAGCTCACGCCCGAGATGGAGTTCATCGCGCTGCGGGAGGGCGTGGAGCCGGCCTTCGTGCGCGACGAGGTGGCGCGCGGACGCGCCATCATCCCGGCCAACATCAATCATCCCGAGAGCGAGCCGATGATCATCGGCCGCAGGTTCCTCGTGAAGATCAACGCCAACATCGGCAACTCCGCCGTGGCCTCCTCGATCGAGGAGGAGGTGGAGAAGATGACGTGGGCGATCCGCTGGGGCGCCGACACGGTCATGGATCTCTCCACCGGCAAGAACATCCACGAGACACGCGAGTGGATCCTGCGCAACAGCCCGGTGCCCATCGGCACCGTGCCGATCTACCAGGCGCTCGAGAAGGTCGGCGGCAAGGCGGAGGACCTCACCTGGGACCTCTACCGCGACACGCTGATCGAGCAGGCCGAGCAGGGCGTGGACTACTTCACCATCCACGCGGGCGTCCTGCTGCGCTACGTGCCGCTCACGGCCAAGCGCGTCACCGGCATCGTCTCGCGCGGCGGCTCGATCATGGCGAAGTGGTGTCTGGCGCATCACCAGGAGAGCTTCCTCTACACGCACTTCCGCGAGATCTGCGAGATCATGGCCGCCTATGACATCTCGTTCTCGCTCGGCGACGGGCTGCGCCCGGGGTCGGGCGCCGACGCCAACGACGAGGCCCAGTTCGCCGAGCTGGACACGCTGGGCGAGCTGACCAAGGTGGCGTGGGAGCACGACGTGCAGGTCATGATCGAGGGGCCGGGCCACGTGCCGATGCACCTGATCAAGGAAAACATGGACCGTCAGCTCGAGGTCTGCCACGAGGCGCCGTTCTACACGCTCGGCCCGCTGACGACCGACGTGGCGCCGGGCTACGACCACATCACCTCCGCCATCGGCGCCGCCATGATCGGCTGGTTCGGCACCGCCATGCTCTGCTACGTCACGCCCAAGGAGCATCTGGGCCTGCCGAACAAGAAGGACGTGAAGGACGGCGTCATCGCGTACAAGATCGCCGCCCACGCCGCCGACATCGCCAAGGGCCACCCGCGGGCGCGGGAGTGGGACGACGCGATCAGCAAGGCCCGCTTCGAGTTCCGCTGGGAGGACCAGTTCAACCTCTCGCTCGATCCGGACACCGCGCGCGAGTTCCACGACGAGACGCTGCCCGCCGAGGGAGCGAAGGTCGCCCACTTCTGCTCGATGTGCGGACCGAAGTTCTGCTCGATGAAGATCACGCAGGAGGTCCGCGAGTACGCCGCCCAGCAGGGCGTGGCGGCGGAGACGGTCGCGCTCGCGCAGGGGCTGCGCGAGAAGGCCCAGGAGTTCCGGAAGGGCGGCGGGGAGATTTATCGTCCGAGCTAGCGCAGCCTGGGGACTGCTGTGGGCGCCGTTGCTCGCGGGCTGTCTCAGCGTCGCCGAGTTCCGCCAGTCACCCCCCGCTCGCGTCAGCACGGTCGCCGGGGGCTATCTGCCGCTCGCCACCTGCAGCATGAGCCAGATCGAGCGTCTCCAGGGCGAGCAGAACGTGCGGTACCAGTTCCTGGACTCGCCGGCGACGGCAAGCGCCAGCATCCTCGGCGTCGTCCGGCTGCCGGCGGGCTTGTTCTACACGGTTCCGGCCCCCGTGCTGGAGGTCGCCTTCAAGGGCGGCAGTGAAGACACGGTCACGATCGAAGCGCGGACCGCCTTTGGAGGATCCAATCTCGAGCCCCGGGTGTGGCCCCTCGTCGAGCGCTGCGCCGGGAAGACCCTCATTCTGGCGCCGCCGCTGACGTGGAATCGACCTTGACAGTAGCGGCCGCCCCACCATAATCGCGCTACCGTGACGATGGCGCGGTCCCGTCGGCTGCTGATGCTCTGTCTCCTCGTGGCGGTGGCGCTCTCGCTCGCGGCGCCGGTCCTTGGCGCTGGAAAGTCGTCGGGCGAGAAGGGCTTGAACCAGGGCCTCCAGGCGTTCAAGCGGGGCAACTTCGAGGCCGCCATAACCAGCTGGGCCACCGCGGCCGAAGCCTACGAGCGGGAGGGCAGGCCCCGCGAGCGGCTCCTGGCCCTGACGCATCTCGCAGAAGCCTACTCGGCACTGGGCCGCTACCGGGAGGCAGGCAAGACGCTCGGCATCGCGCTCGACCTGGCCGAGCGCTCGAGCGATCGCATGCAGATCGCCGCGGTGCTGTCTCGGCTGGGCACCGTTCACGCAGCACTCGGCGAGGCGGCGATCGCGGAGGGCTATCTGACCCGCGGCCTTCGACTGGCGCGCGACGGCGGTGATCGCGGCCTCACCGCTGCCCTGCTGAACGACCTCGGCAACGTGCTCGTGGTGGAGAAGCGGGACGCCGATGCGCTCGCCGCCTACCAGGAAAGCGCCACTCTCGCCGAACAGGCCGGCCGGCCGACGCTCGCGGCCCGCGCCCTGACCAACGCGGCGACGACGCTGCACCGCACGGGCCGCCCCGCGGACGCCGAGGCGTCGCTCGACGTCGCCGTCCGCGCGCTTCGCTCGGCGGGCCCCTCCCACGAGGTCGGCCTCACGCTCGTGAGCGCCGCCCTCGCCTACCAGGCGCTTCGCGCGTCGCGGCCGGAGGCCAGGGACTCGCTGTCCCTGAAGGCGGCGGCCGCCTTGCGCGAGGCCGCGGCGGCGTCTGCCGGCGACCGCCGGACGGCCTCCTACGCCTGGGGCTACCTCGGCGCGCTCTACGAGGAGGAGCATCGCTACAACGAAGCGCTCGAGCTCACTCGGCGCGCCACGTTCGCCGCCCAGCAGGTCACCGCGCCCGAGTCGCTGTACCGGTGGCAGTGGCAAAGCGGCCGGGTGCTCAAGAAGCTCGGCTCCACCCAGGCGGCGCTCGCCGCCTACCGGCGTGCGGTGACGACACTTCAGTCCATCCGGCCGGAGCTCATTCGCGAGGGAGCGGTCCAGGGCTCGTTCCGGGAGACACTCGGGCCCCTCTACCTGGAGCTGGTCGACCTCCTCCTGCAGCAGGCCGCCACCGGACAAACCGGCGCCGTGGTCGAGCCGTTGCTCACGGAAGCCCGCGATGTCGTCGAGCTCTTCAAGGTCGCCGAGCTCCGTGACTATTTCCGCGACGACTGCGTCGATCTCGCGCTGGCGAAGGTGACCAAGCTCGATGTGCTGGCGCAAAGCGCGGTCATCGTCTATCCGATCCTGCTGCCCGATCGCACCGAGCTGCTCGTGAGCCTGCGCTCCGGCCTCAAGCGCGTCACCGTCCCGGTGGGCGCCGACCGCGTGACGCAGGAGGTCCGACAGCTTCGCCGGAAGCTCGAAAAGCGGACGACGCGCGAGTTCCTGCCGCACGCCCAGCAGCTGTACGACTGGCTGATCCGACCCCTGGCGCCGGACCTCGACGCCGCGCGGACGAAGACGCTGGTCTTCGTCCCCGACGGGGCGCTCCGGACCATCCCCATGGCCGCGCTGCACGACGGTCAGCGGTTCCTGATCGCGAAGTATGCGCTGGCCACGACGCCCGGACTCAATCTGACCGAGCCGCGTCCACTCAATCGTGAGAACACCCGGGTGCTGGCCCTCGGGGTGACCAAGGCCATCCAGGGCTTTCCGCCGCTGCCCAACGTCGCCGCCGAGCTGCAGTCGCTGCAGGGCATGTTCCCGACGACTGCGCTCATGGACGAGAGCTTCAACCTCGTCAACGTCGAACGGAAGCTCAAGGACGAGCCATTCACCATCGTGCACATCGCCTCGCACGGACAGTTCGGTGGCGACCCGCAATCGACCTTCCTGCTCGCCTTCGACGACAAGCTGACGATGGACCGGCTGGGCCAGTTCATCGGGCTGTTCAAGTTCCGTGACAATCCCCTCGAGCTCCTCACCCTGAGCGCGTGCGATACCGCAGAAGGCGACGATCGGGCGGCGCTCGGCCTGGCCGGCCTCGCCGTCAAGGCCGGCGCGCGCAGCGCCCTGGCGACGCTCTGGAACATCAACGACCCGGTCTCTGCCGAGCTGGTCGCCGAGTTCTATCGGCAGCTCGAGGACCGGTCGGTGTCCCGGGCCGTGGCCCTGCAGCGCGCCCAGGTGAAGTTGCTCGACGACCCGCGTTACGACCATCCCGGATTCTGGGCGCCCTTCCTCTTGATCAACAACTGGCTGTAACCGGCGCACATCCGTGCGTCGTCGCCGAGCTCTCTCTCCCCTCGCCGCGGCCCTCCTCATTTCCCTGCTCGTCGCCTTCGGCGTGGCCGGCCTGCGTGCCGGAGGGTTCCTCGAGGCGGCCGAGCTCGCGGCCTATGACTGGTACCTTCGCTTGCGACCGCTGGTGCACTCCGCCGATCCGCGGATCGTGATCGTCACCATGACCGAGCGCGACATCCAAAAGCTGGGGACCTGGCCACTCCCGGACTCCGTGCTCTACGAGGTGCTTCAGATCCTGCGCCGGCACGAAGCGCGCGCCATCGGCGTCGACATCTACCGGGACGTGCCGATCCCACCCGGAACCGACCGGCTGCGCCGGGTCCTCGAGGCGGATCCTCGCATCGTCGTCGTCATGAAGTTCGGCGAAGGGCCGACGGGCGGCGTCCGGCCGCCGGCGGCGGTCACCGATCCGGATCGGATCGGCTTCAACGATGTCGTCGTCGATCGAGGCGGCATCGTCCGCCGGGGCCTCCTGTTTCTCGACGACGGAACGAACACGTTTTCCTCCTTCGCTCTTCGCCTCGCCCTCTTGTACCTGCGCGCCCAGGGTGTCGCTCCCGAACCCGATCCGCGAGATGCACACCTCCTGCGGCTCGGGCAGACGACGATCCGACCGCTGGACACGAATGACGGCGGCTACGTGCGGGCGGACACCCGTGGATACCAGTTCCTGCTCGATTTCAACGCCGGCGACACGGCGTTCGCCTCCATCGACCTGGGCTCGCTGCTGACGGGGAAATTCGATCCTCGGGCCGTGCGGGACAAGGTCGTCCTGGTCGGTGTGACGGCCACGAGCATCAAGGACAATTTCTACACGCCCTACAGCCGGGGCCTGCACCCGGATCAGGACATGCCGGGCGTCGCCATCCATGGCCAGATCGTCAGCCAGTTGCTCCGGACCGCGCTTGACGGCGCGGCCCCGATGCGCAGCCTTCTCGAGTGGCAGGCGGCGACGTGGATCCTCGTCTGGAGCTTCGCGGGCGGGCTGCTCGGCCTGCGCGCGCGCTCGCCGTGGTGGTTCGGCCTCACGAGCGCCGGCGGTCTCGTCACCGTCGGCGTCGTCGCCTTCATCGCGTTCTTGCGCGGGTGGTGGATTCCCGTCGTGCCGCCGGCGGCGACGCTGATCGGTGCGGCCGCGCTCGTGACCGCCCACCAGTCGTACCGCGAGGCGCTCCAGCGCGCGGACCTCATGAAGCTGTTCTCGCGCCATGTCTCCCGCGAAGTCGCGGAGACGATCTGGCGGGAACGCGAGACGTTTCTCGAGGGCGGGCGGCTGCGATCGCAGGACCTGATGGTCACCGCGCTGTTCACGGATCTCAGCGGGTTCACGCCGGTGGCCGAGAAGCTGTCGCCCGAGGCGCTCATGGAGTGGCTCAACGAGTACATGGACGTCATGGCCCGCCGGGTCAGCGAGCACGGCGGCGTGATCCGGCAGTACGCCGGCGACTCGATCGTCGTCATCTTCGGCGTTCCGGTGGCCCGGCGGTCGGAGGCGGAGGTGGCGCGGGACGCCGTCAGCGCGGTCGAGTGCGCCCTGGCCATGGGAGACACGCTCCGCGCGCTCAACACTCGCTGGCGGACCGAGGATCGGCCCACCACGGGTATGCGCGTCGGGATCGTCACCGGCCCGGCGGTGGCGGGCACGCTCGGCAGCGCGGAACGCTCAGAATACGTGGTCGTCGGCGACACCATCAACACGGCGGCCCGGCTCGAGAGCTTCGACAAGGAGCTGTTCGCGCCCGATCACGAGAGCGCGCCGTGCCGGATCCTGATCGGCGACAGCACGCTGGCCGTGCTCGGCGACGGATTCGTGACGGAGGCGGTGGGCGAGGTATCCCTGAAAGGGAAGGCACACACTGTGCGAGTCTACCGGGTCATCGGCCGCGCGGCGCCGAGCCTCAGCGAACACGCCGCCAACGAGGCACGTCAATGAACGCCATCCACAGAGGGACGCTGATCTTGCTCTCCGCGCTCTTCCTGATGCATCCCGCGCCCGCGGTCGCGCAGCAGCCACCGAGCGCACCACCGGCTCCGAGTGCACCACCGGCACCCCCGCGCACCGACTCCCCGCCCAAGCCGGGGACGGTGACCGTGCCCGTCTACAAGCCTCCGCTCCGTGGCGCGCCGGGCGGCCGTGTGGGCGGCGGCACCCGTGGCACGCCGCGGGATCTGTTCGTGCTCTCCGCGCTGGCGCCCGATCACAGCGGCCTCACCGTGCAGGAGCAGCCCACGCTGTACTGGTTCATCTCGGGCCCCACCTCGTTCCCGGTGGAGCTGACGGTCAGTGATCCGCGGGCGACCAAGCCGCTCGTCGAGACGCGCCTGCCGTCGCCCGTCGCCGCGGGAGTGCACAGCGTCCGCCTGGTGGATCACGGCGTCCGCCTGACCCCCGGTGTGCAGTATCGGTGGTTCGTCGCAGTCGTGCCCGATCCGGGTCGCCGGTCCAGAGACATCCTCGCAGGCGGCACGATCGAGCGGATCGATGGACCCGAAGGTCTGCGGACGCAGGTCGCCCAGGCGAGTCGCGAGCGTCTGCCATTCATCTACGCCGAGGCCGGCCTCTGGTACGACGCGCTGGCCGCCATCTCCGAACTGATCGAGCGGACGCCAGACAATCGTGAGCATCGACGTCAGCGGGCCGCCCTGCTCGCTCAGGTCGGCTTGCCGCAGATCGAGGATGCGGAAGGAGACACGCCAAATCGCTGAGCGAACGTCGGGTACGATGCCCGACGAGCGCGTGGAGGACCGCCCGAGGCCGATCCGGCCGGCGCCGTGGCCCCGTGGATAAGTCTTCCCGGCATCGCGCGCTCACGGCATTGGCACGCTTCAGGCACTAGAGCCATGGCCATGATGCGCCCATCGCAACGCACGGCGGAAACGGCAATCAGACGCCTCAGGAATCTGGCGCTGTTCGGTCTCGGGGCGCTGCTCCTCTTCCCCGTCGCCTCCGCCGTGTCCCAGGAGAAGCCGGTCGTATCCCAGGAGAAGAAGGACACGGACAAGAAGCCGGCGGTGGCCCCGCCCGTGACGCCGGTCTACAAGCCTCCCCTCCGGGGCGCGCCGGGCGGTCGTGTGGGCGGCGGAACCCGCGGCACCGCGCGCGAGGTGTTCGTGCTGTCGGTCCTGGCGCCTGACCACAGCGGTCTCACGGCGTCCGAGCAGCCGTCGCTCTACTGGTATATCTCCGCGGCGACCGCGCTTCCCGTGGAGCTCACGGTGATGGACCCCGACACCACGCAGCCGCTGCTGGAGATCCGCGTGGCCACGCCGATCGAGGCCGGCATTCACCGGCTGCGACTCTCCGATCACGGCGTTCGCCTCGCTCCCGGCCGCGCGTACCGATGGTACGTCGCCGTGGTGCCCGATTCGGGCCGACGGTCACGCGACATCCTTGCGGGCGGCGCGATCCAGCGGGTGAATCCATCGGGCGAGATGGCCACGAGGCTCGGCCAGGCCCGCCGGGAGGAGCTGCCCTCCATCTACGCCGAGGCCGGCCTCTGGTACGACGCCTTGACGGCGATGTCGGAGCTGATCGAGAGCACGCCGGACGATGCGGGGCTCCGGCGACAGCGGGCGGCCCTGCTCACGCAGATCGGCCTTCCGCTCGTCGACGAGCGCTGAGCGGCAAATCGAGGCGCGCCACGGCTTCGCCGGGGCGCGACGAGCGTGGGGGGGTATAGGGGGCCATTTCGAGGCCCCCCATTTTCCTAAAAAAACCCGAGAACGAACTGGAAGTGGACGCCCTTGTCCTGGATGTCACCCTTCGTTTTCATGTCGCGTAGCGGGTGGCCCCAGTACACCTCCAGCTGGGGCCGGATGTCGACCGCGGCCGCGGCGGGAATCGTGACGCCCCAGCGAAGCCCGATGCCGACGCTCGCGATGTCCAGTGGCTTGTCCACGGGCGGCAGCGTCGCCCACGCCCGTCCATAGTCGACGAACGGCGCGAGCTGCAGGTAGTCGGCCCAGCTGCGATTACGAACCAGCGGCACCCGCACCTCGAGCGACGTCACGAAGGCGTTGTCCCTGACGAACGTGTTCTCGCGATACCCTCTGACCGAGTAGCGTCCGCCGACGGCCATCTGCTCGAGAACCAGCAGACGCTCGTGGGCGAACTGCAGATCCGCCCGGAAGATGGCCTGGGTGCCCGCCAGGGAGTCGAACTGCCGGACCGCCTGGAACTGGCCCAGCCACGCGAAGAAATGACTGTCCGGCGCATCTCCGTTTCGGGCGGTCGCTCCCAGCCAGTCGGTACCGAACGACATCCGCGAGCGCACGGCGATGACCTGGTTCTGCGTGCGATGGACGATCTCCTGCACGAAGCGGATGGCCGTGACCACCGATTCGCCCTTGCGCGCGCCCGGGGTCAGGTCGAAGGGCTCGCCGAGGAGCGTCGTGTTGAGCGAGAGCCGCTCGCCGATCAGCTCCAGCGCGACCTCGGTCGTCGGTGTGCGATAGACGGGCTGCCGCAATCCGAGGGTGAGGATCTCGGAATCGCTGGTGATGTCGAGAGCGCGGAACTCTTCCGCGATCACCTTGAACGCGTTCTTCCGGTACTGGAAGCTCACGGTGGTGTCGTAGGGGGTGACGGGGACCGCGTAGCGGATGTCGTAGAGGGGATCCAGACCCTCTGAGCGTCCGAGACGAAACGTCAGGACATCCCCCCAGCCGGTGAGATTCTGATGCTCGAGCGTCACGACGCCGCGCTCGGCGCCCACCGAGGGCGACTGGTAGTTGTCGATCGTGAACCACACCTTGTACGGCAATCGCTCCTCGACCGTGGCCGTCAGCGTGGCCTCGCCGGGCCGGAGGCCCGGCTTCAGCTCGGCGTTCAGTCGCCTGATGCGCTGGTCCTCGAGCAGCAGCTGCAACTGCTCCTGCAAGGCGTTGACGTTGAGCGGCGGGCCCGTGCCGAGCGCGAGCCGGCTCCGCAGGTAGCCCTTCCGGAACCAGCGGTTGCCCTCGACGTCGATCTCGGTCAGGCGGCCCTCGATGATCTGATAGGTCACCGTCCCCTCGGTGATCGTCTGGTCCGGCAGGATCGCTCCCGAGTTGATGTAGCCGCGGTTGATGTACAGCAGGGTCAGCGTGACGCGAAGCGCCTCCAGGTCCTCCGCGGTCAGCTCCCGGTTGAGGTACGGCGCGGCGGCGGCGGCAATCTCCTCGGGCGGCAGCACCGTGTTGCCCACGACGCGGACCTCACGCACGAAGATGCGCAGCGACGGCAGGATCTCGCGTTCGGGAGGCGGGGGCAGCGGAGGCAGGATCGGCACGGGAGGCGGACGCCGCGGCTGCTCCTGCTGGAGGGGAGGCGGCTCCCCCGATCGCCCGGTGGGATCGCCGAGGGGCGGCTGCGCGTGAGCGAGCGTGTACGAAAAGACCGCGATGACGCCGACGGCGCTGAAACGGGCTGCGGTCACCTCAAGCAGCGGGGCGCCGGGACCCACAGTGCGATGCGATTCGACAGGTCGTCATGGCCTCCGCCTTCGTCCAGCGAGAGTCCCGAGTCGGCCGGTCCCTCCGCGACGAGGGGGCTCGGCAGGGCGCCGCCCGGCTCCGCGGGCAGTCCCTCGCGTCCGGACACGACCAGGCTGCTCGACTGGCCGCCGGCCAGCCGCGTCGCGCATGCCGCACGCAGCAGCGTGGCCGCCTGCAGCACGGATTCCGGCAGCTGGCCGACGACGCTGCTGACGTTCGTGATCCCTGCCTGGATGCCGATCGTGCCGGGCACACCGAGGGCCGAGGACGCGCTCAGGATGGAGTTCGAGGTCAGAAAGGTCCCCGCGAAGATGTTGATGTTGCCGCCGGGCCCGCCGAACGCGTCGGCGCGAATCTCGCTGCCGTTCAGGATGAGAAATTCGATCGGGTGGGCCGCCGTGCCCAGGGTGATATTGCCACCCCCGCCGATTCCACTCTGCACGCTCGTCGTGATCCTGCCGTTGGAGAGAAACACCTGCGAGCCCGTCGTGGTGATCGAGATGTTGCCGCCGTCGGCCCTGGTCGCCGCGGTGGTAATGGCGCTGTCCTGCAGGCGGAGGCTGTTGCCGATCAGGAGCGAGATATTCCCCGCATTGCCGGTCCCCGTGCTCGTCGCCGAAAGCGTCGCCTGATTCGTCAGCTCCATCTGCGGCGTGTTGATGTTGATGTTCCCGCCCGCGCCACTCGCCGTCGCATTGGAGGAGACGGCGGCGCCCGAGATGTTGACCGATCCGGGAGCCGTGACCGTCACGTTGCCGCCGTGCCCCGCCGCTCGAGTCCCGCTATCGATTCGTGCGCCCCCCCCGAGCGTCAGGCTCCCGACGTTGAGCGCGATGTCGCCCGCCGCGCCCGCCCCCCGCGTGTTCACCGAAATGTTCGCACCGTCGCTCAGCGTCATGGTCG
>Ga0137418_10001006_pt1 | contig 25881 bp, 28 predicted proteins | sample CZODoug3_1_2_16f_FD_122242 | JGI IMG/M metagenome (GOLD analysis project Ga0137418, IMG submission 122242) | Vadose zone soil fungal communities from Angelo Coast Range Reserve, California, USA - CZODoug3_1_2_16fungal (Hybrid Assembly) | ecosystem: Environmental > Terrestrial > Soil > Vadose...
ACCCACGATCTCGAGACGGCGCTTGATCCCCTTGAACGCGCGCAGGCCGTCCGCGAGATCCGCTGCGCCTATCCCCACATGGCTGCCAACGGCGATGGCCGCGACCGCGTTCCGCACGTTGTGCACGCCGAGCAGCGGCGATGCGAAGCGCCCGAACGGCTCGCCGCGGCGGCGCAGCTTGAAACGCGTCAGGCCCTCGGCCGATTCGATGTCCGTCGCCTGCCAGTCCGCGCTGTCCGCCGTTCCGAATGTTTCCATCGGGCTGACCACGTGCTGTGCGAGGCCGGCCGCATGCGGGCTGTCCGCGCCGAGCAGCAGCAGGCCATTGCGCGGCACCAGGTTGCACAGGCGCCGGAACGCCAGCAGCACGGCGTCGAGGTCGGCGTAGATGTCCGCGTGATCGAACTCGACGTTGTTGATCACCGCGACGTCGGGCAGGTACTTCAGGAACTTCGCGGTCTTGTCGAAGAACGCGCTGTCGTATTCGTCACCTTCGATGACGAAGTCGCGTCCGCTCCCGATGCGGTAACTCGAACCTCCGTCGAAGTTCAACGCAATCCCGCCGATCAGCACCGTCGGGTCCAGTCTTCCATGCGTCAGCAACCACCCCGTCAGCGACGTCGTCGTGGTCTTCCCGTGCGTGCCGGCGATGACGATGGAGCGGGCGCCCCAGAGGAAGTGATCGCGAATGGCCTCGGGCAGCGAGCAGTAGCGGATCTTCCGCTCGAGCACGCTCTCGAGCTCCGGGTTGCCTCGCGAGATGGCGTTGCCGACGACCACGAGGTCCACGTCGGCGCCCACGTGCCCGGCGGCGTAACCCGTCATGATGGCGATCCCCTCGCCGAGGAGGAAATCGCTCATCGGTGGGTAGATGTTCTGATCGGAGCCGCTGACGTCGTGGCCGCGGCGCTTGAGCAGCGCGGCCAGCGTCGCCATCGCGGTGCCGCAGACGCCAATGAGGTGGATCCGGGCGTTACTCAACTGGTGCCTCCTCGATGGCCACGGAAGGCCTGGGCGCGGTGACGACGCGCACGCGCACGCCGAGCGGCAACGTCCAGCACGGCCCGGTCGTGTGGCCGGAGGGAAAGCCGGTGATCACGGGACCTTCGCACTCGTGCGCAAAGGCGCGGACGACGTCGAGCGCGCACGTCTGCCCGTTGGCCTCGTCACAGCCGCGCATCTCGCCAAAGACCATCGCGCGAGCGCGCGACAGGATGCCCGCGAGCCGGAGCTGCGTCAGCATCCGGTCGAGCCTGTACGGGCGCTCGTTGACGTCCTCGAGGAAGAGCACGCAACCGGCGGGCGGATCGAAGGCGTACGGGGTGCCGAGCGACGCGGACAGCTGGGTGATGGTGCCTCCGTACAAGGGGCCCACCGCTTCCCCGCCGCGAACCACCGAGAGACCCTCCGGCGACAGCGTGCGGCCCGCACCGTTCTGCATGAACCCCAGCAGCGACTCGGCGTCGAACCCTGCCGAGCCCTTTGCGAGCCGCCCTTCGATCATCGGGCCGTGCAGCGCGGTGATGCCGCAGTGGCACGTCAGCCACGACAGGATGGAGGTGTTGTCGCTGTAGCCGATGAACACTTTCGGCGTCTTCCGAATCATGTCGGGGTCGAGCAGCGGCAGCATCTGCACGCTGCCGTACCCGCCACGTACGGCGATCAGCGCGGCGATCGTCGGATCGGACCAGGCTCGCGCGAACGCCGCGGCACGAACCTCCGCCGCACCCGACAGGTACGTCCCCGTCCGGGCAAACACGTCCTCGTCGTAGGTGGGCTCGAAGCCAAGACGGCGCAGTTCCGCGATGCCCCGGTCGAACTCCTCCCGCGAAAAGGGACTTGCGGGCGACACGACCGCGATGCGCGCGCCAGGCGCGACCGCTGGTGGCTTCAGCACAGCGGAAGGCTCATGCCCAAGGCTCAATGCCCACTGCCCAGTGCCCACTGCCGAACGGATCAGAGAAAGCGTGACATCTCGTCGGCGATGCGGCGATGCGCGTCGTTGCCCAGCAGGTGGCGAAGGCCGGGCTGGCGCCCGGGCGCGACCGGCGCCGCGAGGAAGCGCTCCTTCGCCCGGCGGTTGCGCGCGAGCGCGTCTTCGGCGCGCTTGTGGGGGATGCGTCCGTCCTCGACGGCATGGACCAGCGCCTCGAGCACCTGGCCGTGCACCTCCGCGTCGCGTGACCGCTCCTCGCTCAGCGCGCGGCAGACGAGCACGCCGTCGCAGCCGGCCGCGATGGCCTGGACCGCGGCGTCGGCAACGGTGTACGTATCGGCGATGGCTTTCATCTCAAGGTCGTCGCTGAGGATGACGCCGTCGAAATCAAGCTCCTCGCGGAGCATGCCGCGAACGATCGTGGGCGACAGCGTGGCCGGCAATTGCTCGTCGAGCGACGGGACCAGGATGTGTGCGGTCATGATGAACGCGACATCGTGGCGGATGGCTTCGCGGAACGGCACGAACTCGACGCGCCGGATGCGATCCGGCGGATGCTCGACGAGCGGCAGCGCCAGGTGCGAGTCGACCGCGGTATCGCCGTGGCCGGGAAAGTGCTTGCCGCAGGCGGCCACGCCGTTCTCCTGCAGGCCGCGAACGATCGCGGCGCCGAGCCTGGCCACCGTGTCCGCATCCTCGCCGAGCGCGCGGTCGCCGATGATGGGGTTGCGCGGATTGGTATGGATGTCGAGCACCGGGGCGTAGTCGAGCGTCACGCCGACCGCCTTGAGCTCGGCCGCCAGCGCCGCCGCGAACCGCCGCGCCAGCGCCTCGTCGCCGCTGCGCCCGAGCGTCGCCATCGGGGGCCACTCGGTGAACGGCGCGCGCAGGCGCGCGACGCGCCCGCCTTCCTGATCCACCGCCACCCAGAGCGGCAGGCCCGATGACAGGGACTGAAGATCGTGACTGAGCTCCGCGACCTGCTCGGGCGCCTCGATGTTGCGCTTGAAGAGCGTGACGCCGCCGAGCTGAAACTCGCGCGCCAGCGATCGCATCTCCGGGGTGATGGTCGTCGCGGGCAGGCTGCCAATCAGCAATTGGCCAATCTCGCGGCGAAGAGGCACGAAGCCATTAAACCACGAAGCACGCGACTCGGCGAGCTTCGTGCCCTTCGTGATCTTCGTGGTCTAATTTCTGCGTGGTCATCGAGACGTCCGCGCCGACGCGCATCGATCTGGCGGGCGGCACGATCGACATCTGGCCCCTCTACCTCTTCCATCCCGGCGCGCAGACGCTCAACGCGGCCATCAGCCTTCGCGCACGCGCGAGGCTCGAATCGCGCTCCGACGATCGCATCGTCATTCGCTCGGAAGACACCGGCGTGACGCTCGAAGCCGACAGCTGGCAGGAGCTTCGCGATCGCCGCGAGCTGCGGCTGCTCTCGCTGCTGGTCCACTTCTTCGAAACGCGCGGCATCACGCTCACGACATCGTCCCAGTCGCCGGCAGGCGCGGGCATCGCCGGCTCGTCGGCGCTGAACGTCGCGGTCTGCGGCGCGCTCGCGGACTGGAACCGCACCCACTTCGACCCGGAGGCGCTGCTGCAGATCGCGATGAACGTGGAGGCGCAGACCATCGGGGTTCCGACCGGCCTGCAGGACTACCGGCCCGCGCTCTATGGCGGCGTCGCCGCGCTCGAGCTCGACGTCGATGGCATCCGCCGCATTCCGCTGGCGATCGATTTCCGCGAGCTCGAACGGAGGATCGTCCTCTGCTACACGGGCGAGCCGCGCAACTCGGGCACGAACAACTGGGAGATCACGAAGAAGCACATCGACGGCGACCGCCATGTCTTCGACTGCTTCGAGCGCATCCGCGACACGGCGGCGACGATGCGCGAGCGGCTCGTGCAGGGCGACTGGGACGGCGTCGGCGCGGCGATCGCGGAAGAATGGGAGAACCGCAAGCGGCTGGCGCCGGGCGTGACGACGCCCGGCATCGAGACGCTCATCGCGCGGGCGATGGCGGCCGGCGCGACCGCGGCGAAGGTGTGCGGCGCGGGCGGCGGCGGATGCCTGTTCTGCTACGGCCCGCCCGATACGCGCGCCGCGATCGCCGACGCGCTCGGCTCCGGCGGCGCCCGGCTGCTCGACTACACCGTCGAGCGCGACGGCCTGACGCGTGGATAACCGTCCGATCGCGCAGGTCTTCGCGGAGATCGCGGACCTCCTCGAGATCAAGGGCGAGAACGTCTTCAAGATTCGGGCGTACCGCTCCGCCGCGGACACGATCAACGCGTGGGCCGATCCCGTCGCGCGCATGGACGAGAAGCAGCTGCTCGACCTGCCCGGCATCGGCAAGGACCTGGCGAAGAAAATCCACGAGCTGGCGGAGACGGGCACGTGCCGCTTCCACCAGGACCTCCTCCTCGAGTTCCCGCCGACCATGCTCGACCTGCTGCGCCTGCAGGGCGTCGGGCCGAAGACGGTGGCGCTGCTCTACTCGTCGCTGAACATCCGCAGCGTCGAGGAGCTCGTCGAAGCGGCGAAGGCGGGCCGCCTGCGGACGCTGAAGGGGATGGGCCCGAAGAAAGAGGCGCTCATCCTGAAGGCGGTCGAGGAGCGGGAGAAGGATCGCGGGAGGCACCTGCTCTCCGACACGACCTCGATCGCCGCGGAGCTCGTGGCCTATCTGCGCGAACATGCGCCCGCGGCGGAGTTCACGCCCGTCGGCAGCCTGCGCCGCGGCTGCGAGACGTGTGGCGACATCGACATCCTGGCGACGATCGACCCGTCGCTTGCCCCGAGCGGAGTCGAGGGGCTGATGGAACAATTCGTCGCGTTTCCGCGCGTCGAACGCATCCTCGGCCAGGGCGACACCAAATCGAGCATCCGCATCGTCGGGGGCTACCAGGCCGACCTGCGGCTGGTTCCGTCCGAGAGCCGCGGCGCGGCGATGCAGTACTTCACCGGCTCGAAGGCGCACAACGTCTCGCTGCGCGACCGGGCCATCCAGCACGGGTTCAAGCTGAACGAGTACGGCCTGTTCCGCGTGGACGACGACAGCCGCGTCGCTGGCGACACGGAAGAAGGCATCTACGACGCGCTCGGCATGGCGTGGGTGCCGCCGGAACTGCGCGAGAATCGCGGGGAAATCGACGCGTCGGTCGCGCGCCAGCTCCCCCGGCTGGTCTCCGCGTCCGACCTGCGCGGCGATCTCCACATGCACACAACCGTCACGGACGGCCGCGACGACCTCGAAACGATGGCCGCCGCCGCGCAGCGTCTTGGGTACAGTTACATCGCGATCACGGACCACAGCAAGGCGCTCGCGATGTCGAACGGGCTCGACGAGCGCGGCGCGCTCGAGCACGCCGCCCGCATCCGCGCGCTGAACGGCCGGTTCGAGGCGCTGACGCTGCTGGCGGGCATCGAGTGCGACGTCCTCGCCGACGGCACGCTCGACCTCGCCGGCGATTGCCTCGCGCAGCTCGATATCGTGATCGCGTCGGTGCATTCGCATTACGGGCAGGACGAAACGCAGACGACCGAGCGCATCCTGAAGGCGATCGAGTGTCCGTGGGTCGACGTGCTGGGGCATCCGATGAGCCGCCGCCTGCTGCAACGGGAGCCGCTGAAGGTGAACTTCGACCGAATCGTGAGCGCCGCGGTGGCCCGGGGCGTGGCGTTCGAGATCAACTCGCAGCCGGACCGGCTCGATTTGAGCGACGCGTTCGCGCGCGTCGCGCACGAGCGTGGAGCGACCATCGTGATCTCGACGGACGCGCACTCGACGCTGGCGCTTGGCAACGTGCGGTGGGGCGTGCAGGTGGCGCGGCGGGCGTGGCTGACGCCCGAGGCGGTCCTGAATACGCGCCCGCTCGAGGAGATGCGCGGAATGCTGAGACGCAGCCGCCGGGTGCAGGCCCATGGCCGATAAGCCGCTCGGGTTCGTGGCGCTGAAGTCGATCAAGAAGGGGCCCCAGGACCCTCAATCGACGCTCGCCCAGATACGCGAGATCTATTTCAAGACCACCAAGCGCACCATCCAGCACGACATCACCCACGCGATCGAGCTGCTCAAGAGCCTTCCCACCGAGGACGAACGCGACAAGGCGGCGGTCTACATGGACGGGCTCGCCCAGATGCGGAGCGAGTGGGCTCCGACCGAGAAGAAGAAGAGACGGACATGAACGATCAGCCCCGCCGCTTCCTGCAACGGGTGTGGGAATCGGTGCGCCAGCCGCCCACGATGGTCTCGGCGCGCGCCGCCGACCACCTGGTCGAGCTCTGCGACTCGCTGCTCTCCGAACGCGGCGAGGTCTCGGGCGCCCGCATCGCCGCCGAGGCGATGACCGCCTACGAACAGCTCACCGAGGCCGGCCGCGACGCGTTCTTCACGCGCCTCGTGGACCATTACGGGGCGGACGGCGGCAAGGTCCATCTCGCGATCGACAACTACCGCGCGAACCCGACGCCCTCCCGGCTTCACGAGCTGCACGTCGCTGCGGAATCGCGGCGCCAGGAGCTGTTCCGGCGGCTGAACACGGCGCCGGGCGGCACGCGCATGCTGGTGCAGATGCGGGCCGATCTGCTGAGGACGCTCGAGGAACATCCCGACCGTTCGATCGTCGACGCCGACATGGCGCACGTGTTCCGCTCCTGGTTCAACCGCGGCTTCCTGGTGCTCCAACGAATCGACTGGCGGACCTCCGCGCTCGTCCTCGAGCGGCTCATCCAGTACGAAGCCGTGCACCAGATCCAGGGATGGGACGACCTGCGCCGCCGGCTGGACAAGGATCGGCGCTGCTACGCGTTCTTCCATCCCGCGCTGCCCGACGAACCGTTGATCTTCATCGAGGCGGCGCTGACCCAGGGCATCATCGGCAACGTGCAGCCGCTGCTCGATCCGCACGCCCCGGTTGCCGACCCGGCGGAGGCGCGGTGCGCCATCTTCTACTCGATTACCAACTGCCAGGTGGGGCTGCGCGGCGTCTCGTTCGGCAATTTCCTGATCAAGCAGGTGGTCGAGGACCTGAGCGGCGAGTTCCGCCGCCTCAGGAAATTCGCCACGCTCTCGCCCGTCCCCGGCTTCCGCGGGTGGCTGTCGTCGCATCGCGCGTTCATGTCCGAGGAGCTCGCCTCGCTCGAGGTCCAGGAGGCGACGACCGTCGCCAGGGTCTCGCCGGCGCTCAAGGAAGAGATCCTGCGCCTGTGCGCGTACTACCTGCTTCGCGCCAAGCGCGGACACGCGCCGCTCGATCCCGTCGCCCGCTTCCACCTGGCCAACGGCGCCCGGCTCGCGCGCGTGCACTGGCTCGGCGATTCGTCGCGCGCCGGCATCGCCGCCTCGCTCGGGGTGACGGCGAACTACGAGTACCGGGTGGCGGACGTGGAGGCGAACCACGAGGCCTACGCGAAGAACTTCCGCGTCGTCACCTCGTCCGTGCTGGAGCGGCTGGCGCGCGACGTAGAGGTGCCGGCCTAGGCGCGTCCCGCGAACTCGCGCGTCTCGGTGTGCACCTTGACGCGCTCCCCTTCCTTGATGAACAGCGGCACGCGGATCTCGAGCCCGGTCTCGAGCGTCGCCAGCTTCGTCACGCCGCCGCTCGCCGTGTCGCCTCGCACGCCCGGCTCGGTGTAGGTCACCGCCAGCTCCACGTGCGGCGGCAGCTCGAGGCCGATAGGCCGGCCGTTGAACCGCTGGATGTCCACGTGCACGTTGTCCGCGAGCAGCTTGGCGGAATCGCCGACGATCTCGGGACTGAGCGTGATCGTTTCGAACGTCTCCTGGTTCATGAAGTTGAAGCCGGACGCGTCGACATAGATGTACGACGCGGTCTCGACGCTCAGATCGGGTTCCTTGAACTTGTCGCCCGCCTTGAACGTCTTGTCGAACACCGCGCGCGTGAGCAGGTTGCGCATCTTGATGCGCACGAGCGTCTGCCCGCCACGGGCCGTCGGCTTCGACACCTCGACGTCGATGCAGTGGTAGGGTGCGCCCTCGTGCTCGAAGAACATCTTCCGCTTGACGTCGATCGCTTCAATCTGGCTGGCCATAAACAGTGAGCAGTGGGCAGTGGGCCTAGTGTATAAGAACTCCTCGAGGAGTCTTACTCATGCGAGACAGCTTCATCGTCAGCCGGCGCCGTCTGCTGCAGTCGGCGGGAGGCGTGTTCGCGGCGTCGGCGTTCCGGCCGGAGCTCGGCTTCGAACCCGCCGCAGCCGCGGACGTCACCGACGTCATGACGACGCTCAGCACGTTCATGGGGGGCGCGGCGACACGCGCGCTGCCCGACGCGGTCGTCGAGAAGACGAAGATCATGATTCTCGACACGCTGGCGGCGATGATCTCCGGCACGGAGCTGCCGCCGGGCAGGTTCGCGATCGCGTTCGCACGCGCGAACGCCGGGAACAATCCCGTCTGCACCGTTGCCGGATCGTCCGTGCGATGCGGCCCGATCGATGCCGCGCTCGCCAATGGCATCCTCGGCCACTCCGACGAGACCGACGACACGCATCCGCCGTCGCAGTCGCACCCGGGCTGCGCGGCGGTTCCGGCCGCGCTGGCGGTTGGCGAGAAGTTCGCGATCGACGGCACGCGGTTCGTGCGCTCGGTCGCGCTCGGCTACGACATCGGCACGCGTGTCACGGCCACGCTCGGCAAGCTGCAGTACATGTTCGAAAGCCATCGCAGCACGCACGGCATCGCCGGCAACTTCGTCGCCGCCGCGGCGGCGGGGTGCGCGGCGGGCCTGAACACGCAGCAGATGCGGTGGCTGCTCTCGTACGCAGCGCAGCAGGCGTCGGGCCTGGCGTCGTGGCAGCGCGACGTCGATCACATCGAGAAGGCGTTCGACTTCGGCGGCATGACCGCCCGCAACGGCGTCACGGCGGCACTCCTCGTCCAGGCCGGCGGCACCGGCGTGGACGACATCCTGTCGGGGACCGACAGCTTCTTCCAGGGGTTCGTCCCGAAGAACAGCCCCGGGATGATCGTGGAGGCGCTTGGGACCCGCTTCGAGGTGATGCGGACCGACATCAAGAAATGGACGGTCGGCGCGCCGATCCAGGCGCCGCTCGACGCGCTCGACATCCTGATCAAGCGCGAGCGGTTCGACGCGGCGCAGGTGAAGGACGTCGTCGTCCGCGTCGCCACGGACGAGGCGGCGATCGTCAACAACCGCGAGATCTCGGACATCAACCTCCAGCACCTCGTCGCCCTGATGCTGCTCGACAAGACCGTCTCGTTCAAGGCCGCGCACGACGTCGCGCGCATGAAGGACCCGGCGGTCCTGCGCGAGCGCGCCAAGGTGCGGCTGGTCCCGGACGACGAGCTCGAGAAGCTGATGCCGCAGCGCACGGCGATTGTCGAAGTGACGCTGACGGACGGCAGGACCGTCCGCGAGCGCGTCGGCACGGTCCGCGGCACGGCGGCGAACCCGATGCCGAGGGACGAGGTCATCGGGAAGGCGCGCGACCTGATCGCGCCGGTGCTCGGCGCGGCGACGTTCCAGAAGTTGTCGGATACGGTGTTCGCGCTGGAACGCGTGAAGAACGTGAATGAGTTGCGGCCGTTGATTCAAAAAGTGTAGCTATTTCTCGATCGCGATCTTCCTGCGCGCGGTGACGCGCACCATCTCGGGGACGTTCCGGTTCGTCGAGAGACTGCGGAGGTCCTTCTCGGCGAGCCGCGACAGGAAGTTCATCGACATCGCCACCGGCGTCTTGGGGTTCTTCACCAGCGCGTGGACGATTGCGTAGCTCTTCGTCCAGTTCCGCGAAAAGCCTATCATCCGCAGGATTTCGTCCGAGACGTTCGCCATCTTGGCGATGGCCTCGATCTCGCTCTCGGTCACCTTCGGGCTGCTCAGGACCGAGACGCCGACGATCTTGTTCGGGTCGCGGATGAGCAGCGCACGCTCCTCGCGGCTCCCCTTCATCGCCAGCGACATCCGCTGCGCGACGTTGAGCGCGGCAATCTTCTGGACCGTCGAGGCACGCGGCTCCCCTTCGGCCGACTCGTCCTCGTGCGGGACCTCCTGGCTCAAGAGCGCGTCGTCGTCCATCAGGGCGACCTGGAGGAGCGGCTCGTCGGCCTGCGGCGCCGGCGTGGCGCCGGGCTGGACGCCGCGGCTGGCGAAGAACTCGCGCATCTCGGTGGAAACGTCCGACCGCGCGAGAAAGGCCTCGAGCGAGGCGTGCGGGATCATTGTGACGGTCGCCTCGGCCGCGGATGCGATCTCGGGATCGTGGTCGTCGACCAGCAGCATCAGCAGCGCGAGCTGCTCGTGCGCGCGCGGCGCCATGCCGCCCTGCGCCGCCTGCAGGCGGATGTCGCGCGCGACCTCACCGCGACGGAAGAAGTCGAGGAGCGGGGTCTTGAGGCCGGGGTCCATGCGCCCACTTATCTCAGTGACCACAGGAAAATCGCGGCCGCGACGAGGACGAGCGTGGCGACGATCATTACGGCGCGCGCGCTCAGCCGCCGCGCGCCGCGCGCTCCGTCATCGATGAGCACGTGCGGGCTGCCGGCGGAGACCGACTCGTCGGGAAACTGCGAGAGGAACTCGCGCACCGTCTGTTCGGGATCGACGCCAATCTCGGCCGCGTACGAACGGACGAACGCGCGGGAGAAGATGCCGCCGGGAAGCCGCGAGATGTCGTTGCGCTCGAGCGCCTCGAGCTGGCTGACGGAGATCTTGGTGCGCTCGGCGATTTGACGGAGGGAGACGCCGCGCTGCTCGCGGGCCTGCCTCATCCGCGAGCCGAAATCGGCTTCCGGTCCCTTGACGGTCACCATCAGACGCCGGCCATGTTAGGGAACACGTCGGGACGTGTCAAACATTCTGATGCCGGCCACGCCGCTGGCGCCCGCCGCCATCACCTCGCCGATGCGCGCGGCCGTGACGCCCCCGATGGCGAGCACCGGCAGACGCGTCGCGCCGGCGACCGCGGCAAGCCCGGCCACGCCGGCCACCGCCAGGCCCGGCTTCGAGCTCGTCTCGAAGACGGTGCCGAAGACGAGATAGTCCGTCGCGCCTTCCTCCGTGGCCGCCATCGTTTCCGCGAGGGAGTGAACCGATCGACCGATGAGAAACGGCGGCGGGGCGCACGCGCGGGCCCGCCGCGCACCGAACGAATCCGCGCGCAGGTGCACGCCGTGCGCACCGGCGGCAAGCGCCACGTCCAGGCGATCGTTGACGAGGACGCGGGTGCGGGTCCCTCGAACGGCCTCGACGCACGACGAGACGAGACGCGCCAATGGACCCCCGTCGAGGTCGCGCTCGCGGATCTGGACCAGGTGCACCCCTTGCCGCGCGGCCTCCCGCACGTGTTCGACGAGCGCCGTCTCCCATGCGGGACCGAGACGATGGCGATCGGTGACCAGGCAGAGAACCGGCTTCAAGTGGAAAAGTGGAAGAAATCTCTACTTTTCAACTTGGCCCTGGCCCGTCAGCGTCAGCGAGGGGGCAGGACGGGCGAGCAGAATCGAAATGAGCTCGCCGAGTCCCGAGATCAGGTTGATCAGCCCGAGGCCGGAGACGGCGCCGCGCACGAAGTTGTTCGTGATGATCGTATGAACGGCCGGCACCGCTTCGGCGAAGTAGTTCCGATCCCAGAACGACGACCACGGCACCACCAGCAGCGCAAAGCCGATTTCGAAGAAGAACGCCACGACGAAGAGCCGTTTCACGGGCGGTCGCTCTCCGCCTGCTGGGCGCGCGACAGGTACACGATGCGCGTGCGGACGTCGCGGTAGCCGTCGGACTCGGAGTCGAGCTCCATGAGAATGGCGAGCGCGCGCGCCGACTCGCCCTGCGCTTCCAGCGCGCCGGCAAGCTCGTAGAGCAGGTCGTAGCCTTCCTCGGGCGAGGGGGGCGGCGCCTCCGCGGCGCGTTCGAGCCACTCGACGCCGTCGTTGAGGTCGCCGCGGTCGATCAGCAGGCGTCCGAGCCGTGTCGCGGCCCTGAAGCGCATCATCGGCACGCGCGAGGCGGCTTCGAGCGCCGCGATGGCTTCCTTGTCGAGCCCCTGTTCGATCAACTGCGTCGCCTGGTCGTACTGCGCGAGCGCGGCCGACGCCTGCTGCTCGCGGGCGGACTTCGCGCGCATCTGCGCGAAGACATCCTCGAGATCGGGCGCGGGTTCCTCCACGGTGGCCGGCGCCTCTTCCACATGACTCGCCGGCGTCTCCGCCGGAGGCTCGCTCGCCGAAGCCCTGGCGGAGGCGGCCTCGCCCGCCGACGCCCTGACGAAGGAGACCGGCGGCTGGGGGCTCGACGACAGCAGCCCGGACAGCGCGGAGCTCAGGTCGATCTCCGCCAGCTCCAGCATCACCCTGTCGTCCTCGTCGCTGGTAATGGGCAGATCGGGAATCGCCTCCTGCGCCGCCGGCGGCTCGATGAGGAGGTCGGCGACCGGCACCTCCGGCATCGTCGGAATGTCGTTCTCCGGATAGACGAAGATGTCGACCTCCGGCAGCGCGCCGGCGTCGCGCACCTCGGGAATCGCCGCGGTGAGGTCGAAATCGTCCATCGAGAGCGCATCGGGCGGCGGCTCTTCGGCCGACTCTCCGGCGCGCACGCGCGCGATCGCTGTTTCGGGGTTCGATATCCCGCGAAGCGTGAGGATGTGACGCAGCAGCTCGGCGTGCGCCTCGTTGGCCGGATCGCGGCGCAGCAGGTCCTCGGCAACCTGCACGAGCTTCGCGGTGGCCGGTTGATGGGGGGTGTGATCGACGAACGTCCGCAGCGCGGCGGCGGCCTTGGGAGCATCGCCCTGCAGCAGCGCGGCATCCGTGATCGCGTCCACGCACGCGAACGCCGACTCGACCCGTCCCTTCGCCATCAGCTCGTCAGCAAGCTTGACGATGTCGGGCTCGCGGTCGGGCGCGAGCGCGAGCACCCGCGCCATTGCGACGCGCGCGTCCTCTTCTTTGCCTTCGGCGAATTCGAGCGTCGCGAGCGCGAGCAGCAGCTCGATGTCGTCGCCCGCGGTCTCGAAGCTCAGATAGACGCGCGCCTGCCTGGTCTGCCCCGCGGCCAGGAACTCACGCGCGAGCCGGACGCGCAGCTCCGCGTCGAACGGGTCGATGTCGGCGGCCTCCGCCAGCAGCTGGAGCGCTTCGGTGCGCTTCTTCTGCTTCTCGAGGGTGAAGGCGGCCTCCTTCAACAGCTCGACGGCCCGGAAGCCGTCGCCAAGCTGCTGCGCCGCGTGGGCGGCCGCGATTCTCGATTCGACGTCGGATTCCGGCATCGAGCCCAGCCGCAGGATGCACTCGGCCGCCGCGCGGTCCTCGCCGCGCGACTCGCGCTGCCGGGCGACCTGCTTCAGGTACTGCTTCGCGTCGACGAACTTCCCCTGCCGCTCGCCGATGCCGGCCAGCTGCATCAGGATGTGCTCGTGGTCGGCCTCGAGCTTCAGCGCCTTCTTGTAGAGCGCCGCCGACTTCTGGAAGAAGCCTTCGGAGAACTGGTGATCCGCGACACGGATGTACTGCTCGATGGCCTTGTCGTTCCTGCCGGCGCGGACGTAGAGATCGCCGAGCGCGTTGATCGAGTTCCAGTCCTGCGGCTGGTCCTCGACGAGGCGCACGTACTCCGCGATCGCTCCATCGAGCTTTCCCTGGCGGAGCAGCTTGTCCGCCTGCTTCAGTAACGCGTCTCGATCAATTGCCACAGGACAACAAGGTGGGAAGGGATTCCGAAGCTATTCTTCAATCGTATCAAACAGCGATGGGGGCCTGAAGGAGCGCCGGTGCAGCGTGGAATACCCGTGCTGGGCGACCGCGGCGAGATGATCGGCGGTCGCGTAGCCCTTGTGGCGGTCGTACCCGTAGCGCGGGTCGGTGGCGTGATAGGCCAGCATCTCGCGGTCGCGCGTCACCTTGGCGACGATCGACGCCGCCGCGATCGCCGTGCACCGCCGGTCGCCGTGGAGCACGCCACGCTGCGCCATCAGCAGCTCGGGAATACGGAACGCGTCCACGAGTACCAGGTCTGGCAGCGGCGCGAGCGTCATGACCGCGCGACGCATGGCTTCGAGCGAGGCGCGATGGATGTTGATGGCGTCAATCTCCTCCGGCTGCGCCGACGCCACGGACCAGGCGATGGCCTTGCGCGTGATCACGCCGTACAGGCGTTCGCGCTCGAGCGCCGTCACCATCTTCGAATCGTGGATGCCGGGAATGTAACGGTCGGGGTCGAGCACCACGGCGGCCGCGACGACGGGCCCGGCCAGGCAGCCGCGCCCCACCTCGTCAACGCCCGCGATGCGATGGAACCCGTAACGCCGCAAGGCGTTCTCGATGGTTCTCATCGCTCGCACTTTCACCATGGCTCGGCTCCCCGGCGGGAGTTTACTGCTTTTTGGTCACCGGCTCCTTCTTGGTCACCGACTCCTTCATGCGCGCGGCCTTGCCCTTCAGGTCGCGGAGGAAGTACAGCTTCGCGCGCCGGACGCGCGCCGACCGCACGACGTCGACCTTGGCGATTGTCGGCGAGTGCAGCGGGAAGATGCGCTCGACGCCCTGTCCGAAGGACACCTTGCGGACCGTGAACGAGGCGCGTGCGCCGCCGCGGTGCAGACCGATGATGATCCCCTCGAAAATCTGGATGCGTTCCTTGTCGCCCTCGCGCACCTTCACGTGCACGCGCACGGTGTCGCCAGACTTCATCCGCGGCCGATCCGTCAGCTGCGACTTCTCGACCTGTTCCATCCCGGTCATTTTGTCGTCTCCTTCGCCCCGTAAAGGGGCGCCCTGCACTATCGCTACCTGTCGTTCGTGGGGCGGGCCTTTACGGCCCGCCGCTCCTCTTCAATCTCCGAGAGCAGCGCTCGATCTTCATCATCGAGCGAAGCGCTCTCCATCAAGTCCGGCCGCCGATCCAGCGTCCGCGCCAGCGCCGTCTTCCGCCGCCAGCGCCGCACCTCGGCGTGGTGCCCCGACATCAGCACGTCAGGCACCTTCAGGCCCGCGAACTCCGCCGGCCGCGTGTAGTGCGGGTAATCGAGCAACCCGCGCGCGAACGAATCCTCGGCCACCGACTGTTGGTCGCCCACGACGCCAGGAACCAGCCGGCTTATCGCGTCTACGACGATCATGGCGGGTAATTCCCCGCCACTCACCACGAAATCGCCGAGCGACACCTCGTCGGCGCCTACCAGCGCCGGGACCCGCTCGTCCATTCCCTCGTATCGGCCGCAGAGCAGGACGATATGCCTGAGCCTGCTCAATCGTGCCGCTTCGGCCTGCGTGAACCGCGTTCCCTGGGGCGAGAGCAGGATGACAGCATCCGGCGTGCCGCGTCCGCGTCGAATCTCCTCTACCGCCCGCACCAGCGGCTCGGGCTTCATCACCATGCCCGGCCCGCCGCCATATGGCTCGTCGTCCACGCTGCGGTGGCGGTCCGTCGTATGGTCGCGAAGGTCGTGGACCTTCACGTCGAGCGCGCCGTTCGCGATGCCCCGGCTCACGACCCCTTCAGCGAGCGCGGCGTCGATCATCCGCGGAAAGATCGTGACGATGTCGAACTTCATGGCTGGCAGCTGGCGGCTGGCAGCTGGCGGCACCTAGCGCTTTTTCGGCCCGCTGCCGGCTGCCCGCTGCCCGCTCCGCTTCGTCTCATTCAGCTCCAGCAACCCTTCCGGTGCGTCAATCCGGATCTTCCTGTTCCCGACGTCGATCTCCACGCAGATGTCGACGGCCAGCGGAATCAGGATCTCGCCATGCGGTCCGTTGATCACGACCCGGCTGGCTCCCGCGCCGCCCTCGACCTTCGCCACCTCGCCAATCGCGACACCGCTCACCGTTTCGACCGCGCATCCGACGAGCTGATGCTCGTAATACGTCCCCGGCTGCAGCGGCTGCAGTGTGTCTTCCGGCACTCTCAGCTCGAGCCTCGCAAGCCGCTCGACGTCCTCGATGCGATCGAAGCCGGCGAAGCCGACGATCGGCCGGCCGTTCTGCACTCGCATCGACGCGACCGTCAGCTGCTCCTGGCCGCCACCCGAGCGCGTCCATACCGTTGCCCCCGCCGCAAATCGCTCTTCGACGAAGTCGGTCTCGGGGTTGACGACGACCTGGCCTTTCAAGCCGTGGGGACGACCGATGCGGCCGACGAGGGCCATGTCGTCCCAATCAGGGACCGGGGATCGGGGATCGGGGATCAAGAACTCGGCCTTTCGCTCCATCACGGGCTCGTGTTTTTGATCCCCGGTCCCTGATCCCTGATCCCTGATCCCTGATCCCTGATCTAGTCCCGTATGTCCAACTGCGCCCGCTTCCCGTGTTTCTCCGCAGCCAGCGCGACCAGCGTCCTCAACGCCGCCGCCGTTCGCCCCTGCCGCCCGATGATCTTCCCCATGTCGCCAGGCGCGGTCGTCAGCGAGTACACCGTCATGCCCCGCCGCTCGTTCTCGGTCACGCGCACGGCGTCGGGATAATCCACGAGCGCTCGCGCCACGACCTCGACAACCGCCTTGATCGGGTCGGCCGTGCCGGGCGCGTCCGGAGCGGCCATTACTGCGCCGCTGGCGCTTCGACGACCGGCGGCGCCGCCGAGAGATCACGCGTCAGGTGCTTGGCAAGCAGCGTCCGCACGGAGTCGGACGGCTTGGCGCCCTTCTGCAGCCAGTGCTCGATGCGCGCCTTGTTCAAAGTGACCTGCGCCGGCTTCGCGCGCGGGTGATACGTGCCCACGTTCTCGACGAAGCTGCTGTCGCGCGCCGAACGCGCTTCCATGACCATGACGCGGAAATAGGGTTTCTTGCTCGAACCCATCCGCCGCAAACGAATCGATAGCATCTCTACCTCGTTTTAATCAGCCCCCACGGGCCGCCCTTCTTCCGCTTCTTGCCGCCAGGCGCCGGCAAGCCGCCGCCACGCTGCGGCATCTTCGGCAGCTTCGCCATGCCCTTCATGTTCGGCAGGCCGCCACCAGTCATCATCGCCAGCACCTTGCGCATCTCGGTGAACTGCTTCAACAGCCGGTTCACTTCCTCGACCGTCGTGCCGCTTCCCTTCGCGATGCGCTTCCGGCGGCTCCCGTTGATGATCCTGTCGTTGCGCCGTTCTTCCGCCGTCATCGAGCAGATGATCGCCTCGACGCGCCCCATCTGCTTCTCGTCGGGCTTGTTGTCCGCGAGCTGCTTCAGGTTGCCGAGCCCCGGGATCATCCCGAGGATGCTTTCGAGCGGCCCCATCCTCCGGATCGTCTTGAGCTGCTTGCGGAAGTCGTCGAGCGTGAACGCGTTCTTCCGCAGCTTCTCTTCGAGATCCGCCGCCTCGTCCTCGTCGATCGCCTGCTCGGCCTTCTCGATGAGCGACAGCACGTCGCCCATGCCGAGCATCCGCGACACGATCCGGTCCGGATGGAACAGCTCCAGGTCGGTGAGCTGCTCGCCGCTGCCGACAAACGCGATCGGCACGCCGACGACCGAGACCACCGACAGCGCCGCGCCGCCGCGCGCGTCGCCATCGAGCTTGGTCAGCACGACGCCGGTGACGCCGACGCGCCGGTTGAACTCGCCGGCACTCTTGATCGCGTCCTGCCCCGTCATCGCGTCCGCGACGTAGAGCAGGTCGGACGGCTGCACCGCGGTCTTGATCGCCTGCAGTTCGTCCATCAGCTCGTCGTCGATGTGCAACCGCCCCGCCGTATCGACGATGACCGTGTCGAACCCCTTGGCCTTCGCGTCCGCGAGCGCGCCGCTGGCGCGCGCCACCGGATCCATCGTCTCCGGTTCGTAGACCTTCACGTCCGCCTGCTGACCGACGATCGACAGCTGCTGGATCGCCGCCGGCCGCCTGACGTCGGTCGAGACCATCAGCGGATGCCGGCCCTGCCGCACCAGCCACTTCCCGAGCTTTCCCGACGTCGTCGTCTTGCCCGACCCCTGCAGTCCCAGCAGCAGGACGACGCGCGGCGTCGGCGCGTCCTTGCGCAGGCCGCCTTCGGCGTCGCCGAAGAGCGCGAGCATCTCGTCGCGGACGATCTTGATGACCTGCTGCCCGGGCGAGAGGCTCTTCAGGAGCGCCTGGTCCATCGCCTGGTCGCGGACGCGGTCGATGAACGCCTTGACGACCTTGAAGTTGACGTCGGCCTCGAGCAGCGCCAGCCGGATCTCCCGCAGGGCGGTTTCCACATGCTCGGGCGTGAGCCGGACCTCGCCGCGCAGCGACTTGAAGACATCCTGGATGCGCGTGCTCAGCGATTCGAACATGGAAGCCTGTGGAGCAAGCCTTTATGGCCTGCTCCACCCTGCGTGGGCCAGACCCGACGGACGCAAACGCTTATGTTATGGCACTTTGCACGCGTTGGGCAAGCCTTGAAGGCCCTGCCCCGCAGGTTGAGGTCATACGGACGAGAGCTTGTGTCCGAGCTTGTCCTTCTTCGTTTTCAAGTACTTCCGCGTGGATTCCGACGCCGGAATCTCGAGTGGGACGGCTTCAGAGACCGACAGGCCGTAGCCCTGCAGGCCGACGAACTTCCGCGGATTGTTCGTCAGCAGCCGCATCGTCCTGACGCCGAGGTCGCCGAGAATCTGCGCGCCGATGCCGTAGTCGCGCTGGTCCGGCTTGAAGCCGAGGCGTTCGTTGGCCTCGACGGTGTCGAACCCCTGGTCCTGCAGCTCGTACGCGCGGATCTTGTTGGCGAGGCCGATGCCGCGCCCTTCCTGGTTCAGATACAGCAGGACGCCGCGCCCTTCCGCGGCGATACGCGCCATCGCCGTCTCGAGCTGCGCGCCGCAGTCGCAGCGCGCGGAATGAAAGACGTCGCCGGTCAGGCACTTCGAATGCACCCTGACGAGCACGTCCTTGCCCTCGCCGATGTCGCCGCGCACCAGCGCGACGTGGGTCATGTGGTCGACGGCGTTCTCGTAGGCGAAGATCTCGAAGTCGCCGTGCTCGGTCGGCAGTTGCGCGTGCGCGGCACGCTTGATGAGACGCTCGGTCCGCATCCGGTACTTGATCAGATCGGCGATCGTGATCATCGGCATCGCGTGCTTGCGGGCGAACTTCGTCAGCTCCGGCACACGGGCCATCGTGCCGTCCTCGTTCATGATTTCGCAGATGACGCCTGCCGGATACAGGCCGGCCATCCGCGCGAGGTCGACGGCCGCCTCCGTCTGACCGGCGCGGACCATCACGCCGCCGTCGCGCGAGCGGAGAGGCGACACGTGGCCGGGACGGGCGAGGTCCGACGGTCTGGTCTGCGGGTCGATCGCCGCCAGCACGGTCGCCGCGCGATCGGCCGCGGAGATGCCGGTGCCGGCGGCCTTCAGATCGATCGGCACGCAGAACGCCGTGCCGAAGGTCGTCGTATTCGAGCTGACCGCCAGCGGGAGGTCGAGCTCGTCGAGGCGGGCGCCGGTCATCGAGAGGCAGATCTGCCCGCGCCCATGCTTCGCCATGAAGTTGATCGTCGCGGCCGTGACCTTCTCGGCGGCAATCGTCAGGTCGCCTTCGTTCTCGCGGTCCTCGTCGTCGCAGACGATGATCATCTCGCCCCGGCGGATGGCGTCGACCGCCTCCTCGATCGAGGCAAACGGCGTCCCTTTTCGGGCGCCCTTCGCGATGCGAATGCTCTTGGTCATATCGTCATGGGCCGGGACAGCCGGCCCCTACGCTGACGTCGTAGGGGCCGCCTTCAGGCGGCCCTCCTCTTCGGCGAGCGCGACGGCCCGCGCCACGTACTTCCCTATCATGTCGCATTCGAGGTTCACGCGATCGTGGACCTTCAGCGACGACAGCGCCGTGTTCGCCCAGGTGAACGGGATGATCATCACGTCGAACACCGTGCCGCCCAGCCCCGCCACCGTCAGGCTCACGCCGTCGACCGCGACCGAGCCCTTGCGGATGAAATACGGCGCAAGGCTCCGGTCGAACGAGATGGTCAGCCAGTGCGATTCGCCGTCCGGACGGATCTCGGCAACGACCCCTGTTCCGTCGACGTGACCCTGGACGAAATGGCCGCCGACGCGGCCATCCGCGGCCATCGGCCGCTCCAGGTTCACGCCCTGGTCGTGACGCAGGGACCCGAGCGTGGTGACGCGTGCGGTCTCGGGGCCGATGTCCGCCTGCACCTCGCCCTGGTCCGCCGCCACGACGGTCAGGCACACGCCGTTGACGGCCAGGCTGTCGCCGAGCGACAGCGACTCCGCGAGCCCGGTGCGGACGCGGACACGGAATCCACCCGCCGCGCTTTTCAGCTCGGCCACCTTGCCGACCGCTTCAATGAGGCCGGTGAACATACCCCTCGATGAGTGTATCCGGCCCGAGCAGTTCCACCCTCGGTTCGATCAGCGACGCCATCGACCACGGCCGGCCGCCGAACAACGGCACGCCTTCGGGCCCCAGCGCCACCGGCGCGACAAAGAGCTGCACGTAATCGACGACCCCCGCGTCCCACGCCGCGGCGTGCACGTGCGCGCCGCCCTCGAGCAGCACGCTTTGGATGCCCTCGCTCGCCAGGTGGCGGAGCACCGATTGCAGGTCTTCGCCCGGCGAGCCGACCACCGCCACGGGACCGTCCTTGATCGTCGAGAAGACGCGCGCGCTCGCGGGCGTGCGCCGCCGGCGGTCGAAAATCACCCGTATCAACGGCCGCTCGCGGTACACGTCGCGGACCGTCAGCAGCGGATCGTCCACCAGCACGGTCTCCGAACCGACGGCGATCGCGTCCACCTGCGCCCGCAGGTATTGGACCCGGCGATTGGCTTCCGGCGACGTGAGTGGCGTCCGCACGCCCGGCGCCCGCGCGATTCGCCCGTCGAGGCTCGTCGCCGCCTTGACGATGACGAAGGGGCGCCCTTCCCTCACCGCCGTGAGAAACGGCTGGTTGAGGCGGAGCGCGGCCTCGCGCTCGAGCCCGTCGTGCACGTCGATGCCGTGCGCGCGGAGGGCCGTGAAGCCGCGGCCGCTCACGAGCGGAAACGGGTCTTCCATCGCGGCGACCACCCGCCTGATTCCCGCGGCGATGATGCGCTCGGTGCAGGGACCGGTGCGTCCCGTGTGTGAGCACGGCTCGAGCGTGCAGTACAGCGTCGCGCCGCGCGCGCGCGCGCCCGCCTCGTTCAGCGCGTGCACCTCCGCGTGCGGTTCGCCCGCGCGTTCGTGCGCGCCGTCGCCGACGACGACGCCGTCATCGGTGACGATGCAGGCGCCCACGATGGGATTGGGGGTGGTGCGGCCGAGACCGCGTCGCGCCTGCTCGAGCGCGCGCCGCATCCACTTCCGGTCTTCGAGAGCTACCACTTCTCCTGGAACAGCGCGTCCACGTAGTCCTGCGCCGAGAACGGAATCAGGTCGTCGATCCCCTCGCCCACGCCGACGTACCTGATGGGCAGCTTCAGGTCGTGGGCAATCGCCACCGCGACGCCGCCCTTCGCGGTGCCATCGAGCTTGGTGAGCACGATGCCGGTGACGCCGGCGACCGCGGTGAACTCGCGAGCCTGCGCGAGGCCGTTCTGCCCCACCGTCGCGTCGAGCACGAGCAGCACTTCGTGCGGCGCCCCCTCGGCCGCGCGCGCGGCGACGCGGCGAATCTTGTCGAGCTCGTTCATCAGGTTCACGCGGGTGTGCAGGCGGCCGGCGGTGTCCACGAGAATCGGATCGCGCCCCCTGGCCCTGCCCGACTGAATCGCGTCGAACACGAGCGCCGCGGGGTCGGCGCCTTCCTTCGCGCGGATGATGTCCACGTTCGCGCGCTTCGCCCAGATCTCGAGCTGCTCGACCGCCGCCGCGCGAAACGTGTCGGCGGCGCAGACGAGCGGCTGCTGCCCGGACGCCTTCAGCAGGTTCGCGAGCTTGCCGACCGTCGTCGTCTTGCCCGTGCCGTTGACGCCGACGATCATCGTCACGTGTGGATGATGGCCATCCGGCGCCCGCTGCTCCACCGCGTCGAAGACACGGCGGATCTCCTCCTTCACGAGGTCCCGCAGGCTCTCGCCGTGACGCGCGCGCGCCTGGACGGCGTTGACGATGCGCTCGGTCGCGGCGAGGCCGACGTCCGCGGAGATCAGCAGCTCCTCGAGCGCTTCGATGGTGTCCACGTCGAGCGGCCGGCTTCGCTGCTCGCCGGCGTCGGCCTGCTGGACGATCTCTTCGAAGCGGCTGACGATCTGCTCTTTCGTGCGCGTCAGGCTGTCGCGGAGCTTGTCAAAAAATCCCAAATCCCAGACCCCAAATCCCAAATCCCAGGAACCACCACCTACCAACTACCAACCACTAACCACTAACCAGTCTCTGCCTTCTGGGGCCGCAGCATCAGATCGTACAGCGCCGTGCGCGCGTCCTTGCGTCCCGCGAGCAGTTCCGCTACCTGGGCCGCAATCGGCAGCTCGACGCCGTGGCGCGCCGCCAGTTCCAGCGCCGCATCGGTCGTGCGCACGCCTTCCGCGACCATCTTCATGCTCGCCAGCACGTCAGGCAGCGAGCGGCCGCGCGCCAGCTCGAGGCCGACGTGACGATTGCGGCTCAAGCTGCCCGTGCACGTCAGTACGAGATCGCCGAGCCCGGTGAGACCGGCGAGTGTTTCGCGCCGCGCCCCGGCCGCGCAGGCGAGGCGCGCAATCTCTGCGAGACCGCGCGTGATGAGCCCCGCCTGCGCGTTCCGGCCGAGGCCGAGGCCTTCGGCAACACCGGCGGCGATCGCGATGACGTTCTTCAGCGCGCCGCCGATTTCGACACCGACCACATCGCTCGTGCCGTACAGCCGGAAGTACGGGGCGCGAAAGTCTGCCTGCACCTGCTCGACCACGGCGGTGTTCGCCGACGCGATGCAGACAGCGGTCGGCAGCTCGCGCGCCATCTCGGAGGCAAAGCTCGGCCCCGACAGCACGCCGACGCGCACGCCTGCGCCAAGCTCCTGCTGCACGATCTCGGACGGTCGAAAGAGCGTGTCCTGCTCGAGGCCCTTCGCGGCGCTGACGACAATCGCATCGTCCCGCACGAGCGGCGCGGCCCGCCGCAGCACGTCGCGCATGCCGTGTGATGGCACGGCAGCCACGATCACGTTCACGTTGTCGAGCGCTTCCTCGAGATCGGACGTGACCTTCAATCGCGGCGGGAACGTGATGTCAGGCAGGTAGACGGCGTTTGCGCGCCGCGCGCGGAGTTCCGCGATGAGCGACGCGTCGCGCCCCCACAGCCACGCGTCGTGGCCCGTGCGCACCAGGTGCACGGCAAGCGCGGTGCCCCACCCGCCCGCGCCGAGCACGGCGATCACGGGCGCGGTCCAATCCGGCGTTCGGTGCCCGCGATGAGCCGCGACAGGTTGTCGCGGTGCCGATGGACGACGAGGATGGCGGCGAGCGTGGCGCCGGCCGCGACGGGCGCCGGCACGTTGCCGGCGGCGGCCGCGACCGCGAGCGTCAGCGCGCCGGCAATCGAGCCGGCGGAAATGAAGCGCGTCACGATGATGGTTGCGACGAACACCAGCGCGGCGACCGCTGTGGCCAGCGGCGCGAGCACCGCAAACACGCCGGCCGACGCGGCGACGCCCTTGCCCCCGCGGAAGCGCAGCCACGCCGGATAGACGTGACCGCAAATCGCCGCAAGGCCCGCGATGGTCACGACCATCAAGTCGTCGGTCATGAGGCGCGCCACGAGGACCGCCACTGCGCCCTTCGCGCTGTCCAGCAGCATGACCGCGACAGCCGGGACGACGCCGGCCGTGCGCAGCACGTTCGCGGCGCCGACGTTGCGGCTGCCGACGTGACGGAGATCGATCCCTCGCGGCCGCGTCAGCAGCAGCGCGAACGGAATCGAGCCCAGCAGGTATCCAAATGCGAAAGCGATGATCCCCATCGGTGTAGGGGCCGGTCTTCAGACCGGCCCCACAGGAATTCGAAGAAGAGGTGTATAGGTCGGCCCCTTCGGCGACAGCTTGCTCTGAAACAGTGTAATCGCGTCGATGTGGACCGTGCCGACGGTCCGGTCGGTGAGGCCTTCGAGGAGTTGCGCGGAGCGGAGTCCGTCGGGCTCGCGCACGCGCGCGAGCGTCAGGTGCGGACTGTAGGCGCGGTCCTCCCCCGGGATGCCAAGCCGCGCCAGCCGCGCGCTGATGTCCCGTTCGGCGGCGATCAGTTCCTCGCGTCCGGCTGCCACACCGACCCACAGGACGCGCGGCGCGCCGCCTTTCGGAAAGGCGCCGGCGCCGCCCAGTGTCAGCTCGAACGCCGCGACATCCAGCGGCGGCTCGAGCGCCTCTCGCATGGCCGCCGCGCGGGTGTCGTCAACGTCTCCGATGAAGCGAACCGTGAGGTGGAGGCGGTCTGCAGGGACCCACGTGACCTTGGCGCGCGGCGCGGTTTCGCCAGCCCGGCGCTGGAGCTCCCGGCTCACATCTGCGGCACGAGCCGCGAGTGTCTCGCCGATCTCCGCGGCGACGAACAGTCGCACCTGTGTATACTCGCACGCTGTGGATTGGAGGGTCTGATGTTCCGTTCCCTGCTCGCTGTCATCTCGTTGCTGCTGCCGATTGCTCCCGCGTCTGGTCAGACCGCGGCCCCCAATCCCATCGCCCTGGCAACCTATCGGGTCGTCTATCTCGAGGTTGCGCCTGCCGACGTGAGCCGCGTCACGTCCGCGCTGAAGGACTATCGGCAGGCCGCCATGAAAGCCGGCGGCGCGCTCCGGATCGACGTGCTGCAGCAGGTAGGCCGGACCAGCCACTTCGCGATCTACGAGAGCTGGCGCGAGAACGCGGCGCTCGAGGCGCACAAGGGCGCGGCCGAAACGAAGAGGCTCGACGAGGTGCTGCAGGCGACGCGCGTCAGCCCGGTCGACGAGCGCCTCCTCAGCGCGTCCGGACCTCCCTCAGCGACGACGGGCGCGGCCGGTGGCATCTACGTGGTGACACACGCCGACTCCGTGCCGCCTTCACGCGACGCCGCTGCGAGCGCGCTGAACGACCTCGCCATTCGATCGCGCCAGGAGCCTGGCAGCGCGTTCTTCCTCATCACGGTGCAGCCGAACCGCAACAACCACTTCACGATCGTCGAGGTGTGGAGGGACGAGAAGGCGCTCGACGCGCACGCCGTCGCGGACCACACGAAGAAGTTCCGCGAGACGTTCGGGCCGTTCTCGGGCGCGCTCTTCGACGAACGGGTGTACAAGAGCGTTTCGTAGCGCCTACGTCTCCAATAGCATGCGGCGCACCATGTCGAGCGCCGCCTGCGACGCCTGGAACTTGACCATCTCGCGTCCGCCGACGAACCGGAACGTGCGGACGCGCGCCCCGGCCGCCGACGCCGCCGCGATGCAGACCATGCCGACCGGCTTCTCCGGCGTGCCGCCGTCGGGGCCCGCGATGCCCGTCACGCCCATCCCGATGTCCACGCGCGCACGCGAGCGGACCCCTTCGGCCATCGCCGTCGCCACGGGCTCGCTGACCGCGCCGTGCGCCTCGAGCATGTCGACCGGAACGCCGAGCAGCTCCGTCTTCGCGGCGTTGCTGTAGGAGACGATGCCTCGTTCGACGTAGCGCGAGCTCCCGGGCACGTCGGTCAAACGCGACGCGATCAGGCCGCCGGTGCACGACTCAGCCACGGCGATCGTCAGCGTGCGCTCCGCGAGCATCGCGCCAAGCACTTCCTCGAGCGCTCGCCCGTCGACGCTGTAGACGTGCAGGCCCATGACGCCCCGCACCTGCTCGACCGCTGCCTCGAGCGCCGCCTCGGCGTCGGCGCGGGCCGCGCAGCACGCCGACAGGTGCAGCTCGATCTGTCCCAGCGACGCGAGGATGGTCACCGCGATGGGCACGCGCGCCCGCGACCATTCCGCGTACAGCGGCTGCACCGCTTCCTCCGTGTGCGACTCGCTGCGGCCGGTGATCTTGATGATGCGCCGCACGAGCGACATCCCGCCCGCGCGTTCGCGCAGCAGGGTCTCCGCCACGCTCGTCATCATCGGCTTCAGCTCACGCGGCGGTCCCGGCAG
>Ga0137418_10001008_pt1 | contig 25852 bp, 28 predicted proteins | sample CZODoug3_1_2_16f_FD_122242 | JGI IMG/M metagenome (GOLD analysis project Ga0137418, IMG submission 122242) | Vadose zone soil fungal communities from Angelo Coast Range Reserve, California, USA - CZODoug3_1_2_16fungal (Hybrid Assembly) | ecosystem: Environmental > Terrestrial > Soil > Vadose...
CCGCTACGGCCTACCCGGACCGGTCTCTCACCGGCAGGACCACGCCAGCTTTCCTGGCGCACAAGCAATCCATGCCGCTACAGAAAGAAAGAGTGGATTGCTTCGTCGCTGCGCTCCTCGCAATGACGGGCTGAAAGCTCTAGGCCGTCGGCTCGATCATACTCGGATGCAGCACCGGCCGATATTTCGCATCCAACGCCCGCAGCGTTGAGGGCGGCGTCAGCAGCATCGCGTCCTTGAACTCGCCCGAAGCTTCGCGGTAGCCGCCCGGTGACCACAGCAACGCCCGGCCCTGCGCGATCAGAAAACTCTCGTCTCCCGCCTGCAGCATCGCACCGTCAGGCAATTTTTCCAGCGGCATCGGCAGCGCATGCAAGCGCTTCTTGCCGCCTTCCAGCCGCTCGCGGTGAAGCACGGCGTCGATATCGCGCGCGTGAACATGCGTGACGCCATTGCCCTGTTCCCAGGCGGCGCGAAACCGGTTGGCGTCGTCGCGGCGGCAGAAAAAGCACGGGCGGTGCCCCGCGGCGAACGCGGTGGCCTCGTCGAGAAAGAACAGTTCGGTCCAGCTGCGAGCGCCCATCACCTCGCGCCGGCGTCCCCTGAATTCGCAGACGCAGGTAAGCCACGCCTGGCTCGCCCAGCGCCGCGCCAGCAAGGTCTTGGTTGTGGGGTCATGAATGATGCCGCGATTGCCGGTGAACAATCCGCGATGCGGTGTCGCGATGATGTCGCCAGTAGGCGTGACGCGGTTTTGCAGCGGCATTCGCAAACCCGACTATTCGCCACAACGTCATTGCGAGGAGCGTCAGCGACGAAGCAATCCAGCTTTCCGCTTGTCGGTCCTTATGGATTGCTTCGCTGCGCTCGCAATGACGTCGAACTCACGCCGCGCCGTCGCGGATCGGCGGCTGAAACGAGAGCGCGGTATCCCAGGGAAAGAAGATCCAGGTGTCCTGCGACACTTCGGTGATGAAAGTGTCGACCAGCGGCCGTCCCATCGGTTTTGCATACACCGTGGCGAAATGCGCATCCGGGATCATGTCGCGCACCAGCCGCCCGGTCTTGCCGGTGTCGACAAGATCGTCGACGATCAACAGTCCCTTGCCAGTGCCGCCGCCGAGTTTCGCGGTGTCAGCCGAAATGCCCTTGAGAACCTTCAAGTCGCCCTGCTTGGTATGATCGTAGCTGGCAATGCATACGGTATCGATGATGCGAACGCCGAGTTCGCGCGCGACGATCGCCGCCGGCACCAGCCCGCCGCGGGTGATCGCGATCACGGCATGAAACGGGCCGACCTCATTCAGCCGCCAGGTCAGCGCCCGGCAATCCCTGTGAAACTGGTCCCATGAGACAGGAAAGGCCTTGCCAGCCCGCTCCTGCTCGCTCAGTTCCGGATGCTCCGCCATCATCATTTCCCTACATTTTCCGAATTATAGCTGTGGCCGTCGCGGTCGCGACGATCTTGTCGTTCTGAAACAATTCGCTGCTCAATTGGCAAATTTCCTTGCCGCGCAGCACTACGCGCCCCACCCCTTTCAGTGGACCAACTTTCGCCGGCCGGTGAAACTGTACATTGAGATTAACCGTCGGCGCGAATTCGCCGGCATCCAGCGTCGCGGTCAACGCCGGTCCCATGGTGTCGTCGAGCATGGCTGCGAGAAATCCGCCCTGCACGTTACCTGCAGGATTGAGGAATTCCGGCTTCGCCTCGAATTTCACCTCGGCTGTGCCGCGCTCGCCATCGATCGCGGCAAATTCGATGCCCAGCGTTTTTGCGCAAGGCGGCGCCGGCAGCCGGCCATCGACGATCTTCCAGAAAAACGAATTCTTGTCCACGACGCTGCTCTCGCTCTGCCTCGAATAATTGATCCGCTACCGGGCCACGTTCAATCCAGCCAGCATTTCCTTCACCGCGTTCATTGCGGCATTGAGTTTTTCCGGGTCGCGCGAGCGGACGACGAGATTGGTGTTCGGCTTCTTATCCTCGTCCTGAAACGGGTAACTGCCGATCATCGTGTCCGGATGCGCATTGGCGATTTCGCGCAAGGGACCGCCGATGTCGCCTTCCCTTGCATTGGCGCGAACCGATTCCGACAGCATCCGTACCCCGGATTTCAGCTTCGGTGCGACAATGTCCATCATCGCCTGCATGATCGAGGGCACCCCGGCCATGACGATGACATTGCCGATCTTGAAGCCGGGCGCCAGAATGGTCGCGCTCTGGATCAGTTCGGCGCCGTCGGGAATTCGCGCCATGCGCAGCCGCGCCTCGTTCAGATCGCCAGCACCCCAGCGCTCGCGAAACCGCGCCACCACTTCCGGATGATGGTCGATGCCGACGCCGAACGCTTTCGCGACGCTGTCGGCGGTGATGTCGTCATGGGTCGGCCCGATACCGCCGGTGGTAAACACGTAGTTATAGCGGTGGCGCAGCGCGTCCAGCGCCGCGATGATTTCGGCCTCTTCGTCCGCGACGACGCGTACTTCCTTGAGGTCGATCCCGATATTGGTCAGGTATTCCGCGATAAAGCCGATATTCCTGTCCTTGGTCCGCCCGGACAGGATCTCGTCGCCGATCACCAGAATTCCCGCCGTGACGATATCGCTCATGACCTCTCCTTGCCGTCTCGCCCATCTTTCCCCGAAGGCGCGCCAGGGCATGTTTGCTCCAGCAACACCTTGAAGTCATGGGTCTTTGCTGCCGAAATAAGCACCGCCCAGCCGTTTTTTCGGGCAACTTCCCAGCCATCCTTAGCAAATGCTCTGCCTGAATGCATATCGCGCTGGCCCGGGCCTTGCTACCACCCCTTTCAGTCATGCACTGTCCCGCATGGCCTGGAAAAACAGTCGGGATCTCGGGGATATATGGCAGTTGCCTTCGATGAAATGAACGGCCCCGACGGCGACCTCCGTCCGGCCTACCAGGAGCTCTCCCGCTGGCTGAAGGAGACGCCGCCCGACGCCCTGGAATATCGCCGTCAGGAAGCGGAGCTGCTGTTCCGCCGGATCGGCATCACCTTTGCCGTCTACGGCGACGCCGAAGCCCAGGAGCGGCTGATCCCCTTCGACGTGATCCCGCGGATCATCTCGGCCAGGGAATGGGCCATCCTCGAAAAAGGCCTGAAACAGCGGGTGCGCGCGCTCAACATGTTCCTGCGCGACATCTATCACAACCGAGATATCCTGCGCGCCAACATCATCCCCGACGACCTGATCTTCCAGAATCCGGTGTTCCGGCCGGAGATGAACGGCCAGGACGTGCCGCACGATGTCTATGTCCACATCGCCGGCATCGACATTGTCCGGGTCAACCCGGAAAACTTCTTCGTGCTGGAGGACAATGCGCGCACGCCGTCCGGCGTGTCCTACATGCTGGAAAACCGCGAAATCATGATGCGGCTGTTTCCGGACCTGTTTGCCCGCCACCGCGTCGCGCCTGTGGAAAAGTACCCGGACGAACTGCTGTCGGCGCTGCGATCGGTGGCGCCGCTCAGCGCCGCGGCCGAACCCACGGTGGCGCTGATGACGCCCGGCGTCTACAATTCCGCCTATTACGAGCATTCATTTCTGGCCGACAAACTCGGCATCGAACTGGTCGAAGGCCGCGACCTCATTGTCAAGAACGATGAGGTGTTCATGCGCACCACCGAGGGCCTGAAGCGCGTCGATGTCATCTACCGCCGCGTCGATGACGACTTCCTCGATCCCCTCACCTTCCGCCCGGATTCGGCGCTCGGCGTGCCCGGGCTGATGTCGGCCTATGCGGCCGGCAACATCACCTTGGCCAACGCGGTGGGAACCGGCATCGCCGACGACAAGGCTGTCTACTCCTACATGCCCGAGATCGTGAAATTCTATCTCAGCGAAGAACCGATCCTGAAGAACGTTCCGACCTGGCGCTGCCGCGAGCCCAAGGACCTGGCCTACGTTCTCGATAACCTCAGCGAACTGGTGGTCAAGGAAGTGCATGGCTCCGGCGGCTACGGCATGCTGATCGGCCCGGCCGCGACCAAGGCGACGATCGAGGCGTTTCGCGACAAGCTCAAGCGCGAGCCCGAGGGCTTCATCGCCCAGCCGACGCTGGCGCTGTCGACTTGCCCGACCTGCACCGAGTCCGGCCTTGCGCCGCGCCATGTCGATCTGCGGCCGTTCGTGCTGACCGGAAGCCATCACGTCACCATCGTGCCGGGCGGGCTGACGCGCGTGGCGCTGAAGCAAGGCTCGCTGGTGGTGAATTCGAGCCAGGGTGGCGGAACCAAGGACACTTGGATTCTGGATGGGTAACTTGGATTCTGGACGATTAGATCAGGCCTGAGGAGAGCAACACCCCTGCATGCTGTCGCGCACCGCTGAGAACCTTTACTGGCTGGCCCGCTACGTCGAACGCGCGGAATATCTCGCGCGCACCATCGAGGCGACGCTGCGCGTCACCGCGCTGCCGAACACTTATACCGGCAAGACCAACGAGTGGGATTCGGCGCTGCTGACCGCCGGCGTCAGCGCGAGTTTTTACGAGGTCTACGAGGAAGCCGACGAGCGCAATGTCGTCGATTATCTGTCGTTCTCATCGGCCAATCCGTCCTCGATCCGCAACTGCATCGAAAACGCGCGGCTCAATTCGCGCTCGGTCCGCACCGCGCTGACCAGCGAGATGTGGGACACCATCAACTCAGCCTGGATCGATCTCCAGGAAGTCTGGGGCAAAGGCACCAAGACTCGCGAAGAACTGGCGAAGTTCTTGCGGTTCGTGCTGGAAACCTCGCTGCGGTTCGACGGCTCGGCCTACCGGACCATGCTGCGCAACGACGCTTACTGGTTCTCGCGGCTGGGCTTACATCTCGAGCGCGCCGACAATACCGCCCGCATCCTTGATGTGAAGTATCATGTGCTGTTGCCCGAGGAGGAGCATGTCGGCGGACCGCTCGACTATTATCAATGGACCTCGATCCTGCGCTCGGTCTCGGCACTGACCGCCTACCACTGGGTCTATCGGGAAACCCTGAAACCATGGCTGATCGCAGACCTTTTGATCCTCAACGATTCGCTGCCGCGCTCGCTGGCGAGCTGCTACGGCAATCTGGTGCGAAATCTCGATCAGATCGGCGTCGCTTATGGCCGCCAGGGCGCCGCACAGCGCCACGCCCGCGGCGTCCGCAATCGCCTCGAGCACAGCCACATGGATGATATTTTCCAGCATGGCGTGCATGAATTCATCCAGGAATTCATTGCGGATAACGGCAGGCTCGGTGAGATCATCACAAAACAGTACCTGATCTGATGGATTCGAGACGAAAACAAACAAATGTCGCCATCGCCGGGCATAGCCGTCCGAGGGACGGCGCTGCTTCCGCTCGCCTATGCCCGGCCATTCACGTCTTGATTTGAGAGAAACAGGGAAGAAAGACGTGGATGCCCGGTACAAGACCGGGCATGACGACCTTCCTGTACTAACGTGTCTGAACTCTAGCATTGTCCCGGTAAGTCATGCGCCTGCGAATTGCTCATACCACCAGCTATCGCTACAAACCGCCTGCCACCGGCGTGATTCAGATCCTGCGGATGACGCCGGGCAGTCATGACGGGCAGTACGTCGCCGAATGGCAGATCGATGTCTCCACCGATTCACGGCTGGACGTGCATCAGGATGCGTTCGGCAATGTCACGCATGTCTTGACCTACGGACCGATCGCCGATCTCACCATCACGGTCGAAGGTCTGATCGAGACCCACGATACCGGCGGCGTGTTGCGGGGCACCGATGAACGCTTTCCGCCGAGCCTGTTCCTGCGCTCGACGCCGCTGACCGAAGTCAATCCGGCGATGGCGGCATTTTCGCGCGAGCTGCGTTCGGAATCGGAAGACGACGTGCTCGGGTTTCTGCATGCACTGATGATGCAGATCAACGAGCACATGACGTTCGACGAAGACCCCACCAACAGCGGCACCTCGGCGGTGGAAGCCTTCGCATTGAAACGCGGGGTGTGTCAGGACTATGCGCATATTTTCATCGCCTGCGCGCGCTCCGGTGGCGTGCCGGCGCGCTTCGTCGCCGGACATTTCCTGCGCTCCGACGGGATGGTCAACCAGCAGGCCGGCCACGCCTGGACGGAAGCATTCGTGCCGGATCTCGGCTGGGTCGGGTTCGATCCGGCCAACGCGATCTGCACCACCGACGCGCATGCCCGCGTCGCCATCGGCCTGGATTATCTCGGCGCGGCGCCGGTGCGCGGCACCCGCTATGGCGGCGGCATGGAAACCCTGTCGGTCGCGGTCAAGGTCGACCAGGCCGGCCGGCAAGGTCAATCGCAGTCACAGTCGTAATTTCTCGCGTCATTCCCCTGGCGCGGCCGCCGCTTTGCCTTCAGGCCGGACACCGAGACGCCAGGCCGAGGGTGGAACGCCAATCATCTTCTTGAAGGCACGGCTGAATGCCGCGTCGGATTCGTAGCCGGTTTTCGCCGCGATGCTGGCAATGTTGGCGTTGCTGCCGCTCAAAAGCTCCGAAGCAATCTGCATCCGCCATTTGGCGAGATAGTGCACCGGCGGAATCCCGACAAGCTTCGCAAAACGTTCGGCCAGGATGGTGCGTGACAATCCCGACTGCTTCGCCAGTGTCTCTATTGTCCAGTTGCGCGCCGGCTGATCGTGGATCAGCGACAGCGCCTTGCCTACGAGCGGATCACGCATGCCCGCAAGCCAGCCGGTGTTCTGCGGCGGCAGCGTTTCAATATAGCGGCGCAGAACGTCGATAAACATCAACTCGCTCAGTTTGGTTAGCACCGTCTCACCGCCGGCGCGCTTCTCCGCCACTTCCGCCACTGCAAATCTGATGAACTGGCCGAGCCAGCCGGCATCGCCATCGCGCGGGTTTCCCACCTTGATCACGGGCGGCAACGCCTCGAGTAACGGATTAAACGGCTGCGCATCGCAGGCGAGATATCCGCAGACGAGCTTGGCTGAGATCGGTCCGCCACTGACGTAGTTGATATGGAACGGCATTTGACCGGCAAAGGCGATGTCGAGCAGGTCTGCCGCGGGTGGATCGGCGCGGAGGCCGGGGCTGCTCGACATGATATGCGGATCGCTGTGGGTGAAGACAACGACTTCGCCGGCTTCGACGACAATCGGTTGCCCACCGACAATACGCGCAAAACACCGGCCGGCTGTCACCACATGATAGGAAATCAGATGGTCGGCCCCCGGAAGAATTCTCGGCAAGATCGAAGCCGGTGCCGGCGACCGGACAGCCCATGGGTCCTGAGCCTCGATGTCGAAGAACGTCGCGCCGGTCAGCCGCACAGTCTTCAATAAATTGGATAGGGCGTCCTCGGCCATTCGGCTCTGCCTGGCAAGTGGCGTGGGCATCGATCGCGGATGCGTTCTGCGACAGCCCTTTCGAAATCCGGACGCTCTGTCAAGTAACCCGAACGCCCTGCCATTCAGTTCGCCGCCGGAACGTTTAAATCGCTCGCGGTGGGCGCGCTCGGAAATGAGCAAGAATCAGGAGTTGCAAGGTCATGACAGTAAACAAAGGCGGATGTTTCTGTGGCGCCATAGAAATTGAAGTGCACGGAGCTCCCGAGGCGATGGGTTATTGCCATTGCAATTCGTGCCGATCCTGGTCGGCGTCACCCGTGAACGCCTTCACCTTGTGGAAGCCGCAGAACGTCGAAATCACAAAAGGTGCGGAGTTTCTATCCCGGTTCATGAAAACAGAGGCGAGCGGTCGCCAGTTTTGCAAGCGATGCGGCGGCCATCTGATGACCGACCATCCGCAGTTGGGTTTGGTGGACGTCTATGCGGCCACGATACCTACCCTGAAGTTCAGCCCCGGTGTCCATGTCAACTACGCCGAGACGGTCCTGCCGATGAAGGACGGGCTACCGAAACTAAAGGACTTTCCCGCCGAGCTCGGAGGTTCTGGCGTGCCCGTGCCGGAGTAGCGCCAACACGGGGAGACTTATCGCTCGCGCGCCCGATCAACACCAAACCAGTCGAGGAGAAGATCTATGGATATTGCGACGTTCCGAACGACACAGGAGCCATTCAAGGAGCTCTACCGAAAAGATGCCAAGGCCGCGTTTCTCACCTTGAGGGCCAAGGGTACTGCCGACGAATCCGCCGTGACCTGCAAGGTCGAGACCGGACGCGGACTCGCGCTCGCGGGTATCCACCCGAAGGCCGGTGGCACCGGCCGGGAGCTCTGCTCGGGCGACATGCTGCTTGAAGCCCTGATCGCTTGCGCCGGCGTCTCGATGAGAGCGGCGGCGGCTGTGCTCGATATTCCAATCAAGTCAGCGGTGGTTTCAGCCGAAGGCGACGTCGATCTGCGCGGCACACTCGGCGTGACCGAGGGCGTGCCCGTCGGCTTCAAGGCGATCCGCTTGCGGTTCGACGTCAAGACCGACGCACCGCAGAACCAGCTCGATCAGCTGCTCGAACTCACCGATCGCTATTGCGTGATCTTTCAGACGATCCAGAACAGCCCAAAAACCACGGTAAAGTTAAACAGGGTTGGCCAGTAAGGGCGGCGTTGGTTCGCGCTCCACCGGCTTGAGCCGCGACGCAAATTCATGACGGTGAAGTCGCCGCCGCGCGACAAGGTGCGGCGGCATTTCACAGGCCGGAGTCCCGGATAACCGGTCCGTTCGCCCACAGACGCGCCAATTGGCGCGTCTGAGCATGACGGCTCAATCAATATTGCGCAACTCCGGTAATTCGACCCTCGCGCAATCCAGCCCTCGCCGTGAGGTAGACGCCCGCCGCGCTCGCGCGTAAGCACGCGCATGGCAACATTTCCCGACGCGCGGTTCGGCACGCTCAAACAATTGGCATGACCTGCGACGCCCTGGCGTCGGGTCGGCGTCGCTAGGCGCTTGACATCGGTCGGCGCTCCCCATGTGATGGGCGTCAACAAAAACAAAAACGCAATGCACAATTTTCCAGGGAGGTTTTGATGCTGGTGCGTAAGGCTGTCCGCCTGCTCGGCGGGCTGGTTGTGGCGGCGGTGGCGCTGGGCATGGCGGTTGCGGCCCAGGCCCAGGAAAAGAAAATCAAGATCGGCGTGATCTACGACCTGACCGGCCCGCTCGCGGGTGGCGGTTCGGAGCTGCAGTACATCGGCGCCAAGATCATGCTCGACCAGTACGCCAAGACCGGTGTGGAAGGTTACAAGGTCGAGGCGATCTACGCCGACGCCCAGAGCAAGCCTGACGTCGCCATCAACGAGGCGGTCCGCCTGGTCGAGCAGGAAAAGGTCGACATGCTCCTGGGCTTCTTCTCGTCGGCGCAGTGCGTGCCGGTGGCCGCCCGCGTCGAGCAGCTCAAGAAGTTCATGTGGATCACCACCTGCATTTCATCGTCGGTGCTCGACAACAAGAATTTCAAATATGTCTTCCGTCCGCAGGCGAGCGGCGACCAGTTCGGCATGATGACGATGGACTTCATCGCCCAGAACTCGCAGTCCAAGTTCGGCAAGGAGCCGAAGGACCTGCGCGTCGCCATCATTCACGAGGATGGCGCCTACGGGGTCGACGTGGCCAAAGGCAACGTTGCCGGCGCCAAGAAGGCCGGCTTCAACGTCGTGCTGAAGGAAGGCTATTCGGCTACCGCGCCCGATCTCTCTGCGCTGGTCACCAAGCTGAAGCGCGCTCAACCCGATGTCATCTTCCATACCGGCTACAATCCCGACATCACGCTGCTGCTTCGCCAGACGCGCGAACAGGGGCTGAAGTTCGGGGCCCTGGTCGGCCACGGTGCGGGCTACGGTGTATACGAGAAGCTCAAGGAAGGCCTCGGCCCCGACGCGAACTACATCTTCAACACCGATCCGATCTCGATCTGGCTCGCAAACCAGAAATCAATGGATCCGAAGCTGCCGCCGATCATCAAGATGGTCGGCGAGGAATTCGACAAGGTGAAACCGGGCGTCGCCATACGATCGGCGCATGTCGGCATGGCGGCTTCGAACACTTACGTGTTCCTGACCGAGGTGCTGCCGCGCGCCATCAAGAAATATGGCGGCGTCGATCCCGACGCGCTGCGCAAGGCGGCGCTCGAAGTCGACCTTCCCGAGGGCGGCACGATGCTGGGCTTCGGCGTCAAGTTCTACGGCGAAGGCACCCAGATGGCCGGACAGAATGAACGCTCGTTCCCGGTGGTGATCCAGTACGTCGACGACAAGTCGTATGTGGTGTGGCCGAAGAGCCAGGCGCAACGCGAGGCCGTGCTGCCGCTGCCGGCGGGCACGACCTACAGCTACAAATAGGTGGTCCTGGATCGACGGAAGGGACCGCCGTGCTGGTAGTCGAGGGCTTGGTCAAGCGGTTTGGCGGCTTCACGGCCGTCAACAAGGTATCGTTCAAGGTCGATCAGGGCGAGATCCTCGGCCTGATCGGTCCGAACGGCTCGGGCAAGAGCACGATCTTCAACATGCTCTCCGGCACGCTTTCGCCGTCGGCGGGTTCGATCAAATTCGCCGGGACGGAAATCGCAGGTCTCGCGCCGCACCGGATCATCAATCGCGGCATCGGCCGGACCTTCCAGATCCCGCGACCGTTTCACCGGCTGACGATGTTCGACAATGTGGCGTTGGCTGGCTACTTCGGGCAGGGCCGGCACAGCCGTGCGAAAGCCGAGGACGCCGCCGAACGCGCGCTCGCCATGGTCGGCCTGCCGGCGGACCGCACCATCAGTGTCGACGGGCTGGGCGCCGCCGGCCTGAAGAAGCTGGAGCTGGCCAAGGCGCTTGCGACCGGGCCGAAATTGCTGCTGGCGGACGAAAGCCTGGGCGGGCTCGATGACACCGAGATGGACCAGGCCGCCGACATGCTGCGCAAGATTCGCGACGAGCTTGGCATCACCATCATCTGGGTCGAGCACATCATGGGCGTGCTGATGCGCGTGGTTGATCGGGTGATGGTGCTGGATCACGGCGAGAAGATTTCCGATGGCCTGCCGAGCGAGGTGTCGAACGATCCGCGGGTCGTCGAGGTTTATCTCGGCACCGATGCCGATGCGACCCAGGCCGCCGCGGCCGAAGCGCGTCGTTAGGCGGGGTGCGCGCATGCTCGAGCTGAAATCGGTCGATGCGGGCTACGGAACCTTCCAGGCGCTGTTCGGCGTCAGTCTCGACGTCAGGGCGGGCGAAGCGGTGGGCGTGATCGGCCCCAACGGCGCCGGCAAGACGACCTTGATGCGGGTGATCTCCGGTCTGATCCGGCCTCGCGCGGGAGCGATTTCAATGGAGGGCACCGACGTCCTGAGGACGCCGGAACATCGCATCGTCAGTCTCGGCATCGCCCACGTGCCGGAGAACCGCCGCCTATTTCCCCGTCTGACGGTGCAGGACAACCTCAAGATGGGCGCCTTCATGCCCGAAGCGCGGGCCCGCTACGCCGAGCGGCTGGCGTTTGTGTTTGACCTGTTTCCACGCATGAAGGAACGCCGCAACCAGCTCGCCGGCACCATGTCGGGAGGCGAGCAGCAGATGTGCGCCATCGGCCGCGCGCTGATGTCGGATCCGAAGCTGCTGTTGCTCGATGAACCCTCGGCTGGTCTCGCGCCTGTCGTCGTTCAGCAGGTTTTCGAACTGGTGAAGCGAATCCGCGCCAATGGCCTGACCGTGCTGATCGTCGAGCAGAACGTACAGCAGGTCCTGCGCGTGGTGGATCGCGCCTACCTGATGGAGGCAGGCTCGATCCGCGCCTCGGGCAAGTCGAGCGAGATGCTGGCCAACGACACCATCCGGCAAGCCTATCTTGGGGTGTAAGATTTTGGAGTCTAGGTAAAACCATGACGGATATTTTCGACATCTACCTGCTCGAAGCTGTCGTGAACGGCATCCTGCTCGGCGGCCTGCTGGCGTTGCTGGCGCTTGGGCTGAACCTGATCTTCGGCGTCATCGACGTGACGTGGATCTGCTACGCCGAACTTGTCATGATCGGCATGTACGGCATGTACTATCTGGTCCAGGTTTTTGGGCTACCCTATTACGTTGCGGCGCCGTTCACGATCCTGCTGGTCGCGGGACTGGGAGCGCTGCTGCATTTGCTGGTGATCGCGCCGCTGCTGTCGGCGCCGCCGATCAACCAGCTGCTCGCCACCGGCGGCGTGCTGTTCGTGTTGCAAAGCTTCGCCACCGTCGCGTTCGGCATCGACTTCCGCAACCTCGGCATAAGGATGCCGGTGTTGAAGTTCGCCGAGATGCATTTCAGTTATTCACGCCTGCTCGCTTTCGCCGCCGCGCTGATCGGCATGCTGCTGGTCTATTTCTTCATGAAGCGGACCTATGTCGGCACCGCCATCCGCGCCATCTCGCAGGACCGCCAGATCATGGCGCTGATGGGCGTCGACACGCGCCGTCTGTATGTCATTACCTCGGCGCTGGGCGGCGCGCTGGCCGGGCTCGCGTCCTGCCTGCTGGTCTTGCAATACGACATCCATCCGTTTGTCGGGCTGTCGTTCGGACCGATCACCTTCCTGATTTGCGTGCTGGGCGGGCTGGGCAATTTCGTCGGCGGCTTCGTGGCCGCGTTTGTATTCGCCGAGATCATCTCGCTCGGCGGACTGTTTTCCGATCTCGAATGGGGCTACGTGCTGGCCTTCGCCTTCTTCATCGTCATGATGTTCATCAGGCCCGCCGGGCTGCTGGCGAGGCGCTCGTGAACCTGCGTCAGTCGGTGCCCTGGATTGCCGCCGCAGCGCTCATCGCCCTGCCCTTCGTCTATCGCGAACCCTACCATCTGCACATCCTCATCCTGATCCTGATCTGGTCGTTCGCCTATACGTCGTGGTCGATGATGGGCCGCTTCGGCCTGGTTTCACTCGGGCATGGCGGGTTCATGGGCCTCGGCGCCTATGTGACGGCGCTGCTGTGGAACCACCTCGGCGTGTCGCCGTGGCTGGGCATTCCCCTGGCGATGATCGCCGCGGCGGTGCTGGCGGTGATCGTGGCGTATCCTTGTTTCCGCTTCCGCATCACCGGCCACTATTTCGTGCTGGTCACGCTGGCGCTGTCCGGAATCGTCCTCCAGGTCATCACCGCCACGCGCGACTACACCGGCGGCTCGCTTGGGTATACGCCCGACCGGACCAAGGGCAGCCATCTGCTGGCGCTGCAGTTCGACGACAAGATCACCTGGTATCTGATCGCGCTCGGGGTCTGGGCGCTTGGCCTCGTGATCTGGCGCTGGGTCGACCGCAGCATGGACCGCCATGCGCTGGAAGCGATCTCCGAGGATGAGGATGCCGCCGCCGCGGCCGGCGTCAACGTGACCTGGGAAAAGCTCAAGATCACCGTGATCAGCGCGCTGATGACGTCACTCGCCGGGGCGCTCTACTGCCAGTACCAGATGTTCATCTCCCCCGACACCGTGAGCGGCATTTCGGTATCCTTGCAGATGGTCTTTGCCGTCATCGTCGGCGGCCTCTATGTCTCGCTCGGACCAACCGTCGGCGCGGTCATCACCATCCTGCTGGCGGAAGTCCTGCGTATCGGCTTTGGAACGAAGGCCGTTGGCTGGGACAATCTGGTCTACGGCGTGCTGCTGGTGGTCTTCATCATCTTCCTGCCCAAGGGCATTTTAGGCAGCATCCTCGACCGGGTGAAGACGCTGCGCAAGGCCTGAGAAGAAGCGGTCGTCGAATTGTTTACCGTCATTGCGAGGAGCCCTTGCGACGAAGCAATCCAGCTTCCTTTGTCGCCCCGCAAAAGGTGGATTGCTTCGCGGAGCCTGTCATCGGGCGGCGCTTCGCGCCGACCCGTTGGCTCGCAATGACGGCATCAAGACCGAGGCTACGCGCCGACAAACACCAGCAACGTGCCATTGGCCGCCGCGGGCGGAACGCAAACAGCCTTTCCGCTGCGGAGCGGCGCGATGCGCTGAGCTCGGGAACGTCACACATCCGATGCCCTCTCTCGTTGCAGGGCAAACCAGCGTTCCGTCAAACGCCGCCCATCCACGGGTATCAGATCGTTCAGAACCGATGCCATGATGATCCGCTCTACCCGAAAGTGGCGAAAGTCGTTTCGCAGCTCGCACCACGCGCCTAACACAGTCACGTCGACGTAATAGGCCATCGCGATAGGCCACACGATACGTTCGCTTCGTTTTGCCTCCGCGTCGGAGTACGCGATGCGGACCTTGCGGGTCTCACGGATCGCGCGCCGCAAGTCGGACAGATCGACCCCGTCCGGTATCGCCGCGCTGCCGCTGGATACGAGGAACGTTGGCTCCATGATTCCGCTTCGCAGCGCGTCGGGAAGCGCTGTGGTGACCTTGGCCAGCACGCTCTCCGCAGCACTCTGCAAGCCGGGATCGCGCAAACGGCGCACCAGTCGTGCTCCGACGGCAATCGCATCGACTTCGTCAGCCGTAAACATCAGTGGCGGCAAGTCGAAGCCTCGGCGCAGCAAATACCCCAGCCCCGGAGCACCCTCGATGGGGATGCGCCTCGCCTGCAAGGTCGCGATATCCCGGTACACCGTTCGGACCGTCACCTCGAGACGCTCAGCGATCATTGCTGCCGTTATTGGCTGAACGGCAACGCGCAGCATCTGGATGATGTCGAACAGCCGATCCGCGCGCCGCATCAGCGCTCCATCTTTCAATCGCAAGCCCGAGGATACTGACACAACGCTGTCAGTATCAAGGCATTAGGGTGCTCTCCAAGGCGGGGCGAAGGGTGCGGATGGCCGCGGACGTGAGCACGGGATTTCCAAAAAGTTCTCGAGCGTCCGTGGCCGGGCGACACGTTGAGATCCGGAGAGGATGAAATGCAGACGAGTTATTTGCGCGGTGTCCCGTTTTGCCTCGTCGCCACCGTCTCATGGGGCTGCATGTTCCCGGTGATGACGTCGGCGCTGACCCAGATGGACCCCTTCAATTTTACCGCCATCCGATACACGATCGCCGCCATTCCCTTCGCCGTCCTGCTCTTGGCCCGCGAGGGTCCTGGGGATCTGTCTCGTGGCGCGATCCACCGTCTAGCAAGCGAAATGTGCCTGATCAACAAAGAGGAGACAGTATATGCCTAATGTATTAGTCGAGACACGCGGCGGTTGGCTCGGAGCGAAGCGAACCGCATTGCTCGACGCCATCCAAGCGGCGACGGAGGAAGCGCTGCGCATCCCACCTGCTGCACTGGTGCTGCGACTGATCGAACATCCTAAGGAGTGCTTCACTAGCCCGCACGGGACGGCGGAACGGTACACCCACATCGTGATCATAATGTTCGCGGGTCGATCACTCTCGGCCAAACGCGCGCTCTACCAAGCGATCGTTCGGAACCTCGAGCCATTCGGCGTTCCGCCATGCGATGTGAGGATCATTCTGAACGAGGTCCCGCGTGAAAATGTCGGCATGCTGGGCGGCAAGGCCGCGGTCGATCTCGAGCTCGGCTATGAGGTCATAGTCTAGCTGACCCTCGGTGACCCGTGCCCGACCGGCTGCTGCACCATTCGACCGTCGTCAGCATCCAGGGTGCGGGCTACCGTCGTCTACGGCGTGCTGCTGGTGGTGTTCATCATTTTCCTGCCCAAGGGTATGAGCGAGATGACTTTTCTTCGAATCGTCATCCCGCTCTATCTTTTTGTTTGAGCATGATCTCCGCGCAAACGCTTCGCGTTTGTCGCGAGGGAAAACCGGTACCCACTTTTCCGGATCATGCTCTAGCGATGCAGGCTAACGTCAGCCGCCTTTGCTCTCAATCTCGGTCAATCCCGCCTTTCGCATGCCGTCCAGGAACCGCTCCATCAGTTCAGGCGTTTGATAGGGAACGCTGGCTCTGATCCAGTCGATCGATAGCTGGGGTTGCTCGAGCCGTACGGTTGCGAGAAATTTCCGGGCCTCCTCGATCCGTCCGGTCTGCGCGAGGCCGGCGCAGCGCAATCGCTGCGCCCCCTGAAAACCTGGGCGTAGACGCAAGAGCTGCGACGAGTATTCGACAGCTTCCGCGTATCGACCCGCACAATAATGAGCTACCGCGATAGCCCCGAGGAACAGCGCCATCTCCGGATCCAGGGGACTGAGCCTGATCGCTTCCTCGGCATGCTCTATCGCCTCGCAGTCGCGTCCGGCAAATGCCAGGCCGTGGCCAAGATTGCCGTGGGCTGCCGCGGAACTCGGGTTGAGTTTGACCGCCCGACGAAAAGCCGCGATCGATTCCTCGGTGCGTTTTTCCATGAGGGCCAAATAGCCAAGCGCGATCTGTCCCCAGGAATCGCAATCGTCGAGGGCGACCGCGCGAACAGCGTGTTGGCGACCAACGAGCAACCCGTGATCGCGGTTGACCCACCCCATATGCGCAGCAAACGAGAGGCAAAACGCCAGCAAGCTTCGAGCAGGCGCGTAGTTCGGATGTATCTCAACGGTACGTTTGAGAGCGTCGATCGCGGTCTCGTAATCCAGGCGTGTCAGGCGCCAGACATGCGTTTGAGCGCGAGCGACGAGTTCCCAGGCGCCGAGATCTTCCGGGGACCGCGAAAGCGAGCGGATGCCCTCCGCTGCAAGCAGACGAGGCTCGATAGCCGCGACGACGCTGGAGGTGATTTCATCCTGGACAGCGAAGATATCGCCCAGTTCGCGGTCGTAGCGCTCCGCCCAATGATGACCGCCGGTTATCGCGTCGACTAACTGCGCGGTGATGCGTATCCGCGAGCCGGCGCGGCGCACGCTGCCTTCCAGCACGTAGCGCACGCCAAGCTCGCGCGAAACCTGTTTCACGTCGACCGCGCGGTGCTTGTAGACGAATGTCGAGTTGCGGGCGATGACGAACAGCCAACGAATGCGGGACAGTCCGGTAATCAAATCCTCGGAAATGCCATCGGCGAAGTACTCCTGATCGGAATCGCCGCTCATATTGGCGAATGGCAATACCGCAATGGAAGGACGATCGGGCAACGGCAGGCCGCCGTCCCCGCCAGCCGCCGCAGCCGTTAGAGTTGGTGAGCCGAGGTCCACAGCATGGCTATCGATCACAATCACCGGCGATGCAAAAAGATAGCCGCGTTTGGCGACAGTTTCGATTTCCGCATGGGCGTTGTCGTTGAGCGCCTGACGGATGTCCTTGATGCACTGAACCAGTGAGTTGTCGGTGACCATGACGTCCTGCCAGACGTTATCGATCAATTCTCCTTTCGGAACGAGGCGGCCCGGGTTCTGTACCAGATAAACCAGCACGTCGAAGGACTTCGGCCGCAGGGGTAAAACCACGCCATCGCAACGCAAACAGGCGGATCGGCGATCGACGACAAACCGCCCGAAACGATAGCTTTTGGTTTCAGCCAGATATGACAGGGGTGCAGCCTGGTTTTGCGGATCCGCCCGCATCCTAGACCATTTCAGCAGAATTTCATCAGGCCTTCACGACACCCCGCCGCAGATCGGCAAGATCGGCTCACCAATCCCGGAGGTCGTGCCCGGCACGCCGTGAAGGAGTTTGCCCATGAAACCCGCGTCAAGGATCAACCGAGCGACGTTCTTCACCAGTCTCGTCGCGGCGGCGCTGCTGACCAGTTCCGCGCGCTGCGACGTCATCATGGACTGGAATGCCAAGGCGGACGCAATCGGCATCGAGAAGCAACTTCCCAATGCCCCGAATGCGCGCGGACTGGCGATGCTCCATATTGCGATGTTTGAAGCGGTCAACGCGATCGACCGACGATACGCCCCTTACAAGCTCAACCTCGCGGCAGAACGCACGACTTCCAAGGAAGCGGCGGCGGCTTCCGCCGCCTATGATATTCTGGTGGCGCTTTATCCCGATCAGAAAGCCGACCTCGACGCGACGCTCGCGGCGTCGCTTTCGGGCATTGCCGAAACGGAGGCGAAGTCGAAGGGGATCGAACTTGGCAAAAAAGCGGCGGCTGGGATTATCGCGCTGCGCGCCAACGACTCCAGCGACAAGACGGAAAATTACCGGCCCTACACGATGCCGGGCGTCTACGTGCCGACCGCAACGCCTATTGAATCCACTAGCCCAGCGCTGACGCCGTGGGTGATGGGCACGGGCTCGCAGTTCCGTCCGGGCCCTCCTCCGGCGCTTAGTTCGGAGACGTGGACCAGGGATTTGAACGAGATCCGCGAGATCGGAAGCCGCAACAGCAGCAAGCGCACGGCTGAGCAGACCAATATCGGCCGCTTCTGGTTTCAGACTGGACCCCGAACCTACAATCCGATCGTCAAGCAGATCGCGATGGCTCGGAAAATGGACGTCGTTGACTGCGCCCGTCTGTTCGCGCTCAGTTCGATCGCGGGCGTTGACGCCTTCATCGCCGTGTTCGACGCCAAATATACCTACAATCTATGGCGGCCGGTGACGGCGATCCGCAATGCCGATCTCACATCCAATGCCGCAACGCCGCGCGAAGAGTCATGGATGCCGCTCGGCGTTACCCCGATGCATCCCGAATATCCGTGCGCGCACTGCATTGTCGCGGCCGCTATTTCCACCGTTCTTCAAAGCGTCGCAGGAGATGAGGTCGATGCTATCTCGCTGACGAGCCCGACTGCTCCTGGAGTCACGCGCAAATGGACGCGCCTGCAGGACTACAGTGATGAGGTCTCGAACGCCCGCATTTACGCCGGCTTTCATTACCGCTTCTCAACCGAGGTTGGAAAAGACATGGGGAAGAAAATCGGGCAGTTGACGGTGGCAACGCAGTTGCGCGGCGCCGTTGCCTCCGCGCAGCCGAAACCCTGACGTGAGAAGGCTTTTACATATCAGAGGCGTTTCTCTGCGGTGAACGCTGCAAGACGCGCCAATTGGCGCGTCTTGCAATGACGGTCTAATCAACACTCGCAACTCCGGCACGTAGTCGCCGCGGTTATAGGCCGCCATGCCGTCTTCCCAGGGGCCCGCGAAAGCGCCCGGAATGCCCAAGATTTGCGCGGCCACGACCAGACCGCCGAGATTCATTTGCTTTTTCATGCGCCGCCCCTGCCCTCAGGTTTCGACGGAAAGTTGTCTAACCGGTCGATATCGGCAATGCCGCGACGGAATCGGCCCAAACCTCCGCCGATGCCCCCGAATGGGGTTGGAGGCGCTTCCGAAATTCGCTAGTAATTTCGCGCGCCGTCTGATGCGTTCGGGGATCGGAAATGACCTATTGTTGCGGAGTGCTGGTGCGGGACGGTCTGGTCATGATCGCGGACACCCGTACCAATGCCGGCCTCGACAACGTCTCGACCTTTCGCAAACTCCATATCTTCAGCAAACCGGGCGACCGCATCATGGCGGTCGCGAGCGCCGGCAATCTGGCGATCAGCCAGTCGGTGCTGTCTACGCTGACCGAAGGGCTTGAAGATCCGCATACCGGCGACCTCGAAACCCTGCTGAACGCGCCGACCATGTTCCAGGCGGCGCAGCGCATCGGCCGGGCAATCCGCGCGGTCCACGCCACCGAAGGCACGGCGCTGCAGTCCGAGGACATCAATTTCGACGTGTCGTTTTTGTTCGGCGGCCAGATCAAGGGCTCGCGGATGCGGCTGTTCATGGTCTACCCGGCCGGCAACTTCATCGAATGCACCACCGACACGCCCTATCTGCAGATCGGCGAGCACAAATACGGCAAGCCGGTGCTCGACCGCGCCATGCACTACGACGTCGAATTGTATGAAGCGCTCAAGACCAGCCTGATCTCGATGGATTCGACGATGCGCTCCAATCTCGGCGTCGGTCTTCCGATCGACGTGCTGGTGGTGCGTTCCGACGTCTGCGATGCCGATCTCAATCACCGCATCGAGGCTGGCGAGCCGTATTTTCACGATCTGCGCTCGCGCTGGTCGGCGGCGCTGCGCGCGGCGCATCAGAATATTCCAAGACCACCCTACAAGACCGAAACAGAATCAAAAACGTGACAAAAGGTAAGGAAACAAATGGCCGAGGCAGCAAACAAGATCGCAGTGGTGACCGGTGCAGGCACCGGTGTCGGACGCGCGGCATCGCTGGCGCTGATGAACGCCGGCTTCACGGTGGTGCTCGCCGGGCGGCGCATGGAAATGCTGGAAGAGACCAAAAAGCTCGGCGACAACGTCGGCAAGAGCCTTGCCGTCTCCGCCGACATGACCGACCCCGGATCGATCGCGGCGCTGTTTGCCAAGGTGATGGATACCTATGGCCGGCTCGACGTGCTCTTCAACAATGCCGGCATGGGCGCCCCGCCGGTGAATTTTGAAGACCTCAGCCTCGAGCAGTGGCAGGCGGTGGTGAACACCAACCTCACCGGGCCGTTCCTGTGCACGCAGCACGCGTTCCGCATCATGAAGGACCAGACCCCGCGCGGCGGTCGCATCATCAATAACGGCTCGATCTCGGCGCACGCGCCGCGGCCGTTCTCCGCGGCCTATACCTCCACCAAGCACGCCATCACCGGCCTGACCAAAGCGACCAACCTCGATGGCCGCGCCTATGACATCGCGGTCGGCCAGGTCGACATCGGCAATGCCGCGACGCCAATGACGGACCGCATGGTCGCCGGCGTGCTGCAGCCCGACGGCCGCAAGATTCCGGAGCCGCGGATGGACGCCAAGGCGGTCGGCGACGCCGTAGCCTACATGGCGAGCCTGCCGCTCGACGCCAATGTGCTGTTCATGACGGTGATGGCCAGCAAGATGCCGTTCGTGGGACGCGGCTAGCTATTCGTCGAAAAGCTAGACCCTCATGGTGAGGAGGCGCTTCTTAGCGCCGTCTCGAACCATGAGGCCGCGATGGCCCATCCTTCGAGACGCCGCGCAAAAGCGCGGCTCCTCCAGCGACAACGGCGAAGCCGTTGCGCAGGGATGAGGTGAGTACGTGGATGTCGGAGTCCCCTACTCCAGCCGCTCCACATCGCGCAGCGTCGGGAACAGCTTCATCCACAACAGCGCGATCGCGATGGTGCCGACGCCGCCGAGCACGGCGGCCGGCATCGCGCCGAACAGCGCCGCTGTCACGCCGCTTTCGAACTGGCCGAGCTGGTTGGAGGCGTTGATGAACAGGAAGTTCACCGCGCCGACACGGCCGCGCATCTCGTCGGGGGTGGCGAGCTGGACCAGCGAGAAGCGGATCACCACGCTGACGATATCGGCCGCGCCGAGTATCGCCAGCGCTACAACCGAGAGCCACATCCACTGCGAAACAGCGAATACCACAGTCGCCACGCCGAACACGATCACGGCTTGAAACATGCGCACGCCGACGCGCCGGTTAATCGTATGGCGCGCCAGGACGGCGGTCATCAGCAGTGCACCGACCGCAGGCGCGGCGCGCAGGATGCCGAGGCCCCAGGGGCCGGTCTGCAGGATATCGCGCGCGTAAATCGGCAGCAGCGCGGTCGCGCCGCCCAACAGCACCGCGAACAGATCGAGCGAGATCGTTCCCAGAATGGCAGCGTTGTTGCGGACAAACCGGACGCCCGCGAACAGGTCGGCCGGCGTTGTGGAATCCCTGACGACGGCCGATTGCGCCAGACGAACCGCCCCGCTCAGTATCGCTCCCGATAGCCAAAACAAAACCATCATGCCGTAGGGCATGCTGGGCGCAACGGCATAAGCCAGACCGCCAAGCGCGGGGCCGGTGATGGTGGCGATCTGAGCGGAGCCACTGGACAAGGCGGTCGCGCGTTGCAGCGTGCCCTGCGGAACGATGAGCGGCAGCAGCGCCGCCACCGCGGGGCTTTCGAACGCGGTGGCCGTTCCGAGCACGCCCGTTGCGATAAAAATCTGCAATGCCGTCAGCGAGCCCGAATAGGCACCCCACGCCAAAAACAGCGCCGTCAGCGCCTGGGCGAGTTGGCAGATCTGCAAGACGCGCCTGCGTTCGTAGCGGTCCACAGCGTGGCCCGCCACGAAAACCAGGAGTGCTGTGGGCAGAAACTGAACCAGCCCGACCATCCCGAGATCGAACGCGCTGCCGGTCAGGTCATAGATCTGCCAACCGATCGCAACCGCGGCGACTTGACTGGAGAACCGCGAGAAACTTCGTGTCAGAAGAAAAAGCAGGAAAGACCGGTGCCTGAGCAGCGAACTGGAGTCGGCTGATATCATCGACGATACGGTCAACGGCTTCTGCCCGGTTTTCTAATTGTGAGCAGTTGCCCGCTGCACGTCGGTTGTTGACGCGTGGCTGACCCCTGACCGGTTGTCAACATCTGGCGTTCGGACGCCTCCCGATGCAAAACGCATGGCATTGCGCTTTGCTGCACGACGCTGCCATAATCGCCTGGGCGCGGGGGAATTATGCTGCAGCTGCAATCGGCCTTCGGTGTATTGGCGTTGCTTGGCATCGCATGGGTGCTCAGCGAAAACCGCCGCGCTGTGTCGCTGCGACAGGCGGGCATCGGCCTCATCGTCACGTTGGCCACCGCCGTGATACTGATAAAATTGCCGTTCGTCGCCCATGCCTTCGGCGTCATCAACGATGCCGTGGGCGCGATTTCGGCGGCCTCGCGCGCGGGCACCTCGTTCGTGTTCGGCTATCTCGGCGGCGGCACGCTGCCGTTCGACCTGAAGGCGCCCGGCGCGGATTTCATTCTGGCGTTTCAGGCGCTCCCCATCGTGCTGGTGATGAGCGTGCTGACCACACTTCTGTTCTACTGGCGCATCCTGCCCCCAGTCGTGCGCGGCATGGCGTGGGTCCTGGAGCGCACGCTTGGCGTCGGCGGCGCGGTCGGGTTGTCGACCGCCGCCAATATTTTTCTGGGCATGGTGGAAGCACCATTGTTCATCCGGCCTTACCTGGCGCAGCTGACGCGCAGCGAATTGTTTCTGGTGATGACCGGCGGCATGGCGGGTATAGCCGGCACCGTGCTGGTGCTCTATGCCACGCTGCTGGCGCCGCTGATCCCGGATGCCGCGGCGCATTTCGTGATTGCGTCGGTGCTGGGCGCACCCGCGGCGATCCTGGTCAGCCTGATCATGGTGCCGGAGGCCGATGGCAGGCACACCGGCGGTACGCTCGAGGTGCCCGCGGTCGCCGCTGGCGGCCCCCGGGTCGCACCCGACCCCGGCCTCGCCGCCTCCAGCACCATGGATGCGATCGTCAAAGGCACGACGGCAGGACTTGAACTGCTGCTCAACATTGTCGCGATGCTGATGGTGCTGGTGGCGCTGGTGTATCTCGCCAATGCGATCCTCGGGCTGTTGCCCAATATCGGCGGGGCGGCGATCTCGCTGCAGCGGATGCTCGGATACGCCATGGCGCCGGTGTGCTGGCTGATGGGCCTGCCCTGGCCGCAAGCGGTCACCGCGGGCAGCCTGATGGGCGTCAAGACCGTACTCAACGAGCTGATCGCCTATGTCGATTTGTCGAAACTCGGTCCCGACGCGCTCGATCCGCGCTCGCGGCTGATCATGCTCTATGCGATGTGCGGCTTTGCCAATTTCGGCAGCCTCGGCATCATGATCGGCGGCCTCGGCACCATGGCGCCGCAGCGCCGCGACGAGATCAATGCGCTGGGATTGAAATCGATCGTGTCAGGCACGCTGACGACCTGCCTGATGGGCGCGATCGTGGGGGTGTTAAGCTGAAGGCGCTACAATCTTCGTCATGCCCGGCCTCGTGCCGGGCATCCACGTCTTCCTTTCTAGTGCGAAGACGTGGATGGCCGGGACATAGGCAAGCGGAAGCGACGCCGTCCTCTGGACGGCTATGCCCGGCCATGACGCACTAACAATTTTCTTGGCCTCACGTTGCGAGTTCAACCGTCTTGAACTCCGCCGGCAAAATCACTTCGAGCAGTTCGACGTCGTCGGAATAATCCATGATGAGATGCTTGATCCGGGGCGGCTGGGTCCATGCGCTACCCTCTTTCATCAGCGTCTCGCCCTGCCCTTCCATGTAGGTTTTGATCCAGCCCTTCAGGACATAGACCATCTGGAATTCGACGTCGTGAAAGTGAAGCTTTGAAACCTCGGCAGGATTGCATGGCCCGATCAGCCGGATGACATGCGCCTGCGCCAGGCCGTGGCTGGCCTCGGCAATGCCGAGATCGCGGTATTGCGCATAGGTGCGCAAGCCATCGGCTTTGAAATCCTCTTCGCGATGATGACTGATGGCGATGCGCTGCTTCGGACGCGGGCGCGGTTTGGCGGCCGGCAGCGCGCGGGCCTTGGCCTTGCGCGCGGCGGATTTGGCGACTGTTTTGCTGGCGGTCTTGCGCGCGGGCGATTTTTTCAACGCGGCGGTCTTCGCCGCAGCGCGCGATTTCGGCTTCTGCTTGGCCATTGATGCTCTCCTTTTCCGAATAGTCGGGAAAGGGTTAGCATAGTTTGCACTTCGTAGGGTGGGCTGAGCGAAGCGAGCCCACCGCGAAACAACCCGATTGCGTCTGTCAGTCGTTGGTGGGCACGGCGCGAGCGCGCCTTTGCCCACCCTCAAAACGCTACCCAGTCGGACTCAATGCAGCCGGAACACGCCGTCGACGGCGCGCAGTTCGGCGGGCTTGATCAGCTTGGAGTGAGCGACCGTCACCGAGAACAACGGTCCCTCCAGCGACTTTTCCCAGAAGCTGAGGAAATCCTTCAGCGCCGGAAATTTGGGAAACAGATCGTAGTTCTGCCAGACATAGGTTTGCAGCAACGAGGGATGATCCGGCATGCGATAAAGAATTTGCGCCGTCGTCAGCCCGTAACCCAGCACCTGCTTCCGGAAGTCCTCGGAAACCCCAACCCGCGAGACCATGCTTACCTCCATTGCTGGAGCGCATTTCACGAAGTGGCTGCCGACCGGGAGCCACCCGGTGGAGATGCGCTCACATGAGACAAATGTGACGCACGATACCAACCTATCACAAGCCTAAATGTTTAACGTTCTGTTGAAATATCTCGCGTTAGCAGCAGCTTACCGCACGTGCTAGTACGGGGTTTCGGGGTCTGTTCTGGCGAATTAATGATGCTGAACGAAATTGGCAGGCGTCATATTTGAGTGCCAAATTTTCTGCTAGAAGCCCTTGTTCCCCGCTCAAGTCTGGACTATGTCCATCACAGCTGCGCTGGCACTCGCTGGTGTAGACTGCCAATCTCAAAAACTCGGCAACAACTTCAAAAGCTTAGGAGGACTGCATGAAATTCCGTCCGCTTCACGACCGCGTTGTGGTCAAGCGCATCGACGCCGAAGAGAAGACAGCTGGCGGCATCATCATTCCGGACAGCGCCAAGGAAAAGCCCTCGCAGGGCGAAATCACGGCGGTCGGTCCGGGCGGCCGTGACGAAGCCGGCAAGCTGATCCCGATCGACCTCAAGGTCGGCGACCGGGTGCTGTTCGGCAAGTGGTCGGGCACCGAGGTCAAGCTCGACGGCGAGGAGCTGCTGATCATGAAGGAGAGCGACATCATGGGCGTTCTCACCGATCTTCCCGCCTCCAAGAAGAAGGCCGCGTAAGCGCCTTAGCCCGTTCCCTCATCCTGAGGAGCCGGCGCAGCCGGCGTCTCGAAGGATGCGGCCGCAAGCTCAAATCATCTCATCCTTCGAGACGCCCGCTCAAGGGCGGGCTCCTCAGGATGAGGATCAGTTTCAAACGGAGACCAATAAATGTCAGCTAAAGAAGTCAAATTCGGCGTCGATGCCCGCGATCGCATGCTGCGCGGCGTCGAAATCCTCAACAACGCGGTCAAGGTGACGCTCGGCCCCAAGGGCCGCAACGTCGTGCTCGACAAGTCGTTCGGCGCACCCCGCATCACCAAGGACGGCGTCACCGTCGCCAAGGAAATCGAGCTTGAGGACAAGTTCGAGAACATGGGCGCCCAGATGGTGCGCGAAGTGGCCTCCAAGGCGGCCGATGCGGCCGGCGACGGCACCACCACCGCGACCGTGCTGGCCGCGGCCATCGTCCGCGAAGGCGCCAAGTCGGTTGCTGCCGGCATGAACCCGAT
>Ga0137418_10001009_pt1 | contig 25848 bp, 20 predicted proteins | sample CZODoug3_1_2_16f_FD_122242 | JGI IMG/M metagenome (GOLD analysis project Ga0137418, IMG submission 122242) | Vadose zone soil fungal communities from Angelo Coast Range Reserve, California, USA - CZODoug3_1_2_16fungal (Hybrid Assembly) | ecosystem: Environmental > Terrestrial > Soil > Vadose...
GCTCAGCGACCGCGAAAAAGAAATCGTCCAGCTCGTCGCCCAAGGCTTCCGCAACAAAGAAATCGGCGAAAAACTTTTCATCTCCGAGCAAACCGTCAAAAACCACTTGCACAACATCTTCGACAAGCTCGGCGTCTCCGACCGCCTCGAACTCGCGTTGTACGCGATTCACCACCGACTGATTGATCAATCGTAATCGCACCCCGAATTCCCATTCAGGACGTCATTCATCGCTGCCGTTTGCCGCTTGGGATGATCTGTCGCGGGTTAAGGTCTTTACCTGAATGCTTATTACGGTATTCCCTTGCTACCACTTAAATCTAATGGTAATTAGTGTCCTTCCGCGTCCCCGGGGCTCCAGGATTTCTATTTTGAGTCGGTTGAGCAGGCAAACTATGAGACTTCTACCAGCAAGCTTGCGTCGTGGTGTGTTACTCCTCGTTTCCGTCCTGGCTTTCTTTGTTGCTCGCGCGGCAGCACAGACGACTAACACCACCGCGCGCATCACCCAGCCAGTGGATGAGAAGAACCTTGTCGTCTTGAAGGGCAACGTCCATCCACTCGCGCGGCCGGAGTTTGACCAAGGCCCCGCACCGCTCGACCTTCCTATGGAACGGATGCTGCTCGTGCTCAAGCGCAGCCCGGAGCAAGAAGAAGCATTAAAAAAGTTACTCGACGATCAGCAAGATAAGTCCTCGCCAAACTATCGCATGTGGTTGACACCCGAACAGTTCGGGCAGCAATTCGGGCCGTCCGACACCGATATACGTAAGGTGACAGGTTGGCTGCTAGGGCACGGATTTCAGAATGTCCAAGTTAGCAAGGGCCGCACCGTGATCGAGTTTTCCGGCGCTGGCTCGCAAGTACAGGAAACGTTCGGAACTTCCATCCACAGGTTCATGGTCAATGGCGAAGGGCACTGGGCCAATGCGAGCGACCCGACCATTCCCGCTGCTCTATCTCCGGTTGTGGAAGGTGTTCTTACCCTGCATAACTTTTTTAAGCGGCCTCAGGTCCGCGTCACAGAAAATCAGATCACCGCCAGTGTGGTACACGGATCGCCGCAGTTCACTTCCAGCGCTGGACTGCACGCTCTCACGCCCTTCGATTACTACAAAATCTACAATTTTAATCCGACTGAGCCTTATGGGCCCGTTTCTGAGCGCATCGCTATCGTAGGTCGCTCCAACATCAACCTTCAAGATGTCGGCTATTTCAATTTCTGGTTGCTGGGTAACCAGGCGGGCAGTCCCCAGGTCATCGTGAATGGCCCTGATCCCGGCGATCTCGGTGGCGGCGAAGAAACGGAAGCTGTTCTCGACACGACTTGGGCGGGCGCTATCACTCACGGTGGCGTACTACTGGTGGTTTCAAAATCCACCGCGTCAACCGACGGTGTCGATCTCTCTGAGCTGTACATCATCGACAACAATCTAGCGGGCATAATGAGCGAAAGTTTCGGAGACTGCGAGGCCAACTTTACAAGCACCCAAGCCGCCGGAATCTCCAGCCTTGCCGCGCAAGCTGCTACCCAGGGTATCACTTACGTTGTCGCTGCCGGCGATTCTGGTTCTGCCGGATGCGACAACCCGCATACGGAGAATCTCGCAACTCACCCTCCCTCGGTCAATGCCTTGGCCGCCACTCCCTACACTGTGGCCGTTGGCGGAACAATGTTCAACGAGAACGGGCATGACAGCACATATTGGAGTTCCACCAACGACCCAAACAGTCTCTCTTCCGCCCTTTCTTACGTCCCAGAAGATGTCTGGAATGAGAGCTGTACCTCCTGCAGCAAGCCCGGCATTTGGGCCGGTGGCGGCGGATCCAGCACTTTTTTCATGAAGCCTTCCTGGCAGATCGGCGTTCCGGGAATCCCGACAGATAGGGCGCGTCATCTTCCTGATGTGTCCCTTACGGCGGCCGGTCACGATCCATATCTGCTCTGCCTTCGCGGCTCTTGCATCCCCAATGCGCAGAATCAGATCAGCTTCGCAGGAGTGAGTGGAACCTCAGCTGCGGCTCCGGCCTTTGCCGGTATCCTCTCCTTGGTTGGACAAAAGGTGGGTGCTCGACTTGGCCAGCCAAACTATGTGCTGTATCGCCTGGCTGCGATGGAGAGCTTTTCGCAATGCAACGCCTCCAACACCGTTTCGCTGCCGCCAACCACCTGCGTCTTTAACGACATCACCGTCGGCAATAACTCGGTTCCGGGCGAACCCGGCTATGGCACTTCCAGCGCGACCTACCAGAGCGGAATGGGCTACGATCAGGCAACGGGCCTTGGCTCCGTAAATGTCAACACTTTGATCAATCAGTGGAACACCGTCAGCTTCAATCCGACAACCACAGTCTTCTCGATATCTCCGACCACTGCCACCCACGGCGATCCGCTGAGTGTCACGCTAAGCGTCACCCCCAACAGCGGCACAGCAACTCTCACCGGCGTCGCCTGGCTGCTGCAAAGCTCTCCCTACTCCATTCTCGTTGGGGATAATACCGTTGACATTTTCCCTCTCGACCCGAAAGGCAATTTCTCCGGTGTCACGCACCTCCTCCCTGGTGGAGCCTACCAAGTGAGCACACACTACCCAGGCGATGGCACATTTGCATCGAGCGATTCCACACCCCCCGTGCAGGTGACTATCCACCCGGAAAACACCACCATTACTTTCTCAGTGTTGACCACCGACGCCAGCGGGAATTTCATTCCCTTTAGTTCTGGGCCCTATGGAACTCCGGTTTACTATCAGGCGCACGTTAGCGGGCAATCGGGATATGGGGTGCCGGGCGCTTACGTGAATTTCTATGACACCGGCGGGGCTGGTGCCGGTAGCGTCTACCTGGATAAGAGCGGCAACGCTCTCACACCTGCGCTCACGCAGATCGCAGCGGGAGCCCATGCCATCACAGCGGCATACTACGGAGACAACAGCTTCAATACTAGCTCGAATTTGACTCCCATCAACTTCGCGATCTCACACGTCGCAACAAGCACAGCGCTCACCTCCCAACAGACCGCGCAGTCGTTGTCGCTCACCGCGACTGTTAATGCGTCGGGCGTGGGCTCTCCACCAACAGGGCTGATCACCTTTAGTAACGGCACGATGGTTCTGGGGACTGCCTCTTTGACTAACGGAAAAACGTCCGGCGACACCACACAGGCTAGCGCAACGTTTGATGGTACGCAGTTGCTCGCCGGACAGTACAACATCACGGCGAGTTATCCCGGAGACGCCAACTATGCGGCGTCGAACTCAACCGCAGTGGGATTGAATTTGATGACCGACTTCGCGGTGTCGGACCGAGGATTTACATCCCAAACAGTATCTGCTGGTCTGACAGCCCAGTACGTTAATGATATCGCGATAACTCCGTTCTTTGGATTCTCTTCCCCTGTGAACCTCTCTTGTACTGTCCCGGCAAGGGCCACTACTTGTATCGTGAATCCAAATTCTGTCACAACTTCGAGCGGGCCGAACATAGCCTCCGTTGCGGTGACCACCACCCAACGTAGCTTTGGGCCTCCCAGCCTGCCCCGCATTCGCTTCATTTTTGAGCCGCGACTCTTTCCGGTTTTCATTCTCAACATTTTTCTATGTCTTCTTCTACTTTTGCTTGCTTGGACGAGGCGTCGACGGCTCGTTGGCACTCTTCCCTTGGCTGGTCTTGTTCTTTTCCTAATACTGCTAGTGATTGGATGTGGCACTAGTAGCTCGAGCCCCCCTCCGCCCCCGCCCCCACCAGCCACCGGTACTCTAGCTGGAACCTACACCGTTACGGTGACCGGTACATCTGGCAACACGACACACACGATGACGTTGACTCTGATCGTGAATTGAACCCTTTGGTTGAATCCTTAACTCTGGCCCGCTGGCGGTATTCGGCGGTCCGAAGGCACTAATATCGTTTACGGAAACGACCAACCGCGCCATTGTCCACCGCGAGTCGTCATTCGCTAGAATAGAAAGAAGAAGTGGATAAGGAGAATTCCCTCCGTGCGCCGCCACATTTTCGCCTTGGCATTCATCTTCCTGACCACCGGGTTGGGCGTGGTCGCGCAGTCGACCGATCCCGCAAGCGCCACACCCCCGACGCAGAGCAGCCCAACTCCCGCGCCCTGCACGGCAAATTGTCCCCAACCGCCTGCCAAGCCTGCAACCGCGCCCCCCGATTCACCTGCCAAGCCTCCCGCAAAGCCGCACAAAGTTCTTACCAATGACGACATCGACGCCCGCCCTCATGACATCAGCATCGCAGGCGGGCGCGACATTCTGCAGCAACTCAACACCTGCGATCGCACCTGCTTCGATCAAGTCGCCCAACGCGCTGGAACAAACGTTGCTTACAGTGCCAAAGGGAAACTTGCACTTCTCGATGCCGTCGAAACCGTGAAGCGTGACATGGCTTGGCAGGGAACTCTTGGCGAGATCCTTGGGATTCAGGACCAAGCCTGCGAAACGCAAGTCCGGAAAACGGAAGACCTCAGGAAATATGCCGACTCTCGCAACATCACCACCAGCGAACTGGCCGTCGAGCGCCAGTACGAACCGAAATTTCGCGAGATTCACAATCGTCTAAACGGCGCGCTGGATCGCGCCAACGTGCACATCGCCAAAGTTGCGCCAGACAATCTACAAGCCCAATACATGCACATGCAGGTCGACAAACTGGTTCATGCCACCTGCACGATCAATGTCCCCGCGCCTCCGGAAGATACTGATGATCCAGCTGACCCGTGATCTCCTGAGCATAAGGATTGTGCCGCGAATGCGATTCGTCTTTGCGGGAAGTACTAGCTATTTCTTGGTCTTGGTCCTGCTCATTCTGGCAGGCCCGTACACCTCCGTCGCCGCGCCAGCACAGTCATCCGAAAATCCCAGCGCGAAGCCTGCGCCAGTTCCAGCCGCCCAGCAATCGCCCGCACCTTCCTCCAACGCCCCAACGCCGACAGCGTCAAACGACTCGAAGCCACTCCAGAAAGCCGTTCGTCAAAAAAAGGTAATCACCGAAGAAGACCTCACCAAGCCGCCCAAACCGATTTCCTTGAGCGACCTCGATGGCGAAGAAAACAATCCGGTGTGCGATCTTTCCTGCGAAGCCATCCTCCGCGGACAGTGGGGATATAGTCCCGAACGCGAAGCCGAATTTCGCAATCAGTTGACACTCGCCCGCCATGAAATCGCCACCGACCGCGTTTGGAATGACGCTTTACAATCCGCTCTCCGGGCGGCCGGCGACTACTGCGACATCCAGGACCAAAAGGCCAAAATCCTCAGCAAGGGCAACGCGGCGCCTTACATTCGCGACAGCGTGAATTCTCGCTTCGCCGAGCGCGAGCGCAAACTGGCCTTGCAATACCGGGAGTCCATGGGCCTCCTTACGGAGCGCCGGGAAGCCATTCAACGGTTCGCTTCTTTCCGTGCCGCCGTCATGCAACACCAGGTGAGTGAAGTTACCGCCAGAGTTTGCCGGGATTATCCTCTCCCATCCCAATGATGGCCGCCTCAAACTCGCGCGCCGTTGCCGTTCTTTCACGCCACGCAGGCCGCGCCTTCGCGTCCTTCTTCCTTCTCATGGTTTGCATCACACCGCCGCGCACGTTGGCGCGTACTCCGCAATCCGCTGAAGCTCCCCCCGCGCAACAGCAAACTCAGGATCCCGCAAAAAAAGATCCCCCCGCAGCCTCGCCCGTTGCCGCCGCCGCTTCAAAAGCAAGCGCCCCCAAGCCCCATCGCGTATTCACGAATGACGATTTCTCCTCCAGCATCCCCGTCGCTCCCGGAACGCATCGCCGCCTCAAGCAGCTCAATCGTTGCGACCACACCTGCTTCAACGACGTGAAGAAACAAGCCCTGAGTTTTGGCTACCTCACCGTTTTTCCACGCTCCACCCGCGAGGAGATGGACGACCGCCTCGCCAACGATATCGAAGGGCTGCAGAACGATCCGAAGTGGCAGCGCCTTCTCCTTGAAATGATTTCCTCGCACATCGACTCTTGCTTGTTAAGGCAAAAAACTCCTCCACCCGACGATGATTCTCATCACACTCCCACGCGCGAGGAACTCCAGGACGGGGAAGAGCGCATGAAGAATTACCGGCCGCCCCCCGGCAGCAATTACAACACAGCTGGTTCCGCGCTTATGTCTTACCGCTTTAGTAGCCGGCCAGATCCGCTAAAAGCTTCCCTCATGGTCCATCAATATTTGGACGAGGCCCATCGGGACTGCCCCGCCGTGCTGCCCGCCCCGAATTCCGAAAACGACAGCGATGATCCATGATCCTCGCGCCATCCCGCACTCTCGCCAATAAACACGAAATGACTCCATCATGAAATCCGCAAAGGTTTTTCTCCTCTACGGTGCACTGCTTGTAATTTGTCTCGGGCGTCTGTCCGCGTGCCGTCGCTCCGATCAATCATCTTCTGAGGAATCCGCCGGCCCGCACATCTTGTGGTCCTATAATTCTGGCTCAGACCTAGTTTCTGGAATCGCTCTCTCTCCCAACGGTACCGTCCACTTTGCCGCTGACAATGGCATTTACGCCCTCTCACCCCAAGGCAAATTACTTTGGAAAGCCTCTCTTCCATTCGGCCCAGTCATCGCTGCCCCAACTATCTCGCGCACGGGCACGCTCTACGCAGCCAGCCAGTCCGGCAAACTCTTCGCTCTCGATGCTTCCGGCAACCTGACTTGGCAATCCTCCGCCACCAAGCACAAATTTTTCACTCCGCCCGCCCTCGGAACCGGCGACGCCCTCTACGTCACCGACGACTTCACCGACATCTTCGCCTTCGCCCCCAGCATCGGCCCCGACCCCACTTGGAAACAAATGACCTTCAGCCCCACCGGGTCTCGCGATGACATCCTGCTCGGTACCAACGCCGGTCCTTATGGCTACGGCCCCGGCGAGTGGCGTTCCTCTCCCGTCATCGCTGCCGACGACACCATCTATCTTGCCCACCAGCAGTGGCTCTACCGCCTTAATCTTCACGGCGACGTTCTCTGGTTCGTCCAGTTGTCCAGCAGCCCGCTCGGTTTTCCCGCCATCGGCGGAGACGGCATGGTCTACCTCGAAGGCCACGGTCCTCCCGTCCTCTTCGCCATCGGCCCCGAAGGCAAACAACGCTGGGCCGTCCGGCTCTCCAACCGTTTGCTAGGTTCTCCTGTCGTCGACAACGCCGGCGTCATTTATTTTTGCGATTCCAATTTCGTCAAAGCCATCCTGCCCGATAGCCAGAGCAAATGGTACATCCAGGCCGACTGCAACTCCGGCCCAGCTCTCGCCGCCGGGGGCACAATCTATCTCGGAATGAATAGCCGAGATCCCGGCCGCGCCTCTTACGCCACATTTCTCGCCGCCTTCACTCCCGACGGCCAGCTCAAATGGAAAATCGAAATCAACGGCGCCGTCCGCGACGCTCCCGCCATCTCCCCAGACGGCACCATCTTTTTCACCACCGACAAAGGCTACGCCTACGCCATTTCCGCTGCTGGCTCTCCCCCCATGGACTCCCCCTGGCCCCGTCTACAACACGACGCCCAAAACTCCGGCTACTCCCACTTGCCCTGAACAAAGTGAAGGGCCTACCTGCCCCCGGAGGGTTCCCAGAAAGTGTTGTAAATACACGACTTACTGTTTGACTAAGCTCGAAATCGAACACCTACAGATACAGTGGCCTCACCTCGCCGTTCTTGGGCAGCGACCTCAGACGTTCGAACCTTCTGACGTTAGGACGTTCCTACATGCCACCCAAGTCCGAATTTCCTCCTACGTCCTAGTACAACGGTACTTCTCAAAATTGAATCGTTTTTGTACCTGCAGTCCTATTGTTACCTGGGCCTTACCCGGATACACTCTCTCTTCACTCAGGAGGACCGCTTTGACTGGTTCCGAACGCCGCACCACCCAGCGCTTTTCCATGCGGCTGCCGCTCACCGTTCGTTGGACGACGGGAGCCGCGGTTGGAGAAACCAGCACCGAGTCTCGGGATGTCAGCTCCCGCGGTGTTTATTTCTTCCTTTCCAAGGATGTTCGGGAAGGCTCACCCGTCGAGATTCTGCTGACTCTGCCCAACGAGATCACTCTGGCCGGACCTGTACGCGTCCGCTGCCTCGGCCGCGTGCAGCGCACCGAGCCTCGCGATGAAGGCGCCGTCGGCGTGGTCGCCGCCATCGAGCGCTACGAATTCCTTCGCGGCGACGAAGAAAAGTAAATCTCGGCCGCCGCGCTGAAGCACATTTATTTTTTCCGCGGCGAAAAAAAGTAAAGAGTTTCAGGAAGGGAAGTCCCCACTTTCCTGGTTCACAACCAGTAGATTTTCTTGACGAGTTCCTTGCTCGCTCACTGCGGAGGCGGGCAGGATAAGCCGGGGTGCCTTGGCCCCTCAGCGAAGCTGCCCCGGCACTTTTTTTTTGCCTTTCTCCGGCCGTCCCTCATCTAGAAATCTTCAAGCGCTCACTTCACCCAACCGCCTGTTGAAGAACCTCGCCCCCGCCTAACCCGCTGCTCTCTCGGAGAGAACGGTGCGGTCTTTCTCTTTCCCTCTTTCCAATTTCTATTTCCTCTTTTCTAAAGCCGGCCGCAGCTTTCCTGCCGTCAGCCCCTCCAGCGCCGCGAATCGCCCGCTGAATTCGCGTGCACTCAATCGCCCCTCACGGCACAGCCAGCGCAGAAAACCGTCCGCCCGCCCCTCTCCCTTCTTCAAGTTGCATTCCGCGCATGCCGACACCAGGTTGCGGTAGCCATTGCCCCCTCCCCGCACCCGCGCCACGAAGCCCCGCCCGTTAGAGCTGGGCTAGATTACTCTTCAGCAGAAGCGCGTAACGCGATGTTTCCCCCAGCCGTCACAGTAATAGACGAAAGTCACTCGGAGGAAAGAAGCCATGAAACCGCACCGCGTCCTAAGAATCGGCTTGGTCTCCGCAATGTTGGTGGTCGCCTTCATCGCCGGGCAACATTATTCGCGCACCGCGGCTGCCCAAAGCACCCCGAAGTGGGAATACCAGATTGTCGGTTGCGGTGTCGGCTGCTCCGGCCAAGTCGCCCACATCAACAAGCTCGGCGACGAAGATTGGGAGGTCGTCACTCTGAACGCCAGTAATCGAATTCTTCTAAAACGTGCCAAGTAGGGATTCGTGGGCCCTTCGTAGAGAGCGGCCTTCGAGCCTCACCGCGATTAGCCGCTGCGGTAGTCCTCCAGGTTAAATCGGCGTCTCCCCGGTGTCATAGTTTCCGGCCTGAAAGCCAGCCATGCCACAAGTCCAAACGGGAAGCTGAGTAGCACCAGCAGGCAGACCAGCACGGGAGACTTGCCTCTCTCTCTGGCATCGTTTGCGGTCCAAAGCATCAGCAAGGTGAGGAATGCGAGAGGGATTCCCAACGCAACAAAAAGTCCAAAATATTCCATAAACCACCGTTTGGCGCGCGGCCCATTCTCTCATAAGTGACGGCCCCGCAATAGATCCATCGCTGGTACCTTGGCAAGGCTTGCAAGTCTGCGCGGCCTTGCGGTACGCTTCCGCACCCCATCCCGCCATGGCGCGAGCAAACAAACTTCTCGACCAAATTCTAAGAGGCGGCGCTGACGCGAATATCCCCTTTTCAGGCATGGTGCAGCTTCTGAAGCGGCCTGGGTTCCAGGAGCGCATCAAAGGTAGCCACCATATCTTTTTCCGCGATGGCGTTGCCGAAATCCTCAACTTGCAATCTCGTTCCGGGAAGTGCAAACCATACCAGGTGAAACAGGTCCGGAATGTTATAATTAACTACCGCTTGGCGGGAGAAGCCGATGCCTAGATACGAAATCATCATCTATTGGAGCCAGGCCGACGAAGCCTTTATCGCAGAAGTCCCCGAACTTCCCGGCTGCGCCGCCGACGGAAAGACCTACAAGGAAGCTCTCGCCAACGTCGAAATCATCATTCAGGAATGGATTGAAACCGCCAAAGAACTCGGCCGCCCCATCCCGGCCCCGCGCGGCCGCCTCGCCTTCGCCTAATCGTCGCGACGTTTAGATCAAAGCTCCACTGCACTTGAGCGGGGCTGTGTGGACAATCTGTGATAAGCGAAAGTGCCGCGCACTCCATTCCAGAAGGCCAATAGGAGAATAAGTCCGATAACGATTCCAGTCATCGCCGTCACACCCTGTTGATAGAACGCAAAGGCCCGCCCCGCAACGAACAGCAATAGCCCAACGACTGAACGAGCCGGGCGGGTGGGACGTCCTGTGCGTTCGGAGACGATTCGGGTGGCCTACTCCCTGCAGTTTTCGGTTTTACAAGGGACGGATTACTCGGCCCGCGTGGCGAACTGGCGATCCATGCTCATGGAGAGACTCTGGTCAAGAACCACTGCCACATACCGCGAACAGATCTGCATTTCACCCTTTGCCCATGCGGAAATGGCGGGAAGCTTCGCTCTGAGAGCGTGCTCCAGTCTCTCAACCGCGCGGTAGTAAACCGATACTTCCCTCAGCCAAGGGCTTTTCTTTTTCAAATCCGGAGACAATTCATTGCACAAATTCATGAGTGTGCTGAAGTCACCAGCGCCAACGTGTTCTCCGTCAATCCCCGCCGTCAGTTGCAACGACTCAGACAGCGGCTGATTCGCGGTCGTTAGCCAGATCGCGCGCCATTGCGAAATTCCGAACTTCACAAGGGCGAACGCTGCAAACACGAGGATGAAGAGCGAGACCATATTTTGCTCAAGGTAAGTTTCGTAGGATTCGTGTGTTTATCCAATGGAGCGCCGGTACCAGCAAGGTAAACTCTTGTCCAGCCGAAAAGGCATCGTAAGTGACTGATTATAAATATGTTAGTGGCCCAGCAGCTTGACCCTTCGATTCCGGCCGCACTTTCTTCCGAGTAACCAACCTGTAATCCGAATATGGAACGTCCTTGACCCCGCGTCCTGGACAAACTAACTTAGTTAATTGGGGGAGTCTTACCCCTCGTTCCACCCAATGAGTGACCCCCGCATTCATCCCATCACAGCTTCTGTAGAGGCCAGAGATCAAGAACTGGCGCGCGAATTTCAGAAAATTGAGAAGCGCGATTGGTGGGTCTGGGGCTATTCGGTTTTTGTTGTTTTCCTCCTGGCCTTCGCAGTCATCGCTTTTAGTCTCCCGGCAGTGCGTCGCGGCGCCGAGACCATTTTCCGGATCAACATGGCCGATGTTGTTTTTGGTCTGATCGCCTTGGTCGTGCTTTTTAACGTCCATGCGATTTCTCAAGCCATTCTTATCAAGCGGCTTCGCCGCCAGCTCGCTGAGAAACAGGGCCATTCCGACCTCCTCCGCAATCTCGCCATGGTTGATCCGTTGACCGGTCTGTATAACCGTCGCTTTGCGGAACAGCGTTTGGCCGCCGAAGTGGCTCGCTCGGAGCGCAAAGGCCACCCGCTGACTGTACTCACCTTGGACTTGAACAATTTTAAGGAGATCAACGACACCTACGGCCATCCCGCCGGCGACCTCGTATTGCAGAAATTTGCCGCCCGCCTGAACAACGTGATTCGGGGAGGCGACTTGGCGGTGCGCTTGGGTGGAGACGAGTTCCTGGTCTTGCTCCCGGAGTGCACTTCGCAGCAGTTGAAACTTGTGTTGGGACGGCTGGGCTCAGTGGAAGTAAACTGGCACGGTAAAGAAATTCCCATCACCTTCTCAGTCGGATGGAAGCAATACGAAATGGGCGAACGGCCAGAGGATTTGCTGGCAAGCGCGGACGAGGCACTGTACGCCAAAAAGCGCGCTGGTAAGCAAATGCAACCGCTCTCAGAAGGCCATCACCGGGTGTCGGAACTACCCGCTCAAGCGGACACAGAAACCGCGCCACTCCACGTCCTGGTCGATCTGACGTGCCCTCACTGCCGCAAGAAAAACTCTGTCGCACTAGACACCCATTCCGGTGCCAATAACGCCGCTGCTCGCGAAGTCCAATGTGCCCACTGCAAGCAGGCCTGGGAGCCCGTGCTCTCTGGACCCATCATGGCCGGCCCGTTTCCCAAGTAATCTGTTTCACACGATCCGGCGGGTGACGGACCTACTCTTTGCGGTTTTTGCAAAGGGTGGCCTCCTCAGCGAAGCTACCCGGGCACTTTTTTTCTCTGTGTTTTCCGTCGTCCATCGCGCGGAATTTTCGAGTGCTCACTTCACCAGCAGTCTGCCCGCTAATCCCGCAAACCCGTCATGCCACGCATGCGTCATCATGCCCGGCCGCAAACTCTTCCGCGTCTCCGCCAAAATTCCAAACAGTAAACCGTACACAGCAATCAGAATCGCCGATCTCCGCCCCTGATAAATATGCCCCGCCCCAAACGCCGCCGCCGAGAGCAGCACTCCAGCCGCAACGTTGCCGGTCCAGGCGATAAATTGCTTCTGGAAATATCCTCGGAAAATTGTCTCTTCACAAATTCCTGCGGTAACAGAAGTAAGCACCCAAAGCAATATCTCCGAGCGTGTTTGTGGCAGCAGGAAGCGAATGGCCTCGCCCCCTCTCGGCGTGTGCAGCGCCACCGCAGTGCAAAGCAAAACGACTAGGGCGAGGATCCAGAAGCCCGCGGCGATCGCTGCATCCTTTAGAAAATCTGTAGCACTGTTCCATCTTCCCCCGATGACTTCGCGCAGGGAAGAGCCGTGCCGATGGACGCCCCAGGCGATGTAGGCGACCACGCACCATTCCAACAAAATCGTGAAAATATACATAGCAGCGCGATGCGGATGAGGAGCGACGCGCATTCTAGCCGCACCAAAATAGCCCCAGGCGCCCCAGGCAACGCTCACGGCGAGGAGCAAAACGGTATGCCACGTATCGGCGACGGCTGGCCTAGGCGCCGGCAAATTTGATTGAGAGATGACGAGTGAATCCGTGGCCAAGTTGGCACCTCGGGTGACCGGGTAAGACTGCAGCGCGAGACGGGAACCCCACCTCTGCTCCATCCCGTGGGTTCACCGGGATGAATCTCCCAATTGGCGTCGTCTCGGTTACAGCCATTCGAATGCAAAGGGCAAATGTTCAAAAGCTCTGGTACTAATACGCTTCCGCTGCCCAAATGATTTCGCGGTGTTGCCTTTACAGAACTTGCCCTTCCAGCATAGCCGAACGGAATGTTTGCCCTGGCCGGATATTCACTGCAGGGGAAACTGGGAGTTACCTGTGCGCCGCCTGTACTTGTGGGCAGGCGATTTCCACAGCGTTGATGAGAGAGGATGAGAGCAGCCCAGTAGAAATCCGGCCCGCGGCGGGGGGATCTTCGCAGCGCCAGGAAGTATCTGCATTCCAATGCCGAAGATTCGCATCGGCTGAGAAGTGCTTCGGCACGCCAATTTGTGAAGTTGGAGCAAGCAAGAATGTCCAAGAGTGGGCAGAGAGAGTCGGGGGAAAACGTTCGAATGGGCCTGCAACTAAACGCCATCAAAGAAATCGAAGAGCTAAAGAGCGAAATCGCCGCGGACAATTCCGCGCCTGCAGCAGCTCCCAGCGAAGGCGATTCCGCCGGAATCTCCCTCATTGAACTTGCCGAGATTCTCGATCAGCACAAGATCTGGGTGGAATCGGGCGGCGAAACGGGCGTCAAGGCGGATCTCTGCGGAATAAATTTAGCAAAAGCCGACCTGACCGGCGTCAATTTGCAAGGCGCCCATTTGATTCGAATGAACCTTGAGGGCGCCGATTTGTCGATGGCCAATTTGCGGGGCGCCAGCCTGGTCCGTTCGAATCTCCAGAACGCCAATTTATTGGGCACGGAATTGCGGGGCGCCAATTTGATGGGCGCTAATCTTTATGGCGCGGAAGGCTTGTGGTTCGGCCGCCTGGGCGGGACAAATTTATTCGACGCGGTGCTTCCCGAATCGATTTCCGCGGTTGACAGTTCGAAAGCCATCGGCGATGCCACGAAAATCGCGCGGTGGTTTTACTTTCTCACCGTGGGAGCAAGCCTGCTCTGTTGCCTACTGATTGCCTTTACGACCGACGTGCGGCTGCTGGTTAATTCATCCGCGGTGCCTTCTCTGAGACTGGGCAATGTGTTGCCTATGACCGGTCTTTATCTCGGTGGCCCGCTCGTTCTCCTGGCGCTTTCGCTGCGATTTCATTTTCTTTTGTTGAGGTTGTGGGGAAGCATCGCTGCGCTCCCCGCCGTTTTTCCGGATGGACAGACTCTGGAGAAAGACGGCCCGTGGTACCTGATGGGGCTGGTGCGGCGGCACTTTCGCTGGCAAGGTGATACAAAATCGGCGATGACCGCGTTCGAAACGGTTCTGTCGACGGTGCTGGCTTATTGGATCGTTCCCGCGACGATGCTCTTCTTCTGGATCCGCTACCTGCCGAAGCAGGATTTTCGCGGAACTCTCCTGCATGTATTGGTCATCACCCTTTCGGTGGCGACGGCGACCTGCGTTCCTTTTGTTGTTTCGCGAGTGCTGCGCCCGGGCGACATCCGCCTGCCAAAATCGAAAAATATCATTCGAATGATTCTGGGTACCACCCGCGCGGCGCTGACTACTGGATGCATTCTTTTTCTTTTTTCTCTTGGCGTGAACAGGGGATTGCCCTTCGACCACGGCACCTCGGCGGGAGAATCCCCCGCGGATGTGAAGCGCTGGGCGTCGATGGTTTTTCAGTCCGTGGGCTACCGCCCGTACGCGGAAGTGACGGAAGCGGCGTTGTCCACCCCTCCGCCCCAGGGTGAAGCCTGGACCGAGGAAACCGCCGAAGGAATAGCCGGCGCGCGATTGAACCAGATGAATCTGCGGTTCGCCCGCGGCTACCGCGTTTTTCTGGTCAATGCAAAACTCTGGCGCGCGAATTTGGAGGGTGCCTACCTTTCCGAAGCTGACCTGAGAGGAAGTAATTTGCGAGAAGCTTTGCTCCGATCAGCGATTTTGGATCGCGCCCAGGTGGCGCATGCGGTTTTGGTTTCCGCCAACGCGACCGGAGCCAATTTTTCGGCTGCGGACATGCGATTTGTGGATCTCTCATACGGCACTTTTGAGAATGCCGTCCTTTCGAACGCTAGAATTTCCGGAGCCTCGCTATATGCTGTAAATTTGAGGAATGCCCAACTCCTTCGAACGGATCTTTCGCGCTCGGACATGCGAGATTCCAAACTGGAACACTCGGTGCTTTCCTTTGCAAATCTGGAGCAAACGGATTTGTCCTCAGCCCGGCTCGGGGAAGCCAATCTGACCGGCGCGATTCTCAAAGGCACAATTCTCCTCGACGCGGACCTTAAGAAAGCTGACCTGCGCGGCGCCTTTCTGACTGGCGCGATTCTGCGAGGAGCGGAAATGGATGGCGCGAACCTCGCGGGCGCGGATTTGCGGGGTGCCTCCGGAATCACGGCGTTGCAGGTTTGCTCTGCTTTGCACGGGCGCTCGGCACTGATGGATCCGGATCTTGCAGCGGAAGTACAGCAGCGCTGCGCAAATTCACAGTAGCGTAGGAAACTCAAAAGTAGAAAAAGGAGAAGAGAAACTCCCCACCATTATCGTAACGCCGGTTGTGTGACCATCCCTTAGACCAAAGTCGCGATACAGTTGACCGGACAGACGGGACGTTTTCTCCGTCAACTGATCCGTGGAATGCGCAGGGGCAAACCAGAAACTGGAAATCAGGAACTAGAAATAGGAGAGAGAGAGATTTATCGGCACAAACCGCGGAGAGGAAGCGGTCTCTCTCCGCGAGCCGACGCATTCGCAGGAGCGAATGCGGAGGAAAAAGTCGACATGCTCGGTGCAATACCGAAGAACCATCCGGGATGCACAAAACGCAAATGACTAGTGGGAGTAGGCGCGCGGAGAATAGGAAAACTAGAAACTTGAAGGCAGAAACTTGAATAGGAGAAGGAATCGTCTAAATGTCGGAACGTTGAATGTCTGAACGTCGGGAAACTTCAACCTCAAGACCCACGTTCCAAAAACGAACATGGGGCACACGCCAGAGACTTGACAGGCTGTCGTTTTCTGTTGGCGGCAAGTAAGCGGTCTGCCTTACAATCGCGCCATGCCACGAAAAGTTATCCTTGGATTTGGAATCAGCATTGACGGCTATATTGCGCGGCGCAATGGCGACCTCGATTTTCTGGTTATCGACAAAGAGGGTGAAGAACTGATGGCAGAGTTCTTCTCCAAGATCGATACCACGATCATGGGCCGGAAGACCGCCGTTGGCTGGGTGAAAATGCGTGAGAGTGGAGAGATCCCCGAGACGCCGGGCATGGCGAATTATGTAGTCTCCCGGCGATGGAAGCCGGGGAAGCGAGAGGGTTTTGAAGTGGTGGGCGGATCTCTGAAAGCCTTGGTGAGAAAGCTAAAACGCCGCCCGGGGAAAGACATTTATCTGGGAGGTGGGGGCGAATTGGCCCGCAGTTTCCTGCAAAAGGATTTGGTGGACGAGCTCTTCATCGGACTTGGTCCTACACTGTTAGGCGATGGCATCCCCGGGTTTCCGGGCAAGTTTCCGCAGCGCGACTTCAAGCTGACAGAATGCAAGTCCTACTCGAATGGGTCGGTGGGGCTGCGCTACGAACGGATGCGCACTAAGATCAGCTGATAATCGGGCCTTGTATTCGAGGTAGAACGCGATTGCGAATACTCGTAATGGTCTTTGAATCCTACTTGGGGGCAAACGATGTCTTTGGAAATAACGCAGCGTGAGATGAAGGGAATCTACCTTTTGGCGCTTAAAGGGCGTCTGGTGCTCGGAGAAGAGAGCAGCGGGTTGCTTACCGCGATCGACAATCTGCTGGCATCCGGCGCCACACGGATTGTGATTAATCTGGAGCAGGTGAATTATGTGGACAGCGCGGGCCTCGGCGCACTCATCGAAATGCATCGGAAGACAAAAGCCAAAGGCGGAAGCCTAAAGCTTTGTAATCTCAGACCGAACTTGAGGCAAGCGTTGGAAATGGCCAAGCTGCTGCCAATATTCGAGACGTGTCCGAGTGAAACGGCGGCGGTTGCAAGTTTCTGAGGAAACGCAGCGTGATATTTGATTCTGAATTTGTGTTGGTTAGGTGAGGCGGCCCGCAAAACCGTTCGGGACACCTAAATCGTGCCTACGGCGCTGGGATCCTTTTTGTTGTCTTTCTTTTCCAGCCCTCGCGGTCTGGGAAAACACCGGTCACACGAACGACGGGAAGAAACAAGCTCGGCCTGCTCTGTTCGGAATCACTAGCGTGTGGGTTGAGTCTCCCCAGTCATGGCCTTAGCCAAGCGAGTTCTAGCGCAGACCGCCGGCGGCGGCTGCAAAGGCGGTTTGTTGTTCGTTCTGCTCCGCCGGCAACACTTCCGCTTTACTGACCGCAGGAACCGCTTGCGTGGGATACGTCGCATAAAGCGACATACCAGTGAGCAACGTTCCGGCAACCACGTTGCCGAGGGTGACGGGAAGCAGATTCCAGAGTAGCGCCTGGCCCACGGAGATGGGGGCACCGAGCAGCATGCCTGAGGGGATCAAGAACATATTCACGACGGAGTGCTCGAAGCCGAGCGCGAAGAACGTCATGATGGGAAGCCACATGGCAGCAATCTTTCCTACCGTGGATCGCGAGACGAGGGCCAGCATGGCCCCGATTGTCACCATCCAGTTACAAAGGACGGCTTTTACCATAGCCGTTGCCCAGCCGCTGGAGCCGAGCGCCATGTAGGCCACGGTTTTCTTTTGCGCGGCTTGCTTAAGCAGATCCGCGATCGCGCCGCCGTTTCCGGTGCGCCAGTTGGTAATCGCTAGATAGAAGAGAACGGCGTACAGAAGGCTGCCGATCAGATTGCCGAGATACACCCAGGCCCAATTGCGAAGTAATTTGGTGATGCGAATCTTCCCAGCCATGACGCCAGCAGGCAGGAGCGCAAAATTGCCGGTGACCAACTCCAGCCCCAGCAGCACAAGGATAACGAAGCCCACAGGGAAAAGAATCGCACCGACGATGGGGGGAAGGCCTTGCGAAAGAATGACGAACACGAGTGAAGTGGCGTAACCAAGAAATGCGCCCGCCAAGATGCCGCGGATGAGCATGTCGCGGATCGACAGTTCAGACTTTCTCTTCGCCAATTCCACCGCTTCCTGCACTACATCCATAGGACGCACGTAATCCGCCATTTTCATTCCTCCTGCCAATAAACTCCTGGGGTGCCCTTGCCTACAAAAGAAACCATCGATTCTCGCGCGGCGCCGTAGAAGATGATTTCACCAGCCGCCGGTTCAGGCCGGGCTGGCTATGGGCGCAACGGGCGCGCGAACCGCCAGGAAGCCAATCCCGCTGTGGCGGCAGCCGTGAATAGAGGATCGGCCAATGAGGCGTGCTCCCTGGCTTCGACCTCGAAGCGATAGGACTCGATGACTCCGGCGACGACATCCGGCAACGACTCGTCGCAAGGCACGGTTTCTAGAATTTCCCGTCCCACCGTGGCATAAGGACCGGTGCGGCCACCGGTGTAGATCGCAACGGCGTCGACAATCTTCCCGTCAATTCTCGTCTTGAAGCCGCGAAGGCCGATGTCGGCGGCTTGATGGTTGCCGCAGCCGGCTGGACAACCTGACCAGTGAATCGAAAGTGGATTTACGCCGTTGCCGATTTTGTTGTGGAGAGATTGTGAGAGTTCGATCGCGCGGCTTTTCGTCTCGATAAGAGCGAGATTGCAATAGTCCGTGCCGACGCAAGCGACCAATCCGCGCATAAAGGGAGACGGGCGCGGAGAAAGCTGATTGAGAAGGGGTTCTTCGAGAAGTTCCGGAATGCGTCCAGTAGGAACGTTGGGAATGATGGCGTTCTGTGCGATGGTCAGGCGAATCTTGCCGTTGCCGTAGACGTCGGCCAAGCGCGCGAGCTCGTCGAGCTGATCCGGATTAACTCTCCCGGTCGGAATGCAGAGGCCTACTGCCGAAAGACCCGCCTGTTTTTGCGAACTGACGCCAAGGTGGTCGGAGTGGGAGGAGCCGCGCATGTCTCTGCCCTGGAAGGCGAGTTCGTGGCCGAAGCGAGCGACGAGCTCGGCGCGCAAACGGCGAATGCCCCATTCTTCAATCAAGAAAGCAAAACGGCACTTGGAACGCGCTTCACGCGGGCCGTAGTCGCGGTAAATTTTGATAAGTTCCACGACGACCGCGGCCGCCTGGAAAATCTCGACAAAGACATTTAGCGGCGCGGCGACGGTGAATCCTCCGGAACCCATCTTGCCGCCCACCAAAACGTTGAGGCCCAGGCGGCCGGCTTTCTTCGCGGGGACGAGCGCGATGTCTTGCGATTCGCAGTGCGTGCAGTTGTCCGTGCATCCCGTTACTGTGATATTGAACTTGCGCGGCAAGTTGGTGAACTCCGGGTTGCCCTTAGCGCCGACGATGAGGCGATCTAATTCGTGGACAACCGGAGAGGCGTCAAACAATTCATTAGGAGCCAAGCCAGCCAGGGCGCAGCCGTTGATGTTGCGAACGTTGTCGATGCCGGTCTGGAGCGTGCGTAGATCCACGCCTCGAAGCTTTTCAAAAATTTCCGGCACGATGTCGAGAGTGAAACCGCGAAGCTCGATTTGCTGTCTGGTGGTGATGTCCAAGACGCTGTTGCCGAGCCGCCGAGAGAGCTCAGCGATGGCGCGCAACTGTGCGCTCCTGGCAAAGCCATTGGGCATGCGAATGCGCATCATGAATTTGCCGGGCGTAGGCTTGCGAAAAAACACGCCAATCCACTTAAGCAATTCCTTTTCCGCAGGCGTGAGAGCGGCGGCGCCTCGCTCAATGATTTGCGGGAGGTCTTCGAGGACGCGCAGTCCGTCGCCGTTTTTGGAGGCTTTGTAGCCTTCCACAGCATTCATGCCAACGGGAATATCTGCGGAGTTTTGGCCTAGCACCGTTGCAGAAACGATTCCAGAATCAGCATTCACCAGGGCCTCCGGGCGCCGCGAGCAGTCTTGGGAAGTACGGCCAGCTGAAGACGCGTAACTGGGAACGCAAACTTGGCGGTGGCTAAACTTGCCAACCAACGGCAGAAGCCTGACCAGAATGGCGACACCATCAATCCACTCATGGCGAGCATGCCGGGATGGTGCCATTTTCCGGATAGGGGACGCTAACTCAAAATTTGAGTTGCTCCTATCAATAATCTACGGGCATATCCCCATTTGTGAACGATCCGACCGGGCAAACGATGGCGATTCGTGAATCGTTCAGCAGCGCCAATATAGACTACAAGTGTCCGGATTGCCGGGCTTGCGCGTATTATAGAAACCGGAAAGCGGCAGGAGAGACACAGTATGCCTAATTCGATGAAGGAACGGCTGACGACACCGCTGGTCCGGGAGAACGGGAAGCATCGTGCGGCGAGTTGGGACGAGGCGCTGGACCGGGTTGCCGCGGGATTCCGCGCGGAGATCGAAAAGCACGGGCCGCGCACGTTCGGCATGTTCAGTTGCTCGAAGACCACGAATGAATTGAATTACGTAGCACAAAAATTTGTGCGGTCGGTGATCGGCACGAACAACATCGACAGTTGCAACCGGACTTGACACGCGCCGAGCGTCGCCGGTCTGGCGGCGGTTTTCGGGGCGGGAGGCGGGACGAGTTCGTACCGCGAAATTGAAGAGTGCGAGGTGATCCTGCTGTGGGGTTCGAACGCGCGGGACACGCATCCGATTTTTTTTCATCATGTGCTAAAGGGCATTCGCAACGGCGCGAAATTGTGCGTGGTGGACCCCCGAAGGACAAGTTCGGCGCAGTGGGCAGATATTTGGCTAGGGCTGGATGTGGGCAGCGATATTTCGCTGGCCAATGCCATGGGGCGAGAGATTATTGAAGCGGGCCTTGCGGATGAGAAATTTATCAAGCACGCGACGAGTGGATTCGAGGCCTACCGTGCGTGCGTGGAAAAATACACGCTGGAGCGGGCGGAGCGCGAGACAGGCGTGCCTGCGGAAGTGATTCGGCGAACGGCGCACGCCTACGGGAAGGCCAAGAGTGCGCAGATTTGCTGGACGCTGGGGATCACCGAACACCACAACGCGGTGGACAACGTAGTGGCGCTGATCAATCTCGCACTCTTGACGGGGCACGTTGGGAAATATGGAAGCGGGGTAAATCCGCTGCGCGGGCAGAACAATGTGCAAGGCGGCGGGGACATGGGCGCGATTCCGGACCGCTTGCCGGGATTCCAGCATGTGGAGAATGCGGAGTTGCGCGGGAAATTCGACCGCGCGTGGAATGCAAAGATTGAGCCGAAGCGCGGATGGCATTTGAGCGCGATGTTTGACGCCATGGAGCGCGGGGAGCTGACGACACTTTATGTGTTGGGAGAGAACCCCGTGGATTCGGAGGCGGACCGGCACCGCGCCGTGAAGTTGCTCGGCGGATTGAAATTCATGGTGGTGCAGGATCTTTTTTATACCAAGACGGCGGAGATGGCGGATGTGATTCTGCCAGGATCGGCGGGATGGTGCGAGGCCGAAGGCACGGTAACGAGCAGCGAGCGGCGTGTGCAGCGTGTACGCGCAGCCGTGCCGCTGCCTGACGGCGTCCTGGATGACATGGAAATTATTTTTCAACTAGCGCGGCGATTGGGGCATGAATGGGGCAAATCGAACGCTGAGAAAATTTGGAACGAAGTGCGACAGTTGAGTCCCATGCACGCCGGAATGAGTTACAAGAGATTGGAAGCACTTGGCGGAATTCAGTGGCCATGCTATGACGAGGCGCATCCCGGCGAGATGTACTTGCATAGCCGGCTGTGGCAGGAACCGCTTATTGGGCCGCGAGCGCCGTTCCACGCGGTGGAGTTTGAGCCGCCCGTCGACGAATTAAACGAGCAGTATCCGCTTCGGCTTACGACCGGCCGCCATTTGGATTCCTATAACACGGGCGCGCAGAGCGAGCGATTTCCTTCGCCGCTCCGTCGGGGGGCGACGATTGATCTTTCGCCAGAGGATGGCGAGCGCTACAAGATCGGTGAGGGCGAAAAAGTACGCGTGAGTTCGCGGCGCGGATCCGTGGTTGCGCCAGTGCGGTTCGATCCGGGATTGCGGCCGGGACTGGCGTTTCTCTCCGTCCATTTTCACGAGCAGGTAGCGACGAATGATTTGACGATTGACGCCGTGGACCCCAAGTCCGGAACATCGGAATTCAAGGCCACCGCGATCCGCATCGATAAATACCTGGAAAACTGAGTGGACCTGCATTTCACCAACGCGAAACCAACCGTCGAAGAAAAAACCGCCATTGATTCCGTGCTTGGCGAAGCGGTGTCCAGTTGGGACGGCGGTGAGCGGCAGATCGAACGCGATGGCCGCGCGGCATTCGGTGCAGGGGCGGATCGCTCTCCCAGGCATCTCTTGCTTCCTGTCTTGCACGCGATTCAAGAGAGCATCGGATGGATCAGTCCGGGCGCGCTGAATTACGCGTCGTTGCGGTTGAATGTGGCGCCGGCCGAAACGCACGGGGTCGCTTCCTTTTATGGAATGTTTTCGCTTTCACCGCGACCTCCGGTGACGGCGCACGTCTGCGACGACATTGCTTGCATGACTCGCGGCGCCAGCGCGCTGTGCGGGGAATTGGAGCGGAAACTTGGGCCGACGGGTTCGCCGCGCGCCGGTGGACGAGTAAGTTGGCAGCGCAGCGCTTGCCTGGGGCTTTGCGAGCGAGCGCCGGCAGCGCTGATCACTGCAGCGGGAAAGAGTCCGCGCGAGCGCGTCTTGGCTCCTGCTACGGCGGAAAATATTTCTTCCGCACTGCAAGATGCCGTGAACCGCGAGCTTTCCATTCATGCGGACACTCTAAAAACGAATATTTCCGTTCCGCAAGCCGGGCAGGCGCAATTGCGACTTTTGCGGCGCGTTGGGCAAGTCGATCCGGAATGTCTGGAAGACTACCGGCGCACTGGCGGGTATGAAGCGTTGCGGTGCGCATTCGAATGGGGAGCCGAGCGCGTCATTCGCGAAGTGATCGATTCGAAACTGGTGGGACGGGGTGGGGCGGCATTTCCCACGGGGAAAAAATGGGAGGCGGTGCATCTGCAGCGGCATCTGGGCCGCCTGCATTACGTGATTTGCAATGCAGATGAGTCGGAGCCCGGCACGTTCAAGGATCGCATCGCGATGGAAGGCGACCCGTTTGCGGTGCTCGAGGGAATGACCGTTGCCGCGTTCGCGGTGGGTGCACGGCAAGGCTACATCTATGTGCGCGGTGAGTACCCGGTGGCGACGGAGAGGCTGAGTCACGCCATTCGAATCGCTCGCGAGCAGAAACTGTTGGGCGACGACATTCTCGGAAGTGGATTTCAGTTTGATGTAGAGCTTCGGCGCGGAGCAGGAGCCTACATTTGCGGGGAAGAGACGGCGTTGTTCAATTCCATCGAAGGCTACCGCGGCGAGCCGCGCAACAAACCGCCTTTTCCGACGCAATCCGGGTTGTTCCGCAAGCCGACGGTGGTGAACAATGTCGAGACGCTGATCAACATTCCGGAAATTATTTTGGGCGGCGGAGCAGCGTACGCGAAGATTGGCACAGCAAACTCCTGTGGGTACCGATTGTTTTGCGTTTCGGGACACGTGGCGCGGCCAGGGGTATACGAGACTCCGTATGGTCCTACGCTGCGAAAATTGATTGAAATGGCGGGTGGCGTGGGAGGAACAGGACGCTTGCAGGCGGTTCTGCTTGGCGGGGCGGCCGGGAGCTTTGTTTCGCCGGCGGAACTGGACACTGCCCTGACGTTTGAGGGAACGCGCGCGATTGGCGCAACACTTGGCTCCGGGGTGGTGATGCTGTTTGATGATTCCGTGGATTTGAAGCAAGTACTCCTGCGAATTGCGGCGTTTTTCCGGAGCGAAACTTGCGGGCAATGCGTGCCGTGCCGAGTCGGCACGGTTCGCCAAGAAGAGGCGCTGCAGCGGCTGGTTCGCCGCCAGACGATCGAGTCAGTCGCCGAAGAGAGCAACACGCTGCAGGAGATTGCCCAAGCGATGCGCGATGCCTCGATTTGCGGATTAGGGCAAACGGCCTCCGGCGCAATTCTTTCGGCGATGAATCGGTGGAGCTTATTTTCATGAGCGAATCGTCCCAAGGGCCATCTCCGCTGATCCCCGTGCCGCGAGCGCCCGTCCCGCAAATTCCCGCGGCTGCTCCGCGCCGCGAGATTGAAATCACCATCGACGGAAAGCGCGTGGCGGTTCCGGAAGGCGCGACGATTCTGGACGCGACACGAAAGCTCGGCATCGATACGCCCACGCTTTGCTTTCTTGAAACGCTCACCCCCGTGAATGCATGCCGCGTCTGCGTGGTGGAGCTGGAAGGATCACGCACGCTCGTTCCCGCATGCTCGCGGAAAGCCGAACTGGGCATGGCCGTTCACACGAAATCTGAGCGCGTGCGCCTGAGCCGCCGGCTCGTGCTGGAGTTTTTGTCGTCATCCGTGGACGTCTCGACCGCGCCGGCGATAGAAGAGTATATCAAGCGCTATGGCGCGCGGCCGGAACGATTCGGCGCGCGGGCCGCGACGGTGGCGCAGCCGCCGAAAATCGACAACGAACTCTACATGCGCGACTACTCGAAGTGCATCCTCTGCTACAAGTGCGTGGAAGCTTGCGGCGTCGATGCGCAGAATACATTCGCGATCAGCGTCGCGGGGCGTGGTTTTTCTGCGCATATTTCTACGGAGTTTGCTATTCCGCTGCCGGGATCCGCGTGCGTCTATTGCGGCAATTGCATCGGCGTCTGTCCGACGGGCGCACTGATGTTCAAGACCGAGTACGACAGGCGGGCGGCGGGGACCTGGGATGAAACTCAGCAGACGCAGACCGACACGATTTGTCCGTATTGCGGTGTGGGCTGCGAACTTACGGTTCACGCGCAGGAGGGGCAAATCGTGAAAGTGAGCTCGCCACTGGATCATTCGGTCACGCAGGGGAATCTCTGCATCAAGGGGCGATTTGGTTGGCAATTTACAGATTCGCGAGCAGCGACTCGATGCCCTACCTAAGAAACCCTTTCCTTCTTCTCGTTGACAAGAAACAACGCTGAATGCTTCGCCCTCAATCTTGCGCTCATTTCATCCTCATCGCTTGCGGTACAACGCTCTCAATCAAGTGACGCACAAGAAAGCCAAATTGGACTGCCGATGGGGAAAAGACCTTCCGGATATTCTTGAATTGTGAAAAAAATAGGAAAGGGTGGACACGTGAAAAAGATAGGCGTATTTTTCTTTTTTCCCGGTTTGTTTCTGATTTTTTCACTCATCTCGCAACCAACAAAGGCGCGAACAGTAACGACTGGGACCGTGATTGGAACGGTTACAGATCCCAACGGAGCTGCGATTATGGACGCGACAGTGGTACTGCGCAACAAAGCTACCAACGGCCAAGCAACGCAGAAGACCAATTCAGCTGGTCAATATACCTTCTTGAACGTGGCACCGGGCGAGTACGAGGTTACAGTAAAAAGGATGGCTTCCGGACAACGGATGTGGCGTCGCTTACGGTTGACGTGTCGAGGAGTTACAACGTGGACGTGAGACTGGAGATCGGCGATACAACTAGAGCTCGTCGCCGAAGCGCTTGATGTCCTCGGGGCCTTCTTTTAGAGGACCGATGTTACGGCCCTGGACGAGCTCGCGAATCTGCTCGACGATGTCGGGGTTCGCGAGAGTAGTGATGTCGCCGGTGTCCATGTGGTTGGAGATGGCCGCGAGGACGCGGCGCATGATCTTTCCGGAGCGGGTCTTGGGCATGTCCGGGACAATGTGGACGGTCTTGGGCCGAGCGATTTTGCCGATCATCGTTTCGATCGTGGAGACGACTCTGTCCTGGATGGCTTTGGTGGTAGGAACGCCGGGCTTCAGGGAGATGTAGACGACCGGAACGCGGCCTTTGACTTC
>Ga0137418_10001010_pt1 | contig 25847 bp, 19 predicted proteins | sample CZODoug3_1_2_16f_FD_122242 | JGI IMG/M metagenome (GOLD analysis project Ga0137418, IMG submission 122242) | Vadose zone soil fungal communities from Angelo Coast Range Reserve, California, USA - CZODoug3_1_2_16fungal (Hybrid Assembly) | ecosystem: Environmental > Terrestrial > Soil > Vadose...
CCGGCGTTCACATTACCACCGAACTCGGTGCTCCTTTTCGATTTCTACACCCACCCCCACTATCGAGGAAAAGGACTCTATACCAAATCTCTGCGCCAGATGTTCTTTGACGCCGCCGCGGAGAAACAGCACATCGATATTTTCGTCCTCAAGATCAACGCTGCAGAAGGGCGTGTAATTGAGACGGCAGGCTTTGAGTATGAGAAGAGTTTGTTTGAGAGAAAACGCTTCGGAATGGTTAGCCGGTGGGAGGGGCGTCGCCAGATGTCGCCGTATCTGAAAAAGTCCTTGCAGCGGAATGAAAGACCGATATGAGGGATTACCAAAATAAAGATTTGGGTTACGGGAGCGAAGAATGACTAAATGTGACATAGCAATCATTGGCGCTGGCCCTTACGGACTGTCCGTGACAGCGCACTTGCGCACGATCAAAGGCTTGGAGGTGTGCACGTTTGGCGAGCCCATGTGTTTTTGGCAACGCAACATGCCAACCGGCATGTTGCTCCGCTCCGGTTGGGTCGCGACACAGATCGCGGATCCGAACCAATCGTTGACCCTGGAAACATTCCAAACGACAAGCCTCAATCCGATTTCCCGGCCTGTGCCACTTGACCGCTTCATCCAATATGGACTCTGGTATCAGCGACAAGCGGCACCCGACCTCGATCAGCGTAAGATTGTGCGTGTCGAGTCGCATCAAAAGGGCTTCCGGCTTATCCTCGGAGACGGTGAGACGGTCATTTCACGCCGCGTGGTTGTCGCTGCCGGTATCGGTTCGTTCGTTCGGCGCCCGCCAGAATTTGCTGATGTCCCGCCTTCTCTGGCGTCACACACGTCCGAACATCGCGAGCTTCGACAGTTTGCGGGAAAACAAGTACTCGTGATCGGAAGCGGTCAGAGCGCACTGGAATCGGCCGCGCTGCTACACGAAAGCGGTGCCGAAGTCGAGATCGTAGTGCGGGCGCCTCGCATTCGCTGGCTCGGCGGGCTGGTGTCCAACGTGATTCACAACGGGTTGGGCCTAACGATCGCTAAACTGTTGTATGCACCCACTGACGTGGGGCCTGCCGGCATCAGTCAGGTTGTAGCGAGGCCGGACTTGGTACGGCGCTTTCCCCGGCCGATTCAGGATTGGCTCCGGAGTCGATCAATTCGGCCTGCCGGTGCCCGCTGGTTAGTGGAACGGCTCAAGAATGTGCCCATGAGCCTTGGCCGTTCGACTGCCCGAGCTGCCGAAGTTGGCGGGCGCGTAGAGGTCCAGCTAGATGACGGAAGTGTGAGATGTGTCGACCACGTTCTCTTAGGAACCGGATACAGAGTGGACGTTTCCAAGTACGAATTCCTTGATCCGAAACTGGCAAATTCCATAAGCCGCTTCAAGGGTTACCCACGACTCAGCGACGGGTTTGAATCTTCCGTCCCGAGACTGCACTTTCTTGGAGCGCCAGCCATTTGGAGCTTCGGTCCGCTGATGCAATTTGTCGTCGGCACACATTATTCTTCACGCGCACTGCTCCGCTACATTGCTGGGAGAACTGCGGGCGAGCGGGTTCGGGTCAGAGAGCCACTCGTCGCCGAGCTCGGATAATTCAGGTTGGGGCAACGGCAAAAGAGGTTGAGAGCCACGCGGCGGTATGTCGTCCAAAGGTCTTTCCCATGACTGAAAGAACCGGTGCATTAGTTTTAGGTGGGAACCTCAACGGTCTCACAATTGCCAGGAGTTTAGGCCGTCGAGGCGTGCCAGTTTGGGTCGCAACCACACCGAACATAAAGCTGGCCAGCTTCTCTCGATATACGCTCCGAACTTTGCCCTGGCCAGACGGAGAATGTGCGGCTCAAGTCGAGTATCTCTTAGGAGTTGCGGAACGGTACCGGCTCCACCAGTGGGTGTTGTTTCCAACCTGCGACGAAACGGCTGCTTTCCTCTCGAAATTCCGCACCGCGCTCTCGCGCCGATTCCGCGTGTCGACTCCCGCGTGGGACGTGCTGCGCTGGGCTTACGACAAACGCCTTACCTATCAACTGGCAGCAGAGCAGCAGGTCGACTACCCGTCGACATTTTATCCCCGTACGGAACAAGACCTCGAGGCCGATACCTGTACTTTTCCCGCGATTTTGAAGCCAGCTACGCACGCCTCAGTCAATCCGTTTACGGCCGATAAGGCTTGGCCGGTGGCCAGTCGAGATGAACTTCTTGCGCGATACCGCCAAGCCCGGGAGTTGATTCCTGCAGACTTGATTCTTGTTCAGGAGCTAATTCCTGGTGGGGGCACGTCCCAGTTCTCCTACGCGGCGCTCTGTTGCGACGGACAACCGATCGCTTCTCTCACCGCGCGGCGCACGCGGCAATACCCGATTGATTTCGGATATTCGAGCTCGTTTGTCGAGACGCTCGATGTCCCTGAAATTGTAGAACCTTCACGGCGTCTTCTAGCCGCAATGCGGTATACGGGACTCGTAGAAGTGGAGTTCAAGTGTGACGCCCCAAACGGAGGTTACAAGCTCCTGGATATCAATCCAAGGCTTTGGACCTGGGCTGCCCTGGGCGGGCGTGCAGGCGTGGACTTTCCTTATCTCCTCTGGCAAATGATGGTTGGTAGACCCGTACGCGAACAAACCGCTCGCGCAGGTGCTCGCTGGGTCCGCATGAGTACAGATCTTCCGGCCGCGATTCATGAGATGCTTCGTGGCCGCCTGAATCTACGCGCGTACTTCCAGTCATTGCGCAGGCCTATCGAGTTCGCGTTGATGGCTGCAGACGATCCCTTGCCTGGATTGCTGGATCTTCCCCTCTTTGGCTACAAACACATCTATAACAGATACAAGAGTCTGCGAGCAGGTGTCCCGATGAAAGTCTCCGGAGTGAGCGGGGCTTCGGGAAAATCCTCGCATTACGAACTGAATGCAACCTCCCGTAAATGACGCCTCTCCGTTTCTGCAGCGCTCTCTAAAGAACGCATTCGCGTCAGGCCCGTAAGGGGCGCAACCAGAACTGGACAATAAATGACCCAATCAACAGTTGTAATCAGCTTGGATTTGGAACTTTGCTGGGGCAGTTTCGATCTCTCATATGATGATGAACTGCTCAAAATGGGCAGATGGACTCACGACGCAGGCGTTCCAAGCTTGCTGAATCATCTCACGCGTAACCGCATATCGGCATCCTGGGCTGTGGTTGGAGCAATGATGCGCTCCTCGTTGCCTGACGTGTCTGGCCTGCCAGAAGTCAATTTCCCCCACTTCTCGAAGCCTTGGTTTAGTTACGTCCCCAGGAACGGAGACGAGTCGACTCATCCCGAGTGGTTCGGCGCGAGCCTTGTAAGAATGATCAAGAGCGCAGAGCCGGAGCAGGAGATCGGATTTCATTCGTTCTCGCACGTTCCCTTTAGACAGCTCGGCATGACGCGAGAACGGGCAATCGCCGAATATCGTTACTGTGCGCAGATTGCGCATGATCTTGGAGTCCCAACAACGTGCTTCGTTTTCCCTCGGAATCAAGTTGCTTACCTCCCCGAGCTGCGCGATGCAGGGTTCACGTGTTTACGCGATGTTGACAAATTGCCCGTTCGCTTCGCAAACAGCAAGCTCACTTCCATCGGCATGGTGGTGGCAGATCTTGCCGGACTAGCACCACGCATGATCGAACCTACGATCAAGGAGGGAATCGTTTCCATTCCGGGATCGCTATTGATTCGCTGCGCAGGGGGCTGGCGTAAGTACATACCAGATTCGAGCCGTTTGCGGCGGCTCAGAAAAGGATTGGAACGAGTGCGCGGGAGGGGCGGCGTATTCCACGTTTGGTTCCACCCGGAGAATCTGTATCCCGAATGGCCGCGGCTTGAAAACGTTGTTGCTCGATTTCTCGAAGAGCTTGGCGTCATGGTGCGCAACGGAGACTTGAGATGCTTGACGCTCGGTCAGCTGGCCAGCGAATTCCGAAGGGAATTGGCTGTTAAACAAGGTCGTAGTTTGAGTCCTGCATACACGGAGGCCGGATACGCAGATTTTGTCACCTAGAATTCAGCGTGTCTTTGCCAGTTTCTCGGTAGCGAAATCATCAGCGAGCAGGCGCAATCTGCGCCTGCTCGCTGTGCTGGGAAATGGTGAAGGTACCTCGCTCTAAGGAGCGAGCTGGTGGAGCAGTTGGCCCAATTGCTGCCGAGCACTTTCCAGAGCGTTAGGGTCGTGGGTCCAGTTGGTCCAGCTTGTGGCAATTGGCTGGAGGACGGAATTCACAAAAGGCAGCTGCGCCAGGTTCTTGAGAATCTGGGCGTACTCGTAGTCTTGAACGCCGTCACGGATGGCCTTGAGACGGATCCCCGGAGCAGACTCGGTCGAAGCGATGGGGCCCGGCGGATAGAGGAAGATGCCGTCGCCGGGTCTTCCGAGGCCCCCGCCGCAAGCGGTGGTATCGACATTGTTCCAACTGCCGATGGCGTTTCCGGCGGTCCAGCCGTCGGCGCGATAATAGAGGATGCCGGTGGCGCCTTGGGTCCAGTTCAAGAAGCCGGCATGGATGCGCTCGTTGATGGGGGGATAGTCCACAAGCCATTCAGGAGTGTTGCCGAATCCGGTGTTGCAACTGGTATAGCTCCAGAGGTCGCCACCACCGGTAAACGGCAGAGCGGGCCACTGTTGCAAGGAATCGAGCAGCACCCAATGGTCGATGGCACCATAAAGATTGGAGTCCGGCGTGTTGAGGGTAAATATGGTCTTGACGCTGCGATTGGCCGCGTGGGCGTTGGCAGCCATGGTCCTGACAGCCGTGTAATCGCTGGTGCAGCCATTCAATTCGTCTGCGATGTAAAAGTCTAGACTCAAGCCTGCTGGAAAATTGGCCGCCGCAGCGTTGATTTGGCTGGTGGAAGGGATGCTGCTATAGGAACCGTTGCACTGAATACCGATATAGTAGTAGTTGTCCAGGCCAGAGCGATTGAGGCCGAAATTTGTCACGTCGGAAGTTGCGCGGGCGGCATCATCGTACCAGCCCATGACTTTATTGCGCGTCAAGGCTTGCGCCAAGGTGCTAACCGTATTGCCGGCGGCGGGACTAAAACCCGTCCAGAGGGAGAGTTCGGAAGGCTGCACGGGCAGCTCAAAGTTCCAGACCGTGAGCGTGACCGGGATGGTGGCATTACCTTGAGCCGAGGTGATCGAGATGGAACCGGTATAGGTACCTGGGGGGCTGTTGGTGGCACCGCGCGGGACGGAGATGTCGATCCAGTAGGGTTGATTCTGGCCGGCGCTGACGGAGGCATTGCAGGCTTTGAGCGTGGCTGCTGAGCCGCACAGGGGAGCGCCGGTTTCCGGATCATTGAAGGGGATGAGGGGCTCGGGATAGGTGCCCGAGCCGAGCGGAGGATTGCTGCCGCCGCCGTAACTGGCGGTGCCGGTGACGGAGATGTAGTATTCGCGATAGAGGGTGATGTTGGAAGCGGGGATGGTGGCGCCGCCGGGACCGGTAAGCGCGGAGGCGCTCAGGTTGACGTTGGTCAGGCCGCTGGAAGGGCCCTGCACGACGACCTGAGTGTCTACAGTTTCGCCGCGTGCGCCGGACAGACTGATGGAAGAAGCCGTACCTGGGGCGTCAGTCTTCCCTACTCTGACCAAGCCAGAAACGACCCAAAGATGAGAGGCTGAGCCTGATGTTGAAGCCGGGCCTGGTCCTGAACTGTACGTTACAAAGGTTCTAAGAATGACGAGCATTGCCATTGGTAAAATTAGGCCCTTGATGTATCGAAAGATTGTGTTTGCCGGTTCTTCTCTTGAGCGTATAAACTTGCGGAGAATTGTCATTTGTATTCTTCTCCCAGCATTAATTTTCGGACTGGGTGAAGAATAGACAGAACTTCAATCTCATAGCCGCTGGCACAGCGGTAAGCTGGCGCCTCTTCCAGAGCTGCTTCAGCTCTGCCGGATCAACTCCTGCGTGGCTCTGCGCTGGCGGTATCCGCCTGCTCCGAGGCAGTAATGGGATGGCCGACGAGGAGAGCGTCATACAGGCCGAAGGTCTAACGCACCATCCGGTCCTACGAGAAGCGCGGATTCTAATTTACATTTTGACTGCTGCTGCGCCGAGCACCAAGCTTGAAACATCAGGACGTCCCAAATGTGGTACTGCCAGGCGTGGCCCCCGGCAAGAAGATCGCCCCACATCTTGCGGATGGGCCGCGGGTTGAGAAGACCCTCGCTTCTTAACCGGCCCGCGTCCAAGAGCGATTCCGCCCACTCGCGTAGTGGGCCGCGCAGCCACCTGTCCAAAGGAATGCCGAAGCCCGCTTTCGGCCGTTCGGTCAATTCCGGCGGAACATAGCGACCGAGAAGACGACGCAGTATCCACTTTCCTCGGCCATTTCGAATTTTCAGAGAGCTTGGAAGACGCCAGGCGAATTCCACCACGCGTGGATCCAGCAGTGGAACGCGTGCTTCGAGACTGACGGCCATCGTAGCGCGGTCCACCTTTGTCAGGATGTCATCGGGAAGATATGTGGCAGCATCGAGGAACATCATCTGTTGAGAAAATCCAGGCAGGTGCGGCCAAGAGTCAGCTCGAGTGATGAGTGTTTCAGACTCCTGGGCGCCCAGCACGACCGACTCGGCCTCCGTCCAGTGAGACGCCAGCGCAAGGTACATGTTCCGGGGGCTAGGGGCGGGCAGGATTCTTGCGATTTTGTGGACCTTGTCGCCAAACTGATTCTGCCTCACATTGCGCGGCAATAACGGACTTAGGCGCTGGAAGAGTGCGTCCCAGCGGTAAGGGGGCACGCGGCAGATGGCTCTCGCGGCTGCCATGCGAACACTGCGCGGAACCCATCGGATGGACTTCCAGACACGGCTATTCCAAACGTGGCGGTTGTATCCTCCAAAGACCTCGTCACCTCCATCACCGGAGAGGCAAACCGTTACATGCTGGCGTGCTAATCGGGCGATGAGAAAAGTCACGATTTGGGAGGAGTCCGCAAACGGCTCGTCATACATCTCGGGCAAGCCAGGAATCACTTCCATGGCTTCGGTGGGCCTCACATATAACTCGGTATGTTCAGTGCCAAGATGCTGCGCTACGGCCTTGGCATGCTTGGCTTCATTGTAGTCCGGTTCACAAAAGCCAATGCTAAAGGTTCTGACGGGGCGCTCGCTCTGGGCCTGCATCAGCGCAACGACCGTTGAGGAATCGACTCCGCCGGACAGGAAAACTCCAAGAGGAACATCCGCGAGCATGCGAATTTTGACGGCGTCGCGCAGCAGTGCCTCGAGCTCTTCGACGGCATTCTCTTCGGACCCCGAAAAAGGATTGGCCAGCCCGCGCTCGACGAGTTCCTTGAGAGACCAGTAAGGAACCGGGGCAGCCGCCTCGGCAGTATCAATCGACACGGCAAGAATTGTGGCGGGCGGCAATTTGTAGATGCCCTTGTAAATTGAGTGAGGGGCAGGAATGCAGTTGTGACGGAAATAGAGCGCAAGGGCGTCGCGATTGATTTCCGCGCGGAAGTCGGGATGGCATCGCAGGGCTTTGAGTTCGGAGCCGAACAGAAGTGTCCTGCCGATCCAGCCGTAATACAGCGGTTTCTCGCCCAGGCGGTCGCGACCGAGATACAGAATGCGCTCCTGACGGTCCCAAAGAGCGAAGGCAAACATCCCGTTCATGCGGGAAATGGCCCGTCGCACACCCCAGTGATCGAAGGCTGCCAGCATGACTTCCGTGTCGGAGTGACCGCGAAAGGAAAGCGAGCCCCTCGTGACTTGGTCGAGCTCACAGCGCAGCTGCAGGGAGTTGTAGATTTCCCCATTGAAGACAATCACGTGGCGCCCGCTGGCCGACACCATCGGTTGATGGCCAGCTGGCGAAAGATCGAGGATGGACAGCCTGCGGTGGCTCAAGCCAACACCGGCGGCTGCATCGACCCAGACTCCTGCGTCGTCAGGACCGCGATGGCGAAGGGTATCGGCCATTCGAGCTGCGATAGCCCGCAATGCCGATTCGCTGGTCTGGTAGTCACGGTCGAGGATGCCCGCAAAACCGCACATGTGTTTTTTATCGGCAGCCGGCAGTGACCGAACCCTGAGATCGGCTGCTCGTCTCCAGTGAAGACATCGCGGGTAGCGGTATATCTCTTATCTGCATATATCCTTGGTACTCCTGGTAGAGAGCCTCCCAGACCTGCTCCTGTCGAAACTCACGTTTGACTCGCTCATGGCCGGCGCAAGCCAGTTTCGTAGCCAGGGCTTTGTCGCTGAGAAGCCTTGCCACCGCGCCCGTAAGGGCTTCCCTGTCACCCACAGGAAAAAGCAGGCCGGTATCCTCATGGGCGACTGCGTCTACGATCCCGGTCGCCCGGGCGGCCGCCACTGGCTTGCAGGCGGCCTGCGCCTCCAGGATCACTTTGGGAAGGCCTTCGCGGTGGCTAGGTAGGACGAAGACGTCCATCAGCGAGTAGTAAGGGGCGGCGTCCTCGACGGGCCAATCTCCTCGCGGTTGACCGGCAAGAGGGGGTTTGCCATTTCCCTGTTGATGTCCCATCAAAACCACCTGCGGATGCGTCTCTAGACGCCTTCGAATTTCAACCGGGAGCGGGTCTTCGCACTCGAAGCGTCCCAGCAGGAGCAGCCGAAGATCCGGGAATTGATCACGTAGTCGGATAAAAGCTTCCACCAGTTCGGGAACGCCTTTGTCGCGGGTCAGCCGGCCGACAAAGCCCATCACAGGTGCAGAAGGGGGAATGCCCAGTTCACGTCGCAACTCGGTGGCTCGCGTAATCCTTTCCGACGTGGGCGCGAAGCGTGAAGCGTCCACCCCGTTGCTGCCGCCGCATCCGAAAACTACCGTTTTCTCCCAGCTTGTGAGCCCGGAAGCCATGGCCATCTCCCGCACACTTTTGCTTACACAGATGACGCGATGTGCAAAACGACAAGCCAGACGCTCGGCGTAGATCAACAGGCGGCGCTTCAATCCGTTCGTGGTTTCGAACCGCAAACCGCGCAGCGTATAGAACCGGCAGGGTACACGGTTGAGCCATGCAGCCAATCCACCCAGCAACCCAGCCTTGGGGGTTCCCACGTTCGTGACCGTGGGGCGAAGGTCGCGCATGATTCGCCACAAACGCCAAAGTGAAACCAGATCTCGCAAGGGAGAAATCTGCCGCGCCATGGGCACTTCAATGGTCCGCACGCCCTCGATACGGGCCATTTGGTCGAGGCCGTTTCCCCCCGGTGAAATGACCGTCACATCAAAGCCTCGATCCTGAAGGTACTGCAACTGACCTTGCAAGAAACCAACTGCGATCGACGAATTCACCACCGCGATCAAGCGGGGTCGGTCCGAATTCACAGGCATGTTTGCGTCATCTAGCATCTTTTCTGCCCAGCGGCCCGCCCAGCCGCTCGGTGACCTTCCTGGGCAGTGCGTTTTCCCCTGGATTGATGAGGTTGATGGAATGATCGGCGCGGGTGCTGACATCCGCCGCCCTAATCAGCCTTAACGTAAGCAGTTGACAGAAACGAATCGGGTGCGCTCACAGTCACAAGCAGGAACCGGAATATCTCTGGACCGGCGCATCTACTGGGCACATTGCGAGAGGCCCGGGGAAGGCACACTCTGTAGCGTTCCGGCAGCCAGCTTCCCGTAGATTGCTTGATAGCGTTCCACAATCGCTGGCAAGGCAAAATGCTGCTGGACGCGGCGTCTGGCAGCCAGTCCAAGGCAATGCCGCACGGCCGGTCCCGCCGCAATGAGTTTCCGCCAAGCCTCGGCCAACGCGTGCGGATCACCAGGCGGCACTACTGTACCGGTCTCACCAACGATCAGGGCCGAGTCTCCCACATCGGTCACGACGCAGGGCGTTCCGCATGCCATGGCTTCACCGATTGCAATGGGAAAAGCTTCGCTGCGAGAAGCGGTAGTGGCGATATCCATCCCCGCAAAAAGGCGAGATACGTCTTGGCGTACTCCCAAGAGATGGCAGCAGTCGCGCAGACCCGCTGCCTCGATCCATTCCGCCAATTGCGAGTTTTGCCAGGTTATGTCCAGGCCGCATAGTAGGAAGTGAACCGCAGGTAATTCTTTGTGCAGGCGCGCGGCTGCCTCAATAAAATTGTGATGATCCTTGTGAGGATGAAAACGAGCCGCTATTCCAATCAGCAGCGTCTCTGCCGGGATACCTAGCTCCTCACGGAGCGGCGCGCGGGCAGCGGAGTCAGGTTTGACTTGCTCGACGTCGACGCCGTTCGGAATGACCTCGAGTTTGTCAGCGGCGTAACCAAGTTCCTTGTGGATGCGCAGCGATGCCTCGGAGCAACACACAATGCGGGCCGCATATTTTCGCGACAACAGGGCGCACGCGCGATTGACGAGCCTGGTGCGGCGGTTGCCCATACGCGAGTCAAGTCCGCTGTCGTGGATGCCCCAAACGACCGGGACATTTCCAGCCAGGCGCGCTGCGAAAGCGCCGACGAAGTTCGCGTGGTACATCCAGGCGTGAACGACATCCGGTTTTGACTCGCGAATCCATCGCGCAAGTCGCATGACTAGCAGGGGATTTGGCATTCTCGTTTTCATGCCAAGCGAGCGCACGCGGACGCCAATTGCTTGCATTTTCTCGGCCTGGTCCAATATGCCGGTTAGGGAAACCACCTCGTTTTCAAATCGCGAAGCATCCATGCCAGATGCAAGCCGGCAGAGCATGGTTTCGGCGCCGGCTGGCCCAAGGGTCGTAATGACATGCATAACCTTAATCATATTGCCCTTCAAACTTGCCTTAGAGGCACGCCTTGCCGATGAAGCACGCCCTCGGCATTCGGGCGGTGCGCTTGATCGACCAGACTCTCGTAGAGCGCCTCATGCGCTTGGACCATCGTCGAGACATCGAATCGTTCCCTGGCTCGCCTCGCCGCTGCTCTGCCAAGCGCCTGCCTGAGTTCTCGATTTCGCAAGAGAGACATCATCGAAAGGGAAAACCCTTGAACATCTCCCGGCTGCACGATAAGACCTTCCCTTCCGTGTTCCAGGAGGTCCGGCACCCCGCCCGCAGCGGTGCTCACGATAGGCAGACCAGCGGCCATGGCCTCCATCACAGAGAGCGGGTTGCCTTCGTAATCTGAACTCAGTGCGAAAACATCCATTGCTCCTAACACGTCTGGGATATCGGTTCGCAGCCCGAGAAAGTGGACTTGATCCACCAGGCCGAGATTCTTAACTGTCTCCTCCAGTTGTGCTCGCAGTGTTCCCTCTCCAACCAGAACCAGATGAGCGCTGGGATCGGAGGCAGGCCCTTGGGCGAACGCTTTCAGCAGCAGCGCGTGATTCTTCTGTGGAGCAAAACGAGCCACACAGACGAACAGAACATCGTTGTCGGCCAAGCCCTCTCTTGCACGCCAGTCCTTCCGAGATATCTGCGAACGCGCATAGCGGTCCGTTGGAATACCGTTTGAGATCACGCGGCATTGTTCAATTCCATATAGGCGTTCAACGCTGAGCGCTACTTCTGTCGCGACGGCGATTGGTACGACTCCGTGATTGAACGCATAGCGTTGAATAAAGCGCGCCATGGGTTCAACCTCCCGCTCCGCTAAGTTGTGGATTGTATGCAAGAGTGAAGTGCGCTTAAGGAGAAGCATGGATGGCAACGCATAGCGAAGAACCTGGATGTGGGTGTGCACAACATCCGGTCGGTGATCTCTGAGAGTGCGATGCAATCTGAAGTACATGCGGTAGTCGAATCCCGGCGGCTTGCCAAGATATCGGACTTCCACGCCGGCTTCGTCAAGCAAACAGTCAAGGTCGCATCCCTCACGCCTCCCGAGCGAAACGACTGCTGCCTCATATCGCTGAGGATTCAATCTTGTCACGATGTGAACCGCTACGCGCTCGGCGCCACCGGGGTTCAGCGCCGGAACAATATGGAGCACTCTAATCTTCTTCATGACATCAGTCGCCAGTCGGAAACGGCATTTCTCTAGACAGAATCGATTGCGTTCACTGTTGTTAGGCGTGCAGAGCGTTCAGTTGACATTTAGCAAGAGCAGAAGAATGCCTCTGCGTCCCGCGCTTCCAAGCCATGCTGCCGCATTGGGCCAATATGAGTCCGAAAAAGAACCAGGTCGGCTTCCGCATCTCCCAAGTTAAGCTCGACACTCCTACCACCCAAACGCCAAAGGATACGATCCACAATCTCTGCGGAAAGGGGGGCATGGCCCTCAGCGACACGGCGAGAACACCCAGCAAGGCGCAAAAAACTGCAAAGCCGATTACACCTTGTTCGACGAGGACCGACAGAAAAGTATTATGCGCAGGTGGCGCCGGCGGCAGAAAAAGGGATTGATCAAGGCGAATCGGTTCAGCCAAGACACGGCTGACGATAAGCCGGAAAGCATTCGCTCCAATTCCCAGGAAAGGATGCGCGCGGAAGATCTCCCACCCCGCTTTCCAGATGATGGTGCGTCCGGTTAACGTCCCGTGCGCAAATTCGCTGGGCAGGGTCGATAGGCGTTCCCATGAACTGGAGGGTACAAAGAGAAGAGCACCATAGACGAGCAATGATACTGTCAGAATGAGTGCGATTCTCTGACGGCCAGTCAAGCGCGCTTGAGTCAGAGGTACGATAGAGACGGCCACAAGGGTAGCCAGAGTGGCTCCTCTTGAAGCCGTCAGCAAGATGGCTATTCCCGCCAGAATAAGTTGTATTCTGTAGACCCAAACCGTCCAACCCTTGTTCTCAATGAGCAGATAGTAGGACATGGGGATGCTTAAGGCCATGATCAGCCCCAAGTCATTGGCATCCAGTCCAGCGCCCGCATAACGTTGATAGACCGACTCTTGGTGAGAAAGAAATAAGTATATTGTGTCTATCCCAGACACAAAGGTTCCAAGAACATAGGCCTGCATCAGCCGCATCTGGTCTCGCACCCTAGGGGCCAACTCCCAGATCAACCACACCATGGCAAATAGCTGGATATACGAGTAAGTCTGAGTAAGTGTTCCCTCAGGATAGAGACTCCACATGTAACTTAGCGCGGCGAGCAAAACAAATAGGCCCATTAGGATGTGGCCTGCCGCCGGGCGCCTGATCTTCCCTCTTTCAATGATTGCTAGGACACCAAAGCCCACAGCGACCATCCCGATCAAACGCACACCTGTACCAAAACCAGAGATCGTAATTGCGTCTTCCCATGGCATGGCAAACACCAGGAGCCACAGGGAAGTGAACGCAAGCCTGCTGAGAACGGATGTTTCTTCCGCTCCGACAAGGGAACGGGTGGCCCCGTTCTTGTCGGGTCTCTCCGAAACCCAGGGCCGATACCGTATCGGCGCAAACGTTCCCTGACGCGGCAACCTGAACCGTCGTGTGACTTCCTGAAGAATTCGACTCCACCACCGAGGGCGAGCACGGAACTGTCTCGGCTCAATCACCAGTGGTCCCCTTTTCGTTCACGTGAAATGGATTTAGACCGATATGGCGTGATGCTAATTCAATTCCTTCGGCGGCGCTGTTAGCGTGTTTGCGCATGGCCGCGACTAGAATCATAACGCTCGCAGCAAGTTGGACGATTGCGGCAATCAGCATCGCAAGGATCGCTCCCAGCAGCCCCTGCCTTGCAATCAACCAGTAGCACCCTGCCAAAAGGCTTAGGTTTGCCAGAATGTTCAATACGACTTGAGAATTGTAATAGCCGGCGGCGGTCAGCCCGAATCCCACAAACTGAGCCATATACACGACGCCTCCGACCGCCATGATCCACGGCAGAAGGTCCGCTCGCTCGGCATATTCGGGCCGGAACAAAATGGTGAGGATCTCGCGTCCTGCGAACTTAGACAAAAACATTCCGCATATGCCCAGTGCCGCCCCGAAGGCGAGTAGCTTCCCAAGAAGCGAGCCGAATGTCCCGAGGTCACCTGCGGCATACGACCTAGCCAGCCGCGTGAACGCAGACTGCCCAAGCGAAACCACTGCCATGTTTCCTACAGATGTCGCAAACCCGATCGCCGCAAATATTCCCAGGTCCCGTTCCCCCAGAACATGTTTGATGAAATAAGCGGGTACGCTGGAATTCAAACAGGATAAGAGCACCACAATTCCGAGAGGAAGACTGAGCCACAGTAATCCTTGTTGTACTCTCAGATCGAAGCGTGGCGCCAGCGCTTCATTTCCGGAGACCCATTTGAATTCGTCACCCAGGCCGTGGGTGCGTTCGCAAATGTCGTAGCCGAAGAGAACAATGGCGCGCGCGAGCACAATGCCTGCGACTCCCCAGAGAAGACTCCGGCTGACATAAGTTGCGACTGCCAATGCCAGCACTGACAGCAGCGCCCTTGCAATCATTGACTTGGAAATCTCGGCCATTCTGTCGTGCAGCTGAAGCCGCGCATAATACACATCGCTGATGGCCTCAACCGCGTACGCCACACCCACTATCAAAACCACTGACGTCAATTCCTTGCCATACTGCAGGAGTTGAGTGATGAAGAAGATGACCACGAGCGCCAGCAACGTGGTCAGCAGCCGGAGGCTGAAGTAATGACCGAAATGGGTCCTTTGACGCGTGTCCGAAGTCATAACGGCCCTCAGTTGCAGGTTCGTGAGCTGAACAACGGGGTATACGACAGCTAGAGCCAAGGCGTATTGTCCCACATGCTCCGGCCGGAGCAGCTTGGCTAACAGCATCAGAATGGCAAACTGGCCGGCCGCATAGACAGCATTCCCCACGAACGTCCAGCTAAAATCCGAACGCAAGGAAGACCGTTCACCTTGCTGTACCGCGAGAACATTTGTGGCTTCAGTGCTCATGAGCAGAAACTCGTTGTTCGTTTTGCGATAATCACAGGTTTCGCTCCTGTACCGACGCACGAACAGCGACGCGGGTATTCTTCACAGGAAGACATCGAAATCGGAAGCAAGATGAAAAAGGATCCAGAACAAATGTCTTAAGGTGAGCTCTAGTGTCGAGCGGCCAGCGTGTCGTGATTCACGACCCTCTCGGGAAGGTCCTTCGCTAGTGCTGACGTGAAAAGCAGCGCCCCCTCGGAATTGAGATGCATTCCGTCTCGTTGGTAAAACCTTGCCGAAAGTACGTCTGGATCAATCGGCACCGATACGTTCACTCCGGCAATGTGCGCGGCATAGGCCATTTTGTTGACCGCACTCTCCGAAGATAGGGTCGGAGGAACCAAAAGAATCAGTTTCGCACCGTTTGCTTCACATAACTCGCGAAGCCTTCGCAGACGGAGAATCGAAACCTCTTCAAACTCCGGATTCTCGGGAATGGCAGGCTTCTGATTTACCAGCAAGAAAAGATCTTCCAGATGAGGAACCATGTGATTGAGAATCTGTGTTCGAATAACGCTGCGCGTATCCCAAAAGACGCTCGAATGCCCGAGCAAGAGATTGCTTGTTGCGGTGCGATCCAAATGTAAGTCTGAAGCCACGGCAAGAGTGTCTTCCGCATCAAAGAAAAGCATGGGAGCATAATCCTGACGCACGCCGTTCTTGAGAAAGTAATTCACGCCCACGCCGACGACGACCACCTGAGGCCTTGCCCCCCGGCGAAACAACCGCCGCAGTCCGTACAGCCAGTCATAGTAGCCGGTGGCCTCAAGGAAAATGGGATAGACTTGCATACTGTTCGCGGTCAGCGCCTTCAAGCGATCCAGTTCGACTCCGTGCAGGAGTAAGGAATTGCCCACCATCAGCACGGAAGGCGGTTCTCCAGGTCTAGAAGGGCGGGTCTTTAAGGCCTCTTCGTATTGCAGCGAGATCCGCGCATAGGTAGGCGAACGATGCTTGAGCAGATAGGAGGCGGAGAACTCGAAAGCTATCACAAGGATCGCACAGATCGCGATCAAGGCCTTGGCATAGGCTAGTGCACTGGATTTGGAATTATCTTTCATGATTGCAACGGCAGATCGACCTTTCCTCTTTTCGAAAACTGCCAATCTCGTGAGACTCAGAATTTATTCTTCCCACTTAATGTGCGACATAGGCCCGATAATCGCTGTAACTTCCGTAGCCGTAACGCGAGGTAGTCCTCGGATCCCAGCTATTCAGAACCGTGCCGAGTACCCGCGTTCCGTCTTCGGCGAATCGCTGGCGTGCAAATAGCGCGCTTTCGGTCGTGGTTTGTCCGGCACGGATCACTAAAATAACGCCATCAGCCAGCCGGCCAAGTACGCGTGCATCCGCTAGGTGGATCATGGGAGGCGCGTCAATCAGTACCATGTCAAACTCGTTTCGCAGGCGCGCCAGTAGCCTCGACATGCGGGGAGAATAAAAAAGATTCGATGGTACGGTGTTGCCGCGACTGCCTCCGGGCAGCACGCAAAGACCGGAGACTTCGGTCTCGTGAACTAGGTCCAAGATGGGAACGGTTTCAAGCTGAGTGCCTGCCCATAGCACGTCACTCAGGCCCCAGTTGTTGCCAACCCCAAAGACTTTATGAAGCCTGGGGCGGCGCAGATCGCCGTCGATCAGGAGCACCTTGCGACCGATCTCCGCCACAGCGATAGCCAGATTACAAGCCACTGTTGTTTTGCCGTCGCCTGGACCTGGACTCGTGAGGACGATAACTCGCGGGCCCTCCCCATTCTGGCTAGGCAATAGAATGGAGGTTAGCGTCGTGCGAACGCATTCAGCTACCAAAGATGGCTTACGCTTCCAAGTCGCAAGTTCCGGACAATCGCTTAGACGCGATTTCTTGACGCTGTCAGGTGGAAGGGGTGTGGTAGAACGATGCGGCTGTGGACCAGCGGAAAGTTGGCGAGGGACAGCGGCCTCGTCCATGGGTATAACGCCCAACTCCGGCAGATCCAAATAGACTTGGGCGTCGCCTGGAGCGCTAATCCTGCGGTCGATACGCTCCCGGAGCATCACGAATCCAAAACCGAGGAGCACACCGCTGAACAGGCCAATCGCCGAGTTCATCGGCAGACTTGGACGGTAAGGGAGTAGCGGGGGCTTGGCGCGGTCAACGACGAGCACGTTGCTGTCGCGCATGGCGGCGGCCAGGCCAGCTTCCTTGACCTTCTGCAGCATGGTTTCGTAGAGATGGCGATTCGAGTCCACGTCGCGCTTCAAGGTGTCGTAGTGGATTGCTTTCTCGGATTGGTCGGCTACAACCTTCTGCTGCTCGGTATGTGCCTTGGACAGGAGTGCCTCACGGCGGAGCGCGGCTGCGTACTCGTTGCCAATGCGCCGCAGCACGTTGTGGCGCTCGATCAGCAGCTGATATTTTAGTTCATTGATCTGCGCTTGCACGCGCTGCACTTTGTAGTGCTCTGGAGTCAGCGTTGAAGTGAGCTCGGCATACTGCCGCTGTAAATCAGTCAGCTTTTGGCGGTACTCCCGCATTGTCGAGTCTTCCAGAATTTCCGGCAAGGAGTCCGCTGGCTTGCTCTTCGCCCCTTCAAATTTCGCCTGGCTGGCGATGCGGTCAGCCTGGGCCTTGGATAGCTCGTCCTGTATTTGTTTGAGATGATTTTCCGCCAGGTTATCCTTCTCTGAGGTAAAGGTCAGCCCCGAAGTGCGCGCGTAATCCTGAAGCTGCGCCTCCGATTGTTCCAGCTGGACCTTCATTATGTTCAGGTGGTTCGTCAGCCATTCGGCGGTGCCCTCGGCGGACTTCCACCTTTCCTCTTGCGTCAGCTCCATGAATTCGCTGACCAGCGTATTCGCGAAATCCGCGGCCCCCTTGGGATCCGGCGACTCATACAACACTTCCAGTAGGTGCGAGTTGCCCGATGTCCTCACGGTCAGATTACGTTCTATGTGCTGGACCAAATCGTCCTTTTCCCGCAGGTTCGAGGTCTTGGAAGGCTCGAAAATGCGTCGCGCGCGTGAGGTTAACGCCCGCAATCCGGTTGGAGGCTGCTGTTGGAGCTTCAGTTTGTCGATCACGTGCTCAAGGAGCGATTCGCTCTGCAGAAGCTTGACCTGAGTCTCCACGTACGACTCTGGCGTGCCATAGTTCCCGCCGGAGTCGGTGGGACTCTTTGATTCCATGAAATTGGTACCCTGGATTTCCAGGGAAGTCCTGACGCGGTAAATCGGCGTCTGTATCACGCTGATGACGATTGCTCCGAACAACCCCGCCAATGCAAAGCTTAGCAATGTCTTTCTGCTACGAAACAGAATGTGCCAGTAGTCCAGAAGACTGTCATAGCCCGGCGAAGCGGCGGGCTCCGGCGAAGGTGAATCCACATACCTGTACACGGTAGGACGCTGCTCGGTCCGTGGGCTGAATTCGGTCAAGCGCCCGTCATTCTTCTCAAGCGGAAAATCAGAAGGTTTCATATCTCTCTCTCAGACGACTTCAAGGCATGCGCCAGATGGCCAGCCCTGTCCCCGTTTGAACAGCCGCTTCGAGGGCACGCAATGCGGCTTTCTTGCCCGTGCTGCCGGGAACGAACAAAATGTCGTCACCCTGGAGCGGAACGTCCCGTCCCTTTCCATTAAGGATGCCCTTAACATCTACGGCCATCTCCACGCGCTGGTCAGCGTTACGCTCCAGCCGCAGGATTCTGGCGTGCCGCGTGTCGGCGGTGCTGTTGAGCCCCTCGGCAAGCGAAAGCGCTTGAAGGACGGACATAGACTGGTGTTCGCCGAGAACGAAACCACCGGAGCGTTTCACATCACCGATCACATACACCATTTCCGCCTTTGGGACCGAGATGACGTCATGCGGGAAAATCTGAATGTTCTCCTCGGGGTTTTTCGCTTCCATGATTTTTTTCAGGTTGAGTTCAGCGACGCTGAACCGGCCTGAAGCGTCGAGCTGCGCGTTCGGCAATGGTATGCAGCCCCAATCCAGTTCCCGAGTGATACGGACGCTGTATCCCGCGTCCGGTCGTATCCCGCCTGCCAGCGCCAGCATCTCTAACAACGTCTTGTGCCCCTGCACTTGATGAACGCCCGGTGTGTTTACAGCGCCCAGGACTGAGACTGGCTGACTGCGAACTTCAGCGATGCTTACAACTACTTGGGGATGACGAATGTAAGTGCTGAGGACTCTGTTGAGCTCTTCCTCGGTCTTCTGCGCAGTCAGCCCCGCCACATGGACGCGTCCTCCTAGCGGCACCTCTATGTCACCTTCGCCGTCAACGCGTACTTGCTTATTGGCGAGCTCAGTTAGTTCAGGCGCGGAAATCTCCAGCTGGTCACCAGGCCCCAACAGGTAGGTCGAGCGTACCTGATCGCCGCACTTCGCCTTCAGTTCGTCCGATTTCGGCGGTATCGGCGATGAGGGAGCCTGCGCAGAAACGTCCACGGCTAGAAACAAGGTTCCCAGAACGAGCGAGAGTGCTCTCGTAAACACGTAAGAAGCCATATGGGAGCTACAAATCATTGCTTTAGAACCTTATCCAGAGCTTGGAACTGTGATGGAATCGCCCGCCCCTGAAGCCATTACCACACCAGCCTTTTCAAAAGCTGGTATCAAGCGCCGTTCCTTTTGCGCCTTAGCAAACCAGGAACCCTGCATTTTCTCCACATAGGCAGCGACTGCCCTGGAGAATCCAGTTGTCGTGAAAACTTCGAGATCCATCCAAAGCGGCGACGCCGTATTCTTTCGATACAGCGTGAAACCTCCCAACCGCTTCCCATTGCGCTTCAATAGGCTGAACGTCATGCTCCAATTTGCATCCGAGGATGTTGGTGCATGGTCCCAGAAAAATTGGAGTTTGGACCCGCTGACGCGGTTGAATGGAAATAGTTCAAGCTCGCCCGGCAATCCTGACGACAAATAAAGACCGAACCCATCGAATCCAACGGGTTCAAGACACTGCCGCAAAATCTGACAGAATTGAGGGAGGCTGGCGCATGACGTGAGTGCGTCTGTGGCGCGGCGAACGCTAATGCCATTGGCGATCACGTGGCGTTGATTGAGTGTACGGTTGGCCACGCGGCCCAGTTCCATGAATTCGTGATAGCGCAATTGCCGGACTCCAATAAGGACGCCAATGCCAACCACGACCAGCACCACTGCAACTGCCATGTGTCCTGGATTGAGGAGCAGGAGACTGAACAAACCAAAGCAGGCGCTTACGCCATACAGCAACAAAACTGTTTGTCTGTGGGATATACCCCGGCCTAGTAACTTGTGATGAATGTGTTCCCGATCCGGGGCGAATAATCGCTTGCAGCTTAGAAATCGCCGGATCACCGCAACCGTCACGTCCAAAATCGGAAGCCCAAGAGAAACGATGGGGATTGCAACCGCCACCATGATCGGAGATTTGTGTGATCCCGCGATGGCAATGGCGCTGATTAGGAATCCAATCAGCAAACTCCCACAGTCACCAAGGAAAATTGAGGCTGGGTTGAAGTTGTACCGCAAAAATCCAGTGATTGCCCCCGCCAGGGCGAGCGTCAGAATGAGAACCACTTGATTGTGGCCCAGGAAGGCGACGACGCAGGTCACCAGGGTTGAGAACAGCGCCGATCCTGCAGCCAGGCCATCAAGGCCATCAATCAGATTGAAAGCGTTCGTGATCCATAGAACCCAAAGAATTGTCAGTGGAAGTCCGACCAGCCATCCCAAATGGAGATGACCAGAAAGGAACGACAACTGGGAGATTCCAATACCATTCCAATACAAGAGCGCCGCTGCTCCCGCCTGCACCGCGAATTTTATATATGCACTGAGTCCGCAAAAATCGTCGATCAGGCCAAGCAGGAACATGATGGTTGCCGGTCCGAGTATCTTCAAAATGAGATGCGGCAAAGGAGATTCGGGCATGCCGAAATGATCTGACATCCAATGTGCAAGTGGCGCCGCACACCAGAGCGTCAGGAAAATGGCGACGCCGCCCAGCCGCGGTATCGGACGAGTATGAACGTGACGATCCGAGCTCGGAGCGGACGCCCATCCGCGAGAGATGGCATAATCGCGGACCAGGCGCGTAAACGCTGCCGATGCGAGAAGCGCGACGACAAATACCAAAAGTTGCATGGCTCTTTCGTCTTTATCCTGATACTTGTGGAACGTGAAGAACTGGCTGGGGGAAACTGGGGCCGGAAGGATTCAAGGTTATGTCAATCTTCTCCTACAAGCATTCAAAAGCGCTTCAGCCAGCTTGCCCGGAAAAACCTTGCGCAGTGGCCAGCTTACTTGGATCCATGGAAATAGAAGTTAATCGGCTAGACGAGGCCTGGTCAGCAGTTGGTTTGACTTGATGCGCTGGACTGATCCAACTACGATCAATTTCGACCGCGACCGAGCGCTGCAACAGGTTAACGGACAGCAACAGTTTCATTCCCGACTTGATTCTGATTACGATTCCGGTCATGCCCTGCAAAGGTCCTTCTTCAACTTGAGCAACGTGGCCGACCTGTAGGTACGGCCAAGGCATTGTGGGGAGGCCACTCTTTCCTACGCGCTGAATGGCGGTGATCTCCTGCTCCTCGACTGGGACGGGCATCTTGCCCATTCCCACGATTTGGATTACGCCCGGCGTCATCAGTACCGGCAGGCGGTTGTTAGGATTCATCCGGCAGAAGAGATAGCCAGGGAATAGCGGCACTTCGGATTCCTTGACGCGGTCGGACCAACGACGAGTGCATTTGGTAAGCGGCAAGAAGCAGTTGTAACCTGCGTTTTCCAGGAGCATGGTCGCGGTCTTCTCCCTGTTGGTTCTAACCATAATCGCGTACCAAGGCCACTGTTGATTGTGAACGCCCATGGTCACTCTCCTAGAGAAGCTACCGCCATAAGAGTCCCATAATTATTAGGATCCTTTTGCGCACCAGCCTGGGTTCCCCGCGAACGTATAAGTCATAAAGCAACTTCGCTGATGACGGGGAACTCGGCCCTGGCAGAACGGTAGCCGACACGGAACACCGTCACAATCCGGTCTAAACCCTAAAAACTACACAGGCAATTCCCGACTGAACAAAATGAGTTTTCAGCCAGTTTCTGAGTGCAGCCCATTCAAACCCAATTGCCCTGCTCGCTGATCCTGCTGTTTGTGAAGGCATGCCGGAGACACGCTCTTTCCGGTTGCCCTCAGGAATTCCCTTAGCCGCAATGCCATGATTCCACTGATTGTCCGCCCCGCGGCCATTTGAATATGTTGGGTCGGACGCGGCGCGGTGGCCAAAGCGCCGAATACTGGTTTGGCTCCACGATATGCTCTTCGACTCACCTGTCTACTTCTTGTTCCTGATTCCCGTCGTCCTGCTGTATTGGTGTCTGAATCATCGCGCCCAGAACATTTTCCTTCTTCTTGCGAGCTACATTTTTTACGGTTGGTGGGATTGGCGATTTCTTGCTCTCATGATCGCCAGCACTACGGTCGATTTTCTAATCGGGCGGAAAATCTCTCCCAGTCGCTCGGACCCGAACCGAAAGAAATGGTTTATCTTTTCGCTCGTCCTCAATTTCACGATTCTTGGCATATTCAAATACTTTGATTTCTTCGCGGGCTCCTTCGTTGGCGCCCTCGACAAGCTTGGTTTTCACAACATTCCCCTGCCCTTGATTCGCATCCTTCTCCCTCCGGGCATTTCCTTTTACACGTTCCAGGAGGTGGCCTATATCGTGGACGTCTACAAGGGAAGAATTGAGGCTTCCAGGTCTTTCTTCGACTATGGCGTATTCATCAGCTTATTTCCTCACTTGATTGCCGGTCCGATACAAAGACCGGGCCACCTGCTTCCACAGGTCCAGAACGGGCGGACCTTTGACGCGGATCGATTTTTTGATGGCCTGATGCTGATTTTCTCTGGCCTCATTCGAAAATGCGTGGTTGCGGACAATTGCGCTGTTCTCGCGAACGCCGTCTTCGGCGGGCAATTCGGGCCCTCGAACTTCTGGCTGGTTCTGCTGGGAACGTATGCGTTCACGTGGCAGGTGTACGGGGACTTCAGTGGTTACAGCGATATTGCGCGCGGCAGTGCCCGGCTCCTGGGCTTTCACTTCATGGTCAATTTCCGCCAGCCTTTCCTCGCGTGTCGCCTTCAGGATTTCTGGCGTCGCTGGCACGTCAGTCTTAGCACCTGGCTTCGCGATTACTTATACATACCCCTTGGTGGCAGCGCCCATGGAAACTGGAAAACTTCCAGAAATCTCTTCGTTACCATGGTTCTGGCGGGCCTCTGGCACGGCGCAAATTGGACGTTTGTCATATTTGGCGCCATCCACGGCGTGGTGTTGGCCATAGAGCGGTACTTCTTCCCTGCAAAAGGCGCATCGGGAGGCGCGGATCTTCCTCAGCGCTCCACGGGTTTCTTCTCCCTTTGGGCGCAGCGAATCCTGACTTTCAACATACTTGGCTTGAGCCTGGCGTTCTTCCGGGCTACGTCGCTCCGCTCTGCAGTGCAGCTGCTGGCCGGTTTGTCGAATTTCGCCTGGCGGAGTGAGTACGCTTCGGCTTTCTTCATGCTCGGCCTTTTCTCCATCCCCCTGTTTATTGTGGATCTGCTGCTGGAGGCAAGCAATCAAGAATATCCGTTTGCAACGTCGCCCTATGCCTTCCGAACTGCCCTCGCTGTCGCTGCACTTGTCGTGCTGGCACTTTTTTCCGGTAGCAATCTCAACGCGTTTGTCTATTTTCAGTTCTAGCTCCGGCACCTTCTTCTATGCCAATGTCCTGGGCGGGCATTTTGTCGTCCTCATGTTGCTTTCGACATTTTGAGCGACGGTCTAATCACCCTATTTCGAGAATCACGCTCGCGTCCATCGGCAATATAAGTCGCGTTACCGGACATCTCTCCGAGTAGAAGAGAGGGCGGTGTGCTGTAGGTGTTCCTTGGCTGTGTCCGCCGTTTCCAGCTTCGTGCCCGTTTAGGTCCACCCTGGCCAGACCGACACTCTCTCCCCTCACAGATCCCACCGTGCAGATTTCCACGCAGCGGGTTCCTCAGGCACTACTCCCCGCCCCGTACCAAGGATGTGCGATCCGAGGGAGCAACAAAGGATGGCAACGAAGGAGTTTTGTGTATCTCTCCCACGTCAACGCCTTCCCGCGAGTTCGGCGACTGAGCCACTTCCGCCAGATACGGCAGACTTCCCGATAGAACCGCCACATGCTCATGGAGTTCGTCGGTATCCCGTAGTACTGGTAGTGGCCCCGGAGCTTAGCGTTGAGGGTCTTCTGCTGTTCCTCCACAGGCTTGTGGCGGTTCTCCCGGCACCATTCGGCGATTGCCGTCAGGCCCCTACGGAGCCGTTTCTTCATCGTCCGCACATGCACTGCGAACTTCCCTCTCCGGCTGCGTGCACATATGTGCGTGAAGCCGAGGAAATCAAACGTGGCCGGTTTCTTCCCCTGCCGCTTCGCATGTTCCTCCGCGTATCGCCCAAAGTCCACCAACCGGGTCTTCTCCGGGTGGAGCGTCAAACCGTATTTTGCAAATCGTTTCGGTAAGACCTCCATCACCTTCTCGGCATCCTCCCGATACTGGAAGCACAGCACGGCATCATCGGCGAAACGTATCTCGTGTGCTGTCCCCTTCAAGCGGGGCTTCACTTCGTGCTCGAACCATTCATCGAGCACGTAGTGCAGGTAAATGTTGGCCAAGAGCGGACTGATCGTCTGCCCTTGCCCGGTACCCGTTTCGCTCACGAGTAATCTGCCTTCGTCGATGACTCCGACTTGAATCCACTTCCGTATCAGTTGGAGTACACTGCCATCGCTGATTCGCTTTTCGATCATCTCCATGAGTTGCCCTCTCACGATCGTGTCGAAGTAGGCGGTGATGTCTAATTCCAGGATCCAACTGGTGGGTTTTGTGCAGATGACTCGTCCCACCTCGTTCAGCGCCTGATGCGGTCCTCGTCCAGGTCGAAACCCGTACGAGCATTCGAGAAAATCCTGCTCATAGATGGCGTTTAGCACTTCGCCCGTCGCCTTTTGCACGATCTTGTCCTCCAAGGATGGTATGGAGATAGGTCTCTCCTTCCCGTTTTCTTTGGGGATGTAGATCCTGCGCAGCGGTTGAGCCCGGTACTTGCCCACTTTGAGCCGCCCATGAAGCTGCTGGATATTCCTCGCGGCGTCCTTTTCATACATCTGGTACGTGACGCCGTCCACTCCTGCGCTGGCTTTCTTTCGTAGCCCCCGGAAAGCCGCATACAACGCCTCGGCCGTGATCAGATGAGCGATCGAAAAGAATTGTCGCTTCGGATCCTTCTTGGCCAGTTCGGTTATTCTGTCGATTTGTGTGGACATAGCGTGTCGAGGTCTGAGCCTCGTCTATGTTTCCTTTCGCCAGATACGTGCACCTGTTCCCCCCTTCCCTCCAGTGGGTCCCGTGGCCGCTCCTTGCGGAAGCCCTGCGGTTCCCCACCTTCGCTGGTACTACGGGGTCGTAAGACTGCTCATCCATCCGTGTGCGATCACCTCTGGTTTCCCTTGGCGGCCGCGTTTCCGCTCTTGCGAGCAGAGATGGTGAGCTCTCCTGGGTTCCTGGGGAATCCTTTTGGAAGCATGCCCCGAGCTAGGGACTCCGGCGATTCCGGCGCGACCTCGCAATAGCGGTCGTCCGGATACTGCCTTCCGCCTTGTTAACAGCGTCGGCATCGCAACAAGCCGAAATTTCGGAGCTGAATCTTCACGGCCTACTTCCTTGCTGTGTACGCTTCGCACCCGCCAGTCACCCGGTGAGTGGCAACACTCGCTACCGGCCCGCATGCTCGCTTTGGCCGTGCGGGACTTGCACCCGCTGGACTCCATTAAGGGGTTTCACCGTCTCATCTTCGGTTCCTCCTCTTCCACGCTTTTCCCAGCGCGATAACAATCTCGGCCCTGTCAAATCCTTTTTATGCGCACTTCTCATGAGTTGGGTCGGTGGCTCGATGAGAGTACCTTTCGCGACATTCGCCACCCACAAACTCGTGGTTCGGGCGCTGTCTTATTCGGAGAATGG